>Ga0208849_1002117_pt1 | contig 11565 bp, 9 predicted proteins | sample NGESurdeep072012_10_FD_184470 | JGI IMG/M metagenome (GOLD analysis project Ga0208849, IMG submission 184470) | Arctic peat soil microbial communities from Barrow, Alaska - NGEE Surface sample 53-3 deep-072012 (SPAdes) | ecosystem: Environmental > Terrestrial > Soil > Wetlands > Peat ...
CTTCATGCCAAAAGTGTCCACCATCTCCCCGAACATCTGTCAGCCATCTCCCCGGTCCATACATCCCTGCGGGAGAGGTATTTTGTTGGCGACGCAGGGAAATGTTGTGCGTCCCCTAGTCATGTAGGGGCGCCGGCGCCTAACCGCGCACCGCCTTGGTGCGGAAGGCTTTCAACACATCGCGCGCCTGTTCGCGGCGGTCTTCGGGGATGTCGGCCCAGATATCGAGAATATCGGTGTCCAACTCGGCCGGGTCGTGCTCGAGCAGATGGCCCTGCGACGTGCCAAGGGCGGGGGCGAGGCGCCGCAGCCATTTGTCGGAAAGTCGCCGGTCGCCCGATTCGAGCAGGCTGATCACCGCGCCCGTGGTGCCGATGACTTCGGCCAGCTTGACCTGGGTCAGGCCGCGGTGTTCGCGCCACGCCTTGAGGAAGTTGGGCTCGGGATCCCTGGGCATGCTGCATTATGCAAAGGTGTTCGGCAACTGTCGTCACGCAGAATGAAAAGTTTCGCTTGCGTTGAAGATTGCATTATGCAAACTTCCGGCCATGCCCACGCGCCCCTTGCCGCCAAATCCGCCCGCATCTATCGCGCATGCGCCGCAGCCATGGCTGAGACGAAAGGCCGGCGAATGCGCCTTCCCCGTCGGCGGCGCGGGCTGGACCGTCCAGGCCTGCTGCAATCCTTGCGGCGCCCGGGCCTATTGCCCCGCGCATCTTCAGCTCATGCGCGGGCCGCCGGCGCCGACCGCCGACCAGATCGAGCGCGCCTTGCGCCCGTTTATCGGCTGACCGCCATGGCCGGGAGACGGCATCGCGCCAGACCGTCCGACCCGATGGATATCGCGCGCCGCCGCGCCGCCGAACGCGTTTGCGCGCAGGACCCCGCCCGTTGGGGTGTCGACGCGTCCCAGATGACGCTCGGCGCAAATCACGCGGTCGAGATCGGCACGGACGCGGCCGGGCGCGTCAGCCGGGCGCGGCGCGTCGATGTTTTCGATGCGTTTCTGCGGCGAGGCAAGCTCAGCGCGGCGGGGCACGATGCGGTGCGTCGCCTCCAGGACGATATCGCCATCCTGCACCGCGCCGTGGGCGGCAGCGGCGAATACGCGCCCAGGGTCGACAGGTCGCGCAACCCTCTGGCGTTCACCGATCGCCGGCGCGCCGCCGGGCGGCGGATCGAAGCGGCCCTCTCGGGCGCCGGCCCGGCCAGCGCCAGGCTCCTGGCCGCACTGTGCGAAGCCGATGTCGTGCTTGGCCATGCAGGCTGTTGGCGCAGGATTGTCGCGCGGGAGACCGGCGAGAGCCTGGCGGACGGGCAGGGGGCCATACTGCGCGCGGCCTGCGAGAATCTGGCCGGCGCCTATTGCCTCATCGATCGCGGCCGGCGGGAGCGCGCGCGTGGCTTTGCCGCCGAGCATGCCGAGCGGCCTGGAACGCCTGCATAGCGAGCCGCGGCTCATCGGTCTCGAAAGCTGCGGCGAAGCTGTCGATGCCGGCGGCGATGGCCTGTTTCAAGGGCAGGTCTTCCCAGGCGCGGATCAAGGCTTTCTGCAATCGGATCGCCCGAGGCCCCGCTGCGAGCACAGCGGCGATGCGCGCTTCGACCGCCGCGTCGATCAGGGCGTGCGGGACGACCGCGTTGACCAGGCCCACGCGCAGGGCTTCGGCGGCGCCGAACGTCTCGCCCAGGAGCAGCATCTCCCGCGCGACGCCCCAGCCGACCAGCATCGGCAACAGGGCCGCTTCGACCACCGAAGGGATGCCGAGCCGCACCTCGGGCATGCCGAATATCGAGCGCTCGGAGGCTATGCGCAGGTCGCACGCGGCGGCCAGTTCCAGTCCAGCGCCAAGGGCGTAGCCGTCGATCCTGGCGATGACCGGGACCGGCATGGCGCGCACGCCCGCGCAGCAGGCGTGAACCGCGCCGATGAACGCGCGCGCGGCGCCCGGTCCATCGAGCGCCGCCAGCTCGTCGACGTCCGCGCCGCCGACGAAGGCCCGCTCTCCCGCGCCGCTGATCACCACGACCCGCAACGCCTCGTCGGCGGCCAATTCCACCAGCACCCGGGCAAGCTCGTCCATCAGCGTCCGGGCGAGCGCGTTCAGCTTGGCGGGGTTGGAAATGGTGACAAAAGCGAGCCGCGCGCCGCCCTCCCGGACCTCGATGCGGACGTGGACGGCGGGGATGTCTGGCATGGCGCACTCTTGGATTTGTCGACGAACTTGCCGGGCCTTGGGGCTTGGACGTAGTTTTCACCGCCGTACATTCCGCCAGCGGAGCGCGCCATGGAAAAGACCGACAGCCCGACCGCCGGGCGAGAGGCGTTTCGCGATGCCGGCGCCCCGCTCGAGACGCGGGTGGAAGACCTGGCCTCCCGCCTGACGCTCAAGGAGAAGGTGGCCCTGATGGCCGGCGCGGCCTCATTCACGCTGGAGGGTGTGGAGCGCCTGGGAATACCGGGCATCAGGGTAACCGACGGGCCGACCGGGGTGCGCTCCAACGAAGGCGAAGTGGCGACGGTGTTTCCGGTCGGCGTGGCGATGGGGGCGACCTGGAACCCGGAATTGGTGCGGGAGGTGGCCGGCGCCATCGCCCGCGAGGCTCTGGCGCTCGATAACCGCGTGGTTCTGGCCCCGACCATCAACATCGTTCGCACCCCGCTGTGGGGGCGCAACTTCGAGACCTATTCGGAAGATCCCTTCCTGGCCGGAACCTTGGGCGCGGCCTACATCGAGGGCCTGCAAGCCGAGGGTGTCGGCGCTTCGCTGAAGCACTACGCGGTCAACAACCAGGAGGTCGGCCGGATGACGGTCAGCGCCAGGGTCGATGAGCGGACCCTGCGCGAGATCTATCTGGCCGGCTTCGAACTGGCGATAAAAACGGCCAACCCCTGGACGGTGATGGCCTCGTACAACCGCATCAACGGGATCTACGCCACCGAACACAACTACCTGGTCAACGGCATTCTCAAGGGCGAGTGGGCCTATGACGGGGTGGTGGTCTCCGACTGGGGGGCGGTGCATTCCACCGCCGCCGCGGCCGCCGGCGGGACCGACCTCGAGATGCCAGGGCCGCCACGCTGGTTCGGCGACAAGCTGGTCGCTGCGGTCCGCGCCGGCGAGGTTTCACAGGCGCGGATCGACGATGCGGCCCGTCGGATCGTTCGCCTGATCGTGCGCTCGGGGGCCTTGGACGGCGGCCCCAGACCAGCGGGTGAACTGCGCTCGAAGCGTCACAAGGAGATCGCGGCGCGGGCGGCTGAAGAAGCCGTGGTGCTGCTGAAGAACAGCGGCGCACTGTTACCCTTCGATGCGGGCGCCATGCGCACGGTGGCCGTTGTTGGCCCCAATGCGGCGGCGCGGCGCATCCAGGGCGGCGGCTCTTCGCAGGTGCGGGCGGGACGCCAGACCTCGATCCTGCAGGCGGTTCAAGACCTGCTGGCCGGTCGCTGCGAGGTGATCCACCAGGAGGGCGGGGATAATGAGCCCGTGCCGCCCGCCGCGCGCGCGGCGATGTTCAGTCCCGACGATGGCCGCAGGGCGCCCGGCCTGTCATGCGAATATTTTGCCGCCCGCGACTTTGACGCGCCGCCGTTCCGCCAGCAGACCGAGCGCCAGATCGGCAAGCTGGTTTCGACCACCTCGGTCGACGCCATGGGCGCGGGCCTCGGCGCCCTGCGCTGGAGTGGCTGGCTCTGGCCACAGAGGGACGGGCGCCACGAGTTTTCCCTCCGCGCGCCCGGAGAGGGACGCCTGGTCCTGGACGGCGCGGTGCTGATCGACGCCGCAACGCCCGGCACGGTCGATTCGATGGATGTCGGCGGCATGGCGGTCCCGCGCCGCACCGCGGCGGTCAGTCTGGTCGCCGGACGCGGCTATGGCTTCGTGGTCGAATATGTCCGGCCCGCGCAGACCGCCGGCATCGCCTGGGAATATGTCGGTATCGGCCTGCGCCAGCCCGCCGGCGCCATCGAGGCGGCGGCCGAGGCGGCGGCCGGCGCCGACTGCGCCATCGTCGTCATCGGCGCCGCGTCGGTGAGCGAAGGCGAGGGCTATGACCGCCAGAACCTCGATCTGCCGGGCGACCAGAATGCCCTGGTCGAGGCGGTTGTCGCCGCAAACCCGCGTACCGTCGTGGTGCTGACCAACGGCGCGCCATACGTCTTGCCGTGGATCGACCACGCCCCGGCGGTGGTCGAGGCGTGGCTCGGCGGCGAGGAAGGTCCAGATGCCGTCGCGCGCATTCTCTTCGGCGACGCGGCGCCCTCCGGTCGCCTGCCGGTCAGCTTCCCCCGGCGCATCGAGGACAGCCCCGCGCACCCGTTCTATCCCGGCGGGGCCGAGGCCGATTACGGTGAGGGCCTTTTCGTCGGCTACCGGCACTTCGACCGCGCCAATGAGCCGCCGCTGTTCCCGTTCGGGTTCGGGCTCACCTACACGCGCTTCGCCTACGGCGAGCTTATGGCGCCCGAGGCGACCAAGGCCGGTGATGGGGTCGCCGTCAGTTTCAAGATCACCAATGTCGGCGAGCGCGCGGGCAAGGAGACGGCCCAGCTCTATGTCCGCCCACGCGGCCCGTCGCGCCCCAGGCCGGTCAAGGAGCTCAAGGCCTTCACCAAGGTCGCGCTCGCGCCCGGCGAAACCAGGACCGTGGTGCTCAACCTCGAGGCCAGGGCCTTCGCGTTTTACGATCCCGATCTCAAGGCCTGGATGGCCGAGCCCGGCGCCTACGACCTGCTGATTGGCGCTTCGGCCGCCGATATAGAATTACAGGCCACGGTGCGGCTGGAACCCTGAGAGACCGCAGCCCGGAGCGAATGGCGCCTTCGCGCGTTTCAAGGCCGGGCTTAGGCGGATCGGCCGCCTCCTAAAGGGAACACTGGGAGAACGACCAATGGGTATCATTTCCTGGCTCATACTGGGCCTGATCGCCGGCTTTATCGCCAGCAAGATCGTCAATCACACCGGTTCGGGCATCATCATCGACATCGTGCTTGGCGTTGTCGGGGCCTTCGTCGGAGGTTTTCTGTTCAGCCTTTTCGGGGCCGCGCCGGTCACCGGTCTCAATCTCTACAGCGCTCTGGTGGCTGTGATCGGGGCGGTCGTCGTGCTTTTCGTCTACCACATGTTCATCGGCCGTCGCCGGGTCTAGGGTCTCAGAGGGCGGCGTCGCCAGGCGGCGTCGCCCGACACGGCCGCACTATCGGCGGCCAAGACAGCGGCAGGCGGCGTATCGAAGGCGAGCCGCCGAGCCCCCTGCAGACTGCAACGCCTATCGGCGGGGAGCGTCGACCGAGCCGTCTCTCGCAATCAGTTCTTACAGGTACCGGTTACCGGGATGCGCATGATCGTATCGTGCATCTGGTAATAGGTGTCGCTCGTTGCCTTGGCGCCGGCGGCGACCGGCTGGTAGTCGATGAATTGGTGCGTGATCACGTTCGCGAACCCGCTTTGCAGCTCATCGTATTCCGCATGAAGTTCATTTAGCTCATCGAGGTACTGTTTCGCCGACGCATTGTTCTGAAAAGCGGCCTGGTTCGCCGGAACGTACTGCCGGTCGTGGAAGGTGTTGCGCTCGGTCTCGCTGCAGAAACTGCCAGGCAAGGATACGGCGGCGACCGTCGCCAGGTTCGGCAGCGCAGGCAGCGTGTTGATCCCCAGCTCGGCCACCAGACGGGGCAGAAGCTTTTTTCGCGTCTCGACGGCGTCGCGATCGCCGGGATCCAGCTTGACGGCCTGATCCAGGTCGGCAAGGGCGAGCGCCTTCTGGCCTTTGGCGGCATAGGCCATCCCGCGCTTCACATAGGCGCGCTGCTGATCGTGCGGCGCCAGGGTCCCGGCGTCCAGCGCCTGGCTGAGCGCGCGGATGGCCCCGTCGTTGTCGCCGTGTTCGAGCGCGTCGGCGCCGGCCTTGAGGAATTCGGGCGACTGGCGCGACGCCTGGGCATCCGCCAGGTGGCGGCCGGCCGGATAGGCGGCGAGGTAGGCGTCGAAGCTGGCGATGGTGTCGGCCCTGCGGGCGGCGTCATAGGCGGCGTCGTCGGCTGCTTCGGCGGCGGCCTGGCTGGCGGTCGCATCGCGCACGGCCTTGTCCCGGGCGGCCTGATCCTGAGCGGCCCGCTGGGCCGCGCCGGCCGCGTGCTCGCGAGCTTCGGCCTGGGTCCTGGCTTGTTCGCGTTCGCTGGCGCGCCTTCTGGCTTCGGCCAGGCGCCCGTCCGCCTCGGCCCTGAGCCCCGGACAGGCCGCCGGAATAGCCGCCGCCGCGCCGGCCATCGCCTCCAGGTCGCCGCCCCGGCTGGCATGTTCCCAATGCCCCCGGTAGGCCGGGCAAAGGGGATTGTCGTCCATTCTGGCGAGGGCGGATCCGGCGGCGGAAAGGGTCAGAAAAACAACAACAATCAGCCTTTGCATCGGGTCATCCGCGTGGCCCCGCCGTCAGGCGCATCGCGTGACAGCACCGTCAGGGTGTCGCCGTGCGCCTGATAGGAAAACCGTTTGCCGTCGGTCGCAACGACGTCGACCGCCCCATCGGCGCCGGCGCCGGTGACGATGGCGCTCCAGGGCGCGCCGGCGGAAGTCATGGTCAGCGTGACCCCGGCCGCCGATATGGTCTCCGCCTCCTTGCAGGTCAGCCCCGCAGGCGCCCAGACGCCCACCAGCGGCCCCGCCAGAGTCGCCAAGGCCGCGGGCTGGGTGGCGGCCAGCGCGGCTGGGACCGGGGCCGGCGCCGTCGCCGGCGCATGGCCGTGTGGACGCAGCAGGCTCCAGGCGACGAGCGCGATGACCGCCGCACCGCCGAGCCCCAGCAAGCCGCCGCGCAGCGTCGCCCCTCGCTCCGGGGGCTGGGGCGCCCGGCCCGGGAGCGTGATCGTTTCGGCGAGCCCTATTGGCCGGGGCGCGGGCGTGGGCGCCGGGGTCTCACGTTGCGGCGGACTGGAGGCGGGCGCCTGGCGAGCAATGGGCTGCGGCGGCGCTGGCGGCTCGCGGTCGAGGCTCGGCGACGGTGTTTCGGGCCCCGGGGAATTGGCCCGGGTGGCGAACCGCACCATCGGCGCTTCGACGCTCATGGTCTCCAGTTGGCGGCGCACGAATCTGGCGAAGGCGCCACGGGGATAGAGATCCAGGAAGGTCTCGAGCGCCGCGGTGTTGCCGGCCAGCTGGGCGGCCTTGAAGGCTTCCATCTCGGCGGCGGCTGCCTGAGTCTCCATCGGTCGGCCGGAATCGCCGAGCCGGCCCTTGCGTCCGACCCGCGTCTCAACGGCCTTCACCAAGCTCTGGAAGTGGGGATCGAAGAGTTCCCCGTCCCATGAACGCAAGTCGTCGGTGTGGATCGAGCCGAAGCCAAAGGGCAGGACGACATCGTCGATGCGGGCGGGGCAGAGCTTGCCCTGGGCCTTGGCGTAATCGGCTTCGTCGAGCACGAAGTCGCTCTGGATGGCCAGTTCCGACCAGATCACCACGGCGACCTTGCACTCGTCGATGATCGCCCGAATGACCCTGCGGTAGCGGTCCCCGGAAAGCAGGTCGAAGTCCCACCAGACCTCGAATCCCAGCTGTTCGAGGACAATCGAAAGGCGTTCGGCGAACGGCCGATTTTCCCGCTTGTAGGAAATGAAGATATCGGCCAAGGCCAACCCCCCCCGCCCAGTCCCCTAGCATGCGGGCGCCGGGTTGGGGAGTCGGCGCGACGCAACGCGTCGATGTCGCTTACGGCGAGGACGCGCCCAGGGCGCCGGACTATCCGTCCTTGGGTTCGTCTGGGTTCTCGAACGGCGCCTTCGCCCCTCCGGACACTAGCTTTTCAGATCCGAATACCAATTATGGGCCAACGGGAGGGCAATGACTTGGTCAAACTCGCCGCCGTTTCGCCGGACGCGGGATCGTCGGTCGATGGGGCCTGGCAGGCGCTCGCGGCGAGAAGCGAGGTTGCCAATCCGCCGCTGGCGCTGCGCATCGGTTTCAGTGGCCACCGGGCGGTCGATCGGCTCGGCGATGAAGCGGTCCTGTCGGCCAACCTCGACGCCGCCTTCCGCCTGGCGCGGGACGCCGTCGGGGCGATGGCGGCGATGCCTCTGGACGACTGCGACGAGATCCTCGGCGACGCGTTCGACGGGCCGGCCAGCCTGCGGCTGATCACCGGCATCGCCACGGGCGCGGACCGCATCGCCATCGCCCGCTGGCGGGTCATGGCAGCCGGGCCGGTCCACGCTCTCACGCCCTACCTGGATCCGGCGACCGGACAGCCGCTCACCGACGAGCCGAGCCACGCCAAGTGGTTTGACCGGGTGACCGACCTTGGCGAGTTCGAGACCTCGACTTGCCTGGACGGCGCCGCGGCCGGGCGACATGGCCACGGCGAGCTCTCGCGCTGGATCGTGCGCAACTGCGATGTCGTCGTCGTCGTCTGGGACGGCGGCTCGGCTGTCGGCGCCGGCGGCACCGGCGACACCGTACGCCTGGCGCTGCACAAGGGCGTCCCGGTGCTTTGGATCCGCCCGAACGCGCCCGACCTCCAACTGCTCGACCCGTCATCGGTGTGGAGGGACGATGGGGCCACCGAAGCGGCCGGCCACCCCGCGCGGCTGACAAGGCCGGCGACCATAGAGGCCCTGTCGACGATACTGTTCGCCGCCTTTGCGCCGCCGTTGCCGCGACATCGTTCACTCGAGGGCCACGCGTCGGTCGGCGATCCGGAAATCATCGCGCGCCGGGACTTTGCCCGGCGTGACCCGCTGCATCGCGACGGGGGCTTGCGCAGCACGCTCGCCGACCTGTGCGACCACACGCTGTGGCGCGCCTTCGACGTCTTCAAGAGTCTCGCCGGCAAGCCGCCGGTGATCCCCAGGGCCGACCCCCCGGCGCAGCTTCCCGCCGACGTCGCGGCCCAGGAAGGCTACCGGCGACTGGCGGCCGCGCTCGACCAGGCCGACCAGCGCGCCAACCGCCTCAGCCAGGCGCACCGATCGCAGCAGCTCATTCTTCTGGCCCTGGCCATGTTGGCGGTGGTGATCGGCGTCATGGCCCCCGACGGGTCCTCGCCGCTGATGCATCTGATCGCCATCGGCCTCGAACTGTTCTTCGCCGTCGGCATCCTGGCGCTGTGGTCGCTGGCCAGGCGCGGCCATCGCCACCGTCGGTGGAGCGACGCGCGGCGTCTGGCCGAGCGCTTTCGCGCCGCGCTGGCCACCTATCCGCTCGGCATCGACATTGCCGACGAGCATGCCGACGGCGCTCAAACCTGGACCGAGTGGCGGGCCAGGGCGGTCATTCGCGCCGCCGGGGTCACCGGGGGCGTGCTCGACCAGGACGAGGTGACGGCGCGGGCCCGATGGGCGAGGACCGACCTGATGGATGGTCAGGCCCGCTATCACGCCAAGGAAGCGCATGCCGGGCGCAAGATCACCGAGCGCATGCACCTCTGGGAGAACGCGGGGTTCGTCGCCCTGACCGCCGCCCTGCTGATGGGCGCCGTCGCCGCCGCCATGCTGAGTTTCGCCCGCCTGCCGCCTGGCGCAATGGCGCCCGGACTGCAGGGGCTGGTCACCTTGGCCACGACCTTGAGCGTCATCGTTCCGTCCATGGGCGCCGTCGCCCTGGCTCTGGATTCGACCAACGGCTTTTCCGAGCTCGCCGATCGCAGCGCCCAGCTGGTTCCGGCTTATGAGGACTTCTCCGCGCGCATGCGGAAGGCCGCGCCGATCTCGGCCGCACTGGCGCAGGAAATCGTCCGCGAGGCCGCCACGCTGTTGGTCAGCGACACCGATTCCTGGCGTGATCGCCTGGTCAGGAGGCGGTTAATCAGAGGGGGGTAGCGTTCGGCGCCGACGCGTTTGTGGCCGCGGCGCCGCCCCGCTTGACGCGATATCGACGCGCGGGCGACAAACACCCCGCGTGAGGGGATGCGGCCTTTCGCGATCCATCGGAAATCCCATCATGGCCGGGCGCCAGGCAGTTCTCGGCATCGATCGAGGCGCGTTCTTCTACGGCGCCAGCCGCGTATTCAGCCAGGTTTCGTTCCTTCTCGATGACGCCAGGACCGCGCTCGTCGGCGAGAACGGGGCCGGCAAATCGACGCTGCTGAAATGTCTGACCGGTGAGCTGGAACTCAACCAGGGCAAGGTGATCGCCTCGCGAGGCTTGCGCGTGGCGGCTCTCTCGCAGGAAGTTCCCGCGCACCTGGCGACGATGAGCCTGCGCGCGGTTCTGGAACGCTCACTCGCGCGCGCCGGCGCGATCGGCGAAGACTGGCGGATCGATGTGCTGCTGGATGAGCTTTGCGCCTCGCAGGCCGCCGCCCTGGCCCCGTTCGGCGCGTTGAGCGGCGGCTGGCAACGCCTGATGCTGATCGCCGCGGCGGCCAAGCTCGAAGATCCCGATATCCTGATCCTCGATGAGCCGACCAACTATCTCGACATCGCCAATATCAACACCCTCGAAAGCTGGCTGATCGACGACATCACCGTGCCGATGCTGATCGTCTCCCACGACCGCGAATTCCTCGACCGGGTCACCAGCCGCACCCTCTTCTTGCGCTCCGACGGCATTCACGCCTTCAAGGCGCCTTTTCTGCTCGCCCGCGCGGAGCTGTTGCGCAGGGACGCCACGGCGGCCGTGCAGGGGCGCCTCGAGGACAAGGAAATCAAGCGTCTGGAGAAAGTGGCCGCCCGCTACAAGCTCTGGGGTGTCAAGAACTCGAAGTTCCACAAGCGCGAAAAGGCTACGCACAAACGGATTGCTCGCATCGAGGCGGACAAGTCGCGGGGGTACGCGCCGCGCGAACGCCGGCTGGAACTCAATGATTCAGACATCGAGGCCAAGGTCGCGCTGCGCCTGACCGGCGTGACGGTGACCGTCCCCGGGAGTGACCGCCCCCTCGTCGTCATCGATCGCCTGACCATCGGCGCGGGCGACAAGGTGGCCCTGCTCGGCGTCAATGGGGCGGGCAAATCGACCTTGCTGACCACCCTGGCGCGCGCCTACGACCCCCATCTGCGGCACTACGATGGCCAGGCGAGCGTTCGCTTCAACCCCGCCTGCAGGCTGGTCTATTTCGATCAGACGATGGCCGACCTGCCGCTGGACAAGAGCCTGCTTGGTTTCCTTACCGCTACCCAGGGCGCGACAGATCGGGACGCGATCCGGCTCCTGGCCCAGGCCGGGTTCGCCTTCGCGCGCATCGGCGAGCCCATCCGCCTGCTCAGTCACGGCGAGCGGTCGCGGCTGATATTCCTGAAGATGAAGTTGCTCGCGCCCAATTTCTACCTGCTCGACGAGCCGACCAGCCACCTAGACATCGAAGGCCAGGAAGACCTGGAATCCCAGCTCGAGGAGACCGACGTCTCCTGCATCTTCGTCTCCCACGACCGCTATTTCACCCGCGCGGCGGCGACCCGTTTCCTGGAGATCCGCAAGGGACGCCTGGTCGAAGTCGAAAACGCCGACGCCTTCTTCGACGCTCAGGGATGAGCGCTCACTCGCGGGGCGGCTAGAGCGGATCTCCGACCAGGTTGATCACCGCCTTGCGCCCCCTCCACCACTTCGTGGTCCCCCTCCCCCGCGAAGA
>Ga0208849_1002118_pt1 | contig 11561 bp, 8 predicted proteins | sample NGESurdeep072012_10_FD_184470 | JGI IMG/M metagenome (GOLD analysis project Ga0208849, IMG submission 184470) | Arctic peat soil microbial communities from Barrow, Alaska - NGEE Surface sample 53-3 deep-072012 (SPAdes) | ecosystem: Environmental > Terrestrial > Soil > Wetlands > Peat ...
GCGGCGGAGGAGGGCCCGGAGGAGCAACGAGCGAGATAGACCGAGCCTCCGATACAGCTGTTGGAGAGTGGAGAAGAGACCAATTGAATCAAAACTCGAATCAGGCCTCAACTCCGGGTTCGGGGGGAAGTACCACGGCGCAGGGAGGCGGCGGATTGAATGCGGGCACCGGTGCCCATGCGGTTGCGGCGGCCCGCGCGATTCCTCATACGACGCAAATCCCCGGCGTATTGCTGGCCGGAAACAGCTCGTCCTCGGGGGTCTTGCTGTCTCTGATCAGGGATATTCAATTTGAGAGCGGGACGGAGATTCAACTGGGCGTGGCGACGGGGAATTAGAGGGGGCGGTTGGTGACCAACGATCATTGGCCGTTAGTCATCGATCATGGATCGCGTGTCATTGGTCGCTGGTAACGGGCAACTGTCTTGTTTTAGGACAAGCTGTCACCACCGGGCCATTACCAAATTGGGCATGGTTACGCGACACCGTAATCTGGCGAAGATGAGAAAGCTTCAATAGTATCGGCAACAACAGGAAAAGCTTGAGGCCCCCGGCAAACATTCGTAGGCTTCAGGCAATTTCTTCTTCGAGGATGTGTTCATGGCCACTCAATGCGCTGCTCAGGAAGGCTTCGAGATGAGCCTGGGGTTCAGGAAAGCGATTCAGGAGCGCATTGCGCAGCTGGAGAGCGACGCCACTCGCGACGAAGCGCAATTGGACCGGCTGAACGACATTGACCATATTCGCCGGCAGATGCGCCTTGTGGCAGTGCAGCGCGCCGAAGCTCTGCGCTTGAGGATCTTTCTCGATCGCGCCGACGCCGGAATTTCGCGTCCGCTCGTCAAGTCTTAGAAAATCTTTGCAGTGGGTGAGTTTGAAAGACATTTCCCTCGGTGCTAAAAGCCCCAAATCATTTTGCATACGATATGTCCGAGCTGAAGCGCGTACCCTTCAACTGAAGCCCGCGGCCTTCACGCTGACCCGCTGTCGAAATCCTTCCTAATCAATCTTCAATGGTCGAATCCACAGGAGCGCGGGTTTCCACAACCGCGTTCAGTTCCGTTTTGGTCGTAAACTTAAGCCACTTCGGAGGCGCGTTGCGCTTTGCTGACGCTCGACTATTTCGTAGTGGACGCATTTACCACCGAGCCGCTTGGCGGCAATCCGCTGGCCGTGGTGATGAATACGTGCGGTTTGGCGACGGAGCGGATGCAGGCCGGCGGAGATTGAGCGGGTCGAGGGGGTGCGCGCACGCATGTGCGCCAGGGAGTTGAGATGGGCCGGCCGAGCGATCTTTTTCTCTCCGCGAGAAAAGAATCCGCGAAGATCTCGGATGTGCGCGTCGCGGGCAGCACAGTTCTCGTTGCAAAAGGACAGCTTTTCCTGCCGTGATGCACATGCTTTCAACAGAGATTCATCTTCGCAAGTGACATTGTGTCTTGCTGCTACAGGTTTTCCACTTGTTTCACTCAGATTTTCAGTTGCGTCTTCTCTTCTTATTCTCTCTTTTCATCACTCTCCGCTCGTCGTAATGTTTCGATTCGTAGCAGACAATTTTCTGACGCATGATGTTGGAATTTGACTGACGCGTCAAGCCGCTGAGCACTCGACCGCGAAGCCGGGTTGAGCCGTTGAGGGGTCGTGTGCCGGTTGCCTGGCAGCGTGAATGGTTGCACCCCAGGGTGCAGTCACTCGCCACGGGACACCGTGCGCACAGATCCGAAGCCAACGAGCCTGCCTTGTTTCAGGCTACTGTGCCAGACATTCTTGCCTGTATTTTGAATCCGCCATAACGGGCGGTGACCTGTTGCCGTGGAACAAAGCCTTGAGATTTGATTTAGGAGTAGTCCCCTTACCATGCGTCCAAAGAAAGTTATTCTCTGTGTAGACGACAACGAACAAGAGCTATCCGTGCTCAAGTTCACGCTGGCAACGAATGGCTATCGCGTGCTGGCGGCTACCAATGGCCAGGAGGCGATCGCGGTTTTTTCGACGGCACCGCAAATCGACCTGGTGCTGGCCGACACCAACATGCCCCAGATGAGTGGAATTCAGCTTGCCGAGCGGCTGAAGCGCATGCGATCGCATGTGCCCATGCTGCTGCTTGGCGATGCGCAGCCCGCGGGCGGAGAGATGCATTTGGCCGATGCCGTGATGGCGAGGAAGAACTGTTCATCGCTTGAGCTGCTGGAGCGCGTAAAGGTGATGAGCGCGCGCAAGCGAGGCCCGCGCAAGGGCGCGCAGCGCATTCCGCAGGACGACGCGCTGGCTGCGGCTTCGTGAGAAAGACAGGGAATAGGGAGTAGGGAATAGGGAGTAGAACGAGTCGGCGCGACTAGCCGTAAATCGATCTCCCTCTTTATCCTGCCTGACTGTCCGATCTGCCTTGAGATCTCCGCCGCGGAAGCGAAAGCCGGCATTGCCAGGTCGGGATTTCGCTCAGGGAATCGGAGATGCTCGAACGTCGCTGCTTCAACGAACGGAACTACACCCTATTCCCTATTGGCTACTCTCTGCCTTATCAGCTCCCCCTTGACGATGGTGCGCGGCAATGGGCATACTCGCCATCGGTGACTTTAGATTGGAATTTGGGGCCGGCGGCAACGTTTTGCTGCCGGTGAAAGTGGGTTCGTATGGACCTGGTTCTTTTACGTCTTCTTTTTGTCCTATTACTTGCCGCGGTTTGTTACTTCCTGCGACCCTTTGGGCTGCAAACAGGTTGGGAGGGCGCAATCGCGGGTGCGGCCGCGGCTGGCGCGGTCATTATCTTCGAGCTGCGCGTGCGGGCGCTTACACTGCGACGGCTGATCGGCGCGGTTGTGGGCAGCGTGCTCGGCATTATCGGCGCAGCACTCTTCTGCCTTGTGCTGCGCTCAGCTCCGATCTCCAGCGCCAACTCCGCAGTGCTGCAGATTTTCGTGCTCTTCCTTATGACCTACGTGGGTCTGCTTGTGGGCGCGAGCAAGGGCGACCTGCTGAATCCGGCCGCGCTGGGAACCGTATTCTCGGGTGATAAGCCAACGCGCCGCAGCGCCAAGGTACTGGATACGAGCGTCATTATCGACGGACGCATCGCGGATATTGCCGAGGCCGGATTTATTGACGGCATGCTGGTGGTGCCGGAGTTCGTGCTGCGCGAGTTGCAGATTGTGGCCGACTCGACTGATGGCTCCAAGCGGCAACGCGGACGTCGCGGGCTGGATATGCTGCAGCGGATGCAGTCCAACGACAAGATTCAGGTGCAGATTGTGTCCGACGACTTCCCTTCCATCCACGAAGTGGACCTAAAACTGCTGGAACTGGCCAAGAAGTGGGAAGCGAAAGTGGTCACCAACGACTTCAACCTGAACAAGGTGGCTCACTTGCACCACGTGGATGTGCTGAACATCAACGACCTAGCCAACGCTCTCAAGCCTGTTGTGCTTCCAGGTGAGCGCATGAACGTGGTGATCCTGAAAGAAGGCAAGGAGTTCAACCAGGGCGTGGGCTACCTTGATGACGGCACGATGGTGGTAGTGGACCACGCACGGAAACTTATCGGGCGCTCTGTTGGCGTCTCTGTGACCAGCGTGCTGCAGACCGCGAGCGGCAAGATGATCTTCGGCAAGGCGGAGGAGAATGGGAAGTCCGCGCTGGAGACGGCATAAAAAGCGCAGCCAGAATCTTGGCAATCGCCGCGACAGTTTTTGGAATTTCCGACGGAGCTCTTCCAATCTCCCGAGGAGTTTTCCGATTCTCGATCGGCTCTACGACGGCCGCAGTCGCTCCCTGAGGCGGCGCTTTACGTCGGGCCATTCCGCGGCAAGGATCGAATAGCGCCAGGAATCGCGCGCGGTGAAGTCCGTGCCCATCTTGTGCGCGCGAAGAACTCCTTCGAATTTGCCTCCGATGCGCTCGATAGCAGCCTGCGAGCGCTTATTGCGCGCGTCAGTATGCAGGCAGACACGGAGCATCTGCCATACCTCAAAGGCATGAGTGAGCATCAACAGTTTGGCTTCGGTGTTCGCTGCGGAACGTATTGCCTGATGCGCCAGCCATGTGTAGCCGATCTCGCAGACGTCGGGATTCTCGTGGGCGTGGCGCGGGTGACTCAAAGGCCAGTCAAAGCGCTCAATGTCAAAGAAACGCGTAGAACCTATGACGACGCCGTCCGCAATGCGAATGGTGGCGAAGCCCTGTGCTTTCCTGGCCTCGCGCAATGCGAGTGCCGTCTCGATATAGCGGAGAATAGTGTCGCGGCCGATTGGCACCGCGCTCCATTGATAGAGCGCCGGATCGCCCGAGGACGCGGCCACAAGCCCTTCCAAGTGGGCGGACGAGAGCGGCTCGAGGCGAACGTGGCTGCCGGTAAGGATTGGAGAATCGAAAGTCATGTTTTTTGACGGCATGCTATTCGGCATGGGGCGCGGACAAATCGAACACAACGAAGCCTGTGTTCAGTACTTGGTTATTTTGGGATCGATCTGGTCGGCCCAGGCGAGGATTCCGCCGGAAAGATTTTTCACGCTGGGATAGCCCTGCGCGGCGAGGAACTCGGCGATGCGCTGGCTGCGGCCGCCGGAGCGGCACTGTACAACGATCTCACGGTTGCGATCGATCTCGGCCATGCGCCGCGGAACTTCATTTTGCGGGATCAGCGTGCCGCCGATGTTGGCGATCTGATACTCGAAAGGCTCGCGGACATCGAGGATCATGAGATTTTCGCCGGCATCGAGACGCTGCTTAAGTTCCAGGACGGTGATTTGCGGAATGCCGTTGTTCGTAGCGGTGCCCATGGTGCGGATTCTCCGGTCCCGTTCAGTGTATCGAGTTCAGTGTATCGGGCCGGAGCCATATTTCGTCCTGCACCTACGGCTCCGCGATTCTTGAGAGGGGTTCCAGCGGGCCGCCGGTGCGAGACGTTCAATTGAAGGACGGTACTGCGCTGGTTTCGCGGCCGGCTTGGCAGCAGGATGGGGAGTGCAAACAGGGCAGGAAGCATGATTTTCATTCTGGTGAATCCTCCTTGACTGGCTCGGAGCTCCATTGCGATGGGGAAAGGGATGAAAAACGGGAAGCGCAATCTCTCCAAGGAAATCGGTTATGAATCCGTTTACCGTACGGTGTAAAGAAGTTTTGGTTTTTCCATAGGATAGGGACGAGCTGAGAGTGCCGTGTGGAATTTCTTGCGGAGATCAAGGTTTTCGTTTACAGAACCGGATCAGGTGCGGCTTGCGAATATTGGCCTGCACGCGGCCAACCGGAATTGCGGCACCCATCGTAAGTGTGCGAGATTGGAGTTAGCGAGATTGGAACTACAAGAATGGAAGTCGAAGGATTCGCCGGCTTCGTCCTCATTCTTCCAAAAACCGGCTGCCCTTATGAAAAAGAAATCTCCCCATCCCGACTTCGACCAGACTCTGGAACTGTTGCGCGCACACTCCTTTGACGTGGCACCGTATACGGGCGTCGCCGGGGGCATGCTTGCGAGCAAGCACGGTGTGGGAGTGGTTCTGGTGCCGCCGCGTCACAGCGATGATCCGGACGACGCGTCTGCGGCTTATGCGGTTCACCCCGGAATTTTGGTTAAGGGCGAAGTTTCGCTTCTTCTGGATCGGGGCTACCAGAAATTCATTAAGACTTCCCAATACGAACTTCCCGCGACGGCCACTCAATTGCAGGCGATACACGCATTCAGCGAGGAGTTGACGCAGCTCATCGGCGCTATCAGTTTGTACAACGAATCGCTGGGCACGACCAGCGACGTGTACCGCTACGATCGCCTGGTGGGCCGCGAAACCGCGGATGCCGCGCCCGCCCAGCCATGGGAGCTAACTGACGGGCACTGACCTCAGGGCATTGGTCTTCGCTGAATGCTGAGCGGAGCGTGCCATGGAGGCCTGCGAAAACAGGGAAGTGCTGGCGGCCAGGCAACTGGAGCGCCGTTCTGATCTACGCTACTCGGTCGACGAAGATTCCGTTGTCCTCTTCGTTGGTCATGGCGTTCCGCAGGAGGCTCGTCTGGTCGATTTGAGCCAGGAGGGATGCCGTCTACGCACCACGGAGCCGGTTCTCGCGCGCGTCCGCCTGCCCGTCGAGGTTTTTTTCAATGTCGATGGAATTTCATTCCGCTTTCGTGGAGTGCTGCAATGGACCGATGGCCACCGCCTGATCGGCGTCCGTTTTGTGAATATCATTCCGCAGCGCATGGTTGAGCTGGCCAACATCGTTTGTGGGATGGAGAAAACCGCGGCGGTGCGGGCCGAGGCCGTGAACCTGCTGGTTCAAGAATATGAGACCTCGAAACGGACCGGCCGGGAAGCGATGGAACGGGCCGTAGATCGGAGTCCGCAACCGATGACAGGCGCGCGAATGGAACTACCCGAAGCCGCTCGCGCTGTTGCGCCGCTATCTACCGCAGAAGACGAGCAACCTGCGTCGCATGCCGCCGCAGGCCGCGAAAGGCGCCAGCAAAGTCGCCACGAGATGTCCTCCTCTGCGACGATTTTCCTGGTAAACGCCGGGTCCACATTGCGGGGTAGCATTCTGGACTTGAGCACCACGGGCTGCCGCATTCGCACCCAGGAACGCTTCTCGGCGGCCATTTACACGCGGGTAGAAACGGAGTTTCGGCTCGAAAATCTGCCGTTGCGGCTGGTCGGCGTCATCCAGTCCATCTACGATCGCAACACTGTGGGGATTCGCTACCTGGATCTGAACGAGCGCGAATGGGAGCAGGTGCCGGGGTTGATCGGCGAGGTCGGGCAATCGCGCACATCGCAGCCCGGGGCAGCCGAAGGCACCGTCTGACAGGCAGCGAACGGCAATATAGCTTCACATCCGGCGGACGAAGACGAACAGCTTCCGATCGCTGCTACGGACCTTTTGTGGCGGATTTGGCGGCCGAGGCCGCGTTGCGCTCAATCTGGATATAATCCAGCTCGGCCGGATCGCTCGCGTCGGGCGCGCCTTCTACGCGCAGCACGTCGCCCGGCTTTAATTCGATGCCTCGACCATCGGGGCCACGCGCGGTGAAGCGCGTTGAAGTATCGCCGGCAAGGTTAGAGGGAAACAAAGCGTCCGCCGCCCACGAGACAATCTCCGTACCGTTGATCCCGAGCGTAAAGTGCGCTACGCCGTCCCGAAGATCTAAATACTGTACAGCGATGTTGAAGCGGCCGGGCTTGCCCGTGTAGGTCCATTCTGCGGTGCAGGTTTTTTGCGCCGGGCTTTGATCGCACACGACAATCTTTCCGCCGGACGCGTCTTCCCACGGCTTGATGTCGACGATTTTGTATCCCGTGAGGCGCGCGTCTTCAGCTTCGAGGCGGCCGGGATAATGTCCGGCACGGCCAAGCGCGTCGGGAATGCCGGTTTCCTTCAAAAAGTACTGCACGATGGCGTCGCGCCAGACGATGGCGTGGCCGGCTTGGTATTCGAGCCGCGCTCGTTCGTCCTCGTAGAGTTGCGGATCGATCTTGCCTTTGAGCGTCGCCCACTCATCGCCGAGCTGCGCCGCCTCGGCTGCGCCCTGATAATGAATGTCGTAGACGTACTGAATGATCGTTTTGCCTGAGTGCAATTTGTAAGTCCACGGAAGGTGATGGAAAAAGAGCAGCTGCCTGTGGGGTGTCGTGGCTGCCGACTCGTACATCTTCGCTACTTCAGGCGGATATTGGCCGGCAAAGCCTGTGCCTGTTGCGACGGTCCGGTCCATGCCGATTCCTTTGGCATCGTCGCGGTGCCATTGGCCCCAGCCGTTGCGCTCACTCGCTTCGATGTTTGGCCCGTAGTGGCTGCCGGTAATGTCGGTGAGCGTCTGCGTGCCTAGAAATCCCGTGTAGTGAACGTAAGTTTGCCACGACTGCATAAGCATCTTGTCCACGGTCGCGACCACTTCGGGTTTGGTGCCGATGGTTTGCTTTGTCCACTCGGCGGCGATCTGCTCGGCTGAAAGATTCGGATTCCACGCGAGACGGCCGAATGCGTAAAGGTTCGCCATGGCCATCGGCGCGCCCAGCCATCCGTCGCGCCCGACACAGGAGACGCCAATCATGCCGCCAAGCGGCTGGCTGAATGTCTTCCCTTCAATGATCTTTTTGACCGGCGTTGAGCGGTCCTCGGCGCGCAGATCAAAGTCGAGTTTCTCCTTCCACAGCGGCGCGAGATACACGAGGTGCCGCTGCTGGCCGAGATACTCCTGCGTGATTTGCAACTCCATGGCTTCGTTGGTCTGGTGCAGGCCGGCGAAGAGCGGCGACACCGGCTCCTCCGCCTGGAAGTCGATGGGGCCATATTTGATCTGGACGATGACGTTGGGCGCGAAGTGGCCGTCGAGCGGCTGAAAGATGTCGTAAGCTGCGCGCGCGCGATCGGCTTTCATATCGTTGTAGTCGAGGTGATTGTTGTAGACGAAGGCGCGATAGAGCACTACTCCGCCGTGAGGCGCAAGAGCTGAAGCCAGCACATTTGCAGCGTCAGCCGGGCTGCGGCCATAGCTTGCAGGGCCGGGTTGGCCTTCAGAGTCGGCCTTCACCGTGACGCCCGCTAAGTCTGGAATCTGCTGGTAGATCTCGTCGATCTTCGCGGCCCACCATGCTTTCACGTCCGGATCGAGCGGATCGAAGGTCTTGAGGCCGCCGACTTTCTGCGGGCTGGCAATGTCGACGCTGATGGCAAGCCGCACGCCCCACGGCCGCATGGCGTCGGCGATGCGGGCCAGGCCTTTGATCATGCCGGGCTCAAGAAACGGCGCGGCGTCGTTGACGTTGTTCACGTTGCAACCGTTAACGCCTACCGACGCGAGCAGACGCGCGTAAGTGGTCACATCCGTCAAATTGTCGCGAACCTTTCCGCCCTCGAAGAAAATCGACCGGCCGCCGTAGCCGCGAGTGATTGTGCCGTCGACGTTGTCCCACTCATCGACCCAGCGGATGGGCATTGCGGGGGCTTCGATCGCGTCGAGATGGGTGAGGTCGGCATCCGTTGCGATGCGGCGCAACAAATCAAACGCGCCAAACAGCGCGCCATGCTCGTTCGATCCCGCGACGATGACCAGCGGATGCCCGTGCCATAAGGTCCGCTTGAGCCAGAATCCGTGCGCTGCGATGTGCGCAGGAACTTGTAGGCTCGGAAACGCTGCTCGAACTTCATCGAGGGTGCCGACGACTGCCTCACCGGCATTCGTGGCATTCGCGGCGGCCATGACCGTCGTGCCTGTCGTGCCTGCGATGCCGCGTTGAAGCTCCCGCACGGCTGATTGCTCCAGCACGCTGTTGCCAAGCGCGCGAACTGAAGCCGGAATTGAGGTCCGCTCGTGCGCGCCGGTGTAGCGCAGCCACGCCTGATCTTCTGTTTGGGCATGCGCTGCAGAGCCCGCGACAAAGAGGCTCACCAATAAAAATGCCGGTAAGAAATCGAATATTCGCCGCGCCGCAATCCTCTTCTTCGCCATGTTTCAACTCCCTGGAGCGTGTTTCAAAAGTCGCTGTATAGACTCCGGTTGTTATCCCTCAGGGGTTAAAACCCCATATTTGTTGTTGCCTTTTTCTGCCCGGCTAAAGCCGTGCCCTTGTTACGAAGCCGATTTTTTAAAACACGCTATAGAAAGTTCTACCACTCAGATATGGTTGATCGACTCAGCAGGTTCAGATTGCGGCGAGTAGTTACAATTGCGTTCACGACTTCAGCCGGTTAATTTCGATGCGGCGCAGGCCGCGAACAGCGTTGGCAAGATAGATCGCGCCGGCACTTCGCAGATCGTCGATGAACAGAACGCGTTCCTCGATCTCTGGCCGCGTTTCGAGCAGGTGCCTGCGATAGACGCCCGCCAGCAGACCGCACTCGACGGGCGGCGTGAACCAGCGGCCATCTATCACTACAAAAATATTGCTGATTGCGCCCTCAGTAACTTCGCCGCGCAGGTTTAGGAAGAGCACGTCGTCGAAACCCTCGCGCGTGGCCTGCTCGAATGCTCGGGAGTAGATCGGACGCTGCGTGGTCTTGTGATAGAGCATCGCGTCGGCTGGATCGGTTCGCACGTTCGAGATGGTCACGCGGCCGATACGGTTCGGGTCGCCTGGCGGTGAGAGCGTTTCGCTGCCAATCTGAATGTGGCCTTCGTCGTCGACCATAAGAAGGCGGACTCGCCGCGGTGAGCGTGGCGCCGAGTCTGCGAAGTCCTGGTCAGCGGATTGCTGATTCGCGAATTGGCGCGCATGATCTTCCAGCGCTGCGCGGACTGCGGCATGATCGCACGCGAAGCCGAAATAGTCCGCTGAATCCTCTAGCCGGTCTAGGTGCAAATTGAGCAGGGGGTAGCTGCCGTTCCAAAGCATCGTCTCAATGAGTGAAAATTTGTCGGGCTGGCTGGTTATCGACGCGTTTTCGCTGATCGGGGCGGTGATGCGATGCGCGGGACCAACGAGAAATTTCGCCTTCAGCAGGCACTCGCGAAATTCCTGGGCCGGATCGGAGTCAATGACTACGCCGCTGCCTGCACCCATGCTTCCATGAGTCTCGTTAAGTTCCAACGTTCGAATAGCCACATTGAAGACTGTCTGCTGGGGCGAGAAAAAACCGATCGCGCCCGTATACACACCGCGCGGCGCGTTTTCGATCTCGGCGATAAGCTGCATGGCCCTCACCTTGGGCGCACCCGTGACTGAGCCGCAAGGAAAAAGCGCGCGGAAAATATCATGGAAACCAACTTCGGGCCGCAGTTCCGCGCTGACGGTCGAAGTCATTTGCCAAAGCGTCGGGTACCGCTCAACAGAAAAGAGTTCTTCGACATTGACGCTTCCCGTGCGCGCAACGCGGCCGAGGTCGTTGCGCACAAGGTCGACGATCATCACGTTTTCGCTGCGGTTTTTCGCGTCGCCGCGCAGCAACTCGGAGATCTCGCAGTCTTCGCGGGTCGTCCGCCCACGAGGCGCGGTGCCCTTCATTGGCCGCGTGGTGATACGGCGTCCGCCGCAGCGGAAGCCGCCATTTTCGATGCGAAAGAACAGCTCCGGCGAGAAAGAGAGAATGTGCCGGCCCGGCTGCCAGTGCAGAAACGCGCCGTAGTCGACCGGCTGCCTTGAGCGCAGGCGAGCATAGTGGGCTGCAATGCCGCCGACAATGCTCCCGGGAGCTTCAATCGAAAACGGGGCCGTGAAGTTCAGTTGATATATGTCACCGGCGCGAATCCACTCGTGAATCCGGGCAATGCGCTGGACGTATTCGGCCTCGGTGAGCGCAAAGTTCGCGGCGAGTTCGGGTTGAGGCGCTCGGGCTATTTCAGAAACTCGGGCCGCTTCAGAAATTTGCCGCGCGCGAAAATGTGCCAACTCCGGGGGCTCACCGCCCACGAATTCGCCTGTTACATGATCGAATGCGTAGCTCCGCGCGTAGATTCCAAACCAGGCCAGCGGCTCGCCGGATTTGGCCGCGCGCGCGCCGGCCTTCGGCTCAAAACAGCTTGCGCATTCGTAGCTGAAGAACCCCGCCGCGCAATGGCCTGCGGCTACTTCGCTCTCGATGGCCGCAAACAGCGAAGCAATTTCCGCGGACGAATACGCTGCGCGCACGCGCAGAGGAGC
>Ga0208849_1002119_pt1 | contig 11561 bp, 10 predicted proteins | sample NGESurdeep072012_10_FD_184470 | JGI IMG/M metagenome (GOLD analysis project Ga0208849, IMG submission 184470) | Arctic peat soil microbial communities from Barrow, Alaska - NGEE Surface sample 53-3 deep-072012 (SPAdes) | ecosystem: Environmental > Terrestrial > Soil > Wetlands > Peat ...
CCGCCCGCCCCCCCACTCTCCGTCACCGTGACACCCGGCGCGGAGCGCAGCACATCCACCAGCGTCCCCGCCGAAGAGCGCGCGATCTGCTCGCGGCTGATGACCGAGATCGTGCTGCCGGCCCGCGCAATCGAGGTCGGCACGAAGTACGGCGTCACGACGATGGACGGAACATCGTCGGCCCACGCCCGGGCGCCGACCGCAAAAAGCACAAGAATGGAGAGGACGCCAAGGCGCCGCCCGACAGAAGCCATGATGGCAGATCTCCGGAGTGGATCGATCTGGACAGGCGCCCGTCACGGGGATCGTGTCCCGGGCCCATCCGGCTTCCCCGCCGGATAACCAAGGCGTAAACGAGCGGTGGATGACGCGCAACGCGGGCGGGGGCGGATGTCGGGCAGGTTCACCGGATTTCTTTGGATTGTGGCAATCCTGCTGCCGGTTTCGGCGCTGGCCGCCGCGCCGTCGCAGCACATCGTGTCGATTAATCTCTGTGCCGACGAGCTGCTGGTGTCCGTCGCCGATCCCGGCCAGATCGCGGCGCTGTCGGTCTATGCTACCGACCCCGATCTCTCCTACGTCGCCGACGCCGCGCGGGCCTTCCCCCACAACGCCGCCAGCGCCGAGACCGTTGTCGGCTACAACCCCGATCTTGTTCTGGCCGGTCGGTTCACCAAGCACGCCACGCGCGACATGCTCGCCCGCCTCGGTTACCGCGTCGAACTGCTGGACGCCGCCCGCAGCATCGCCGACTCCGAGAAACAGATCCGCCAGGTTGCCGCCCTCGTCGGCCATCCGGAGCGCGGCGAGGCCTTGGTGGCCGATATCGAAGCCGCCCGCGCTCGCACCATCGCCGCGGCACCGTCGGGCAAGCCGACCGTCGCCAACTATCAGCGCCGCGGCTACGTCACCGGCGGCGATACGCTGACCGGCGAGTTGCTGTCGATCGCCGGCTTCACCAACGACGGGGATGCCCTTGCCGGCAAGACCGGCGGCTTCGTTCCGCTGGAAAGACTGGTCGCCGATCCGCCCGACTACATCGTCGTCGCCCACGCCGACGCCCGCGCCGAGGATCAGGGCAGCGCGCTTCTTGCCCATCCTGCCCTCGCACGTCTCTATCCGCCCGCGCGTCGCATCGTCCTGCCCAACAAGCTCACCGCCTGCGGGGGCCCCTCCCTGCCGGCGGCGCTCGACTGGCTCACCGCGCAAGCCCGCCACATCCAGCCCGCGCCGTGACCACGCTGGATCACGTCTGGCTCCTGGCCATCGCGCTCGCCATCGACGCCGTCATCGGCGATCCCGGCTTCATCTGGCGCCGCCTGCCGCATCCGGTCGCCGCGCTCGGCGGCCTGATCGCGGTCCTTGATCGCTTGCTCAATCGGCAAAGATTTGGCCCAGGATGGCGGCGCACTCTCGGCGCCTTCGCTCTGGTCATGGTAGTTGCCATCGCCGCCCTTGTCGGCTTTGCGCTGGAATGGCTCTTCACCGGGTGGACCTATGGCCGGATCGGGACAGCGATCGCGGCCGCCATTCTTCTCTCCGCCCGCTCCCTCTACGACCACGTCGCGGCGGTCGGCGCCGCGTTCGATCGTGGCATTGATGCGGCACGCACTGCCGTCGCGCGCATCGTCGGCCGCGATCCCGCCGGTCTCGACAAAGCCCGCATTTGCCGCGCGGCGGTCGAGTCGCTCGCCGAGAATTTCTCCGATGGCGTCGTCGCCCCGGCGTTCTGGTTCGCGCTGCTCGGCCTCCCCGGCCTCTTCGCCTATAAGGCGATCAACACCGCAGACTCCATGATCGGCCACCTGACTCCGCATCACGAGGCCTTTGGCTGGGCGGCGGCCCGTCTCGACGATCTCGTCAACCTGCCCGCCAGCCGCATAGCCGGCAGCCTGATAGCGCTAGCCGCCCCACGCGCCGGCGGGCGCATCGACCATGCTTTCAGCATCATGCGCTTCGACGCGAGCAAGCACCGTTCGCCCAACGCCGGCTGGCCGGAAGCCGCGATGGCCGCCGCGCTCGGCATCGCACTCGCCGGTCCGCGCCGCTACGCCGGTGTCATCGTGGCCGATCCCTTCGTCAACGAAGGCGGCCGCCGCGACGCCGATCCCGGCGACATCCGCCGCGCGCTCCGCGTTTATGTCGGCGCCAATGTCATCCTCTTCGCCGTCGTCGCCGTGGCGGGCGTCGCGATCGTGGCGCTGCGATAGCCGGCAATCGCCAGCAGCGCGTCGATGTCAACGTGCCGTTCGAGATGCGCGGCGAGCGCATCCAGCGTCTCCTCGACCAGCGTCTCGTAGCGAACGCGCGATGCCGGCACGCCCAGCCCGGCCAGAAACTTCGGCCGGAACCCGTCCGCCGCGAAGATGCCGTGAACATACGTTCCCGCCACGGCGCCATCGGCCGACCCGGCGCCATCGACGCGGCCACCCAGTTCGACGAAGGGGCGAGAGCAATCGCTTCCGCTGGTGCGTCCGAGGTGAATCTCGTATCCCGTCACGCTCTCTCCCGTCCCAATATGAACGCCGCTGACGGCGGCGGTCGTCTTGTCGGCAGCCAGCACCGTGTCGACGTCAAGCAGCCCGAGCCCGGCGACCGACCCCGCCGCCCCCTCGACGCCTTCAGGATCGTCGATCGTCCGCCCGAGCATCTGATAGCCGCCGCACAGCCCAAGCACGCGCCCGCCGCGCCGGACGTGCGCGGCAATGTCGATGTCCCAACCTTCCGCCCGCAGGAACGCCAGGTCGGCAATCGTCGCCTTGGAGCCGGGTATGACGATGAGATCGGCGTCGGGAAACACCATGCCCGGCTCGACCAGCACGACCGACACGCCCGGTTCGGCGCGCAGCGGATCGAGGTCGTCAAAGTTGGCGATGCGCGGCAGATGCGGAACGGCAACGACCGGCTTTCCCTTCTCGTCGCCTCGGCGAACATCGGGGTCCAGCAGCGCCAGCGCATCCTCCGCTGGCAGCAGCCGCGCCGCGTCGAACCACGGCACCACCCCAAGATTAGGCCAGCCCGTCTCCGCGACAACGCGCGCAGCGCCCGGCGCGAACAACCCAGCGTCCCCGCGCAGCTTGTTGACGATGAAGCCCCTGATCCGCTTCCGATCCTCGCCGGCAAGCACCGCATGCGTTCCGACCAGACTGGCGATGACGCCACCACGATCGATGTCACCAACGATTACGACCGGAACATCGGCCGCTTCCGCAAAGCCCATGTTGGCAATGTCTCCCAAGCGCAGATTCACCTCCGCCGGGCTCCCGGCGCCTTCCACCAGCACGATGTCCATGCCGCGCCCGACAGCGGCGAAACTCTCCAGCACCTTCGGCAGCAGCTCCGCCTTCCGTCGGCCGTACTCGGCGGCGCGCATGGTCCCGGCCCGTTTGCCCTGCACGATTACCTGCGCACCGGTCTCGCCTTCGGGCTTCAGCAGCACCGGGTTCATATGCACCGATGGAGCCAGCCCTGCGGCGCGCGCCTGCAGCGCCTGGGCCCGCCCGATCTCGCCCGCATCGGCGGCAACCGCCGCGTTGTTCGACATGTTCTGCGGCTTGAAGGGCGCGACCTTCAGCCCGCGCCGCAGAAGCGCCCGCGCCAGTCCCGCGACCAGCACCGACTTGCCGACGTGGCTGCCGGTGCCCTGGATCATGATGGCGGCTGGCCTGCTCAGAACTCGATCCCCCGCTGCGCCTTCACGCCCGAACGGAACGGATGCTTGATCACCTCCATCTCGGTCACGAGATCGGCGATCGCGATCAGTTCCTCCGCCGCGTTGCGGCCGGTGACGATGACATGGACGTCCGCCGGCTTCTCGTCGCGCAGGAACGTCACCACCTCCTCGATGGGCAGGTATTCATAGCGCAGCACGATGTTGATCTCGTCGAGAAGCACCAGCTTGTGCTTCCCCGCGTTAATGACCGCCTTCGCCCGCTCCCACGCCGCGCGCGCCGCCGCTAGGTCGCGCTGGCGATCCTGCGTCTCCCAGGTGAACCCCTCACCCATCGTGTTGATCGAAACGAGGTCGCCGAATTTCTCCAGTGCCACCCGCTCGCCCGTTTGCCATTTGCCCTTGACGAACTGCACGATGGCGACCGGCATGCCGTGGCCGAGCGCCCGGAAGATCATGCCGAATGCCGCCGTCGATTTCCCCTTGCCCTTGCCGGTATGGACGATCACGAGGCCCTTCTCGATCGTCTTGGTCGCGAGGATCTTGTCGCGCGCCGCCTTCTTCTTCTTCATCTTGCCGGCGTGGCGGGCGTCGAGTTCGCTCTCGCTCATGTCCTTCATTCCGCAGCCTCCTTCCGGCCAACGACCAGCGCCGAAAGCAGATCATAGGCGCTATTGGCGCGCGGTGCCCACAGGCCGCGGTCGATAGCCTCGCGCAACCGCGCCGCCATTTCCGACAACGCCGGCGGATTGTTTTCCGCGATGAATCCGCGCACAGCCGCGTCGCCGATATAGGCGTCGAAGAGCTGGTCGAAATGATGCGATTGCACGGCGTTGGTCGTCGCCGCGAACGCAAAGAGATAGTCGACCGTCGCGGCCATCTCGAAGGCGCCCTTGTAGCCGTGCCGCATGACGCCGGCGATCCATTTTGGATTTGCCGCGCGGCCGCGCACGACCCGCGCAATTTCCTCGCCGAGATCGCGGATAAGCGGCTTCTCCGGCCGCGCGTGGTCGCCATGATAGAGGCGCGGCGCGGTGCCCTTCACCGCCTCGACCGCCGCCGCGAGGCCACCCTGGAACTGATAGTAGTCGTCAGAATCCAGAATATCGTGCTCCCGATTGTCCTGGTTGTGCAGGACTGCATCGGCGGCAGCGAGCCGTGCCGTGAAGGCTTCCCGGGCTTCATCGCCGTGCGTGCCGCCGCCGAAGGCGTAGCTGCCCCATGCCAACACGGCATCGGCAAAGTCCTTGCGCGTCTCCCAGGCACCGGTGTCGATGAGCGCCTGCAAGCCGGCGCCGTAGGCTCCGGGCTTCGCGCCGAATATCCGCGTCGCGGAGAGATGGTCCGCCACTTCGGCCGCGTAGCCCGCAGCGCGCATGTGCTCCCGTGCCTCTCGTGCAGCCGCAGCGATCGGGTTGGCTTCGTCCGCCTCGTCCAGCGCAGCGACAGCGCGAACGGCGGAATCGATCAGGTCGATCTGCACCGGAAATGCATCGCGAAACATGCCCGAAATCTTCAGCGTCACGTCAATGCGCGGTCGCCCCAGCGTCGAAAGCGGCAGCACCTTGAAGCCGGTGACGCGCCCGGTTCCCGGCTCCCACGATGGTGCCGCGCCGATGAACGCCAGCACCTGCGCAATGTCGTCGCCGCCGGTGCGCATGTTCGACGTCCCCCACGCCGACAACGCGATCGAGCGTGGCCACTCGCCCTCATCCTGGAAATAGCGCAGCGCCACTGCGTCCGCCGCCTTGCGCCCGAGTGCCCATGCCGCCGCCGTCGGCACGGCCCGCGTGTCGACGGAGTAGAAATTCCGCCCCGTCGGCAACACATCAGGTCGCCCCCGCGTCGGCGCGCCGGAAGGTCCGGGCGGAACGAACCTTCCATCCAACCCCGTCAGGACGGCGGCAATTTCGGCATCACCGGAGCGATCCAGTGCGGACCCAAGATCACGCGCAATCCAATCCACCACCGCACGCGTCGCCTTCCCTAAACTCGGTTCGTGCGCGCGCAACGGCGAGATCAGTTTCACCGCCAGGGCTTCGATCCGCTCGACCGTATCGCCATTCGTGCGCCACGGCGTATCGACGACGGCGAGCGCCTCCGGGCGCGGTCCCGTCCATGCCGTGGCGAGGTCGTAATCCAGCGGATCGAAGCCCAGCCCCAGATCGTCGGCGATAGCGCGGTGGAGCGAGGCGTCCGCCGCCCGCCCACCGGAGCGCGGCGTCCGCGCGATGGCGACCAGCGTATCCGTCCGTAGCCGCCCATCCGGCGACGTGCCGAGCACATGCAGTCCGTCCCGGATCTGCATCTCCTTCAATTCGCAGAGATGCGCATCCAGCATCCGCAGCGCATCCGGATTATCGCTTCGGGTGATACCGAGATCGCGGTCGAGGCCATGCCGCTCGGCAAGCGCGACAATCTCGCGCCGGAGATAGTCGCGCCGCCGTCTGTCGACGCCCGCGGCGACGTAGTATTCGTCGATGAGAGTCTCCAGCTCAGCCAGCGGTCCGTGGATCTCCGCCCGCGTCATCGGGGGCATCAGGTGATCGACGATCACCGCGGAACTCCGCCGCTTCGCTTGGCTACCTTCGCCCGGGTCGTTGACGATGAACGGATAGATCAGCGGCGTCGGACCGAGCGCCACCTCCGGCCAGCAGGTCTCGGAAAGCCCCAGCGCCTTGCCGGGCAGCCATTCGAGGTTGCCGTGCTTGCCGAGATGTACGATCGCATCCGCGCCGAACACATGCCGTACCCACGTGTAGAACGCGACGTATCCGTGCGGCGGTACGAGATCGGGGTCGTGGTACGTCGCCTTCGGGTCGATCGAGTAGCCGCGCGCCGGCTGGATGCCGACGACCAAGTTGCCGAACCGGTGCGCCGCGATCTGAAATGCCCCGCCAAGGAACGACGGATCGCCTTCCGGCGGCCCCCAACGTCCGCTCAGCGCCGCCCGGCTCTGTTGCGGCAATGCATTGAAAAAGCGGAGGTATTCGTCGAGCGACAGGGTCTCTTCCGAATATCCGCCGGCATTGGTCCGCCCGGAAAGCAGCTTCGCCATCAATGCGGCGCTCGTTTCCGGAAATTCCGGCAGGACATAGCCGTTCGCGGCCATGGAGGCGGCGATACGCACCGTGCTCTCCGGCGTATCCAGGCCGACGCCGTTGGCGAGGCGGCCATCCTTGTCGGGATAGTTCGACAGGATCAGCGCAACCTTTCGCTCGGGCGCACCCTTGATCCCAAGGCGCACCCACGCAGCCGCCTGCTTCGCTACAAACGCAATCCGGTCAGGCACTTGACGGTAAGTCGCGGCGCCGCCGACCGGCTCCTTGAACGACACCGCCCGCGTAAAAATGCGGCCATCGACTTCCGGCAGCACGACGTTCATCGTCAGGTCGCGCGGCGACAGGCCACGCAGGCTGTTTTGCCAGTCCTCCCAAGTACTTCCGGCGAAGGCTACCTGCAGAACCGGTCGGCCTGGGAGGTCCAGCACCGTGCCCTCGTGCGCAGTCCCGATCTTAGACACGGCGAAGGCGGTGGTGTTGAGGACGACCGTCGGCGGGATCAAGCTAAATGCTTGATCCAGAAAGGCTTCCGACTCCGCGTCCTTCAGGCTGGCGACGAAGATCGGCAGTGCGGCGATGCCTTCGCTCCGCAATGCCTCGATCAAAGCATCGATGGGGGCGGTGGAATTTCCCTGCATCAGCGCCCGATAGAAGACTACCGCCGCAACCGGCATACCTTTGATGTGACTGACGATTTCGGAAAGTTCGACAGCGCCGCGGCCCGGCCAGTAACAGCCGGCATGCGGCAGGACAACCGGCGACGGCGGCAACGGCCCGCGACCTATCAGATGATCGCAGAGCGCCAGCGCGAGCCGCGCATTTTCCTCTGCCCCTTCAACCAGATAGCGCCAGAGCTGGCGGGCCTGCTCCGGCTCGACGGTCGAGTATTCCTTCAGCCCCGGATCCCAGCGGTCGTCGCCGGGAATGACCGCGCACGAAATCCGGTACATATGGCAGATACGGCGCAGCTCCACGAGCCCGTACGACCAGTAGGATGCGCCGCCCATGCAGCGTACCACCACGTGCTTCGCGTGCCGAACCGTCGCCTCGAGGAAATGGTCGACCGACATCGGATGGCTGAGCCTGCCGAGGTTCGCGAAGCGGACGGAGGGAGCATCCGAACCCCGCTCCGCCGCGATCTTCCCGATCAGCGCCAGTTCGGTGTCGGCGGCGGAAAGAAAAACGATGTCGCCCGGCGGCAGGCCCAGATCGATGGCGGCATCGCCGTCGTCGATGCGGGCCACGTCGCCGGCGAGCAGGTGCATCGGTTAGCCGGCTAACGCTGAGGCAACCGCGGCGTGATCGAGAGCGCGCAGGCCGATGACGACCAGCCCGCCGGCAACGGAGCCGGGAGAGAACGATGTCTCGAGCCGCGGACCAACCGCCTGCACCGTCGCCGGCGTCCCCTTGCCGATAATGCCGACCCGCCCCTTGATCCGCAGCACCCCCGGCACGGTGAGCGCATTGCTGACGCGCGCCCTCAAGAGATCGACCGATGCCAGCGGCGCGACGTCGAAGACATAGCTGACGAAATCGTCGTGATCGTGCTCCTCACCCTCCAGTTCATGATGACTCTCGCGCCCCCCCATGTCGTCCTCCGCGGAAGCATCGATGCCCAGCAGCACGGCGGCCGGCGTCCCCCTGCCCTTCACGATGCCGGTGTTGGGACGCATTTCGCGGCGAACGATGCGTTCGGCCTCGGCAAGACCCGCGGGCGAAACGAGATCGGTCTTGCTGAGGATGATGAGATCGGCGCAGCGCACCTGATCCTCAAAAAGCTCCTCGACCGGGTCGTCATGGGCGATCGCCGGATCGGCGGCGAGCTGCGCCCTGGTTGCCGCAACGTCAGGCGCGAAGCGTCCTGCCGCCACCGCCTCGGCATCGACTACGGTGACAACACCATCGACGGTGACGCGATGCAAAACGGATGGCCACGAGAACGCGCGCACGAGTGGTTGCGTCAGCGCCAGGCCGGAAGTCTCGATAACGATGTGATCGGGCGGCGGATTACGGGCCAGCAGCGCCTCGATGGTCGGCAGGAATTCGTCGGCGACTGTGCAGCAGATGCAGCCGTTGGTCAGCTCGACGATGTGATCGGGCCGGCAGTCGTCATCGCAGTCGGCGATCAGCGACCCGTCGAAGCCCATGTCGCCGAATTCGTTGACGATGATGGCGATGCGCCGACCGCGCGCCTCGGTGATAAGATTGCGGATGAGCGTCGTCTTGCCGGCGCCAAGGAAGCCGGTGACGATGGTTGCGGGAATTCGGTCAGGCGTCACAGCACCACCTCGTTCTGTTTCTGCACCGGCTTCAGCAGCAGCGGCATTCCGGCAACCATAAGCACGACACGATCGACAACTTCGGCAACCCGCTGGTTCAGCGTGCCGAGTTCGTCGGCATAACGGCGTGCCAGTGCGTTGGCGGGAATGATTCCGGAACCCACCTCGTTGCTGACGATCGCCACCGGCCCGGCGACAGCGCCGAGCGCCGCGACTAGCCGGTCCGTTTGGGCCTCAATCGGCCGCCCCGACGCCATCAGGTTGGTCAGCCAGAGCGTCAGGCAGTCCACCAGCACCGCCGTGTCCGTTCGCGCTTCACGCAACAGTACACCGGCAAGGTCGAGCGGCTCCTCGACGGTGCGCCACATCGCCTCTCCGCGCCGCGCCTGATGCCGCGCGATGCGCTCCGCCATCTCGCCGTCGCCGGCGGTAGCGGTGGCGAGATAGACGAGACGCCGTCCGCTCACTGCCACCAGTTGCTCGGCGTACCGGCTCTTGCCGGAACGCTGCCCGCCGAGCACAAGAACACGCGCCGGTCCGGCCATCGGGTCAGCGCGCCCATGCGAAACTTCGCTGGGTCAGCGCGCCGAAAACGAGTCCCAGCGTAATCCACAGCACCGCCTCGGTGCCAAGCGACGCCAGGCGGAACTTCCACAAAAGCACCGCCGGAAAACGCTCCGGCACTTCGTTGATGCCCGGAAGCAATACGATCGCGATCGCGACGACCACCACGAATGCCGCCCCCGCGATCAGCGTCGCATTCCACCTGTCGTATCGGCGTGCCAGCCAGCCGCGCAGATACGTCGCCGCCACCGCTGCGACGAGGGACACCAGCAGCATCGCGAAGAACAATTCGCTGCGGTAGCCGATCGTCGCCGGCTGCCCGACCGAAGGCGGATTTGCCGGGTACTTCAGTTGCGGAACGACCACGAGGGCCAAGAAGCCAAGCGCCGCGATGAGCGCCGCCAGTTGGCGCGGGTCGAAACGCCCGGCCCGCCCATAGGCAAAGCCGAAGACCAGCGCGAACAGGCCACCGAAGGCAGCGCTGTAAACGACCACGCCGGTGAACAGGCCGATGCCCGCCTGCACCGGCCGGCTGACCAGCTCGACATTCTCTTCCGCCGCCGGCTTGGGCGTCATGTTCATCGACGATGCCGGAGTGCTCGCGTCGGCAGGAATTGCCATGGCCGGCGCATCGGCAGCGGCCTCGGCATGGTGCATCGAGTCTTCGAAGGCGATCGCCAGATCGACGTCAGGCTCGCCGAATATCCTGGCGAAGGCGAAGGCAAGCACGCCGGCAAGAATGCCAACGAGCATGCCGCGAATGAGCAGCGTTCTCATCATGCTGGTGGCTCCCAGTCAGTGACACGGAAAGCCGAGCACATGGCGACCGTCGTGCACGAACTCGTGCACGTACATGCCGTTGAACACCGCCATGGCGCCTTCTTCGACGCCGACGAAATAGATCGCGATGATCGCCAGCAGGCCACCGAAAATGGCCCACGGCAGCAACTCACGAACGGGAATGGCCGGAATGGAAACCGGCGCGGCTGCCGGCGCAAAGGCGACGTGAGTCATTTGGTGTTCCTCCTTGGGATAACGCGTCCCAGACGAGCAAATCGTTCGCGAGGAGGGGTCTGACTTTCGGGCGGGAGGCCCGATTACAGTGGCGCGACCGTGCCGGACTCACACCGGCTTCCGCACCCCGCGAATTTGCGAGCGGAGAATGGGCGTGGGGTAGAGCCGAGTCAATTGCGGTTCCGGTAACGAACGGGAGGACGCCGCTTAAGCCGCTCCATTCCGCGTCCGCGCCTTGCGCCCGCGCCACCACCCAACGATGGCGACACCCGTTCGCCGGTTGAAGCGGCGAATCGCGGCGTTGTCGGAGGCGAGCACCAACAGCCCCAATGGCACCATCCAGTAGCCCAGGATCGGCAGGAAGCCGAAAACGCCACCGCCGATCACCAGCGCCACGCCAAGACCGATCCGCAGCACGCGATTGCGCGGGAGTTCAAGGGAGAATCTGCCTAGGCGTACCTTGGGCAAGGGCGGCTATCCTCATCTACGAAGGGCGCTGCGAACATGGGATGGCTACCACGGCCCTGCAACGGTCATTGTGTCACTGGCAGGCGGCGGCCTTCCTTGCCTTTGCAAGCGCGGTGCGCCTTTGCTATAGGGGCGCCGCTATCCCCGGTAGCTCAGTTGGTAGAGCATTCGACTGTTAATCGAATGGTCGCTGGTTCGAGTCCAGCCCGGGGAGCCAGTTTATCTTATGTGCGTACCCGACCAAGCCCACGATCAGTGGTAGAACAGCCTCCCGGAGGCGCTGACGTATTCGGCTGGCGGCGGCTCGGATCAACCACAGGAGAATCCATGTCCCAAAACGATAAAATGAATCAGAGCCAGGGCGGTGGCAGCCGCACGATCGTCTATATCGTCGTCGCGATCGTCGTTCTCGCCGTCATCTGGTGGGTCGCCAAGGCCTACATGGCACCCCCGCCCCCGGCCCCGACAGCGCCGGCCACCGAGACCATGTCTCCGGCGACGCCC
>Ga0208849_1002121_pt1 | contig 11531 bp, 6 predicted proteins | sample NGESurdeep072012_10_FD_184470 | JGI IMG/M metagenome (GOLD analysis project Ga0208849, IMG submission 184470) | Arctic peat soil microbial communities from Barrow, Alaska - NGEE Surface sample 53-3 deep-072012 (SPAdes) | ecosystem: Environmental > Terrestrial > Soil > Wetlands > Peat ...
ACCGCAGGGACTACCGAGCGCCGTCAGAGAGACAGCGATCGGGGAGCGCCGTGGCTCTGGGTCGGAGCCACGGCGCTCAGCGCTACTAGAACCGTCACGCGTGGGAGCGCGCGACGGAGCCTCCTCGAACGCCGACGCCAGATGAGGGAAACGGCAGCGGCGCTCGAACAGACCCCGCTGGGACGTCCGCTGGGCTGCACATCTCTGCGTCCTCGGTCGCTCGCGTGCATAGCACGCCACGCTCCCTGCGTCCTTGACCTGCTTGCCCAGCAAACGCCCCAGACGCACCTGAGAAGCACAGATACCGCGCTCAAAGGCACGGTGGTTACTACTTAGAGAATGATCAAAGGCGCCCCGACGGGCGCCGGAACTAGGCTTTTTGCCTAATAGACCCGGAGTAGAGAGAGAGAGAGAGAGAGAGAGATGTGTCAGCAGCGCTGACGCATCTAGCTAAGGGCAACCCCTCAGCCGCAACCAACCCCATCACATCTGTCCCCATTGGACTCACGCGAAAACAACCCCTCTTCATGCGATCCGGCCCTCTCCCCTACGTCCCCTACAAAGCGCTTGAAATCGATCCAGAAGACCAACCCAAACCTGACCTATCGTGCCCAGCACCCACCTGGATGCCATTGCCTATCCAACGTACCTCCCCGGCAACCAGATGTCAAGCCCCAACCACAAGAACGCGCTTTGGCGGGCGGGCGGCTTGTTGAAGGGCGCTACACTCGGGCCTATGACGACGCGTGAGAAGGCCCAGAAGCTGCTGGACGAGCTGCCCGAGGACGAGCTTGAGCCGATCGTTGAGATCCTGGCCTCACGGCGCAAGAAAGGCTCCGGCGGCGAAGCTGGCCGCGGGCGTGATTTCCTGATCAGTGTGGCCCGCGGAACCTCCGGACTCGACCTCCATCGTCTACGCACCGTCCGCGATCGCGCGTGGCGCTGAGCTGGCGCACATCGCGTACGCGTACCCGACGCGCTCACCGCCGCCGCAGCCGCAGAGCGCGGCTTCGCCGTCCTCCACTACGATCACCACTTCGACAAGCTCGCAACAGTCCTCGGCTTCACCAGCCAATGGATCGCAGAGCCCGGCAGCATCGACTAAGCGCACATCATTTCCCAGCCGCCGCCTCAACCCTCCCGCTGAACCCCTCCCCCTTCCCGGTTACCCGCCAGGCTTTTGCTCCGCGCGGGTGCCCCTTGCTGTCGTTGACGATCAGCCCTTGGTCTGAGAGGAGCAGCAGCAGTCGTGAGATGTGGCCCGTGTCGCGTAGCCCGACGCGCGCGGCGATCTGCGTGTTGCCGAGGCCAGGCTCGGCAATGATGGCCCGGAGGATCAGCAGCGCACGGTGGTTCAGGCGCGGGGCCGGGGGATCCCGCACCGGACGGGGCGACGCTCGCCGCGCCTTTGGGATGGGACGCTCGAGCTCTCTGGCAGCTGCCGTGCGCCCGAGGTAAGGCAGCACGATCATCGCCATCAGCGGGTTGCACAACTCCCGTAGCGAACCGGGGCTGGATGCCGGAGATGCGCCACTCGCCGTGGCGCGTCGCTTGGCCATGACCCGTTCGAGCACCCGCGCGTGGAGGACGCTGCATATCGCGCCGATAACTCCCTCGGCGGTGACCGGAGGCGGCTCACGACCCGCCCTCCCCTCCGAGCGCCCACGATCGACCACGCCACGCAAGACATCGAGCAGTTCACGACGCCGCTCGAGCACCCGCGGCCCGACCGTGAGCGCATCGACAACCACCAGCGAACAGAGATCGGGCTCACGATCGAAGAAGGAAAGCAGCGCGGTCAACCCAGCCCTGGCCCCCTCACGCCAACCCTTACCCTCAAGATGAGCCGGGGTGACCTCGACAGCAATCTGAGCGACCGCGCGATCGAAGACCGCGAGAAAGCAGTCCTCGCCACCGTCGAACAGCTCATAGAACGTCAGACGGGAGACACCCGAGCGGCCCGTGACGAGGCCCGCAAACACCGACGAGTACCCCTTCTCCGCAAGAACATCGACCGCCGCGTCCAGCACACGCGCACGCTGCGCCTGGAGACCCCGCCCCTTCCTGCCGGACACCACAACCGCAGCGCGCTCCTTAACGCCCGGCATGAGCCACCTGCGCATCGATTCCCCGCTGCACTTCATCGCCCTTCGCGGTGAGCGCCCACGCGTTACGCTCCCCCTTGGCCTGGCCGTGGCCGCTGTTCTGTGTCAGCCCGAGCTTCACGAGCCGCGTGAGGAGCTTTGAGATCTGAGCCGCGTCTCGAATACCAGCCCCATCCGCAACCTCACGATTACTGGCGCCCGGATGCTCAGCAACCGCCGCCAGGACACGCAACGTGCGATACGTAATGCGTATATCGAGCTCATCCAACGGAAATCGCACAGGCCGGCGTGACACACGACGGGCTCTCGGCAACGGACGCTCAAGCTCCCTCTTGGCGGCTCCCGGACCGAGGTAAGGCAACACGATCAGCGCCATCAACTGGTTGCGCAGCCCGACCAACGGCCGGTCGTCACCATCGAGCAGCCGCGCATGCAACACACTGAGGACCGCACCGACGACACCCTCTGCCGTCAAGGGCGGCATCTCCCGGGCCCCTTTAACCTCCAGGCGCCCCCGCTCGATGATGCCGGTCAATGTTTCGAGCCATTGCGCACGGCGTGCGAGGACCCTGGAACCGGCGCTGAGCGCGTCCACGATCAGAAGCGATCCCAACCCACGCTCATCCCCGATGAACACAAGCAACGCAAACAGGCCGCCCCTGACCTGCTCCCGCCAGCTTCGCTCACGTTCATACGCCGGACGGGCGACCGCCGCGATCTGAGCGACCGTGTCATCGAACACCGCGAGAAAACAATCTTCGCGATCCTCGAACAGCTCATAGAACGTGCCGCGTGAGACACCCGCACGACTCGTCACGCGCGCCATCGACATCCCCGCATAACCCACCTCAGCGACAACCTCCCCAGCCGCCGCGAGCAGCCGCCCACGCTGCACCTCACTCATCCGCACATGTACCGCGCGGTTGAGGCCCTCCCGCGACCCGCCACGAGCGCGGGAGGCTTGTCCTTGCGGCTTGGGTGCCGACACCACGCTCACCTCACAACCAAAGAGCCCGAGCGCCCGTCTACCTCTTCCTGGCCTTAGCCTTTGGCTTTGGCCCGTACTGCTTGCGGGCCTGCCTCACACACGCGGTTCGCTGCTTCTTCGGCCGCTTCTTGCACGCCTTCAACGCATTTGAGAGCTTCTGTGCGCGCGTCAGAGCCTTGGACGTGGTTGATTTCGTGGTCGTCGTGGGCGCGAGGGTGTTCACCGGCGGCGGGCCGAAGACGCTGACCGGCGCGGCGGGTGTGGTGAACGTCTGATCGGCTCCGTAGGTGGTTCCCGCGGCGTTGGTCGCCACCAGCCGGTAGTGGTAGGTCGTGCCCGGCGTGAGGCCTGATAGGCCGCCGGCCGCGCCCTGGGGTTCGGTGCCGGACCCGGCGCTGGCTTCGGGCAGGATCGCACCGTAGGCGGCGCTCGTGCCGTACTGGAACTGGTAGCCGGTCGTCCCGCCGTTCGGGTTGACCGTGCCGGCCAGCGTCGCGCTGGTCGGCGTCAGGTTCGAGATCCCGCCGGTCACGACCGGCGGCGGGCCGCTGGGGGGCGGCGGAGCGGTCATGAACGTCCGGTAGGACCCGAACGTCGTGCCACCCGCGTTCGTGGCGATCAGCCGGTACTGGTAGCTGGCACCCGGCGATAGCCCGTTGACGGGCGCGGTGACCGTCGCGTTGCCGCTGCCCGATCCGGCTTTCCCGCTCACGATCGAGAACGTCCCGGGGCCCGAGTATTCGAAGTAGTAGCTGGTTTCGGCGCCCTGCGAGTCGATCGCGCCGGTCAGCGTCGCCGCGCTCTGCCCGACGCCGGACGCGGCGCCGGTCGTCACCGACGGCCCGTTGGGGAGGGTCGTGAACGTGTGGTCGACCCCTTCGGTCGTGCCGGTCGCGTTGACGGCGACCGCTCGGTAGTGGTAGAGCGTGTTGGGCTGCAGGCCGGACAGTTTGGCTTCCTTGCTCTGGTCGCCGAATTCCGTGCCGATGTCTTCGCCCGGCGAAGCCGGGATGCTGCCGAGCGAATAGGTGATGTCGGTCCCGTACTGGAAGAAGTAGCGGGTGTCCTGGTTGTTCGGGTTGATCTGCGCCGTCACAGTCGCGCCGGTGAGCGTGACGCTCGAGCTCGACTGCCCGTGGACCGATGGTCGCGCGGCGAGCGTGGTGAGGGTCTGGTCGCCTCCTTTCGCCGTTCCGTTCGGGTTACTGGCGATCAGCTGGTAGTGGTAGGTCTTATTCGGCTGCAGCCCCGTCAGCGTAGTCTGCACGGGGGTTTCTATCGCCGTTTCGGAGCCTGGGAGCGCGGGGCTGAATTCGCCGTAGGTTTGACTTGGGCCGAACTCGAAGTACCAGTCCGTAACAGCTTCATGGGGAATGACTGTGCCACTAAGCGTGGCAGCGGTCGCGGTCACCGCTCCTGGGAATCCAGTTTTCGCTTCGGGTGGTTCAGCCGGCTTGAAGATCAGCGCTTGCGCGCCGGGGAAGAGGTTCCCCATCGCCACGTACACTTTGGAGGAGGAGTCGACCGCGATGCCGGTCACGTTTTCACCCGTTAGGCTTCCGGAACCGAACGTGACGCGCAAGCTTCCGGGCACGCCTCCCGCGGAGGGTTCGAACATATCTACCTGCGCTATGCCCCCGGGCCGATCGACTACGAATACGTTGTTGGTGGATGATTCGAACGCACTGTTGGTGAAAGGGTCGACGGTAACTCCCTCCGGGCTAGACAGCCCACTCAACGCTCCCAAGAAGACCGCGGCTGGCGAAAACACCGCCACACGAGCATGGCCGCTGTCCACGACGTAGACGATGCCTGTCGAGTCGACTGCTACCCCGGTCGGATCGCTCAGTTCGCCCGAGCCAATCGTCGTCGGAGCGCTCGTGTAGACGTTGCTGTTCGGTCCCGTCGGCGCGAACTCATAGACGACGTTGCCGCTGTTGTCCGGCACGAAGACATCGCCCGAGGAATCAACCCAGATGCGCGCGCTGTCTCCCGCGGATATCGTCCCGGTGCCAATCGTAGCGATCTGTGTCCCCGTGGCGGGGTCAAACTCATCCACCTGGTCTTCATTTGTTGCAACATTGGTGCCCAGCGCAAACACATCCCCCGTAGTGGAATCGACCGCTACCCCTGAGAAGCTCGTCCCGCTGCCGAATTCTATCGGCGAGGATTCGAAAGGGGGTTTGAATTGAGCTACCCGTGAGTTTGGGGAGATATTAAAAGGGTTCTTCATCTCAGCGTCATAGACATAACCGGAGAATGTCCCCGAGGACTGATCCACCGCCAAGCCCGCCGCCTCAGTGCCGATCGAGAAAGAGCCGGACTGGGCATAGTTATGTTCCGCCTGGGCGATGCCGGCGCCGAATGCCAGCAGCGACCCACAGGCTAGGGCTACCGCCGAGACTGTGATCTGGCGGAGATTGAGCCTCGAAGACATCACTTGCCCCTCCGGTTTGTCTTCTTGGCTTTATGTATCGGGCCGTACTGCTTGTGGGCTTGCTTTTCGCACGCCGCGCGCTTCTTCTTTGACTTCTTGTACTTCGTCTTGCATGCCTTTAGCGCCTTTGCGAGCTTCTGTGCCCGCGTCAGCGCCTTGGCCTTGGCCGCCGTGCAGCCGGACACGGTGATCTTGGTCGTCTGGGTGAGCTTCGAGCCGTTCTGGCCTTCGATGCTCGTGGGAATCACCAGGGTCTGCCCGCACATGCTGCCTTTCGCGTTCGCCGGGAGGTAGGCCCCCAGGATGGAGTGCGGTCCCTCGGGGAGGTTCAGCTGAAATGAGGAGATGGGAGCGTCGGGGACGGTTTCGAATTTCGAGTAGGTGATCCCTTTTTTGATGTCCGTTTCCCCGCGCAGGTAGATCGTCACGCCCTGTCCCTGCAGGACGATCACCAGTTCGGGGAACGTGGCCCCGCCGTGGGAGACCAGGTAGGCGGGGCCGGTCAGCGGTACGTTGAGGATCGGCGTCACCGCCGTGGCCGTGCCCACGTCAGACCCTTCCGGACAGCCGGCGGGGTTGGCGGCGAACTGAGCTTCCGTGCAGGCCTTCTGCAGCGTGGTGAGGCGAGTCGGCAGCACCTTGGGCAGCTGCACGTCAACCCTGTGGATATTGGCTTCCCCCGGTTTCTGCGCGACGCGCACGGTCAGCGAGGCGCCCTTGGCTTTGGAGGTCGAGGCCTGCGTCGCGACCGTGAACGAGGGCTTGAACGGCAGGTATCCGCAGCCGCCGACCTGAAACGGCGCCGAGGGTGAGGCGAGCGCACCAGCGAGGCTCGTGAGCGTCGAGGCCAGGCTGAGCGGCGCGCAGCTCGTCGGGTTGGACATGAACCCCGGCCGGTCGAGCGTGACAGTCGCACCGCGCAGCTGGATCGGGATGCCGTCGAGGATCCTCGGCAGCGGGTCGCTCTGCACGCTGACGCTCCCGTCGTTGTTGACCTGGATCCCGAGACGCACCGTGACGTTGCCGAGGTTGTAGGGGCCGGCGACGGCCGGGACGACCACCGACAGCGAGAACGGGTAAGGGCCGAAGCCCTGGCCGAGGTAAACCGTGCCGGGCAGCTGCAGCGGGTCGCTGCCCGGGCCGGCGGTCGCCTCCACTCCGCCGATCCGGCTGGACGCCGGGCACGTGCCCGCCGACACGTTCGCCGCCGGGCACAGCGGCACCGAGGCGACGTTGCCGAGCAGGCCGGGCGGGAGGTGCGCGGCGATCGAGGAGAGATAGCCCTGCCCGTCGGGGCGCGTGACGCCGACCGAGACCGACGAGTTCGCGCCGGCCTGAGCGGAGGTACCCCAGACCGACACGCCCGGAGCGAACGGCTGCGGTGACGGACACGAAGCGCCGTTGCCGTCAGCGCTCGCCGTGAACGGCGAGGATGGCGTCGCGGGCGGGTTGCCGCTGTACGGCGTCAGCTGCGAGGTCGTCGTGTACGTCCCGCACGCCTGCGGGTTTGAGAGAACGGCGTTCGCGCCGCCGCGGAAGCGCAGCTTGAATTCGCCGAACGGCACCTCAGGCAGCCCTTCGAACGTCGCCGTCAACTGGCCCGTCAGCGGGTCCGCGGCGACATGCCCCTCGACCTTGACGTCGAGCCCGAACCCCTGGATCTCCTGAAAGACGCGGTACATCTGCCCCGAGGCGGGGTCGGTCTGCTCCAGCGGCTGCCCGAGATACACCTTCCCCGTCAACGGGCCGCTCAGCAGCGGCGTGATGACTTCGGTCGTGCCGATCGCCGAATCGGAGGGGCACTGCGCGGGCGCGTCGGACCCCGCCCCGAACTCCGCATCGGTGCAGGCCCCGAGCGGCTGTGCGGCCGCCGAAGGGGAGATCGACATGCCCGCCGGCAGCGTCACGACCGCGTTACGCAGCTCCGAGGTCCCGATGCCTTCCGGTTCTGAGCTCTGCGGCACCTTCAGATCGACGTTCAGGCCCGCCGGCGCACCCGCCACCGCATTGTCCGGCTGCACTTCCAGCGACGGTTCGAACGGGACCCCTGCACAGCCGGTCCCCGCCGCGACCGGCTGGCCATCGGGGCCGGTCGCCTGCGAGCTGTAAGGAAGAAAGCTGCCGAGGTCACCGTAAAAGTCGCTGCGCAGAGACGTTACCGGCATGTTGGAGCAGTCGGTCGGGTTCTCGGTGAACGGCGCCGGCGGCTGGTCGCTGGGGCAGGACGCCGGTGGTACGCGACCCCCCGCTGCGGCGAAGAGGCAGCTACTCCGCAGCTGGTCGTGGCTGGGGTCGGCCGGGACGCCCCACAGTGTCAGCGCGAAGCCGTCGACTGCAGTGTTTTGCCCGAGGAAGTCGTTGGCGACGTCGTCGGTGGTGACCGTGACCGCGTAGTTGTCGGCGGCGCTCGCGGTCAACGCCACCTGGACGAAAGCAAAACCGATGGGCGACAATATTGCGATGCCGAGTCGCGCCGGTTCGTCACCGGAGGGCTCCAGGTTAAAGATCGCCCCGGGCGCCGCACTGTAGCCCAAGCCGGTGTGATACGTGGGCACGTTGGCGAGTACCTGGTTGTTGACGTAGAAAGTGCCGAAGCCGATCTGCGTATCATCCGGACAGCCGGGCCCGATCCCTTCGTCATACACGTATTCGGTGCGTAGGAATTCGGCGCGTGGGCAGCGCGGGACCGCTGCCGGATTGCCGAGGAGGCCGGGCGGCAGCTTGAGGACCAGATCCCCCGGACCGCCGCCGGCGGGGAGGAAGTAACCGGTCGCAAGTGGCCCGATGGCCCCGTTGAGGGAGGGGTCTTGGTAGGTGTTGAAGCGGACCGTCGTGCTAAGGTCGGCGTGTGCGCCGGCCTGTGTGCTGGAGGTGTGGGTGGTGAAGCTCGAGACGCCGGGCTGGGGGCTAGTGGTGATCGTCGTCGGGTCACTTGCCGACGCGGCGGCGCCGCCGCCGCCGGAGACGGTCGCCGTGTTCGAGACGATTCCCAGCGAGGCGCCGGCGGCGACGTGTACTTTTAGTTTGATCGGCGGGTAGGAGGCGCCGGGCGCCAGCGAGTCGCTGCGGGTACAGGCAGGCGTCACGCCTTCGCCGAGTTCCGCAGCGGTCGGACAAGCCCATCCTTCTCCGGACATTTCGAACGCCGTCACGCCCGAGGGGAGGGTGTCGGCTACGCTGACGGTGCTGCCATCGCCGACGGCGGAGCCCGAGTTAGTCAACGTCAGCATGTAGTAGTCCGGGAGATCACCCGGCGTGAAGAAGGTGGGCATGTGGGCGGAGGCGAGCGTCCACACCGGTGCGCCCGCAGCCGGCGCCGAAGACGCCGAGAGCAACACGAGCCCAACGGTCAAGGCGCCCAGACAAGCTGTTCGGAGTCTCGAGACAGCGGACGTCACCGGCTGCCCCTTCCGTTGCCGTTGGACTTCTTGGCTTTAGATTTGGGGGTCGGGCCGTACGTCTTTCGGGCCTGAGCTTGGCAAACAGCTCGCTTCTTCTTGTTGTGCTTGCCGAGGCAGAGCCTCAGTGCTCTCGAGAGCTTTTGAGCTCGAGTGAGGGACCTGGGCTTCGCTGGCATCAACGGGGGCGTGGTGGAGGCAGCGCTCACGCTCACCGCCGCGGCGTTTACGGTGAGCGTCTGTGCGGGGGCTGAGGCCACCGGCTGAGGCGCGGACGGCGGATCAGAGGGTCCCGCGGGCGGCGGAGCGCCGAGTTGGGCGTCGTAGATCGCGACCTGGCCGTGGTTGTCGGCGCCGGGGATCAGCGACTGGCGCGAGTGGAAGAAGACCTGCGAACCGTCGGCGCTGTTGCCGTCATAGACCGCGTCTGAACTCTCATCCGGCGGGGAGACCAACGTCAGCGCGCCCGCCGACCACGCGTAGATGTTCGCCAGGCCCGTCACCGCGCCAGGCACCAACGCGTCCTTGGAGGAGAAAAACACACGGCTGCCATCGCCGGACATCAGCAGCGGCTGGCCCAACGGCGCCGTCTCTTCGTCCTGATTGTTCAAGGCCGGGATGCCGAAGCGCGTGAGGAACGCTCCATAGGTCGTCGCGCCGGGCGAAAGCAGCGTGATCGCCCCCGTCGCATCGTCGTAGACGTAGATGTTGCAGCCGTATTCGGGAGCGCCGCCGGTGCCAAACCCGTGTTCGCTGACGTTGATCGGATGGCCTTGGGATTTGGGGATTTCGTTGTCGGTCACACACCGCAGGCCGCTGGCAGCGCCCGGCGTAAGGGGCTGGGCGGACTCGAACAGCAGCCGTGACCCGTCCGCCGTCGCTCGCATCGTCGCCACCTGATCGCATCCACCCGCGCTGACGTTACCCAGGCCCTCCTGGATGCCGAACGCTGAGTTGCTGCCGGCGCACAAGCTCTGCTGTGCGCCGGTCTCGCCTTCGAGATCTTCGAGCTCGGGATCGAGCGCTATGAAGCGCGTGCGCCCAGCGACACGCTCGTAGAGCTTCCAGGCGCTACCAGGCGGGGCGCTTTCTGGATCCAGGTCGTCGCGGGAGGCGAGATAGACGTGCGAGCCGTCCGCCGAAGCCGTGACATAGTAGGAGCCGGTAGCTTCCACGACCGCCGACTGGGTGTGACCGACGGCCGAGACGAGCGAGACTTGGCCCGTCGGGATGTCGTAGCGGTAGACATCGACACTCGCGTTGCCGTCGCCGTCGGTGAGCTGCGAGGAGGTCTCGAAGAACACGCTCGCCCCGTCAGGGGTGGCATCAGCAAAGAACGATGCAGACGGCGCGACGGTCGGAGGCAGGGTGCGTTGCGCCGGCGAGGAGAGCAGCGTCGTGGTGATGCCCCGGCGCATGTAAACGTTCTCGATTTCGGGGCCCGGGGCAGCTGCCGTGAGCTGGCGCACATCCTGGAAGAAGACCTCCGAGCCGTCGGCGGAGACCAAGTGCGCGTTACGCGCCGGCAGCTGATAGTCGGCGATCGGAACTTTAGCTGTTTCGAGTGGACCCGGCTGAGCGAATTCTTCAACGATGGCGGCGCCGTTGGCAGATAGGCCGCCGGTGACCTGTACGAGTCGCTTGTCGCTGACCGAGCCGGTCGAGCCGGACGGCGCCGAGACGAGCGCGCCAGCGCCTTCCCGGGCGGAGTACACGTCGATGCTGTTCTGGTCTTCCACCCCCGGCGTCATCGCCTCCGGGGTCAGCCACTCCACCGTCCCGAGATCCGCCGAGGCCGAAGCGAAGCGCGCGTCAAACAGCGCTTCGGGCTGCACCTGTGCCCGCGAGATCAGCGACGTACGCCCGCTGGAGGCGTCGTACTCGTAGACCCTCAGATAGCACAGGGTTTCACCCGTGATTTCGGTGAAGTCGCCGCAGTCCGTCCGGGAGGGGTCGAGCTGGTCACGGGACTCGAAGATGACCTTCGTCCCGTCGGCGCTCGCCGCCTGGAAAATACGTTCGTGGGTGTTGGTGCCGGAGATGGTGTCCGCGCCGGGGCTCATCCAGGTCGTGCTCCAGGTCCCATCGGCGGCGCGACTCGCGCGCAGGACATCGAGGCGACCGCCCGTGCTGGGGAGCCCCGGGAACGGCCCGATAGTCGAAAAGAACACGCTCGCGCCATCCGGGGTCACATAGTCCGCGTTGCTCAACGGCGGTCCTGTAAAAGTCTCGTAGCGAGGCACGGCGTCGTAGGCGCCGACGGGCGTGACCTGCTGGTAGGAGACCTGTTCGGCGAAGGCGGACGGGGCGAGGGCGCAGAGGGACAGGGCGCCAAAGACAGCGGAACAGGCGAGCGCCAGCCCACAGGCGCGCAATGGCAGCAATGACATTCTCATCTGACCGTCTCCTCCGGGAGAGAGGGGAGGGCCCCTCGTGTGTTGTATGACGACACGCGCGAGGGCGCGGAACAGTAAGAGCCGCCGAGCGCCGTCAAACAGCAAGCGGTCGGGGAGCGCCGTGGCCCTGGGTCAGAGCCACGGCGCTCAGCGCTACTAGAGCCATCGCGTGTGGGAGCACGCGACGGAGCCTCCTCGAACGTCACC
>Ga0208849_1002122_pt1 | contig 11520 bp, 10 predicted proteins | sample NGESurdeep072012_10_FD_184470 | JGI IMG/M metagenome (GOLD analysis project Ga0208849, IMG submission 184470) | Arctic peat soil microbial communities from Barrow, Alaska - NGEE Surface sample 53-3 deep-072012 (SPAdes) | ecosystem: Environmental > Terrestrial > Soil > Wetlands > Peat ...
AAGGATCGCCAGATGCAGCGCGGCCATGCCCGACGCCGTGGCCACGCCGGCCTCGGCGCCCTCGAGCTCCGCGACGGCCTCCTCGAGCATCGTCCGGTTGCTGTTCGAGTTGCGACCGTAGTAATGCCCGGGTCGCTCGCCGCGCGCAACCGCGTCGTACTCGTCGAGGTTGGTGTAGACGTGAACGGCGGCCGGGCTTAGGTCAGGGGCGAGCGGGACCCCGCTGATTCCGGCCTTGCCGCCGCGGCCGGCGTGCACCGCCCGCGACGCCTGCTTCACGGCAGGCTCGAGGCCTGCGCGTAGTACGCGCCGCCGGCCAGCTCGCGCTCGATGGCGAGCAGGCGGTTGTACTTGGCCACACGCTCGGCCCGCGCGGGCGCGCCTGTCTTGATCATGCCGACCCCGGTCGCGACAGCGAGGTCGGCGATGGTCGTGTCCTCCGTTTCACCCGAACGGTGAGAGATGACCGCCGAGTAACGCGCTGTGCGCGCGACCTCGATCGCCTGCAGCGTTTCGCTGAGGGTGCCGATCTGGTTGACCTTGATGAGGATCGAGTTGGCCACTCCTTTATCGATGCCTTCGGTGAGCCGCTCGACGTTGGTGACGAAGAGGTCGTCGCCGACGAGCTGAACGCGATCGCCGAGGCGATCGGTCAGTAGCTTCCACCCAGCCCAGTCGTCCTCGGCCATGCCGTCCTCGATGCTGATGATGGGGTAGCGCTTGATCCAACCTTCGTACAGGTCCACCATCTGCGCGGCGGTGAGAGTCTTGCCCTCTCCTGCGAGGACGTAGCTGCCGTCCTTGAAGAATTCGCTCGCGGCCGGATCGAGGGCAAGCGCGACGTCGTCGCCAGGCCGGTAGCCGGCCGCCACGATGGCGTCGACGATCAGCTTCAGCGCCTCCTCATTCGATTCGAGATTCGGCGCGAAGCCGCCCTCATCGCCGACGCCGGTGGCGAACTTCTGCTTTTTCAGCACGCCCTTGAGCGCGTGGTAAACCTCGGACACCGCGCGGATCGCCTCGCTGAACGACGGCGCTCCAACCGGGCAGACCATGAACTCCTGCAGGTCGACGGAGGTGTCGGCGTGCGCGCCCCCGTTGAGGATGTTGGCCATCGGCAGGGGCAGGAGATGAGCCTGCGCGCCTCCCAGGTACCGATACAGCGGCGTCTCCATGGCGACCGCTGCCGCGCGAGCCGCGGCCAGCGAGACGCCGAGGATCGCGTTGGCGCCCAGCCGCGACTTGTCTCGAGTGCCGTCCAGGTGGATCAGCAGCGCATCCAGCGCGGCCTGGTCTGAGATGTCCATGCCGATCACCTTCTCGGCGATCTCGTTCTCGACGTTCCAGACTGCCTTCTGGACTCCCTTGCCGCCGTAGCGCGTTGGGTCGCCGTCGCGCAGCTCCACCGCCTCGTGCTTGCCGGTCGACGCACCCGAGGGCACGATCGCCGTGCCGCTCCCCGAGTCGGTGTACGCGGTGACCGAAATCGTCGGATTGCCGCGCGAATCCAGGACCTCGAGCGCGCTGAGTCCTTTGAGGCGAACCACGAACCGGAAGTCTAAGTGCTCCGTGCCGGCGGCCCGGCGATGTATCAGCGGCAGGCGGCCAGAGGCCGCCGGTCTGGGCGTCGAGGCCAAGGCAGGGGTGGCCGGGCTAGGAGCGCATCGCTAGATGCGTGACGACGGCCGGACGGGCCCCCTAACACCCGGCATCGGCGTCCAGAGCCGCTTAGACACGTCGGGGCGCCGGCGCGGAACACTCAGTTTTAGGGGGTCGCGATCGGGACCGGCCACAGGGGCAGGCGCGGGTGGACGCTGAACCCGTAGTTCAGCAACACGGTGGCGTCTGCGGCCGAGACGCCTGTCGCGTTTAGAACGACGACGATGAGGTGCCTCCCACCGCGCGTGGCGGTTGTCAGCATGCAGCCGCCCGCGTTGTCGGTGAGGCCGGTCTTGAGCCCAGTCGCGCCCGCGTACGTCCACAGCATCACGTTCAGGTTGTGGGGATAGAAAGCTTTGTGCGTGCTGGATGCAGGGATCGAGATGTCCTTGGTGGAGGCGATGGCCGCGAGCTCGGGGTAGTACTTGTCGAGGTATGCGGCGACGTGCACCAGGTCGTGGGCCGACATGCCATGTCCGGCGGCATCGAGCCCGCTCGGATTGACGAAGTGGCTGGCCGTGAGCCCGATGCTCAAAGCCTTCTGGTTCATCTGGCGGATGAACCTGTCGCGCGGCACGATCCCGCGAGCAAGCGCCTCCGCGGCGTCGTTGCCCGAATCGAGGAACAGGCCGTCGAGCAGCTGCCTCACTGTCAAGCGCTCGCCGGGCGAGAGGCCCATGACGCTGGGCGAGATCTGCGTCGCCGCCGTCGCCACCGTGACCACCTGGTCGAGCGACGCTGCATCGTCGACCGCGACCATCGCTGTCATGAGCTTGGTCAGGCTGGCCGGAGCGCGGGATGTTTCGGGGTCGCGCTGCCACAGCACCATGCGTGTGTCGAGGTCGACGAGGTAAGCGGCCTGGCCGTGAATCGGCAATTTGGGCTGGGGGTTGGTGGCCAGCCAGAGATTCGAAAAGTCGAAATGGTCGAAGGTGGCGGCGACGGGAGCGGCGATCCGGCTCGTATCGAACCTGGCGGGGGTGGTGGTTGGGCGTTTGGCCGCAAGAAAGCTGCTGGTCAGGGCGGCCGAGCCGACCAGGACGGCGGCGAGAAAAAATACGAACCGGTCGCGTCGCCGGCGCTGGCGACCGCGCGTCCGTGGGTTACCGCTTAGTGGAACGTAGGCTGCGACGTTGGGAACCCCCTGGGTTAGGTTGGCGAGATTCTAACAGGGCGGCTGTTGCGTTCGATCGTCACTCATCAGCAGGACTGGACGGTTTAAGCGATTAAATCAGGGGTACGCTGTAGCCTCGCCGAGCGTCGTTGGTTGCCAGGATCAAGTGTCCTGACGTTTGGGGAGGTAGGGGCATGGCTGAAGTCAGAACGGCAGCGCTGCCGGCGATCGCAAACCCCGCGGCTCTAGGACTGGGTGGGTTCGCGCTCACCACGTTCGTGCTGAGCACGCACAACGCGTTTCCCACCCAGGCGCCCGATCTCACGTGGTTGGGCCTGGCGTTCTTCTATGGCGGGCTGGCCCAGTTCGCCGCCGGCATGTGGGAATTCAAGGCGGGCAACACGTTTGGCGCAACGGCTTTCTCGACCTACGGCGCGTTCTGGATGTCGCTGGCGAGCTTCGTCCTCCTCGCGCTCAATGGCCACATTCCAGCCGGGGATACCCTCAAGGATCTCGGCTGGTTCGTGCTCGCGTTCGCGATCTTCAATACCTACATGCTGTTCTGGAGCGCGCGCGTCAACGTGTCGGTGTTCATGGTCTTCCTGACCCTCGAGATCACCGAGATCCTGCTGCTCCTCGGCTACTTCAACGGCAGCGGGGCCGGGGCCGGCCTGGTCGCGCTCGGTGGCTGGATGGGAATCGTCACGGCCATCGTGGCCTGGTACGGCTCGGCGGCGGTGGTGGCCAACAGCATGCGCCCGAAGCCGATCCTTCCGGTTGGCAAGCCAATCTGGTCCTAAGGCGTCATCGTTCGGAAGTCAATGAAGCATCACCAGGCGCACGGGGCGACCCGCGCGCTTTGGTGATGCTCTTACTCATGGAGGTGAGACGGTGAGCGAAACCCAGGTCTCGGAGGCTGAAATTGCGGTTCACTGGCGCGAAGAGGAGTACTTCCCACCGCCGGCGAGCTTCATCGGTCAGGCGAATGCGAGCGACCCCGCCATCTTCGACCGATTCGCCGAGAAGAACTTCCCCGAGTGCTTCAAGGAATACGCCGACCTTCTGACCTGGGACAAGTACTGGCACACCACTCTTGACACCAGCAACCCGCCATTCTGGAAGTGGTTCGTCGGCGGCAAATTGAACGCCTCCTACAACTGCGTGGATCGCCACCTGGCCAAGTATCGGAACAAGGCCGCGTTCATCTGGGTGCCCGAGCCAGAGTCCGCTCAGACGTTGGTGATCACGTACCAAGAGCTTTACGTCCGCGTCAACGAGTTCGCTGCGTTGTTGAGGGACTTCTGCGGGCTCAAGGCGGGTGACCGCGTCACGCTCCACATGCCCATGGTCCCGGAGCTGCCGATCGCCATGCTTGCCTGCGCCCGTCTCGGTGTCGTCCATAACCAGGTGTTCGGAGGCTTCAGCGGCACGGCTTGCGGTGATCGAATCGCAGACTCGGGGAGCAACGTCCTCATCACGATCGACGCCTATTACCGAAACGGCGACCTTCTGGATCACAAAGCCAAGGCCGAAGACGCAATCGCGGCGGCTAAGAAGAACGGGGCCAAGGTCGAAAAGGTGCTGGTCTGGCGACGCCACCCCGGCACGTATTCGTCCAAGACGCCGATGGTCAAGGGGCGAGACTTCTTCGTGGACGAGGTGCTCGCCGACTATCGAGGAAAGATAGTCGAGCCCGTCTCCATGCCGGCCGAGGCACCGTTATTCCTTATGTACACGAGCGGCACGACCGCCCGCCCGAAGGGCTGCCAGCACAGCACCGGTGGCTACCTGTCATACGTTGCCGGTACGTCGAAGTACTACCAGGACATCCATCCGGAAGACACCTATTGGTGCTTCGCCGACATCGGATGGATCACGGGCCACTCGTATATCGTCTACGGTCCGCTGGCCCTGGCGGCCACCAGCGTCATGTACGAGGGCGTCCCCACGTACCCGGATGCGGGCCGTACGTGGAGGATCGCGGAGCGCCTTGGGGTCAACATCTTCCACACTGCTCCGACGACCATTCGGATGTTGCGGAAGCTCGGTCCCGATGAGCCAAAGAAGTACAACTACCACTTCAAGCACATGACTACGGTCGGTGAGCCGATCGAGCCTGATGTATGGAGGTGGTACTACCACACCGTCGGCAAGGACGAGGCCGTCATCGTCGATACGTGGTGGCAGACGGAGAACGGCGGCTTTCTTGGGAGCACGCTGCCGGCGCTTCAGGCCATGAAGCCTGGGAGCTGCGGCCCGGGCGTCCTAGGCATTTATCCGGTGATCAATGACGAGAAGGGGAAGCCGGTCCCGGCCGGAAGCCGGGCAGGCAACATATGCATCCGCAATCCCTGGCCGGGCATCTTCCAAACCATCTATGGCGCGCCGGAGCGGTTCGTGCAGATTTACTACGAGAAGTACTGCAAAGACAAGAACAGCAAGGACTGGCACGACTGGCCATATTTCGCAGGCGATGGCGCCCTGCAGGCTGAAGACGGGTATTTCCGGATCATCGGACGCGTAGACGACGTGATCAACGTCGCCGGACATCGACTCGGCACCAAGGAGCTGGAATCGGCGACTATGACCGTCGAGGAGATCGCGGAGGCGGCCGCGGTACCCGTCATCGACGAGCTCAGAGGGCGGGCCGTGGAGATCTACGTCGCGCTGAAGCCGGGGTACAAGCCAAGCAAGGAAATTGAAGCTAAGGTGGCAGCCGCTATAGAGAACTTGATCGGGAAGATCGCACGGCCGAAGAACGTCTGGATCGTCCCGGACATGCCAAAGACCCGATCGGGCAAGATCATGCGCCGCGTTATTGCAGGCATCTCCAACTTCACGGGCACGGGCGACATCACCACGCTCGCGAATCCAGAGGTCGTCGAAGTTATCCAGCATCACGTTCAGGCCGAAAAGGTCGAACGCGGCGATACGCCGCGCAAGCTGACGGAGCAAGAGCTCGAAGAGATAAAGGCCTTCGGGCACGCGGAGTAGGCGGCACCAAAACCACCACCAAGGGGGAGGGTACGTGCCCTCCCCCCCGGATAAGCTGCGAAACTCCACCGGCATGACCCCGGCCGCGATCTCAGTAGAATGTCTCGCCCGTTCGTTCGGCCAAACCCACGCGCTCGTGGACGTCAGCTTTGAGGTCCGTTCCGGCAGCGTCTGCGCACTCCTTGGCCGCAACGGCGCCGGCAAGACCACCGCCGTCCGCATCCTCACCACCCTGCTTTCCGCCGACAGCGGCCGAGCCCAGGTCGCTGGATTCGACATCTTCAGCCAAGCGGATAAGGTACGAACTCGGATCGGAGTCACCGGTCAGACCGCAACCATGGACGAGCTCTTGACCGGGCATGAGAACCTTGAGATCATCGGCCGCTTCTGCCATTTGGGAGCGGCGACCTCGCGCCGGCGCGCAGACGAGTTGCTCGGCGAGTTCGACCTCGTTGACGCCAAGGACCGGCTGGTGAAGAAATACTCCGGCGGCATGAGACGGCGTCTCGACCTGGCCGCCAGCCTGATCGCAGAGCCTGAGGTGCTCTTTCTCGATGAGCCCACCACCGGGTTGGATCCGATCAGCCGGCGTGAGATGTGGACAGCCCTTCGCGGCCTGGTCGCGCGCGGCACCACGGTGCTGCTGACGACGCAATATCTGGACGAGGCCGATCAGCTGGCCGATACCATCGTCGTCATCGACCGCGGTCTGGTCGTGGCCCAGGGCACACCCGAGCAGCTCAAGGCGTCGATCGGACGGCCACATGTTGTGGTCACGCTTCCGGACCTGGACGCCGCCGCCCTGGAGCGGGTTCAAGGGCTGCTCGGTGATCAGGCCGAAATCCACGGATTGTCGGTCCGCACGCCCGCCTCCAACGGCCTGGCCACCCTCGGCGAGGTGGTGACGCAGCTCGAGCGCATGGGTCTGCCCATCTATGAGGTCGGCCTCGAGCACCCGAGCCTGGATGAGGTGTTCAGCACCGTCACCGGCCACTCCGACGTGGGCGGCATGACAGCTCCCGCTACCGGGAAAGACGGATGAAACAGCAGGCTGTCGCGCCGGCGGCGAGCTGGCTCCCCTGGAGCGTGGTTGACGCCTACACCGCGACCAGCCGTTACTTGAGGCGAGGGATGCGGCAGCCGGACGTGATCTTCGGCAGCATCCTGATCCCGATCATATTCGTGGTTCTCTTCGGCTATGTCTTCGGCGGCTCGATCAAGATCCCGGGCGGGAACTATCGCTCCTATCTGATGCCGGGCCTTTTCGGCCAAGCCATCCTTTTCGGCTCGAACAGCGTCGCCGTCGGCATCGCCACCGACATGAGCGAGGGCGTCATCGACCGCTTCAAGACCTTGCCGATAGGACGCTCTGCGATCGTGATCGGCCGCGCCGTGTCCGCCCTGCTGCTGGGAATTCCAGCGATGGTCGTGATGATCCTGTGCGCCCTGGCCGTCGGTTGGCGCCCGACCGGCGGCATCGGCAACGCCGCCCTGGCGTTCGGACTCTATGAGCTCTTTGGCTTCGCGACTATCTGGCTCGGGATCCTGGTTGGGCTCTTGGCACAGTCCTCGCAGGCGGCTGATGTGATCATGGGCATTCCCACGTTCCTCTTGGGCTTCATCTCCAATGTCTTCGTCGACCCCGCGAACATGCCAGCGTGGCTTAGGGTGTTCGCCGAATGGAACCCGATGTCGGCCATGGTCACGGCCGGGCGTCAGCTCTTTGGCAACAGCATCGGGCCTCCACCATCAGGCGTGTGGTCGCTCGATCACCCGGTCGTCACGACCATCGGACTGGCAATCGTGATCGTCGCGATCGTCGCTCCCTTCTGCGTGCGCCGGTATAGCCGCACCTCGCGCTGACCTAGAGGCCCCGGACCCGACCAAAAGGGCACTTTTGCACCCAAAATTCGCCAGGAGTCGACCAAATGTGCCCGAATGGCTGGTTCCCTAGGCCGGCGCGCATTCGCCGACGCTGCTCCCCCCCACTCCGTAGGGCGGTGGTGCGTGCAGTGGGGCGCACACCGGCGCCTTTGGCAGCGCCGGGATGGGGAACGTCGTTGGTTCTTTCAGGCGCGCCGCGAGCTGATCGCTCGCCGCCTCCATCGTCGTCAGTGCGATCGCGTTGTCCTTCGCGTTCATGAACTCCGGCTGCCCGTAGTCGTAGATCCGCACCGCCCTCCAGCTCGCCGCGACGAGCCTGGTCCCATAGAACGTGTAGGTGCCGATCACGCCCTCCCTCGTCTGCTCCGACCACATCTGGTCGAACACAAAGTTCCCATGCGCATAGGTGATGAGCTTGCCGTGATAGACCTCGATCCCCTGGTACCAGTGCGGATGGTTGCCGATCACGATGTCCGCCCCCCAATCGATGGAGAGGTGCGCGATGGTCACCGGATCGTCGGGCGTCGGCACGTTAGGGTCCGGCTTGGGCTGCCGCTCGTACTCCTTGCCCCAGTGAAACTGCACGACCACCACGTCCGCGAGCTGCCGCGCGCGAGCGATGCCCGCCTTCAGCGCCGCCCTATCGATCGCCACGCCCACCCCGTTGAACCCGATGAACCCGAACTTGATCCCGCGCACGTTGATCACCGCCACCGGCCCCAACCCCGACGTCTGCATGCCGTGCTGGTGCAGCAATGTTTCGGTCGCCGTGATCCCCGCCGCCCCGTAGTTGCTGAGGTGGTTGTTCGCGAGGTTGACCACGTCAGCACCCATGTACGTGAGGCCGTTCACGGTCCGCGCGTCGCCGCAGAACGTGAAGCTCTCCGCGGGGCTCACCGGGCAACCGGCGAACAGCGGCGCCTCGAGGTTGATGTACGTGATGTCGGCCTTCTTCGTGTACGCCGCCGTCGGCCGGAACGGCCACAGGTAATCGTGGCGAACCGTCTGGAAGTAGTTCACCCCACGGGCCGGGATCACATCCCCCGTCACCAGCAAGGTCCGGATCTCGTCGGGGTTCACCGGCACGACGTAAGAGGGGTGAAACAGCTCCTGCAGGCTCAGCGCCGGCGGCTGCCCGGTGCGCACGGCGAATGAGGGCTGGTCGCCCCCATCAGGCGCCGCCACCACGTTAGCGACCGGCGCCACGGTTGGCGTGACCCCCACCGGCGGGCCTCCCGAGTTGCACGCGCTCGCGAGGAACAGCACTAAGACGAGTGCGGCGCGGCGTCTCACTTGACCGGCAACCCCGACAGGATGTCCTCGATCGAGATGAGCCGCGCCACGTAGGAGCGCACCGGCTCGCCCAGCTCCCCGCTCGCGCGGAACAGCCCCTGGTTGCCCTCGTCTCGGCGCACTTTCAGCATCTTGGCGTGCTCCGCGTCCACGGTACCTCGGCGCAGCGCCGCCTCCACGATGCTCCCCAGCCACGACGAGTACAGCGCCACCTCTTGCACGCGAGGGTCGGCGCCGGTGGCGGCGGGAAAGGGTTTGTGGATGTGCTCATCCCAAAGGCGCCGCAGTCGCACGACGTCTGGGCTGAGGGCTCTCAAGCCCCTGCTTTCAGTTGCGCGATCACGGCATCGGCCACCTGGCTCGTGCCCACAGACGAGGTATCGTCGCGGCGCTCCTTCAAGTCATACGTGACGTTGCGCCCGTCGGCGATCACCGCGGCGATGGCGCCTTCGAGCGCATCGGCCGCCGCCACCTCCTCGAGGTGCCGCAGCATCAGCACGCCGGAAAGCATCACCGCCATCGGGTTCACCTTGTTCTGGCCCGCGTACTTCGGTGCGCTTCCATGCGTGGCCTCGAACACCGCCTCCTTGGTGCCGATGTTCGCGCCCGGCGCCAGCCCCAGGCCTCCGATCATCCCCGCGCCGAGGTCCGAAATGATGTCGCCGTAAAGGTTTATGCAGCACAGGACGTCGTATTCCTTCGGGCGCAACACCAGCTGCATGCACATGTTGTCGACGATGCGATCGTCGAACTCGATGTCGGGATTTTTCGCGGCCACTTTGCGGGCAACCGCGAGGAACAGGCCGTCGGTGTGTTTCATGATGTTCGCCTTGTGCACGGCGGTCACCTTGCGGCGTCCGTTCTTGCGCGCGTAGTCGAAGGCGAACTCCACGATGCGCTCCGAGCCGCTCACTGATATCGGCTTGATGGAGAGCCCGCTGTCCGGCCGGATCGGCTTCTTGGTCAGCGTCGAGATCTCCTTGATCAACCTGTCGCAGTCGGGCGTGCCGAGCTCGAACTCGATGCCGGCGTAAATGTCCTCCGTGTTCTCGCGCACGATCACGAAGTCGAGGTCGTCGCGCAGGTTGCGCGCGCCCTTGTAAGCCTTGACCGGGCGCACCAGCGCATACAGGTCGAGCGCCTGGCGCAGCGCGACGTTGACGCTGCGAAAGCCACTGCCAATGGGGGTCGAGATCGGGCCCTTCAGCGCGACCTTGGTCTTGCGGATGGAGGCCAGCACGTGGTCGGGAAGCGGCGTGCCGTACTCCTTGATGACGTTCTCGCCGGCCTGGTGAACGTCCCAGTCGATCGCGACCCCGGTGGCTTCGATGACACGCACGGAGGCATCGCAGATCTCGGGTCCGACGCCATCCCCAGGGATGAGGGTTACCGCGTGGCGAGTCAATTTACGCGGCGGCTACTTCTTGAAATAGTCGGCGTTGATCTTGATGAAGTCGCGCCACTGTGCGGGAACCTCATCCTCGGGAAAGATCGCGTCGACGGGGCAGGGGTCGACGCAGGCACCGCAGTCGATGCACTCGTCGGGGTCGATGTAATACATCGTTGCAGCGTCGTCGGTGTGAATGCAATCCACCGGACAGACCTCGACGCACGATGCGTCTTTGACGTCGATGCACGGCTGAACGATCACATATGCCATGTCGGGCAAGGTTACCATGGCCCACATATGCCCGAGAGTGAGCCCAAACCGAGGCTGATCGAGCTTGTGGACCCTGGTGTGGGCCAGGGCTGGAAGGCCGTCCTGAAGAACGGGAAATCCGTGGTCATCCACGAGATCCCGGTGCCTCCGGCGGAGGCGGCCGGAGCCGTGCCTCGCATCCAGAGGCTGTTCGAGCACCGCCATCCTGCCCTCTCTCCCGTGCTGGCCTGGGGCACCGACCCCAACGGCCTGTGGGTCGCCGTCGAGCCGAATGAGGGCGTGCCCCTCGGCACAATCCTGTCGCGCGGGCCGCTGACGCCGCCCGCAGCCGCCGCGCTCGGCGCCTCACTGCTGTCCGGAGTGGCCGCCCTTCATGAGGCCGGCATCGCGATGGGCGGATTCGGCGCCGCGTCGGTGCGGATCAACGGCAACGGCGAGGTGCGCCTCGCGGGTCACCCGGCCGGCGCGGTGCGTGGAGCCCCGTCGCAAAGCGACCTCAGGGCCGACGTGCGGTCGAGCGGCATGGCGATCTGCGCCGCGTTCGGCGTCGACCCTGCCGGCGCGCCGGCCCCTCCGAGCATCGCGCCAGGCCTCGTGGTGACCATGCGATCGATGGCCAGCGGCGCCATGGGCCCCGCCGCCGATCGTGCGCAGGGCGCCCTTCGAGAGATGGCGGCGGCGCTGCTCGCCCCGGACCGGATGGCCGCCGCGCAGGCCGAGCTGGCGACTCGGGCCGGAGGCCGTGAGATGCCGCCGATCACGCCGTTCCTCCCGCAGGCTGAAGCCCCCGCGCCCGCGCCGCAAGCGCCCGTCTCGCCGGCGCAGAGCTCGTACGTCCCCCCGCCCGAAGACACCCCCCGGCCGACCTCGGTGTCGTACGACGCGCTGCCGCGCATCCCCGACCCCAAGCCCGCCG
>Ga0208849_1002123_pt1 | contig 11519 bp, 12 predicted proteins | sample NGESurdeep072012_10_FD_184470 | JGI IMG/M metagenome (GOLD analysis project Ga0208849, IMG submission 184470) | Arctic peat soil microbial communities from Barrow, Alaska - NGEE Surface sample 53-3 deep-072012 (SPAdes) | ecosystem: Environmental > Terrestrial > Soil > Wetlands > Peat ...
ACAAGGAGCACTGGAAGCGCTACGAGAAGCCTCAGCCCGGTCACCGGGTCCAGGTCGACGTGAAGTTCGTGGCGCCGATTGGCGGCACCAAGAGAAAGCACTACCAGTTCACCGCGATCGACGACTGCACTCGACTCAGAGTGCTGCGGGTCTACGACCACCTCAATCAGAAGACCGCCATCCAGTTCATCGACTACGTGTTCGAGAAGCTGCCCTTCCGGGTGGAGGTGATCCAGACCGACAACGGCGCGGAGTTCCAGTCCGCCTTCCACTGGCACGTCCTCGACCGCGGCGTCCAGCACGTGTACATCAAGCCGGCCACGCCCCGGCTCAACGGCAAGGTCGAACGATCACATCGGATCGACGCCGACGAGTTCTACCGGCTCCTCGATGGCGTGGTGCTCGACGACGCCCGGCTGTTCACCACCAAGCTCCAGGAGTGGGAGGACTTCTACAATTTCGACCGCCCGCACGGAGGCTTGGGTGGCCAAACTCCCTACGAGCGACTACGCCAAAAGACCGAAGCCCGTGTGTAATCGGCCATCGTCAGTTGCACACCTAGATCGCCTGCGTCCCGATCACGCCGTGCTGCGCGGACTGGCCGAGGCGCGCACAGAACCCGCGCCCGCCTAGTGCCTTTCGCCTCTGTGCAAGCCTCCAGGGCCGCGAGCAGAATGGGCCTTCACTTCAGGAGAGGCCGATCCACATGCGAAAGCTGGTGGGTTTGGCGCCGCCTTCCAGTCCCGCTTCGAGTCGAGTATCACTCCGTCTCTGCCAATCGAGCTAAGCAGGTGTGCAGGTAGTAGGCTGCCAGACTGTCCGCGTGCAGGTACCGGTCGAAGAAGCGCCGGGTCGCTGTCACCATTTGCTCACGAGCGTCCTCGTTCTCGATGTAGTACTCGCACAGATCTATGAGGTCGGACTGATCGTCGCGCGTGAATGCCATGTGTACGCGATCGATGAGCGGAGCCGGCAGCTCGTTCTTGGGACGAGTGCCGACAATGCACGCTCCTACGGCCAGGTAGTCGATCGTCCTAAAGGAGAACGCGTCACCTTGACCTGGCAGGTCGATGCACACGCGCGATCGCGCGATCTCCTTCAGAAAGCTCGGTCTGGGCACCCTTCGGAGACCTCCCCTGAACGCGAAGCGCTGCTGCGTCGACAGCGTTTCGACGGTGCGGCGACGGAGCTCTGCATTGAACCGCAGGCCGAAGCGCCCGCACACATCGCATGAGAAGGCTTTACGGTCGCGCAGCCTTCGCAAGTATGGCAGATACCAGTAGATGGTTCCCTTGTCGAACAGAACGCCGCCAGGAACGACATGGGGAATGCTGTAGCCACCGATGCGATGCTGCATCTTGAAGTAGACGAGGCAACTCCTGACGAGTTCCACATCCCGGAACGAGGACAGGTCGTGGAGATCTATGGCGACGCGGTGGGCCCGGTTGCCATTCACGACCTCGATGAGCACGACACTGCTCACTGGCTGCGGGATGTGGGCGAGCTCAAGGCGCACATGGCGACCGATAGCGCGGCGCAGCGGCAGGAGCACGCGTCCGTCGTAGGCCGGCCGAGTTTCGCGTGGCCAGCGAACCCGGAGATCACTGAGTCGCTCATGGTCCAGCGGCCATTCCGGGGCCGCCACCACCGGCGGCAGGTGCAGTGATCGAACCGCAGCGCCGGCTTCCAGCACGACGTTCTGCCACGCCTCTGGATCGATAGCCTTCTGCCAGCGCACGCCAACCATTCTCCCTCGCCGCTGCTCCAACGCAGCGAATCGAGCTCCTGGTGCGGGAAGCCTGGAAACGGACGTGATCGACAGCCGCTTCCAGTTGAAGTGGTGGGTGATCACCGGCGTCTTGCCGCGCGGCGCCCAGGTGCGCCGCACCACGGGCAGCAGGGAGACGCCGCTCTCGTCGAGAAAGATCAACCAGGCGCTGCGCCGCGATGCGCGAGGCCGGGTTCACTGCGCGTGCCTCCCGGACCATCGGCTGACGCGCGCAGCACTACAATCCCGCGCGCTCTGTGGGCGCCCTGGTGACCCGCCTGGCGAGCCGTGCCGGCATCGACGCCAAGGCCGTCAGTTTGCACGCCCTGAGGCACACGTACGCGCTGCGCGCCCTGCGCCACGGTGGCGACGTGGTGGCCGTCTCGAAGCTGCTGGGACATAGCAGCATCGTCACGACACAGCGGTACGTCGATCACCTGGCCGTGGCCGAGCTGCGCGCCGTGGTACGCATCTGGTCCAAGCTGACAAACCGTCCCTATACTTGGCGGATGGGGAAAGCCGCCGCAATAGGGTTGGTTTCGCTCATCGTCGCCACCCTAGCTGTCGTGATTCTTTTGCTTGCGACGCGAGGCGCATCAACACCAGTTCGGGCCGTCTTCGAGCCCTTCTATTCAACCCCACCGTATACGACGTTGGTTCAGCCCCCTTCCTTCGGGGTCACCCCGACGCCGTAGCTTCCGGCCAGCGGGTAAAAAACCCGCTTACCAGTCAATCACCGAGTCCCAACTCTTCGAGCGCTCAGGCACTCGGTGTTGATACCCCGTGACAGGGTGTAAGGTACGGATCACCATGACGGGGGACGTCGACGCCCGACTCCTCACGGTGCCTGAATTGGCGAAGCACTTGGGGATCTCAGATCAGACGGCGCGCCGCTGGGTGCGGACCAAGCGCGTGCCCTTCACCCGCAACCCTGACGGCTGGCCGATGGTGCGCCTCGCGGAGGTGCCGGCGGACCTGGTGGAGAGGACGAAGAAGCTGTCATCGGCCCGCTACCGATCATCCACACTGCGCTCGGAAGGCGAAACCAGATCGGCTGCCGCTGCCGCGGAGATCCTGTACCTTCGCAGCCAACTGGCGAAGGCGCTCGCCATCATCGAGATTCAGGCGGCCCGGCTGGGTGATCACCCTATCAACACTTTGCCAGAGCCATGACGCGGCGTCATCCTTCCGTACACTTGCTGAAGGGGTCGGGCGGCGCATATCGCCCCTACGGCGGCCGAATCTGAAAGGAGTCCGACGTGGCGCTGTCTAGCGCCGAGAGGCAGGCCGCCTATCGTCGCCGTCATCCCGAGATTGCCGCACGCCGTGCCGCCGAACGCGCCGCCAGTCGTGCGGCCAAACCTCCGCGGCCACACGCCAAGACCCCCGCCGAGAGGCAGGCCACATATAGACGGCGGCATCCCGAACACGCCGCCAGTTATCGCGTCGCCAACCTCGCGCGCATCCGTGAATGGAACGCTGAGTACCGGGCTGCCCATCGGGCTGAGAGCCGCGCATATCGTTTCGCCAACCGCGTGCAGCGGCGGGCCTATATGGCCGCGTACCGCGATGCCCACCCAGACGTCATGCGGGAGTGGCTCGCCGCCAATACCGGTCGCGGACACGCAAACGCGGTCGCGTGGCACGCCGCCCACCCCTGGGCCAACCGCGCGTACATCCGCAACCGTGAGGCCCGCAAGATCGGCGCCGCCGGGACGTGTAGCGAAGAGCAGGCCGCCGCCCGATGGGCGATGTATGGGGGCCGCTGTTGGATGTGCGGCGCCACGGCTACCGATGACGACCACGTCAAGCCGTTGTCAACCCGTCGCATGCCGCCCGGCTCCCAAGGCGGCTCTAATTGGCCAGCGAACATCCGGCCGGCGTGTGGTCCGTGCAACAGCCGAAAGCACGACAGGTGGCCATACACTGGCAGCCTAAAAGAGGCGCGCCCGACGACCAGCCAGGCGCCGCTGGTAGCAACGGGGTGGCCGCGCCACGCCTGACGACCACGACGACGTCTTAAGGTCTTGGACGTTACCGGTCGTGGCTTACATCAGTGGCTATACGCCGGGTCGCGAGCGGGCGTAGCTTCCCTGTGGATGCCACTTGCGCGGTGGCGGGTAGACATATACGCTCAGCGCGCACCGCTCGGCTACCGTCCGTGGCCGCTAGTCCCAGTCGATCGAAGCGACCGGGACTCTGAAGAGACGCGCCAGGCGCTTCCGGTTGCCGGGGTTGCGGTTTGGGGCCGCCCTCAGCCCCGAGGTCGACATATCAGCAAGCTGACCACCTAGCCAACTCAACCCCCATCTACAGGAGGGTCGTCGCCATCAGATGCGGGGCGACGGCCCTCCTTCACTTCTATAGTCAGAGCACCAAAGGGGAGGCCCCCAAAATGACCACATTGCTCCTGCGCTTAGGGCGCGAACTTGAACTCGGCAGCGTGACGTATATCGACCGTGGCTCCCGAGTGGCCTTTGTGTCGGGGGGTGACCGCGACGCGGACGGTCGGATCGCGGCCAACGTCCTGACGGTGCCAAAAGCCGACATCACCCCAGAGATTCAGATCTGGATCGACGCCCACTGCCGGCGCATCCCGGAGGACACTCAGGACGCCGACCACATCGCCTGGTTGCATCAGGCGATGCAGGACGCCCGGAGGGGCCTTGCAGAAGCAGCCATCGCATATGCGAAGGAGCGCATCCAGTACGACGGTGGCCTGACCGACGCGACGGGGGCCATGAACGACCTGGAGAAGCGGGCTCACGAGTACGCCATAGTGGGGGATGCATGGCGAGATCTCACCGGGGGAGAAGTCCTCGATGACTAAGTCCCTAACGTCCTGCCTGTACTGCGCCGCCCGCCTGTCCGCCACGGGGCGGGCGATCCGGCATCGGCGCGTCCCTCACCGCGTCGCAACATCATGATCGGGCGCGCGATGGCCCGAGGAGGCATCTGGCGCCGTCTATGGGGGCGCTGGTAATGCCCTACTTCATTCAGATTTCGTCGAACCATTACAACATCGCGACCATTGAGCGCATCGACGAGGCAGCTGATCTAGGTGGCTGCACGCTGGTTCTGAGAAACGGAGATAAGGTGCGGGTCGAGGAGGACGTGAGCCAAGTTATCGACGGTCTCGCTCAGGCGGAAGCAGGACGAACGGTGGTCCTCACCGCGCCGCAACCCCCGCCGCGCGTCGTGCGCACGAAATGCAAGATGACCACTGACGGGCGCCACGTGTACCGCAGGGGCATCAACGCCTGTGTCGCCTGCCAAGAGCCGAAGCCCGGAAGCTGAAACCAAACCCTAATCGCTTCCTGAGACCCCTGGCAGTGCCGCCAAGGGTCTTTCGTTGTCTAGGAGTGCCAGACGGCAAACGCGCCGCGGGCGTCCAAACAAAGGCCGGGCAAGCCCTGTGGGATCGCTCCCCCCGGGTCGTCGCATCAGGTGGCTGTTGCTCGCCTTGCCCGGCCAGGTCGACAGCATAGGCCGATCTCTGAGGCTCCGTTTGGAATTGTTGGCACTGACTGGAGCTGGGTTCCTGTTCCGAGTTTGGACGGCGCCACCTACCGGGTATCACTAGGATGGCGTTCTAAGTCGAAACTCTCCTATCCCTTCACTGAGACCCCTGGCGGCGCGTCGGGGGTCTTGCGCGTCCCCCTAGGGTAGTGGCTCTTCGGCGCCCGCCAGGTCAACGAACAGGTGGCGGCGCTCCAAACCCAATTCCATCACCGCGCTGCGCGCACTGACGTCTGGAACGAAATTCGCCAGCCACCCGATGAGCAGGGCGGTCGTCACCTCGGCCGGCGCGTTGCCCCAGTGGTGGCTCGCGGTCGCTTTCTTGCCGCTTTCATCGAGCTCGAGCAGTTCCCAGCGTGGAAAGCTCTCACGATGGAAGATGAGCTCATAGCGATAGGGCGGTCCCGGGCCGATGCTCGCCCTGTAAGTTTGGTCGTCGATCGCCATGTCCGTCCTCCCGAAATCTTCGGACCACGAAGCCTACGCCGGCTGATTGAGCGCCGCTTGAACGATTCTCGATCAGTGCGCGTTCGGTAGAGGTTTCGACAAGTCAGGCTCTGCTACTGAATACAGGCGGCCCCGGTTGGGAGCAGCGTCTGACTACGGATCAGAAGGTTGGGGTCATCCACAGGCCCACCTCATGGGTCGATAGGGTCCCGTGATCGCACTTCGAGCAAGCGCTCGGCGAGCGTCCAAACAAAGGCCGGGCAAGCCCTGTGGGATCGCTCCCCCCGGGTCGTCGCATCAGGTGGATGTTGCTCGCCTTGCCCGGCCAAGTCGACACCATATGCCGATCTCTGAGGCTCCGTTTGGAATTGTTGGCACTAACTGGAGCTGCGTTCCTGTTCCGAGTTTGGGCGGGGCCACGTACCGGTATCACTAGGATTGGCGCACTAGATCGAAACCCCCCTATCCCTTCACTGAGACGCCTGGCGGCGCGTCGGGGGTCTTTCCTTATTCGGGCTCCGGCAGGTCGACCGCGTCCGCCACGATCACCAGCAAGTTTTGGTCATTGAGGCGGACGCCCACCACCTCATGCTCACCCAACCGCTGCGCGGCGTTCCTGACTCGCTCAGCGAACAAGACATCCTGCGTCGGGAAGTGTCTTAGCTGGAGTTTGTCGTCGTCGCCGTAGACGACTTCGAGTCGATAGCCCGCAGGACCCCTACGGAGCAGGTCGCTCGTCTCGTCGTAGAAGGCGAGCTTTCTGTCCTTATCCGCGTCAGTCATGCCTCGAGCCCTCCTGAGTCCCACACCTCCGCGCCGTTCTCCCCGACGTATCTGTCGTGGAACGCGATGCGCCTGCCGCGTCCGCAACATCGTGATCGGGCGTGCGCTAGGCCGTGGTGGCTTCTGGCGGTTCCTATGGGGCGGCAGGCGGTGATGCCGTACTTCATTCAGATTTCTTCGAACCATTACAACATCGCGACCATTGAGCGCATCGACGAGGCGGCTGATCTAGGCGGTTGCACGCTCGTCTTTAGAAACGGCGATAAGGTGCGCGTCGAAGAGGACGTGCGCCAGGTTATCGACGGTCTCGCTCAGGCGGAAGCAGGGCGAACGGTGGTCCTCACCTCGCCGCAGCCGTAGAGCGGCAGCCCGGAAGCTGAAACCCTAAATCCCTTCCTGAGACCCTTGGCCCGCCAGCCGGGGGTCTTTCTCGTCCCTAGGGCAGCGGTCCTTCGAGCCTGACGAAGTACTCGTCCGGGAGTTCCGGTAGGGGCTTCCCGCAGTCTGGATTCGGACAGACCGGGGGTTCCTGGAGTCGGTAAGCCGGTGAGCCATCCTCCGCGTGCTTCCGGACAGCCACCGTGTATTCGACGTCCTGCCCGCACTTGTGGGGGCAAGGCAACTTCGCAAGACCGCGCCAGTTCGGCCAGGTCATGAGGTCTTGTTGTGCCATGTCGTCCTCGTGGGTGCCCCGTCGGTGGACTGCGAAGCCTACGCCGCGCGCATGAACGCCGCTTGAACGAAAAGGCGTCAGCGCGCGCTCGGTAGAGGTTTCGACAAGTCGGGCGCCGCAGCCGATCCGAACACCCCAGACGCGTGCCGCTGTACGGGCCTAGGAGACACGAAAGGGGCGCGGAAGTGTTCTCTGTGGGGGTACCTAGGCCTTCGGGGGCGTCAGCGCGACCCGCAGGGGATGTCGCATCGCTGCGCGTGCGGCTTCCTCGCACCACCGCCGATGGGCTTCGTCGCGCTCCTGCCTGCCCTTGGCGTCGGCTTCGATGGCGGCGACGATGGCGGTGCTACAGCTGAGGAGACTCGGGCCACGGTTCACCAGCACTGGCACACAGATTGGCACACAAGGCGGGTCGACGCTGCTGGTTTGGGCGTCTGGCCGTCAGGCGCAGCAGGACGGAATGCCTTACGCCACAAGCGAAACCCTGATCTGCCGGGAGAGGGAGTCGAACCCTCACGAGGTTGCCCTCGGCGGTTTTTGAGACCGCTGCGTCTACCATTCCGCCACCCCGGCCGGAAGAACAGCGTACCGGCTCCTGCCGGGAACTGGAACGCCCACTGGCGCGTACCCTCAATTGCATGGACGACGAGGCGCTCCTCGAGCGGGCACGCCGCGGCGACCGCGATGCCTTTGCAGCAATTGTCACTCGCCACCAGGATGAGCTCTACACGATGGCACTCAGGATGCTCGGGACCCCGGCCGATGCTGCCGACGTCGTGCAGGAGACCTTCCTGCGCGCCTACGTGAGGATTCCGGTGCTCCGTGCGCAGACCATCCGGGCGTGGCTGTTCCGGGTGGCCATCAACTGCAGTCACGACGTCCAGCGCCGGACCATCCGCCGGCCCGCAGACCCGCTCGAGGACTCCGAGGGGAACATCGTCGAGCTGCCCGATCCAGCGCTCGGTCCGGAAGCCAGTGCGCTGGCCCGTGAGCGGATTGCCGCCGTCCGCGAGGCATTGCTCACGCTCCATCCGGACTTCCGCGCCGTCGTGATCCTCCGAGACGTCAACGAGCTGAGCTACGAGGAGATGTCGGCAGCGCTGCGCGTTCCCATCGGCACCGTGAAGTCACGGTTGAGCCGGGCACGCTCGATGCTCGCCAAGGCTCTCCGGGGGACGGCCGCCGCGCCCGGCTTCGCCGAGGAGCACGCATGAGCCCGCGCCGCCACCTCGACGATCTCTTCTCCGCCGCGTACGAGGACGAGCTGTCTCCGATCGACGAGGCCCGATTCCAGGCGCACATGCAGTCCTGCGCTCCCTGCGCCGCTGCCTACGCGGAGTTCCGCGCGAGCATCGAGACGCTGCGGGAGATGCCGCGGGCACGCATGCCCCACGTAGTGCATCTGCCGTCGACGCCACCCGTCGCCGAGCGGCCGGCCCGGCCGCGGATCGCACTGAGCTGGTTCAACCTCGGCCTGGTGCGCCGTTTCCCGGCCACGGCGATCGCCGGGGCCGCTGCGGCTGTGCTGGTCATCGCCGCGCTCGTCCACGGCAACGGCGCTACGCCCACAAGCGTTGCCGGCCGATCGGTCGCCCCACCGTCGGCTGCCCAAGGGAACGTGCCCGGTGCGGCGACGGCCGAATCGGCCTGCACGCACCAGATTGTCGACATCGCCGCAGCGACGCCACCGGTCGGCTACACCCACGAGGACCTGGCAACGGACGCCGCTCAGCCCGCCTACCACCTGGTGCTCGCCGCACCGACGCTCACCGTGAGCTCAGGTGGGCCGGCGTTCGTCTACGCACAGCTGACGGTCCCGGTGGCGGCGCTCTCGATTCCAGGGACGGCGGCCTCGGCGCCGCCCGCTCGCGCGGTGCTGCCCTGCGTGTCGATCGGGGTCTCCGACCGGAACGGCCGGCTCAGCGCCATTCCCGCCACGAGTGGGACGTTTGGGGTCCCCCTCGCTCTCGGCCAGGGGGCCGCGACCCCGGCGCTGCAACCCGATGGAGGAGCGGGGCCGCTCCTCGGCTTCGAGGTCCCGGCCGGACTCGCCCCGGGCACCGAGATTCGGGTTACCGCCACCATTCCCGCCGGCTACGCCGGGCTGGGGAGCCCGCCGCTCACCGCTGAACTGACGCTCACGACCCACTGACCTCCACGGCGGAGGATCCGTCGCGCACCTCCTTTACTAGACTGGGAGGCGATGCACCGCCGCTTGGCGTGCCTGGCTGTGGCGCTGCTGGTCTCCGGCTGCAGCTTCAGCGGGTTCGGCTCACCCCCCAACTACGGCTACGTCGTGATCACGGCAGGCGGCGTCGGCCTCCGCTCCGGCTCCGCCAATGTGCCGCCCAACCTGGACCTCCGTCTCCACGCTACGGGTGCAGCGCTTCAGGCCTCGGACGTGACTGCGAAGCTCGACGGGGGCCAGCTCACCCTGTCGAGCCAGAACCAGGACCTGCTCGCCACGGTCAAGCCGCTTCCACTCGCCTCCAGCCACCGCCTCTCGATCACGGTGTCGGGGATGACCACCCAGAGCATCTCGTTCAAAGTGATCGCCCCCACGGCGGCGATGATCGCGGCCCACATCGATCCGTCGAGCGGCCTGGTGGTCGACGCGGTCTTTGACGACGCTCCCGATCAGCCCGCGGTCGCCGCTGCGCTTCCTGGAGCCACGATCACCTGGAGCGACGGCACGCACGCCCGGGTGACCTGGCAGGGCCAGGCACCCGCCTCGATCACGCTCCCGGCGACGATTCCCACCGCCGGCGACGCGCACCTGGATCCGGGCATCACGCTGGCTCTCACCGGCATCGCCCGGCACACGGTGCGCAGGGTCACCGTTCCGGCGCCACCCAGGGTCGCCGGCATCGCGGTGGACGCGTTCGTCATCAACACCGGGGCCTCGAACTCATCGCTGGCGTTCCACCTCGGCGCGGTCGCACAGGTCACCCCGACGGGCTGGCAGGCACAGGCGGACGGTACGCTCCTGGGCACACCCGATCAGTCGGCGGTCGGCCGGGCGGGTGCCGCGAACCTGCCGATCTGGCCGTCGCTCGCCAATGACTCGACCGATCCCACCGCCACCGACCAGCTGCTCAACAACCCGCACGCAACCGACGTCCTCGTCAACGAGATGCTGGCGGCGATCCGCTACGACGGCTACAAAGGCATCAACCTTGACTTCGAGGGGATGCTCGCAGCGGACAAGGCACCGTTCACCGCCTTCGTCCAGAAGCTCGGGGCTGCGCTCCACGGGCGAAGCGCAAAGCTCATCGTCGACGTGGTTCCGCACGACTTCGCGGGGACCAATCTGTACTCGGCCGCCTACGACATCGCGGCCATCGGCAAGGTGGCCGACTATGTGGACCTGATGGCCTACGACGAGCACGGCAACGGCGGCACCCCGGGACCGGTTGCCGGGCTGGACTGGGACAACGCCGTCCTGCAGGCGACGCTGCCGGATCTCACCCCGAACCACGTCCTCCTCGGCGTCCCCCTCTACGGCCGTGCCTGGGGGACCCTCGGCGGCGCGGCGGCGTATTCGAATGTCCTCTACAACGCCCTCGCGGTGCCGGGCGCTCGAGTCGACTACGACTTCAGCGCACAAACCCCCTTCATCTCATCCCCGGACGGCTCGATGACGACGTACTTCGACGACGCTGACAGCCTGGCCCGGAAGGTAGCTCTGGTCCACACGTACGGACTTGCCGGCATCGCCGCCTGGCGCCTCGGCTTCGAGGACGCGGGCTTCTGGTCGCTCTTCAGCGCCTGAACCCGGTCTAGCTCTCGGAGGCGCCGGTCCCGAGGTCGGGAAGGTTGAGCGTGTTCACCCAGTCGCGGATCTTGGCGAGCCGCTCCTCGCTCTCCGGGTCGGCCTCGGAGAGTTCGCCGTCCTTGTCCGCTTCCGGCAGCACTCCTGCTTTGTCGAGCACCTCGTCGGCGACGAAGATGCCGGCGCCGACTCGCACCGCCACGGCGATCGCGTCCGACGGGCGGGAATCGATCTCCAGGCGGCGGCCGTCGACCTGGGCGAGGATGCGAGCGTAGAAGACCTCGTTGCTCAGGGACGTGACCACGATTCGGTCGACGGTCACCTCGACCGCGCTGAGCAGGTTGGCGAGCAGATCGTGTGTGATCGGCCGCTCCGGGGTGATCCCGGTGATCTTCAGGGCGATCGCGTTGGCCTCGTTGATGCCGATCCAGATGGGAAGGTAGCGATCAGCCGTCTTCTCCTTGAGGATGACGACGTGCTGGCCGGTCGGCATGTGCACCCTGATGCTGTCGACGGTCATTTCCACCAGGTCGGCCATGCCTCGATCATAACCCCGG
>Ga0208849_1002124_pt1 | contig 11509 bp, 9 predicted proteins | sample NGESurdeep072012_10_FD_184470 | JGI IMG/M metagenome (GOLD analysis project Ga0208849, IMG submission 184470) | Arctic peat soil microbial communities from Barrow, Alaska - NGEE Surface sample 53-3 deep-072012 (SPAdes) | ecosystem: Environmental > Terrestrial > Soil > Wetlands > Peat ...
GTCAACGCCTGGTATGACGACCGGCTGCCGAAGATTTTTTTCGCCGCCAACCGGAATCCGGACATCATGCGGCAGGTCTGCGCGGTGCTCGCCGGCTATGTCTGGGATAAATCAAATCCCTACGTCACCCAGGCCGAACGCGCGCTGGGCTTGCTGGCGAAAATTTTGAACCGCCAGAGACAAGCCGTTGTTCTTAAATGATTCGCGGGTTGCGTGTGACGCTGTGTTGTTGCCCGCCCGCAAAGTTTATGCCGACCAATAAAATTTCCGCCGCTACGCCCGCCGAACTCGGTTACACCATGCCTGCCGAATGGGAACGGCACGAGGCGTCCTGGCTCGGCTGGCCGCACAACGCCAGCGACTGGCCGGGCAAGTTCGAGGTCATCGCGTGGGTTTATGGCGAGATGGTGCGCAAAATTTCCGCCGGCGAAAAAATTTTTCTGCTCGTCCGGCATCAGGCTGATGAAAAATTCGCGCGCAGCGTTTTCAAACACGTCGGCGTGGATTTGCGGAAAATCCAGTTCGTCACGCATCCGACGAACCGCGGTTGGACGCGCGACACCGGGCCGATTTTTGTAAGAAAAAGTCCAAAGCCCAAAGTCCAAAGTCCAAAGTCGGAAACGGCCATCGTTCATTTCCATTTCAACGGCTGGGCGAAATACAACAACTGGCGCAAGGACACGAAAGTTCCTGAAACCGCTGCGAAGCTGCTCGGCAAAAAACTTTTCCACGCCCAATGTGACGGCCGGCAGTTTGTCATCGAGGGCGGCGGCATGGAATTGAACGGACGCGGGACGCTGATTTCCACCGAGGAATGTTATCTTGATCCAAAAATTCAAGTTCGCAATCCCGGCCTCGGCAAAGAGGAGATCGAGACGGCGCTAAAAAATCATCTCGGCGTCAAAAATATTTTCTGGCTCGCCAAAGGCCCGAAAGGCGACGACACGCACGGCCACATTGATGACATCTGCCGGTTCGTGAATGCGAAAACTCTCGTGCTGGTGCGTGAAAAAAATCCGCGCGATGAAAATTATCGTCCGCTCGCGGAAAATTGGGAGCGCATCCGGGATTTGCGGCTGGAAGATGGTTCAAAGCCTGAAATCATCGAGCTGCCGATGCCGGCACCGTTGTATTTTGACGGCGTGCGGCTGCCGGCGAGTTATGCGAATTTTTACATCTGCAACGCCGCCGTCATTGTCCCGACGTTCAACGACCCGAACGACCGGATCGTGCTTGGCATTTTGGGCGAACTGTTCAGAGACCGTCCCGTCGTCGGCATTCACGCCGTGGATTTGGTCTGGGGCTTCGGCTCGCTGCACTGCCTCACGCAGCAGCAGCCGGCCTGACCGCGCGGGTGGCTTCCGCGCGTTTGTCAATATATTGCGCGAGAATGTCCACGGCGATTTCCATCACGCTTTGGGAACGGATTTTGATTCCGACCGGACACGCCACGCGCGCCATTTCACCGGCGGTCGCGATTTTCTTTTTCACAAAATGTTCGGAAATCGTCCGTGCCTTGCGGCTGCTGCCGATCATGCCGAGAAATTGAAACGGCCGGTGAATCCACGTTTCCAGCACGAGCGCGTCGTGCTTGTGGCCGCGCGTGACAATGAGGCCAAAGGTCGGCGCCGCGCCAAAGGGAAGGTTGAGCAGGCTGCCCCAGTTGCCGGTTTGAAGCGAAACTTCGCGCGGAAAGAACCGGTGGTTGGCCAGTTCCGGCCGGTCGTCCAACACCGTGACGGAGAAATCCAGTTGCAGCGCGAGCGGCGCGACGGCCTGCGCGATGTGGCCGGAACCGGCGATCCAAAGCGCACACGGCGGCAAAATGGTTTCCGTGTAAAGCCAGCCGTCATCCGTTGAAGCGGCAAGCGCGATGGAGAAATCCTTTTTCACGCCCCAGATTTTTGCCTGGTCGCGGCTGGCGAGTTCGCTCCAGAATTCCGCCCCGAGTTTTTGCGCGTCCGGCAGGATCACGCCCAAAACTTTTCCGCCGCAGATCAGGCCGTCGTCCCAGCCGAAGTCGTGGTCGAGGACGAGTTCAAACGTCTGCGGCCGGCCGTCGCGCATGGATTGCAAGGCGAGCCGCTGGGCCTCGGCTTCCAGGCAGCCGCCGCCGAGCGTGCCTTTGATTTTGCGGTCGGGAAAGAACAGCGCCTTGGCGCCGATTTTCTGCGGACTCGATCCGTTTGCGCCCGTGATGACGCCCAGCGCGACGGATTCGTCGTTGCGCGCGGCTTCGGCGAGCGACTGGAAAATGGGTTCGGCCACGGTTGAATTCTAGCGTGTGGCGGCCCAAGCACCAAGTTTTAAGGCGCTGTCCTAATTTGAAATTCGGAGCGCGTGCCGACGGGCAAACCGTGGAACAACATGACGCGCCTTTTTCCATCCAACGCGCTGCGGCTTGAGACAAGCCGCGCTCCGTCAAATTTGGGCACCACCAGTTTTAAGGGGCGCGTTTGAAAAAAGTCAGGCTGGCTCTTTACAAGGCGGTGGTTTAGGGATAACATCCGATCAGAACCATTTGGAATGCGCACGCCAGTCTGCGTGGCATTTTTGAGTTGGTTCTGAAAGAAAATTATTATGAAACCGTGTCCCCGAAACTCCAGGTTTGCAGCGTTCACCTTGATTGAACTGCTGGTGGTCATCGCCATCATCGCGATTCTGGCGGCGATGCTGCTGCCGGCTCTGGCCAAGGCCAAGGCCAAGGCCCAAAGCACCCGCTGCGTCAACAACCTAAAACAACTGGGTTACGCCAATCATATGTATTGCGATGATTCCAATGACCGCCTGGCTTATCCCAATTGGGATGGGACCGGCACTAAACAAAACGATGGGCCGCCAGGTTGGCTTTATTCATGTAGGGCGGCAGATTTGACTCAAGAAGGTTTTCCAGGTGCTCCCGCAGGCGCGGTTCCCAACCCATACGACGTGACTTATTGGATGAATTCCCCTGTTTCCGCCAATAAAACCGGACTCTGGTTCAAATATGCATCCAATCCGAACTCCTTCCTCTGCCCGGTGGACATCTCAAGCCTGACTTTTACGAAGCCGACGGCAAGTGTTGGGCGAGATAATAAACTTTCCACTTATGTTATGGACGGTGCCGTCGTGGGCTATCCTGGAGCTGCTGGTGGCGGCACTCCCATGAAGATCACTGCCGCTTGGAGTTCGATGTGCTATTTGATCTGGGAGCCAAATGAAAACGGCGGCGGTGCGGGCAATCCCGGTGCCTTTGAATACAATGATGGGGCTAATTTCCCGTCCACCCCGTTAAGCAATCCCAATCCCGGATATGAGGGCATAGGTTTGTTGCACAGCAAACATGGTGGCAACGCTCTGGCCTTGGACGGCCATGTTGATTTTGTGACGACAATACAATTTAATGGCATGAGCAGACAAGGTTCCGGGCCGGGACCCGGTGGGAAAACCTATCTTTGGTGGGACAACGTGAGTGCGAATGGTGATTGAATGTTAAAATCAGGAATTTTGCGCCCGCGTTTCGCGCGACCGAAGCGACGAGCCTCAAATCAATGAAGAAAATCCTGGCCTTCTCACGTCGGTGGCGCGGTTTTCAAATCACTCCATTTTTCCAATTCTATTCGTCCCACTCGCCGGTTTGCAGATACGGCTTGAGCTTCTCCTTGAGCGTTTCGCGTCCGCGATGGATGAGTGATTTCGTGGCGGAAAGCGAGCAGTCCAGAATTTCGGCAATCGCCTCGTAGCTCAATTCGTCCTGCCGGCACAGCAGGATGGCCGTGCGCTGGTTCTCCGGCAAACCGGCCAGCGCCTCCTCAATTTTTTTGGCGAGTTCGCCGTGCAAAACATTCTCCACCGGCAGCAAAACCTTTTTGTCCTCGTATTGCCGCTGCGGCTGGTCGTCGTTTTCGGCGTGCGTTTCTTCAAGCGATTCGGCGGGGTGCCGCGAGCGGCGGCGGATTTCGTTCAGGCACAGGTTCCGTGCGATGGTGAACAGCCAGGTGGAAAATTTCGCCGTGCGTTCGTAGCGGGCGCGGGATTTATAGACCTGCAAAAAAACGTTTTGCGCCAGATCCTCGGCTTCCGTTTCGTCGCGCAGCGAGCGGAAGACGAAATTCATCACCGGCTGCTGGAATTTCCCGACCAGTTCGGCAAACGCCGCGCGGTCGCCGCGTTTCACGCGCAGCATCAGGGCGGCATCAGGGTCGGGTTGTTCCGGCATCGTCGGGAAAGTCTAGCCGACATCGCGCGGGCGACAAGAATTCGTCACGGTCACCACCAAAGGCCCAAGCGCGCGAAGCCTGACCGGAGTCCGGAATCCATGCCAGTTGAAACACGTCCGCCGGTGAAACCGCCCGTCGTTACAGGGTTGAACTTGGAAAATAAATCTGCTCTCATTGGACATCCTTGAAAACGATATTTCTCGCTGTTTGTCTGGTCGCGTTGCCGGTGTGTTTGCCAACACACGCTTTCATCATTTCCGGAGGCAGTCCGGTTTCTGACTTGACCTTGTGGTATCAGCAGCCCGCCGCCAACAACCAGCCGATGAACGAGACGCTGCCCATCGGCAACGGACGGATCGGCGGTTTGATTTTTGGCCGGCCGGATCGCGAACGCATCAGCATGAACGAGGACAGCCTGTGGACCGGCGGAGAAAATCCGTCCGGCAATAATGACACGATGGGTGCGTATCAGGTGCTCGGCAACGTGTTTATCAACCTGCCGGGCCACGCAGATTTTTCCCATTACCGGCGCGACCTCGATCTGGCAGACGCGCTTTCGCAGGTGAGTTACACGGCGAACGATGTGAACTTTCGTCGCGAGTTTTTTTGCAGCCATCCGGCGCAGGTTTTGGTGGCGCGGTTCACGGCGGACAAAAAAGGCGCTTACACCGGCGGCATTGAACTGGCTGACTCGCATGGCGCAAAAATTGTCGCCAACGGAAACCGGATCACCGCGTCCGGTGTGCTGAACAACGGACGGAAATTCGAGTGGCAGGCGCTCGTGCTGAACCAAGGTGGCTCGGTGGCGGTGGACACCAATTCGGCGCGGATTGAATTCAAAAATTGTGACGACCTCACGCTGTTCATAGCGGCGGGCACGGATTACGTGATGGATTACGCCAAAAATTATCACGGCGAAGACCCGCACGCGCGCGTGACGGCGCAAATTGACGCGGCGGCGAAAATGAGTTTTGCCAAACTGGAGGCCGCGCACATCAAAGATTATCAGGCGCTGTTCAACCGCGTCAGCGCGGACTTCGGCCAGTCCACCGCCGCGCAAATGGCGCTGCCGACCGACCGGCGCAAACTGGAGGCGTTCAAGACGGTTGATCCCGGCCTCGAAGCATTGCTGTTTCAATACGGTCGCTACCTGCTGATTTCCAGTTCGCGTCCCGGCGGCCTGCCGGCGAATTTGCAGGGGCTTTGGAACGACAATAATTCCCCGGCGTGGCATTCCGATTATCACGCGAACATCAACGTGGAGATGAATTACTGGCCCGCCGAGGTCGCGAATCTGGGCGAGTGCCACACGCCGCTTTTTGACCTGGTCGAAAGCCAGCTTCCCGCGTGGCGCAAGGCGACGGCGGCGGCGCCGGATTTCAAGACGGCGGACGGAAATTTTGCGCAACGCGGTTTCGCCATCCGCACGTCGCACAACATCACCGGCGGCATGGGCTGGAAATGGGACAAGACCGCCAACGCATGGTATTGCCGGCATTTCTGGGAGCACTTCGCGTTTGATCACGACACCAATTTCCTCCGCCAGACCGCGTATCCGATCATGAAGGAGACGTGCGAATTTTGGGAAGACCATTTGAAGGCGCTGCCCGACGGAAAACTTGTCGTGCCCGACGGCTGGTCACCGGAACACGGCCCGGTTCAGGACGGCGTGAGTTACAACCAGGAAATTGTCTGGGATCTGTTCAACAATTATGTGCAGGCGGCGGATGTGCTGGGCGTTGACAAGGATTACCGCGACAAAATCGCCGCCATGCGCGACCGGCTCGTGACGCCGGGCATCGGCAGTTGGGGCCAGTTGCTCGAATGGATGCACGAACAGCACAATCCCAATTATCCCGAACTCGACACGCCCAACGACCATCACCGCCACACGTCACATCTGTTCGCGGTTTTTCCCGGCGACCAGATCAGCGTGGCCAAAACCCCCAAGCTGGCGGCGGCGGCCAAAGTTTCGCTCGACGCGCGCGGCATTTCGCCGGACAGCGACGTGCGCGAATGGTCGTTCGCCTGGCGCACGGCGCTTTACGCCCGGCTGCGCGACGGCGAGGACGCGCACAAGATGCTTCAGCAGTTGTTTTCCGCGCGAAACACCTGTCCGAACCTGTTCGGCCTGCATCCTCCGATGCAGATTGACGGCAACTTCGGCGTCACCGCCGGCATCGCGGAAATGCTCCTGCAATCACAGGCCGGCGACATCGAGCTGCTACCGGCGCTGCCGGCGGAATGGCCGGATGGAAAAATCTCCGGCCTGCGTGCGCGCGGCGGCTATGAAATTTCCGAAACGTGGCAGCACGGAAAACTGGTTTCCGCCACGGTGAAAAATGTTTCCGGCGACGGCCATTGCCAGGTGCGCTACGGCGGCAAGGTGGTGGAATTGGATTTGAAGCCGGGCAAGAGCAGGTCGTTAAACGCGGATCTTCAGTAATTTTTTCATTTTGAATCTGTGAAATCTGCGTAATCTGCGTAATCTGCGGACGCATTTTGCATGAAAATTCTCGTCATCGGTTCGGGCGGACGCGAACACGCGCTGGTTTGGAAGCTCGCGCAGTCGCCGCACGCCACACAAATGTGGTGCGCGCCGGGCAATGCGGGCATCGCGCAGGAACGGCTCGCAAAAAATTCTTCGCCGGTCGAATGTGTCAACATTTCCGCCGAAGATTTGCCGAAACTGCTCGCGTTCGCGCTGGAAAAGAAAATCGAACTCACCGTCGTCGGGCCGGACAATCCGCTCGCGCTGGGCATCGTGGATTTGTTCCAGAAAAACGGCCTGCGCATCTGGGGTGTGAACCGGAAAGCCGCACAGTTTGAATCCTCGAAAGTTTTCTCCCAGAAGTTCATGGAAAAATACGGCATCCCGACCGCCGTCGCTGGAACCTTTGACGAGGCTGCCAGCGCGAAGAAATTCGCCGCCGGCCTCGGCAAGTGCGTTGTGAAAGCCGACGGTCTGGCGCTCGGCAAAGGCGTTTTGATTTGCACCAGCCAAACCGAGGCGGAAAGAGCCGTGGACGAAATCATGGTCGGCAAGGCGTTCGGCACGGCGGGCGCGCGTGTCGTCATTCAGGAATTTCTTGAAGGCGTGGAAATTTCACTGCACGCGATTTGCGATGGCAAAACGGCGAAACTTTTTCCAACGTCACAAGACCACAAACGCGCGCTCGACGGTGACAAGGGCTTGAACACCGGCGGCATGGGAACCTGTTCGCCCACACCCTTTTTGACCGATCCACAACTGGTTGACGTCGCGCGGAAAATTCTTGAGCCATTCATGCGCGGCTGCGCGGCGGAGAAAATAGATTATCGCGGACTGCTGTATCCTGGCATCATGCTCACCCAATCCGGTCCGAAGGTGTTGGAATTCAACGCGCGCTTCGGCGACCCGGAAACGCAGGTTTATCTGACGCGATTGGAAAACGATCTCGTCGAGCTGCTCGACGCGAGCGTGGATAGCACGCTGGATAAAATTGAATTGAAATGGAAACCGGAAGCGAGCGTGTGCGTGGTGATGGCCAGCGGCGGCTATCCGGGAAATTATGAAAAGGGAAAACCGATTCGCGGCTTGGATGTAGTGGAGCAGGCTTCCAGCCTGCTGGCAGGCCGGATGCCTGCCCCACCAGTCAAAGTTTTCCACGCCGGCACGGCGTTGAAGGACGGACAAATCGTGACGAACGGCGGCCGCGTTCTCGGCGTGACCGCGCTGGGCAAAGATTTGCGCACCGCACAAACGACCGCCTACGCCGCCGTTGGAAAAATCCATTTCGACGGCGCGCAGTTCCGCCGCGACATCGCGGCAAAGGCGTTTTAAGCGTTTTAAGCACCAATGGATTTTTATTTGGGATTGCCTTCCAACCGCTGAAAAGCAGCCTGCTGTTCCGGCGTGGTGATGTAAGGCAATAAATCCGCGCCCTTGGCTGGACGCGCGCCGTTGTGGGCCATGAAATAGGCATGTAAAACCGGAGCCATTATGGTTTCGTCGGGGGACGGCTGGTCCATTACGAACTGGTTAAGGTATTTTTGAATCGTTACCAGATCAATCGTGCGGCTCAAGAATGGCGCAATCTGGGCTGGATTGGTCGGTGACTGGTAGTTGTTCAGGCGGGCGAATTCCCGGGCGGCATCGTTGATGGCGTCTTGGTTGCGATTGAAGCCGCCGCCGCTGGCTCCGTTGAGGGTGATCGTGTGAAATGAATCATAATCCTCATCGGTGTATGAACTTAACTTCACCAGGTCAGCCTGCGGGTCAGGTTTTCCGGATTGCAACAATCCGTAACGCGAGAGCATCGCGTCGGTAACCGGCACATTGAAGAAAGGTTTCAAATCCAAAAGGCTGGCCGGCAGAATATCATTGTTGGCCGCGAGATATTTTTTGAGGGCATTGTGCAACATCTCGTTCAGAAAAATATTTTCCGCCTCACCACGCAGATTGCTTAACGCCACACGAATTCCATCCTCTGTATCCAAATCAGCATTCCATGCGACATCAGCCCATACTTTATCCGTCAGGAATTGAAGCTCCGGGATTTGTTTGTCAGGCCGTTGTTCAACAAGCTGTCTTAACGACTTGACCCGGTTCGCCAACTCTTTGAATGCCTTGTGGTCGGGATCGTTTGCCTCGTTTCGCAGCGCTGACACTTCACCGCGCAGCCTCAAAAGCTCGGCTTGATTTGGGTTGGACTTTAGCAATGAATTTTCAGCCAATAAACCAGCCAGCCGGTTTGTCGCGTCGGCAAAACTGTTTTGCAACTGCTGAATCTGCTCCGTCAGCAGCGCTTGCTGTTGCTGGAGCGTCTGGTTTTGCTCGCGTAGTTGCGCGGCTTGGCGGGCTTCGTAAATTCCCGCTCCGGCCAGCACGGCGACAGCGGCGGTGACTAGAGTTTTTTGCAATGTGGTCATGGCAATCGTTTTGGTGGCGGCAATGAGTGTTGAAGTGGAAACGGCAGTTCCAGCCAACGTGGCGGCGGAAATGGCAGCGGCCAGTCCAACCGGCGCGGATTGAACGGCATTGGCGGAAATCAAAATCGTCAGGCCGCCCGCGCTGACGGTAATTTTCCGTTTCGCAAAAAATTCGCGCAATTTTTCGACGGCGCGGCTCACGCGCTTTTGTGCGGCGTCTTCGCTCGTGCCGAGAATTTCCGCCATTTCGCGCGCGGATTTCTTTTCAAAATAGCGCAGCAACACGGCGTTGCGCTCCGCCTCGTTCAATTCGCCGAGCGCGGCGTCCAAATGCGGCGCGATATTTTCCCAGTTGGCATCGGATTCGTTGGCAAGCAATTGGTTCATGGCGGCGGCCTCCTGTTCGCGGGCGCGGCGGCGCACGTCGGAGCGAACGGCGTTGGCGGCGAGGTTTTGTGCCGTGCGATGCAGCCAGCCGGTCAAAACGGGATGTTCCGCGAGTTGCCGCGCGTTTTGCGCCAGCGCCACAAACGCGCCTTGCGTCACGTCCTTGGCCAGATGCGCGTCGCAAACCATGCGCAACGCGGCGGAATAAACGAGGTCAACGTGCCGTCGCACCAGTTCGGCAAACGCCGCGTCCGACCGGCGCGCGAGGTAGTCGCGCAACAATTGTTGGTCGGTCAGGCTGTTCACTCATGGAATAGTAACCGCCGCCGTTCAAATCGGACAAGAAAAGTGAAATCGTTTCGACGGCGCGCATTTCCGCCGCGACATCGCGGCGAAGGTGTTGCGTTAAAGATGCGTGGAGCTGCCAAGTTAAAAAGTTGCCGCCTAAAAATCACTTCGCATCCGGGTCGGGAATGAAGATTTTCTTGCCGACATAGAGTTTGGTCGGTTCCAGACCGGGGTTCGCCGCCAAAATTTGCTTCGTCGTGACTTTGACACCTTTCGCGTTGTAGCCCTTGGCGATGGCGTCAACCGTGTCGCCATCTTTGACCGGATAGTAATGACCATTCTGCAGCACATTCGACGATGGCGTGGGATTATCGCCGCTAGTTGCCGTCGTGTCCGTGTTGGGTTTCGACTTGTGGCTGGTTGAGGGGCCGGCGACGATCTGGGCGAGCTTCTCAATCTGTTTCACGATCAAATCATTGTCATCCTGCTGTTTTTTGGCGAGGTCCTGCACCTGCCCGGCGAGCTTCTTCAAATCATCCACGCTGGCGCTGTTGTTGATTTGCGGCGTGCTGACCTTGTCGCTCAAGTCGCTGATTTCCTTTTCCAGCGCGGCAAGCTGTTTTCCTTGGAGCGCCAAGGCGGTTTGCAGTTCCTGAATCTGGCCACCCAGCTTGTCGAGCTGCTGCTGCGTGGCGGTGTCCTGCGCGCGCGCAAGCGAAGCCGTGAAAGCGGCGGCGGCGACAATCAAAAGCCCGAGTAAAATCTTTCTCATGTGCGGAAAATAAACCTCTGCAACGGCACGTCAAGTTGAAGTGCAAAATGGCGCACGCAGGAAACTTGAGGTCTAATACAAGATTGGGCGTCACTGGCCGGCTGCCTTTAACAAAATGGCGGTGCTCACTTTGCCCCCTTCGCCTGTCGTGAAAATGTGGCGTTGTCCCCTGACCTCATAAACAATGACCAGCGTTTTGTTCCAGCCCGGCGACGGGTCGGCCTTCAACGAACCAGGCTGCGCATTAAATTCAGACTTTTGATTAACCAGCTGGCCAACTTGACGCGAAACATCCGCAAAATTTGGGCCTGTTCCATAGACCGCCGAAATGATCCGCACATTGCTCTTGAAAAAGAAACCAACGATCAGTCCGGCGAGCACAAGCAGCGCAGCCGCGATGGTCAGGATTTTTCGCAACATATGCGACTTGGCTCGAACTGGCGGCTGTGTGGCCGCAAGAACCGGCGTGCCCCGGCGGATTGCAGAAGATGGTGCCGCTTGCAGTGGAACCGGCATTGCCGGGGGCGTAGCGGAAGGCGGTGCTGATGGGACGATGACGGTCTGTTGACAAACCGGACAATTAATCTGCTTTCCCACATACCCGGTGTCGCACTCGATGCGTTGGCCGCATTGCGGACAGAAGAATTTGAATTCAGACATAACCGCAAAGACAAATTATCTGCAAATTTTTAGATGCCCTGCCCCAAAAACTAGGTAGTGGGACGTTTTGAAATCTGAAATCTCACTTTGGGCTTGAATCTTTCCGGGTTGTGGTCAAAGTTGCGCCATGCCTAAACGCTCAAGCACGGACTTAAACCAGACGGCTTTCAGAATCATGCAGCAATCCACCGGGCAGGCCGCGCCGTCGCCCGCGCCGGCCAAGAATCCCGCCGCCGTCGCGCTGGGCAGGCTCGGCGGCTTGAAGGGCGGCAAGGCGCGGGCGGCTAATCTT
>Ga0208849_1002125_pt1 | contig 11500 bp, 10 predicted proteins | sample NGESurdeep072012_10_FD_184470 | JGI IMG/M metagenome (GOLD analysis project Ga0208849, IMG submission 184470) | Arctic peat soil microbial communities from Barrow, Alaska - NGEE Surface sample 53-3 deep-072012 (SPAdes) | ecosystem: Environmental > Terrestrial > Soil > Wetlands > Peat ...
TTGAACCGAAAAATTTGCGTCGCCGAACTTTTCGGTCCCGAATTTCGCGGCATCCGCCAAGGTGTCGAAACATGCGACGATCTCCCGGTCGTGCATGAGCGCAAACTTGCCCGCCTGTGTTTCCAGAAGCTTTGGCAGAAGCTCCTGGAATGCCTCGAAATTGATATCCGCCTGACCTGGCATTTTCGGCGCCACCGCTGACATGTGCGCTCCCCCTTGCGCGAACCCCTCGCAGGAATCCTACCTGCTTGTTCACGCTCGCACAAATTACAATGCAGAAATGGCAGAATCGTTGAGGTTTTTTAGACATTTTATGTCCAAATGGCCCACTGCGCGTTCTGGGTCATGCCGGTCATGATCGGCTTCCCTCGCCGCGTCAGCGCCCCCGGAACCGCCCCTACATTTGCAATCCGTTCGCCGCGCCCTACCCTCGCCAGTCTTATTTCCGGGACGAAGAAATGACTGCGATGACCTGCGTCTTCGACGATAGCGCGGAAGCCGCGAAGGCGATTCGGGAAGGCCTGATGGAATTCAACCGCAGGGCGGTCGATTTTCCCGAGCCGGTTGCCGTCAATGTTGTCCTGCGCGATGGGGAGGGCGCAGTTCGCGGCGGGGTGGTGGCGCGCGTCGCGCTGGACACGGTCTATCTCGATATCGTCTGGATAGACGAGCGCCTGCGCGGCGGCGGCCATGGCCGGCGCATGATGGAGCAGGTCGAGGAAAAAGCCCGCGGCCTCGGTGCAAGGATCGCGTGGCTTTACACGCTGAGCTGGCAGGCACGGCCGTTCTACGAAAAGCTCGGCTACCGCCTGTTCGCCGAGTTGCCGTTCGCCGCCGGCGCGCATCGGCGCTATTTCATGCGGAAAGACCTGTGAGAATAACCGCAGGACGCTTTGGCGGCCGCGCGCTTGCAGCCCCGAAAGACAGGAGCGTCCGCCCGACATCGGACAAGGTGCGTCAGGCCGTCTTCAATATTCTGGCGCACAATGATTTCGGCATCGCGCTCGAAGGCGCGCGCGTCATCGATCTTTTTGCCGGTACCGGCGCCATGGGGATCGAAGCCATCTCGCGCGGCGCGCGGTTCTGTCTGTTCGTCGACGAATCCGCCGAAAGCCGGGCATTGCTGAGAACCAATGTCGAGGCATTGCAATTAACCGGCATCGCAAAAATCTGGCGGCGCGACGCCACCGGACTTGGGCCGATGTCGCCGGGTGCCGGAGGGCCATTCAATTTTGCGTTTCTCGATCCCCCGTATCGAAAGAATCTGATCGCGCCGGCGCTGTCGTCGCTGATTGCCGGCAACTGGCTCGCGGCAAAGGCGCTGGCCGTCATCGAATGCGCCGAGGATGAAAGCGTGCCCGAAGCAGCGGACTTCACCAAGATCGACGAACGCCTCTACGGCGATACGCGCGTTGTGTTTCTGATGACGCTGCTTAAATAATCTGTCATGGCCCGCGACGGCGGGCCACCCAGGTTATGCAATTCCGGCTGCGTCAAGCCTGCAAACACATTGGTGCAATAATTTCGAACACCGCAAGCGACAAGCTGGGTGGCGCGCCGTCGCGGGCCATGACAAGGGGAGATGCGCGGCACAAATTATCGACCGGGCGATTCAAATCGTCGCCCCCTTTGCAATAACTTTGTCATGGCCCGCGACGGTGGGCCACCCAGGTTATGCAATGCCGGACGCGTCAAGCCTGCAAACGGATTGGGGCAATAATTTCGACCATCGCGAGCGACAAGCTGGGTGGCCCGCCGTCGCGGGCCATGACAAGCGAGTGTGCGCGGCGCAAATTATCACCACGCAATTCAATTCGCCGCCTTCTGAAAAACATCTGTCATGGTCCGCGACGGCGGGCCACCCAGGTTATGCAATGCCGGGCGCACCGGGGTTTGCGAAACCGTCGCGATCAAACCCCTCGTTGTCATCCCCGGCGAGCGCGGGCGCGCCAGCGCGCGCGCGAGCTCAAGGGGACCCAGGAACATCAGGCAGCGCGATCTCGCCCATCAACACCCATTTGTCATGGCCCGCGCCGGCGGGCCACCCAGCTTGTTTTCTCGAACTTCGAAAGTGTTGCGTGGAGTATTTTCGCAAAGCGTGACCGTCCGGGCCCGCATAACCTGGGTGGCCCGCAGCCGCGGGCCATGACAGGTTTTTTTGGCAATGGATTTTCCAGGCGCGGTTCCAGCGCTTCATCCGCTTTTCGCGTGCGATGGCTTCATGGATGTTTTCGAACAGCTCGTACCAGACAAGAACATGCACGCCGTATTTCTTCGTGAAGCCCTCGACGAGTCCGGTTTTGTGTTCCCCTGTGCGGCACATGATGTTGTTCGTGACGCCGATATAAAGCGTGCCGTTGCGGCGGCTGGCGAGAATATAGACGTAATAGAGGTGTTCGCGCATCGCCGGAACGCTATCCGCGATTTTTCTGCGAAACCACCGTTGTCGCGGCCCCTGGGTCCCCTTGACCTCGCGCGAGCGTGCCACGCTCGCGCTCGCCGGGGATGACAACGTGTGTTTGATCGCGCTGGGACGCTCGCATGACAATAAGGTGGTTGCGCGCGCTGGCGACAACCGCGTCACGTCACGAGCAACCCAATCGCTGCAGCGGCCATGACGGCGGTTGCAACCCAGCCTATGACGCGCATGCGCCACGAAATCGTCAGCTTGCCCATGATCCGTCCGTTGGACGCGATCAGCAGCATGACGGCCATCAGGGGAGCGGCGAGCACGCCGTTGACGACGGCGCTCCAGTAAAGCGCCTTCATGGGCGGAATGGGCGAGAAGGCGATCAGGATGCCCAGCAATGTCGCGCCGGCAATGACGCCATAGAATGCACGCGCTGCTTTCGGCTTGCGGTCGAGGCCGGTGTTCCAGCGGAAGGCTTCGCACACCGCGTAGCTGGCCGTGCCGGCAAAAACGGGAACGGCGAGCAGCCCGGTGCCGATAATACCGATTGCGAAGATCAGCTCCGCGAAGCGGCCCGCGAACGGCATCAATGCTTTTGCCGCATCCGTGCTGGTCTCGATGTTCTTGATGCCGTGCGCGTTCAGCACCGCCGCGGCGGCCAAAATGATGAAAAGCGCGATCAGATTCGAATAGCCCATTCCAACCAGCGTATCGACCCGGATTCGCGTCAGTTCCGGACCGGCCTTGCGCGGCGCCGTGAAGAGCGGCTTCTTGTGCCGGCGTTCGAGTTCTTCCACTTCCTGGGACGATTGCCAGAAGAACAGATAAGGGCTGATGGTGGTGCCCAACACGGCAACCAGCGCCGTCATCGAGTTGCGGTCGAAATGAACGCTCGGTGTGAGCGCGCCCAGCAGCGCCGCGCGCCAGTCGACGTGAGCGACCGCAACCGTCGCGACATAGGCGAACAGCGACAGGGTGAGCCATTTGAGATACGCCGCGTAGCGGGGATAGCTGAGAAAGACTTCGGCGAGAAGCGACAGCGTCGCGATCACGACCATCCAGAGCTGCGCGGGACCGCCCGCAATGAGCTTCACCGCGTCGCCCATGGCGTCGAGGTCGGCGCCAAGATTGAGGATGTTGGCGACGAGCAGCGCAAGAATGATTGTCGTAAGAACCCAGCGCGGATAATGCCGCCGCAGATTCGTCGCAATGCCGTGCCCGGTGGTGCAGCCGATCCGCGCGGCAATTTCCTGGGTGACCACCATCAGCGGATAGGAGAACACCATCGTCCAGCCGATGGCGTAGCCGAACTGGGCGCCGACCTGGGAATAGGTCGCGATGCCGCTCGGATCGTCGTCGGCCGCGCCGGTGATCAATCCCGGTCCCAGCGCCTTCAGCGTGTAACCCAGCGTGCTTTCGGGCGGCGCGGGTTCTTCCGTGCGGGGTGCGGCCGGGGCAGTGTCGCTCATGGCGTCTTCTTTTTTTGGGTTATTTGCGCCCGAACAGGCGCTCGATGTCGGAAAGCTTTAGTTCGACCCAGGTCGGACGGCCATGGTTGCACTGGCCGGAATGCGGTGTCGCTTCCATCTCCCGCAGCAGTGCGTTCATCTCGTCCGCCCCGAGGCGTCGGCCCGCCCGCACACTGGTATGGCAGGCATAGGTGCCGGCGATTTCTTCCAGCCGCTCCTTGAGCGAAAGCGCTTTGCCGGTTTGCGCGATGTCGTCGGCGAGATCGCGGATCAGGGCCTTGGCATCGACGTTGCCGAGCAGCGCCGGCATCTCGCGCACCAGCAGCGCATCGGGCCCGAATGGCTCGACCACGAGGCCCAGGGCTTCGAGTTCGCCGGCCCGCGCGCAGACGCGTTCGAGTTCCGCCGGATCGAGCGGGACGATCTCCGGAATCAGCAGCGGTTGCCGCGCCACCTGACCGGCGTCGAGTGCGTGTTTCATGCGTTCGTAGACGAGCCGCTCATGGGCCGCATGCTGGTCCACGATGACGATGCCGTCGGCGGTCTGCGCGACAATGTAGGTTTCGTGCAGTTGCGCGCGGGCAACGCCCAGCGGCAACGTCTGCGCTTCGCCGCTTGCGGGAGCTTCTTCGACGCGCGCCGAAAATGCCGGTGCGGCGTTGCCGGCGAACAGCGGCGCATGAAACGCGCGTTCCGGTTCGGAAAATCCGCGCGCGGTGTGCGGATAAAGCTGCGTCACGGAGCCGGTGCGAAGCGCGGCCAGGGCGGCGACGGCAACCGTCGTGGAGGCGCGATGGCCGGCCTGGGCGAGCGCGCCCTTCAGCGCCGAAACGATCAGCCCCCGCACCAGCCCGCCATCGCGGAAGCGCACTTCGCTCTTGGCGGGATGGACGTTCACATCGACGAAGGCGGGATCGCAATCGACAAACAGCGCCAGCGCCGGATGGCGGTCGCGGGCCAGAAAATCGGCATAGGCGCCACGCACCGCGCCGATGAGAAGCCGGTCGCGCACCGGCCTGCCATTCACGAACAGGAACTGCATGGCCGACGACGCGCGGTTGTAGGTGGGCAGGCCCGCGAAGCCGGTGAGCCGGACGCTTTCGCGCACCGCCTCCACCTTTGCGGCGTTGTCGGCGAAGTCGCGTCCCATGATGCGCGCCAGGCGCCCGAGCCGTCCGCCGAACGCATCATCCTCGGCTTCGAAATCGAGCGAACGGCGGCCGTCGATGCTCAAGGTGAAAGCGATCTCCGGGCGCGCCATGGCGAGGCGTTTCATCACATCGATCGTCGCCAGATCTTCCGAGCGCGACGATTTGAGGAATTTGAGCCGCGCGGGTGTGGCGAAGAACAGCTCGCGGACATCGACACGGGTGCCCGATTGCCCTGCGGCGCGGAAAGCGGCCGGCGCCACCTCCGACACGTCGCCGCCGGTGACGGCAACGCTGCAGCCCTGCGCGCCCGCCGCGCGGGTGGTGATGATGAGCCGCGCCACCGCGCCGATCGACGGCAGCGCTTCGCCGCGAAAGCCCAGCGTGGCGATGCGGGAGAGATCGTCTTCATCGCGGCTTTGCGGAAGCTTCGAAGTGGCATGGCGCTCCACTGCCAGCGCCAGGTCGTCGGCTTCCATCCCCTCGCCGTCGTCCTCGACGAGGATCAGTTCGCCGCCGCCCTGCGACGTCGAGACATCGATGCGGCTTGCTCCGGCGTCGATGGCGTTTTCGACCAGCTCCTTCACCGCGCTGGCCGGGCGCTCGACCACCTCGCCCGCGGCGATGCGGTTGATGGTGCCCGAAGCCAGACGGCGAATCTTCATGGGCGCGAGCCTAACGGCTTCGGACGCCGATGGGCGCGGGGCGCGGTCATTAAAAGCGGGGATAACAGAAGCGCAACGAGAACGAATGGTACAGGCATCCATCGTGCAAGAAACCGTCATGCAAAACGCAACAAGATGGTTACGTCCCGATAACAAAAAAACAACCTGTGAGACCGGTGCTCCCTCTACGAAGCAAAGCCCGTGACGGGGACTTAACCCGCCAGCCGGTCTACCGGATCGGGTTTCCCGCCGCCGCGCCTGACATGGCAGACCCGCCGGTCGCCGCACCACACTTCGACGGCGAATTCGATGCTGAGGTCCTGGGCTTTGGCGCAGGCCTCGGCGTCGTCCAGGCAGTCGTCGTTGCGCGCCTGAATAATGTGATTTGCCGCATCCAGCATGTAGAAGCGATATAACGCCATCTTCGACACCCCCCAAGGGGCGGCTCCGGCTTTCCGCCGTCCCCGCCCTTTTTCTCCTGCCCGCCTATGATCTTAACAGCGTTACCCTCCTGATCGAGCAGAAGTTCGGTCCGAAACCGGACGGACCACGAGTATGATTGCACTTGCGGTTTACGACAGAACCTATATGGTCGTTTTACTGCCAAGATTATCAAGCGGTGCGAGAGGCGACCGATTTGGAACAAAAAGGAGACGAGTTTCCCTCAGTCAGGGTAAAATTCAGGGAAGATTCGAATTTAGAGCGTCAATCGAGAAAAATATCAGTGAAATCAATAGCTTAAGGATACAAGTCGCTGATCTCAGGGAAAATCGGAAGATAGCAAGGGTCGCAACAGGCGCAGAAAGCGGCGCTACGGCGAATGAATCACAACCGGCACCAGACAGCGGATTCGCCACGCGACGTCGGAAGGCATGTCCTCCGCGTCGACCAGCTTGTAACCGTTCGGACAGAGTTCGGCGGATTCATCGGCCGCCTGCCGCCAGAGCATGGGCCGCGTGTAAATGACATCGGCCGGCAGCGCCAAGGTGTAGCCATTGCCGTCGCGGTCGCGCTCGACAACGGTATCCGCGCACCCCGCCACGCCCATCGCCAGCAACAGCACCGCCAAACGCCGCATTACGCTTCTCCCAGTTTCAAGCCTGTCCGTGCTCGCCCATTTTGCGGCGCAAATCACGGCCGCACAAGCCGGTTGAAACATATTAGATTTACGGCAGCACCTGGTAGCGCGCGCTCATGCCGCCGTCCATGTGGTCGCTGACATGGCAATGGAACAGCCATGTTCCCGGATTGTCGGGCACCATGTCAGCCGTCACCATCTGGGCAGGCGAAAGCGAAATCACGTCCGTGCGCTGGCCGGCCACCAGCACCGTGTTGCCGTGCCAGTGCGGGGTGTGGAAATTGAAGCCTTCGCCCATCGTGACCTCGTACCAGCGTACGCGGTCTCCCAGCTTCATGCGCATCATCGGCATGTTGGCGAACTGAAAGCCGTTGATGGTGGAGCGGATGTTCTGCGCTCCAAAGCCTTGCCCGGCCAGGGGATCGTAATGGTCGTCGGTGTCTCTCGGGATTGTTTCGGCAAGGTTCACATGCGCCGGATCGGTGGTGAATTTCCTGACATTGTCGTCGATGAACCAGCTCTGGTTTTCGTCGACGATCATGAACAGATTGACGAATTCGCGGTCGACATCCTTCGGCGTGCCGTCCGCACGCGCCATGCCGCGCCGGGTGACGACGATGGCGCCGATCAATCCTGCATTGACGTCTTTGCGCTCGTTCACATGCGAATGGTACAGCCAGACGATCGAACTGGGATCGGCGGGACCGGGACCGGCCCGTTCGGGAACCTTCCAGACATAGGCAAAGCTTTGTCCCGGCGCCACGCCGTCGCCGGGTTTTACGGCCGAATCGACCCCGTCCGCGTATGGCGATCCTTCGGAGGCCTTCTCGTAGAACACGCCGTGCGGATGCAGGCTGTAGGGGTGGGTGCCATTGTTGCGAAAGAGGATGTCGATCGTATCGCCGACTTCGGCATGAATGATCGGACCCAGAAGTCCGAGATAGGCTTCGTCCGCGCTTCTGGGCTTCAAATGCGCGAAGGTCGCGTCGGTGTATTCGCGATAGACGGCCTTGCGATACACTTTGCCGATCAAATGCGGTCCGCGCTGCATATAGAATTTCGCGTAGCCGGTGGGCGACATGCCCATCATCTGGTCGGTGCCGCTCGGCATGTAATCCCAGTCGACCTCGTCGGCGGCAATGTAATATTGCCGGATCTGCCCCTGGGCGGCACGGGCGGGCGCGTCGATGCAAACGGCAAAAAAGAGCAATGCGGACGCGAAAAAGCCTGCGACCATCCGGAACGTCGAACGAGTCATGAAAAGCCCCACTTTCGACTCGCAACTTAGCTTGGGCTAATCGCGGTTTCCATAGCGCGATAACGGGAAAACCCGCGTTTTCCGCCGGGTGCGGAAGTCCCTCGTCACGCCTGGATGCGGACGGGAACGCCTTTGGCGGCCGGCGTTTTGGATTCCAGGTCATGATACCACAGCGGCACCAGCGGATTCATTTCGGGATAATAGGCTCCGACGCAGCCGTCGGGCAGCGAGAACGGCGTGACGGCAAGGCCGCCGACCTGGCGGTGCACTCCGTCTTCCGCATCGCTCACCAGCGAGACGATCTGGCCCTTCTGCAATCCTGCGCGGCGCATCTCTTCGGGGTTGATGAGCAGCACGTCGCGGGTGCCTTCAATGCCGCGAAGCCGGTCGCTATAGCCGTAGATCGTTGTGTTGAACTGATCGTTGCTGCGCATCGTGATCAGCCGAAAGCGTCCCGGCGCATCGCTGACGCCCGTGGCCGACATGACCCGCGGCGTCGTGAACTGGGCTTTGCCGCTTTGGGTTTTCCACATTCGCTTCCGCGCGCTGTTGCCGCGATAGAAGCCGCCGGGGGTAAACAGCCGCTTGTTGAAGTCGCGGAACATCTCCGGATAGGTCCGTTCGATGAGATCGCGGATTGTGCCGTAGTCGCCGATCCATTCGTCCCACTTCACCTTCGGATTGGGCGACAGCGTTGCCTTGGCGAGCCCCGCGACGATGGCCGCCTCGGACAAAAGCTGCTCGCCGGCCGGCTTGTGCTTGCCCAGCGAGCCATGAATGCAGCTCAGGCTGTCTTCCATGGTCACCACTTGCGGACCGCTCTGTTGCAAGTCCTCTTCGGAGCGGCCGAGGCAGGGCAGAAGATACGCGACTTCGCCGTTTACGAGATGACTGTGGTTGAGCTTGGTGGCGATCTGCACCGTCAGGCGCATCTTCGTCCACGCCTGCTCCATCGCGACGCGTTCCGGAATGGCGCGCAGAAAATTGCCACCCAGGCCGATGAACGCCCTGACGGTTCCGGCGCGCAGGCCTTCGCACGCTTCCACCGTGTTCATGCCTTTTTCCATCGGCGGCTCGAAGCCGAACAGTTCGGCGATTTTGTCCATCGGCACGAGCTCCGGCTTCTCGCTGATGCCGACCGTGCGTTGACCCTGGACGTTGGAATGCCCGCGCACCGGAGAAATGCCGGCACCCTCGCGGCCGATATTTCCTTTCATCAACAGCAGGTTGACGAACATGGTGACGTTTTCGAATCCGTGCACATGCTGGGTCAATCCCATGCCGTAGATGCCGATGGCCTTTCGGGACTCGACATAGATCTGCGCTGCTTCTTCCAGAGCGGACCGCGACAGACCGGACTCCGCTTCGATCGTCTCCCACGGCATGGAGCGAAGCTTTGCGGCAAATTCCTCGAAGCCGACGGTGTGCGCGTCGATGAAGTCCATGTCGAGAACATGACGTTTCTTCTCCGCCCAAAGCTTATCGTCCGTCGCCAATGTGTATTTGCAAAGGCCCATCAGCGCTGCGATGTCGCCGCCCGGCCTTACCTGGTGGTACTGGCAGGAAATCGGGGTCGAGCTGCCCGTCAGCATTTGCGCCGGGTTTTGCGGGTTGACGAACTTTTCGAGTCCCTTCTCGCGCACGGGATTGAAAGTGATAATCTTCGCACCGCGCTCGACGCATTGCTGCAGGGTGTGAAGAAACCGCGGGCTGTTCGAGCCGGTGTTCTGTCCGAAGAAGAAAATTGCATCGCAGGAATTGAAATCGTCCAGCACCACCGTGCCGACCGGCGAACCGATAACCTTTTTGAGGGCCACCGACGTGGTCTCGTGGCACATGTTGGAACTGTCGGGCAGGTTGTTGTGCCCATAGAGACGGGCAAACAGCGCGTAAAGGTAGGAGGTTTCCAGGCTGGCGCGGCCGGAGGCATAGAAAATCGCGGATTTCGGAGCCAGCTTCTTCAGTTCGGCGCCAATCGCGGAAAACGCGTCGTCCCAGGAACAGGTGACATATTTGTCCGTCGCCGGTTCGTAGCGCATGGGATGGGTCAGACGCCCCTGCTGCTCCAGATCGTAATCTTTCCAGCCGCGCAATTCGCCGACAGTGTGGCTGCCGAAAAATTCCGGCGTGCAGCGCCGCGTCGTCAGCTCCCACAGCGTGGCTTTCGCACCATTCTCGCAAAATTCGAACGGGTGATGCTTCGCGGGCTTGGTCCAGGCACAGGAAACGCACATGAACCCGCCGGGCTTGTTCTGCCGCATCAAGGTATCGAGGACCGAGGGGTTATTGAGCTCGGCGGCGAAGACTTTTCTGATGCCGTCCAGCGATCCCCAGCCGCCGGCGGCGCCGTCGTAATGGACTGTCTCATCGCTATCGTTTTTGTCGGTCATGGGACGATCCCTCTCGCGGCGTGGGATTTCCAGGTCGGAAGTCCTTTCGGAGCGGTTCGAGAATGCGTCGGATTCGGCTTCGTTCCAAGCCCGGCGGACAGCCACGATGGCTGAAATGACGGCAGCTTTACCGCAGAACGCCGGCGTGGCCGGGCTTGTTCTCGCCAGTGGCAGATCAAGCCGTTTCGGGGGCGAAAAGGCGCTGGCCGAACTGTGCGGAGAATCGCTGCTGGGTCGCGCGGTCGCCGGTCTGATGGGGGTATCGACACGCGTTGCCGTCAGCGTGCGCGCGGGCTCACAGACGGAGTCGCTGGCGCTGGCGATGGGACTTCCAGTCGTTCACGATCGCGGCGAGATCGCAATCGGTCCTTTGGCGGGCGTCGTTAGCGGACTCCATTGGGCGCGATCTCTCGGCGCCCAATGGCTGGCGTCGCTGCCCTGCGACGTGACGTGTGTTCCCGACGGAGCTCTGGAAAAACTGGTGACGGCCTCGGGTGGAAAGCGCGCGGCCCTCGTCACAACGAAACGAGGCTTCGAAAGCCTGTGTGCCCTCTGGCCGGTTGACAGTGCAAGGATGCTGGAGGACATGCTGGAACAGCGCACACACCCCCCCATGAGAGAGGTATTGCGCTCCCTGGGCGCGGTCGAGGTCGCTTTCGAAGGCGACAATATTTTCCTCAACATCAATACGCGCGACGATCTCGCGAGGGCCGAAGCGATCATGATCGGCAATGAATCCCGATGACGCCCGGTCTCAGGACTGAAGCGTTTGCGGATGGGTGAAGACTTCGAAACCGTCTTCGCGCACGATGCCGATCACGCAGATGCCCGCCTCGCCGGCCACGCGCAAGGCGAGCGCCGTGGGCGCAGAAATCGCCGCAACAATTGTCGCGCCCATCATGGCCGCTTTCTGCACGAGTTCCACCGAGATGCGGCTGGTGAGAAGAACAATTCCGTCCTGCGCGTTGCGATGGGCGCGGGCCAGGGCACCCGCGACCTTGTCCAACGCATTGTGCCGGCCGACATCTTCGCGCACGACGATGCTGGCGTCGCCCGGCATGTAGAACCCCGCCGCATGCACG
>Ga0208849_1002126_pt1 | contig 11498 bp, 8 predicted proteins | sample NGESurdeep072012_10_FD_184470 | JGI IMG/M metagenome (GOLD analysis project Ga0208849, IMG submission 184470) | Arctic peat soil microbial communities from Barrow, Alaska - NGEE Surface sample 53-3 deep-072012 (SPAdes) | ecosystem: Environmental > Terrestrial > Soil > Wetlands > Peat ...
CTCGAATCCTTCGAGGAAGCCGACGTGAAACGGATGTTCAAGGAATTCGCCGATGCCCGCACTCAAAAGACATCTGCTCGTCAGGGCTGACCTGCAAAGCGCCTACGATTGGTATGAGGATCAGCTTCTCGGATTGGGCGGCGAGTTCCGCGTGGAGTTTCTTCGCGCCTACCGCAAGCTTAATCAACCGTTGCTTTACGCCGTCCGCTTCGCCAATGTCCGCCGCCTGAATCTTGACCGTTTTCCTTACGGCATTTTTTACGTCGTGAAGCCGGATGAAGTGCGCGTGCTCGCCGTGCTTCACGCCAGCCGCGACAACGAATATGTTCTCGCCGAACGGCGGCGAACATTTTCTGCCGATCAATTTTAATCGTGCAAACGCTCGTCGAAGATTTTCTGCAATACCTGCGCCACGAGCGCGGGCAGCCGCGCTTTTTGGCCGGCGTTCAAGCTTTGACTTGCCGTCCGGCGTGAACAAGCTGAAGCTGGAACCGCAACATGAACTGCATTGTCACCGCCGGGCCGACGTTTGAGCCGCTGGACGACGTGCGCCGGCTCACCAACTTTTCCACGGGCCGGCTCGGCACGGAACTCGCCAATTTTCTCGCGGCGCGCGGCCATCACGTCACGCTGCTCGTCGGCGAGGTGGCGACTTACGCGGGCGAGCACAGGGCGCAGTCCGTAAGAACATTTTCCACGACGGCGGATTTGCGGGCGAAATTAAAATCGTTTTCCGGCAAAAAAGTGGACGCCATTTTTCACGCGGCGGCGGTGGGCGATTTCGGCTTTGGAAAAATGTTCACGCGCGACGCGGCGGGAAAATTGAAGCCGTTCACGCCGTCCCGAAAAATTTCCACGCGCGGTGGAAACATATTGGTCCAGCTGGTGCCGACGCCGAAGATCATCGCGGAACTGCGCGGCTGGTTTCCGAAAACGAAAATTACCGGCTGGAAATTTGAGGCGGACGGCGGACGGGCGGACGCCTTGCGCGCGGCCCGAAGGCAAATCGCCGATTGTTCAACGGATTTCTGCGTGGCGAACGGGCCGGCTTACGGGAAAGGCTTCAGCCTGGTTTCAGCCGACGGGCGGAAACATTTTGCCTCGGCGGAGAAATTATTCGCAGCTCTTTCCAGCTTGCCGCCGGCTTGAGGCGCGGCCAATTGATGGCAAGGATTTTTGCGGAAAGCAGGGAAATGCCGGGCGCACCCGTCGCGGGCAAGCGCAAAGCCGCCCAAAAAAACGAAGCGACGGCAAGATTTCTGCCGGATCAATTGCCATCCGGTCAGATGTTTCAATGTTTCCGCTTGTCCGCTTGACCTGGCGGCGGCGAAGTGGGAGAGTGCAAAAGCTTCTTATGTTTGCCGCCAGCGATCCAGACCTGCTCGTCGCGCAAATCGCCCTGGGCGGTTTGGCGGCGGTTTTTTTCTGGCGGCTGATCAACTGGGTGCGCGATGCGCCGACACGATCCGATCCGTGGGATGCTGCGACGGAACAAAAGTTGTCGGATCCGGAAGCCGTTGAAGTCTGTCACCGCTGTTTCACCGAACAACCGGACCACGCGTGGTTTTGCCGGCATTGCGGCGGCGCCGTCGGCCCCTGCAACAACTTGATGCCTTACGTCTGCATTTTCTCCGAAGGCGAAGTTTTTAGAAATGGCGCGTCGGGCCGGGTGCGCCGAAGCCCGCTGACGGTCGCAGGTTATATGCTGCTTTCGCTTGCCAGTTTCGGCCTGTTTGCGCCGCTCTTCTGGCTTTCATTCTTCAAGCACTTCAAGCCGTCCGAAGGGAAAGCGACAAGCCAGCCTTCCGAAGAAAACGAATGATTGCGGCAACGGATTTGCCGGGTCAGAACGTTCCGCTTTTGATTCCCAGACGCGATCCGGCGAGCGCCGTGTCCTGCCAGAGCTGGATGAGTTCGCCCAATTTTTGCAGCCACGGCAGCACGCGGTTTTCGAGCGCGTTGGAAATCTGGATGGGGTCGCCGATGCGGCAGGCCTGATCCACGTCGCGGATGATGACGGCGACCTGCTCGAGCTGCCATTTGCGAAGCTGCTTGAGCGGGGCGCGGCTGCTGGCCGGGCCGCACAGATGATCGGGCAGCAGGCTCAAGGTAAGGATGGGTTCCTTGAGCTGCCGGGCGATGTTCCACCATAGTTCGCGGGCGACGTTGCCGGTGTTGATGAGCACCAGCGTGAGCGCGGTCTCGACACATTCGCGCGCCTGCCCGGCTTGTTGCCGCGCGGTGTTCAGGAGCAGCAGAAAACTTTCATCGAGCGCCACGGATTCGGCTTCAACGCGAACAAAACCCCCCCCGTGGGCCAGCGGCAGCGCGAGGTTCGCGGCCTGGCCGTCCACATTCAGGGCGCACAACACGCGCTGTTTTTCCAGCGCCAGCGTCTCCAGGTAGCAACGGATTGAGTTGAGGGAATTGCGTTCCGAGGGGACCGCCACCGGCGTTCCATCCAGCGAAATGGCGATTTCATCAGCAGCATCCGACGACTCAAAAAAACCGTGATCCATTCGCCAGCGATTATATCCGCCATCACCCGCCTTCAAATCAAAATCCAACTAAAACTTATTCACACAAAGTTCACCGCTTATTGTCATTTTGCGGGATTCGCGCCGCCCACGCGCAGTTGGATTGAATAAAGCGATTTGCTCGCCGTGATGAACAGCGTCCGGCGGTCCGGGCCGCTGAAGCAGACGTTGGCCGTCCAGCTTTCGGGCACGTCAATGTGGTCAATTTGTTTTCCCGTCTTGTCAAAGACCGTCACCCCGCGCCCGGTCAGATAAAGATTTCCTTCCGTGTCAATCGTCATGCCGTCGGAACCGGATTTGCAGAACAATGTTTTGTTTGTGAGCGAGCCGTCAGGCTGGATGTCGTAGTGCCAGGTTTGGTTTGCCCCCATGTCCGCGACAAAAAGATTTTTTCCGTCCGGCGTGCCCGTGATGCCGTTCGGCTTTCTCAAATCATCGGTCAAGCGCGTCAACTGTTTCCGGTCGGGCGAAAGATAATACACCTCCTCGCTGGAGACACGGGTGACTGGCGTGTGCCACCAGGCGCGCGGAAAAAGCGGGTCGGTGATATAGAATGCGCCGTTGGGTGCAATCCAAACATCGTTCGGGCCGTTCAAGTATTTGCCCTGATAATTCGTCACCAGCACGGTCACGGTTTTGTCCGGCGCGATGGACCAAAGCTGGTTGTGTTCGTCGGCGCAGGCGATTAGGTTTCCCTGCGCGTCAAACATCATTCCGTTGGCATAGCCGGACGGCTGCATGAACGTGGAAAGTTTCCCGTCCGCGCTCCACTCCATGATGCGGTCGTTGTTCTGGTCCACAAAAAACAAATTGCCGTTCTTGTCGCACGTCGGGCCTTCGGTGAACGCAAAGTCGCCGGAAAGTTTTTCCAGTTTCGCGCCGGGTGCCACCACGCCGTCCGCCCGGACCGCCGGAGCAAGCGCAAAATAGAATGCGGATAAGAAGATCGCAGAGAAGATTGTTTTCATGATTCGGCTGAAAATCTGGCGCGAAAGCCGGCGCGAGTCCAACAAAATCGCTTCTTGTTTTTGCCGCCGGACTGAAGCAAGTTGGCCATTGTAGATTATTAAAATGATGCAGCCCGACACAAAAAAACTGCTGCGCTTTTTGCAGAGCTGGATCATCAACACCGTCGCGGTGCTGGTGGCCGCATTTATTTTGCACAAGCACATTACTTACGACAACAAACTGTTGAATCTGCTGGTGGTCTCATTGCTGCTGGGAATTTTGAACGCCTTTGTGCGTCCGATCCTGATGCTCATCGCGCTGCCGCTGCTGATTTTCACGCTCGGCCTGTTCACGCTAGTCATCAACGCGCTGCTGCTGGCCCTGCTGACGAAGTTGCTGCCGTTTTTCAAAATCACGAGCGACGGGATTCATTTTTCCTTTGGCTATGCATTTCTCGGCGCGCTGATCATCAGCGTCATGACCGTCGCCTTGAACATCCTGACCGGCAACGCGCGCGTCACCGTCCAGCGCCGGCGTCCGCCGCCCGGCCCGCCGAAAGGTCCCGATGACGACAACGGACCGGTGATTGACGTTTGAGTTTCAGGCACGCAACCGGAAGGCCGTGCGCCGGGTCGGAATTCCCTGCGAATTAAAATCGCGCTCAAAATCCGTCGCGATTTCCGCCAGTTCCACCGGCGTTTCCACTGTTTCAAATTCCTTTGCCGCGCTGAAAACGTCATTCATCTGCTGAAAATAATCCGCGTCATCCGTCCGCAAAAATACAGTTCCGTCCGGCGTCAGCGCGTTGCTGGCGAGCGCGGGAAATTGTTCATTGATGAGCCGGTGCCGGCGGTGTTTTTTTTTGGGCCAAGGGTCAGGAAAATAAATATGCAGCGCGCGGGCGGCGTGCGGTGGCAAAAGCCGCTGCAAAAAATACGCGGATTCAATGCGCACGCCGCGCAAATTCGTCAGTCCGGCGCGGCGGCCCTTGCGGTCGAGCTTGGCAATGCGTCCGAGCAGCCGCTCCACGCCGATGAAATTTGTTCCCGGATTCCGCCGCGCGTATTCGACGAGAAACGACGCATCGCCGCAGCCAAGCTCCACTTCCAGCGGCTGCGGCCTGGCGAACAGCTCCGTCAACGTCAACGGTTCCAGAATGGTGCGGAGCTGGACGACGAGATTTTCCATGGGTTTGATGACGGGGAATTTTAGGTTCAAGCTGCGCGACTTGAAACCAGAAAATGGCGGTGGCAGAATTTGATTTAGATTTTGCTCCAATCGTCGGCGCGGTTTGCCGGTTCACAATCACTCAAAGGCGGTGGCACGCGCGAAACCTTTACTGCTGCATGGTTTCAGTCAAACCGGCCGTGTCTTCGCCACGCTGCGGGCGAGCAGGCCGAGTCCGGCCAGCACCAGCATCGTAATCGTCAGCACCAGCAACCGCACATTCGACGGCGCGGTTTTGATGACGCGCGCGTCCAGTCCAATGTTCAAGTCCGCCCAGGTGTCCACCACCACGGCGCGTTTGAAGGTGAGCAGCCGTCCCTCTTCGGGAATGTTCGCGCGAATCACGGCGGGATTTTCCACCGCCGCATCCTGCTGTTTGATGAGCCGTTCGGCCAGCTTCATGAACGCCGCATTTTCGTCGGCGCTGTTGTTGTCAATGATCTGCTTCGCCGCCTGCTGCGTGTAATTTGCATCCTTGTTGTTCCGCAGGTCGTTGAGCGTGCTGCCGATGCCGCCGACTGCGCCGCCGGACACGGCAGCCTGGCGCACGTTCAATCCCATCAACGCCTGTTGCAGCTTGAGATTGTTAAGCTCGACACGCGCGTCCTCGTTGAACGCCTCGTCGTGCGTGGACAAACCATAGGCGGACTCGAACGCGCGACGCGCCTGCTGCGGATCGCCGTTCTGTAGCGCGGAATTTCCCAGCGCGAGCATCTGCTCGGCTTCTTTCGTTTTTTCCTGCTGCAAACTGGATTCGTTCCGCAGATAACTTTGCAAGTCGAGCGCGCCGTCGTTCGCCACAATTTCCGACTGCTGCAACTGCAACGCGCCGCTCCATTTTTTCACCGACCACTTGTCGTTCAGAAAAACGCGCCAGGTCAAATTCTCCAGCGGCAGATCAAATTTCGGCGCGAGCAAATCCAGATTCAGCGCGCTCGCGCCCGCCTTGCCGGCGTCGCTGCTGAAAAAGATTTCCACCGGCACCGGCTGGTCGCCGCGCGATTGCTGCTCCAGCGGAATCAAAATCTGGTCACCGTCGCGCCACGGCCACACGCCGTTTTGGTTCACGAAGGCGAACCAGAAATGCGCGCCTGCCGGCAAAGTAAAATGCAGCAGCGGCTTGTCGCCGGGCAAAATTTCCAGCCGCACCTGCGTGAGCATCGCGCCTGCGTCGGAAATCACCGAGGTGAACGTGACGTTGTTCACGCGCGCCGGCAGTAACTTTGCGGCCTCGTGCCGTTCGAGTTTCAAGGGCAGTTCAAAATTCGCTTCAATCAGGCGATACGCAAAGCTCGCCGGTTCCGCCGGCAGATTTTTTTGCAATGCGCGCGGAATGCCCTGCCACTCGGTCGGCTGAAGCGACGCCGGCAAATTGTCCACGCGCACTTGCAGGCGTCCGGTGGATTGCACGGTCACGAAGCCGCGCTGCGAATTCACGTCCGCCGCCAGCACGCCGCGCAAAACCGTTTCGCCGGCCTGCTCCGCCACGGGCGTCTGGTAATTCACCTGCAACAAATACTGGCCGATGACGCGCCGGTCCAGTTTGATGTCCCAAGCCTGCAAGCCGTTCGTCACTGCGCCGTCCACCGCGATGGAATCGTTGACTTGATCGCCGTGAAACGTCACGCCCTCCGCGTTCGTCGGAATGAAAACGCGGAACGATTTCAAGCCCGCGTTTTCGATTTGATACTGCAAGTTCGCGGCGATTTTCACCTGCGCCTCGTTGACGGATGCCTGCTGCAAACTCGTCACCTGCGTCCACGGATCCACTTGCTCGATGTCCAGCGCGAGTTTCCACGGCGTTTCCAGAATGTTGAACGCCAGCACGCCTTTTTGCCGAACGCCGGCCTTTTGCGGATCGAGCTGCGTCACGCCGTCGAGCGTGGCGGCCTGCAAACGCATCCCCTGTTCCGGCACAACGAGTAGAGTTCCGCGCTGCTTGTTCGCCTCGCGCAACACAATTTGCGGCACCGACCAGTCGCTGTTGGTTTTCACGCCCGGCCCGGAAAGGCTGATGATGAACTGCTGCTGGCCGTCCGTCTTGCCGGTGAGATTCAGCGTGATGACGCGGCCCGCGTCCGTTTTCAATTCCGTCCAATGGCTCAACGCCGCGCCGCTGATGGATTCCACGTCAAAGCCGTCCGGCATGACAAAGCTCAACTTGAAAATTCCCGCGCGCGTGATCGTCACGTTCGCGGTGGAGGCCAGCACGGTGCGGTCTTCGCCCAGCGAAAGCGTGTCCTGCGTTTCCACCCGCACGTCCGGCTCGACCGCCGAAGCTTTGAGCGACGCCGTCGCCTGCACATTGGAATAACGAAACGCCCGCCGCACGGTCAGTCCCGGAAACTGCGCCGCAAGCGGCTGCGCCACGCCGCCGGGAAAATCTTCGAGGTTGATCGGCGAAAGATTTTCCACGCCGACATCGTCCAGTTGCACTTCGTTGCCGGTGGCGACACCGAGCAAACCAATCTGGTTCGCCGCGCCTTCAACGGAAATCAAACCGACGCGCTGCTCGAACGGAAGCGTTCCCGTGGCAACTTGCGAACGAATGACCAGCGCGAACGTCCGTGACTGCGCCGGATTCAGCGTCACGCGCAGTTTCCGCGCGTCAGGATCGAAGCGCCAAAGCGAGACGACGGATTGCCGGTTGCCGGTTGCCGATTGCGGATTTGCCGACGAGGCGTCTGCCACATCGGTAATCGTCGCGCCCGCCGGCACGTCGAAAATCAATTCACCGAGTTCGCCCTGCGCCGGGCGGATGGAAACTTGATGCACGCCTTCGACCACGCCCGCCGAGGGAACGTAAAGTTGCGACAGCTCGGCGTAGAAAACCGGTTTCTCATTTTTTACATCGCGGCTGCGCGGTTTCCAGCCAATCCACGCGCCGCCGGGCGCGAGCACGAGCGTCACCACGGTGTTGGTGCCACTTGCGCTGCGCTCAACCGACACGGCCTGCGGCGAAAACACATCAACATTCATGTTTGCAAGCGTGAGCGTGACGACGTTGATGAGTCCGCTGGGAACCGGCAGCGTGAAACCGCTGTCCGAATTGCGCCTGCTGATTTGAACCTGATACTGCACCTCAACATCGAATGTGCCGCCGGCGTCCGCCACGAGCTGCTGCGCGCTGCCCGAGCCGGCGGGCGACGGTTCCAAGTGCAGCGACTTCGGATAATTGACGTGCGTCAACACCGCCGGATTGAACAGCAGCGGCAACACTTCGCCCTTTTCCGCCTGCCAGTGAATTTTCGCTGTTGCCAGCACGAAGCCATCTTGAATGTGAATTTGCTGCGTGACGGATTCGGGCAGCGCCGGTAGCGCAGACTTGTAATCTGCTGTATCGCCGAGTTGCACTCGGTTGGGCGCGGCCCGCAGATTGGAAATCTGCGATACGGCAGAATTCAATTCTGCGCTACTTTCAGCTGGGCGACCATTCATCGCGCTGCCGAACAGACAAAGCCCGACCAACAGCGTCGTCACTGCTGGTGTCGCATCGGATTGTATTGGCGGCAAATCCATTTTCGGTCTGGCCGGCAGACGCCAGAGTTGTTTCAGCGACGGAAGCACGACCTGCAACAACAGGAACGCACCGATGACCGAGAGAAATGCCGGCGCACCGTTCGGCAGCCGCAGGGCGGCCCAGGCGAGCAAAGTCCATCCGAGAATTCCGAACGCCGCCCTGGCAAATTTACTGTCCCGTCCCCAGGCAAAAATCCACGCGAGCAGCGCGAGCAACACCGGCCAAGCTCGGCTGACGGAACTGGTGCCGGCCTCGGTCAACGGCACATTGGCCACGTCCACGGTCAATGCGCTGTCTGCCTGTTGCACTGGCGCGAGAAATTTCAGACCGTCCGGCGCAACTGTATTGGCATGTTCAAATGTGCCGGCGGCGTGCATGAGCGCAATGGCGGCAATAATAATTGCGACCAAACCAACTACCGCGCCGAAAAGATGCCGCACGCCGAATTTATAGGCACCTTCGCCCGCCGCCCAGCGCCACACAAAAATGGCGAGCACAATGAAGACCAGCGCAATCGCCGCCGAAGTCGCCGCCGCGACCGCCGAAGGGCCCTGCGCCAGCCGCGCGATTTGCGCGAAACCGGACACATCGCCCGCTCCGCCGGTCGGCGCGAGCGTGCCGCTGCGATACAAAAGTCGCTGGCCATCGTCTGGCAGGAGCTGCCATTCGGCGAGCATCACCGGCGCGGCCACGATTGGCGCGGCGATGCTCACTCGCGTCGGCACGGACGAAGTTGAGGCAAGTTTCAAATTCAGCGCCAGCACCGTGTCCGGGTCCGCGTGTTGCGGCAGCGGGACGAGATCGTTGGTTCCGTCCATCACCGGCACGACGGCGGCGTTGTTGACCGTGGCCGACCACAGTTGCGTTCCCGCCGGCAGCGTCACGCGGAAATTCGGATTGCCCCGGCTTTTCACAAAATAAGTCACGTCGGTGAGCGCCTGGCCTTCCTTGGAAATGTGCGTGGTGAGCGAGGCGCGATCCACCACCTGCGCGAGCGAATCGCCCTGCGCGAGCGGACTCAAAGCGAGTTTCAGATTGAACGGGCGCGACGAATAACTGTAGGCCTTGAGAATCGGCTGGTCGAAAAACAAACGGTATTCCGCCGGCACTTCGCCCGGTTCGAGTTCCAGCAGGCCCGGTGAAACGTCCACCGCCTTCACCTGGAATTGATACGCGCTCGTGACAATGGTGTGGCCGGACTCCGATTGCACGTCGAGCGGACGCGCGCCGGTGAACGTCAGCGTCTCGCCCTGCGGCTTGAATGGCCGCTCGTAAGTCGCCAGCAGCGTGTAAGCGCCCGACACCGGCGTGTTCAATTGCACGACGAAACCGTTCGTCGTTTTTTCCCAGTTGCGGATGTCCTGGCCGGTGAACTCGACGTTGTAGTATTCATCCGACAGCTCGACGCGGAACGCCGACACCGGCGCGCCACTCACGACGTAATTGATCACGCTGCTGCCATAGGCAATCCCTTCGCCGATGGAAAACAAGTGGAACACGTCCGCCTGCACCGTCTGCGGCAGCCGCTCCACGCGCAGGGTCGCCGACCAGTTCGGATCGCTCAAACGGAAAGCCGACTGGATGCCCGCAAGCTGGCTCGGAAAAAATGCCGTGGCGATTTCCGTCAGCGACTGCGTGCGTTCCGCCGTCAGCCGGAAACCGTTGTCCGCCGCCACGCCGACGAAGCCGCGCACGGATTTCGCCTTCGCCACCTCGATGCGCGGCAGCGTCCAGTTCGTTTCGCCGAGCGATTGATTGCGTTCGAGCCGGAACTGGATCACCTGCCGTCCAGAAACGGGCTGGCCATAAACCAGCCGCAGTTCCGCGCCATTTTGATCCGGCGCTTCGCTCGTGAAATAATCGCTCATGCCCGGCGCGTTGATCCACGCGATGGCATAGCCTTGCGGAATGTTCAACATCAGCTCGCGCAGCGGCGCTTCGCGGATGTCAAGTTCGATGTCCGCGTTCACCGACAATTCATTTTCGCCGAGATTGTAGGCGAGCACCTGCGAGACGCCGACTTCCGGCAACGTCTGGTCCGCATTGATGCGCAGCGCAAAATCCGCGCTGGAAAAAAGGTAGGCAAAACGCTGGCTGCCCGTCGCGCGAAACACGTTCGCCTCTGGAAATTGTTCCGGCGAAATCTGTGACAGACCGCTCGCCTGCGTGACTTCCAGCCGCACCGCGCCGTCGTTGACGATGCGGAACGCGCCGGCAAAACGAGTCGCGCCTTCAGGCTGAATCCGCATCGCGTCCATCGCCTGCGGGAACGCGCCGAGGGGCGTCTGCATCTGCACAAAAATCACGAACGCATCTTTCTGCGGCTGGTTGAACTGCACGACCAGCCGGCGGTCGGTGGAATTTGTCATCGGCTCGACCGTCCACGACAACACCGTGTCGCCCTGGACGCGCGTCACTTCGCCGTCGCCGTGCAGCCGCAACACCAGCCGGTTCATTTCGCCCTGCATGATTTTTCCGTTGATCAAATCCGCCTGCCGCATCAGGCCGGGACTGACGGTGATCTGCGAAGTCATGTCGGCGGCGTAAAATAATTTTCCCTCCGTCTCCGGGCGCGATTTTTTCCACGCGAACTGCACCGAACCGTCCACGGGCAGGTAGCTGACGAAGTTGCTGCCGCTGCGTTCGGGCCGCGCGGCGCTGGCAAATTGAAATTCCGTGTCCGCCGCCAGCCCTTGCAGCACGACCGGCTGCACCGCGCTCGGTGCGACGCGAAAACCCACCGCGCTCCAGTCGTTGCTCTGCGAAACGGCGGCATTGAAATGCACTTCAACCGGAAAAGTTCCGCTGTGGTCGAACCTGGCGACGAAATGATTCTGGTCAACGGTCATCTGCCATTTCTGCCGGTCATCGAAACTGGTCAGCGCGACCGGGCCGGAAAGCAGTTCCAACGAACCGCCATGCGCGTCGCCGACGGTGGCGTTCGCCGTGAGCGTGAACGCCGCGATGTCGCCACCAAGATCGCCGGTCAGCTTGAAATCCGACAACGTGACGCCGCCGGCCGGCGTGTGATGGGTCGCGGTTGGCGTCATGGTGCTGCACGCAGTGGCGAGCAGGCCCAGAGCGCAAAGGAGCGAGGCGACGATTTTTGTTTTCATAATTCAATCCAGTTCTTTAGCAGTCGCAACGACCGCCGGTTGTCAGGCACGGGTCAAAGGTTTGTAAAAAAATTGTCATTTGTAGCAGCCGACGTGAGGAGGCTCTGAATTTGGCTAGGAAGTTTGAGTCTCCTCACGTCGGCTGCTACG
>Ga0208849_1002128_pt1 | contig 11492 bp, 8 predicted proteins | sample NGESurdeep072012_10_FD_184470 | JGI IMG/M metagenome (GOLD analysis project Ga0208849, IMG submission 184470) | Arctic peat soil microbial communities from Barrow, Alaska - NGEE Surface sample 53-3 deep-072012 (SPAdes) | ecosystem: Environmental > Terrestrial > Soil > Wetlands > Peat ...
CTCTTTGACTGCTATAATTGCTCTCTACAGTCCGCTTAGGACGATTGGACTCGTTTAAGCGCGGGCCTCGGGCCCGCGCTTTTTATTGTCTGAACGTCCGTGGTGACAACGAAAGGAGACGGCGATGGAATGGGACACCACGTTACGCCCCATGCTGTCTCCTCTTGGTTTAGAGCTCTACGACGTGGAGTTTTCCGCGGGTACGTTGAACGTCGTAGTCAATAAGGCCGGCGGAGTTGACCTCGAATCGTTGACGAAGGCCAATCGAACCATCTCTGAGTGGTTAGACGCGAACGACCCCATCGCGAGCCGTTACACCCTGGACGTGTCGAGCCCCGGCCTCGAACGGCGTCTTCGAACCGCGTTGCACTTCAAGAGCGCGATTGATGAAGTCGTGACGCTACGAGAACTTCGAGAGGACGAGCCGACGCGACGCCTCGAAGGGACGCTTCTAGCGGCCGACGAGAAGACGGTCACGCTCGACGACATCGAACTCGGCCCCGTGACGATCGCGATTGACGCGATTGAACGCGCGCGCACCGTCTTCGCCTGGGGCGCGGTCAAGCCCGCGACGACCAAGGGTGCCAAGACTTCAACGACGAGCAAGAAAGGTTAGACATGGCGAACTTCGAATTTCTTGAGGCCCTCGGTCAAATCGCGCGTGACCAGAACATTGATGAGGGGGAGTTGTTGATCGCCTTGGCGAACGCGCTCCTCGCCGCCTACAAGCGTCGTCCCGACTCCGCTGAAGACGCGGAAGTCGAGATCAATCCCGAAACCGGTGAGATCAAAGTTTGGGGCCTCGAACTCGACCTCGAAGGTAACGTCACGCGCGAGTGGGACGCGACACCCGAAGACTTTGGCCGCATCGCCGCGCAGACCGCCAAGCAAGTGTTGATGCAACTGATTCGCGATATTCAGCGCCGCCAGATGTACGAAGAGTTCGCGAATCGCGAAGGTGACATCGTCTCAGGAACTGTCCAACAGAACGACAACCGCTACACGTTGCTCGACCTCGGTCGGGTGGAGGCTCTCTTGCCCCAGGCCGAACAGATCGCCTTTGAGCGCTACGAGCACGGCGCGCGCATCAAGGTCTACATCGTTGAGGTTCGAAAGACCAACAAGGGCCCCCAGATCGTCGTGAGCCGTACCCACCCGGCGCTGGTGGCGAAGCTCTTCGAGATTGAAGTTCCCGAGATCGCGAACGGCATCGTCGAGATCAAGGCGCTCGCGCGTGAACCCGGTCACCGTTCGAAGATCGCCGTGGCGTCAAACGACCAGATGATCGACCCCGTGGGTGCGTGCGTCGGTGCGCGAGGTTCACGAGTTCGCAACATTACGAACGAGTTGCGCTCCGAGCGCATTGACGTTGTTCCCTACAGTGATGACCCCGTTGAGTTCATTCAGTCCGCCCTTCAACCGGCGCGTGTTCGCGAAGTGCGTCTTAACGAAGAAGAAGGCATCGCCACGGTCATCGTTCACGATCAGCAGCTCTCGCTCGCGATAGGCAAGGAAGGTCAGAACGCGCGCCTCGCCGCTCGTCTTACTGGATGGCGCATTGACATCCGTTCCGAAAACGAAGGCAACGACGAGATCGTCGAAGAAGTTTGGACCGAGGGCGACGCCGTGGTCGAAGAGACCGTAGCCGTCGTCGAAGGCGAAGGCGGCGAGGTCGAAGCAGTCATCGTTGATGAAGTCATATCGACGCCTGAAGGCGACCTCGAAGAGGTCGTTGTTGTTGAAGCGGTTACGGGGGACGAGGCATAGGCCCGGTTCGTACGTGTGTTGTCTGCCGTGAACGGCGAGATGACGACGAGATGGTTCGCGCCGGAAAGGGCCTCGACGGGTCCTGGTATCTCGGACGAGGCGTTGGCCGTGGCGTGTGGTGGTGTGACGACCCACGATGTGAAGAATTGGTTGGAGTTACTCACGTGGCTCGAGCACTAAGAAGCACGGTGCTCGACAGCGACGTGGTGGCTCTAAGAGGTCTCACGACCAGGAAAAGGTTGTAGTTGTGAAAGAATAGGAAACTGTGCCCGCCGAATGTGTGGGTACGCGATGTGAAGGAACGTTTTGGCACCAAAGAAAATACGAGTGCACGAGCTCTCAAAGGAACTCGGCCTGACGAGTAAAGAGCTACTCGCACTCGCCCAAAAACTAGGTATCGGCGCCTCGAGCCCCTCGGCGTCGATTGAGGACGCGCAGGCCGACCGCATCCGTCGGCGTGCCGACGCGGACGGACTACGTCGCGCGGCGCCGGCGGAGAGCGCTGGCGAAAAAGCCACGAAGGCGGCGAAAGCTACGAAGGCCACCAAAGCCGCCGCTCCAATAGAACCCGCACCACCCGCCCCAGTACGCGCGTCGCGCGTCGTCAAAGCAGTCGCGCCCGCGGTCGCCGCTGCGCCTCTAATTACGCAGCCCGACGCGGCGATCGCTTCGCCACCCGAACCCGTCGCCGAAGTTCCGGCCCCTATCGCTCCCAAAGTCGTTCGATCGAGTGTTCCCGCGCCCAAGCCCGCTCCAACGCGCACCTTGTCGCCCGATGGACCAACGACTATTCGACCCACCCAGCGCGGCGGCGCCGCGGACGGTGACGCCGGGACGCGACCCCCGCTCAGTTCGTCTGGCCGACCCATCCCGCCACCCCCGGGTCGCCCCCTCAGTTCTTCCGGTCGACCAATTCCGCCACCCCCGGGCGTGCGGCGTCCGATGCCCGGCGGGGCTGGACGCAGTGGCCCGCCGAGTGGTGCTCGTCCGATGAGTGCTCGCCCAAGTACCGGCGCGCCTCGAACCGGCGGACCGTCACGTCCCGGTGGCGGCTTTAGCGCCACTCGTCCCGGCGCACCGGCCGGCGGCGCACCGACGGGCGTTGGACGCAGCGGCGCCCCCGCGCGCGGCGGCGGCGGTCCTCGCGGATCGCAGCGCAAGACAACGCGTCGTCGTCGTCGCAACGTTGAAGAACTCGAGCCCACTCAGATGACGACGTGGCAGCCGAGCAGTGCGCCCGTTCCCGACGGCGAGATCATCATTGAGCGGGGTTCGACCGCCAAGGACGTAGGACCCAAGCTCAATCGCAGTGCCACGGACATAATTCGTTTCTTGTTCTTGCAGGGCGAAATCGTGACGTCGTTGCAGAGTCTTACTGATGACATGATCGAGCTCTATGCCGCAGAAGTCGGCGCCGACGTGCACCTCGTTGACCCAGGTGAGCAAAAGGAAGCGGAACTTCTCGCGAAGTTTTTTGACGAAGACGACGACGACGAAGTGATTCCCGACGCTCCTCGTTCGCCCGTTGTGACGGTGATGGGCCACGTCGATCACGGCAAGACGTTGTTGCTCGACAAAATCCGTAAATCCAACGTGGTCGCGGGCGAAGCAGGTGGCATCACTCAGCACATCGGTGCGTACCAAGTGCCCTGGCACGGTAAGTCGATTACGTTCCTCGATACCCCAGGTCACGAAGCTTTCACGGCGATGCGCGCCCGGGGCGCCAAGGTCACTGACGTCATCATTTTGGTGGTCGCGGGCGACGACGGTGTTATGCCCCAGACCGTCGAGGCCATTGACCACGCGAAAGCCGCTGACGTTCCAATCATTGTGGCGATCAACAAGATGGACAAGGCCGACGCCAATCCTGATCGGGTGCTCCAACAGCTCTCCGAGCACGGCCTGGTCCCCGAAAAGTGGGGCGGCGAAACGATCGTTGTCGAGATCTCCGCCCTCCAGGGCACCGGAATCGACTCACTGCTCGAACAGGTTCTCCTCGTTGCTGAAATTGGCGAACTCTCCGCTCCGCCGACGGGACGCGCTGAGGGAACCGTGCTCGAAGCGAATTTGGAAGTTGGACGCGGTCCCGTGGCGACGGTCATGATTCAAAAGGGACTGCTCAGTGTCGGTGACCCCGTCGTGGCCGGCCCGGCCTTCGGCAAGGTCAAAGCGTTAATTAACGATCAGGGCAAGTCCGTGAAGACGGCCGGCCCCTCGACACCTGTGCAGATACTGGGTTTTAGCGAGCCACCGTTCGCCGGCGATGAGATGCGCGTTGCGCGTGACCTCGGTCACGCTCGCTCGCTCGCTGAAGCGCGTGCCCAGCGCACTCGTCTTGTTGGGCAACAGCCCGTGGCGTCATCGAGTGGCGCCCGACTCGAGGATCTCTTTGAGCAGATTCAACGCGGTGAAACCGCGACGCTCAACATTGTGTTGAAGGCTGACGTGCAAGGTTCGCTCGAAGCCTGCACTGAGTCGCTTCGCAAACTCGAGCGCGACGACGTCAAGCTCGTCATCGTGCACCGGGGCGTGGGCGGTATTACGGAGAACGACGTGCAGTTGGCCAAGGCCTCGAACGCGACCATTATTGGTTTTAACGTTCGACCAGACAAGCGCAGTCGAGAACTCGCCGAGAGCGAATCGGTACAGATCCGCACCTACGAGATCATCTACAAGTTGATTGAAGAGATTCAGTCCGCGATGCTCGGTCTGTTGACGCCAATCTTCGAAGAGATCGTCACGGGTGAAGCTGAAGTACGCGAAGTGTTCCGCGTGCCGCGCATTGGCGCGATCGCTGGTTGCTTCGTCCGCGACGGCGTCATTACTCGAGGATCGAAAGTTCGATTCTTGCGTGATGGTGTGATTATCTGGAAGGGCTCGATCACGTCGCTCCGACGATTCAAGGAAGACGCGCGCGAAGTCGCCGCGGGCTTCGAATGCGGCATCGGACTGTCGGACTACCAAGATCTGAAGCCCGACGACATCATTGAGACATTCGAAGAGCGCGAGATTCCGCGCACGGCCTAACGCATGGCCCACTCATCGAGTTCCAATCATCCCTACCCGCGTTCGGCTCGAATTAATCAGATACTGCGCGAGATAATTTCTGATGAACTCGTGCGAATCTCCGACGTCGATGAACGTCTCGGACTCTTGACGGTGACCGGTGTGGATACATCGTCGGACATGCGCCACGCCACGGTATTCTTCGACTCGCTTTCCGACATCGCCAAAGTTGCCCTCGAGGAGCGAAGAGCGCAGATTCAGGGTGCGGTGAATGTTCAAACGCGACTAAAGCGAACGCCCAAACTCACGTTCGTGGCTGATCCGGCAGTGGCCAGTGGTTCAGCGATCGAAGAGGTGCTGCGACGAACACGCCATGACGACGAATAACGGACTGCTCTTAATCGATAAGCCGAAGGGTCTTACGAGTCACGACGTGGTGGCCCACGTTCGTAAAGTACTGAATGAACAGCGCGTCGGCCACGCCGGCACGCTCGATCCCATGGCCACGGGTCTGTTGGTGCTCGCGGTCGGCGCGTCGACACGCCTGTTGCGCTTCGCCCAAAGTGAGACGAAGCGCTACGAAGGCGTCGTCACCTTTGGCGTTCGCACGGACTCACTCGACGCCGATGGAGAAGTGCTCGAGCGTCGCGACGTGGCGCCTCTCGACGTTGATTTTGTTGGCGGCGAAGCGGCCGCCATGCTCGGCGGTGTCTCCCAGATTCCCCCCATGGTCTCAGCCCTCAAGGTCAAGGGCAAACGACTTCACGTCTTGGCTCGTGAGGGCGTGGTTGTCGAGCGTGAGCCTCGTGATATCGCCATTCACGCTTTCACCCTTTCGCCTACATCAAAGAGCGACGAGTGGACCTTTGACGTGACGTGTTCGGTGGGCACGTACGTGCGCGTGCTCTTGAGCGATCTTGCCGAGCGTCTTGGAACGATTGGTCACCTCAGTGCACTTCGACGACTCTCGAGTGGTTCACACCACGTCGCGGACGCGATGACCTTTGAGCAGTTCGACCGATGCGTGGGCGACGGTGGCCAGTTTCTGAAACCGCCGCGCGCCTTTGTCACGCAGCTCGAAGAGATCGTCGTGAGCGAAGATGAAGAGCGACGTCTTCGCATGGGTCAACGCGTGTCGCTCGACGCGCCGTTGAGTGATGAGATCGCCGCACTCAACGACCGCGGCGCGTTAGTCGCGGTACTGCGCCGTCGCGGCGAGTCGTGGCAGCCGAGTGTCGTCCTGCCCGTCCAAGTGACGAACGAGCGCGGGTAGGTTGCTGGCGTGATTATTGTTCGCGACGGTGAAGCGAGTGTAGCGTCACTCGAAGAGAGCGTGGTCGCGATTGGCGTGTTCGATGGTCTGCATCGCGGTCACCAGGCGGTCATTGCCAGTCTTGTCGCGCTGGCCAAAGAGCACGACACCCTCGCCACGGTCGTCACTTTTGACCCGTCGCCCGCGATGTTCTTCGCTCCAACAAAGGCGCCGCGGCTCGTGGCGACGCTGGCTCAGCGTCTCGAGGGACTCGAGGCGCTCGGCGTGGACCAGGTTTTGGTTCTCACCTTTGACGCAACGTTGGCCAAAGAGACTGCGCGCGACTTCATCCAGCGCGTGCTCGTAGGCGAGCTGCGTGCGCGAGGCGTCGTGGTGGGCGAGGACTTTCACTTTGGACACAATCGTGAAGGAAACGTCGCTCTGTTAGAAGAGGTCGGAGCCAAGGTGGGCTTTAGCGTTCATCCGACCCCACTCTTTGGCGACGGCGCGCGTTGGAGTTCGACGCTGGTGCGCAACGCCCTCACCCAGGGTGACCTGGAGGCCGCGCGAAAGATCCTCGGGCGCCCGTTCATCCTTCGTGGCGAAGTGGTTCACGGCGACGATCGAGGGAGCGGCTTAGGGTTTCCCACGGCCAATCTGACGATGCCGCCGTTCCAACAGTTGCCGGCCGAAGGCGTCTACGCGGGCGCGGCGTGTGTAGGGGGGGCGTGGTGGCCCGCGGCGATCTCGGTAGGCACGCGACCCCAGTTTTACGAACACGGTGATTTGCTCGTGGAGGTGCACCTGCTCGGTTTCAAGGGCAACCTTTACGATTCGAGCCTCGACGTCGTCTTTTTGTCCCGCCAGCGCGCTCAGACGACCTTCGTTGACGCCGCGGCGTTGAGCGCGCAGATCGCGCGTGACGTCGCTGAAACCCAACAGATCTATAAGAAGTTCTCGCCAGAAGAGACCGAACTGCTAGGATAGACACTCGGTCAGCGACGCTGATCGTGTGGGTCGTCTCGTTGGCGACTCGCAACGGGACCCCCGACTCAATAAGGCACACAAGTAATGACTGAGAAGCAAGAGATTATTAAGGATTTTCAGGCGCACGTCTCGGACACCGGTTCATCCGAAGTCCAAGTAGCGCTCCTGACAGCTCGAATCTCGCACCTCACCGAGCACCTCAAGGTTCACAAGGGCGATCATCACACCCGCCGTGGACTCATGAAGCTCATCGGTCAACGCCGTCGTTTGCTGGACTACGTGCAAAAAGGCAACGTAGAGCGCTATCGCGCTTTGATTGGTCGTCTCGGCATTCGTCGCTAGCCGAACACCCACGTCGACGCCGTCGACGTGTTCAACATATCCGAGGCCTCGAAGGCCAGTGGAGGACAGTCGCCCAGAGCGAAGGTTGCTCACTGGGATTCGGGCGGAGTGTTGATTAACACAAGGAGCCAATCCATGACTGACGCAATTCGCGTAAGCAGTCCAATCACGGGTACCGACAAAACGATGAGTTTTGAAGCCGGTCACCTCGCCCAACTAGCCGACGGTGCCGTTCTGGCACGCATCGGCGACACCATGTTGCTCGCCACGGTTACCGCGGCGCGAAGCGCACGAGAGGGAATGGACTTTTTCCCCCTCACGATCGACATTGAAGAGCGCGCCTACGCGGCCGGAAAGATTCCTGGGGCGTTCTTTCGCCGCGAGGGCAAGCTTTCGGACCAGGCGATCCTCATCTGTCGTTTGATCGACCGTCCATTGCGACCTTCGTTTCCGAAGGGTTTTCGCAACGAGGTCCAAGTAGTCGGCACAATCTTCAGCGCCGACCAGGAGAACCCGCACGACATTCTGGCTATTAACGCCGCGTCGGCCGCGATCATGATCTCCGGCATTCCCTTCGACGGCCCTATTGGTGCCGTTCGTATGGCCTTCACCACTGACGGTGAATGGGTGCCTCACCCCACGTACGCCGAAGGCGACGCCGCGACGTTCGAACTCGTGGTGGCCGGACGCGCGCTGAGTGACTCAGTTGACGCCGACGTCGCGATCATGATGGTCGAAGCTGGCGGTACCGAAGGATCCTTCGAGAAGTACGCCGACGGCGCCCCTAAGGTCAGCGAAGACGTACTCGCCGCGGGCCTCGAAGCGTCGAAGCTCTGGATTCGCGAAGCGATTAACTTGCAACGCGAGCTCGTGAAGGACTTCATTGCGGACCGTGGACCGTTGCCGGTCTTTCCCTATGAGACGTTCGCCGACTACCAAGAGGACGTCTTCGAACGCGTCGTCAGCGTCGGAGGAACGGCGCTCGCCGAAGCCAACAAGATCACCACGAAGGCTGCGCGCAACGACGCGTTGGCCGCCGCCACCAAGACCATCACCGACGAACTGTCGGTTGAGTTTGAAGGTCGCGGCAGTGAGATCAAGGCCGCTGTTCGTTCACTGACGAAGAAGCTCGTTCGTCGCCGCATTGTCGAAGACGGCGTTCGCATCGACGGACGAGGCATTGCCGACATTCGTCCCCTTTCGGCCGAGATCGACCTCTTTCCCATGACGCACGGATCGGCGCTCTTCCAGCGCGGTGAGACCCAAGTGGTGAACGTGACGACGTTAGGCATGCCTCGCATGCGTCAGCAGATCGACTCCATCACGCCCGATGAGTTCCGTCGCTACATGCACCACTACAACTTCCCGCCCTATTCAACGGGTGAGACTGGTCGCGTAGGCGCTCCTAAGCGTCGCGAAGTCGGTCACGGAATGTTGGCCGAGCGCGCCCTCGTGCCGGTGTTGCCGAGTGAAGAAGAGTTTGCTTACACGCTTCGTGTTGTCTCTGACGTAATGCAGTCCAATGGTTCGACCTCAATGGGTTCAGTCTGTGGATCGACGCTGTCGCTCATGGCGGCTGGCGTTCCGATCAAGGCGCCCGTTGCCGGAATCGCAATGGGACTTGTCTATGACGAGGGAACCTACGTGACCCTGACCGACATCTTGGGTGCGGAAGACGCCTTTGGCGACATGGACTTTAAGGTTGCCGGAACCTCAGACGCCGTCACCGCCCTGCAGCTCGACACGAAGATCGACGGCCTCCCAGCTGACGTGCTCGCGAAAGCGTTGCACCAAGCCAAGGACGCTCGTCTCGCGATTCTGAAGGTCCTGACCGACACGATTGCCGAGCCGCGCAGCCACGTGGCTGACGTCGCGCCCAAGATCGTCACGCTCGAGATTCCGATTGACAAGATCGGCGAAGTCATTGGACCTAAGGGCAAAGTCATCAACATGCTCCAGCAAGAGACGGGCGCGGACATCGCGGTCGACGACGATGGTGTGGTTGGAACGGTCACGATTGGTGCGAAGGATGGAAGGGCCGTTGAAGAGGCTCGACGTCGTATCTCACTCATCTTGGACCCGCCGTCGGCTGACGTAGGCGCTGTCTACCAAGGCCGCGTCGTGTCCATTGCCAAGTTTGGCGCGTTCATCAACATCCTTCCCGGACGTGATGGACTCCTGCACATCTCGAAGTTGGCACCACTCAATGGCGGAAAGCGCATTGGTCAAGTTGAAGACGTACTAGAACTTGGTCAAGCTCTTGAAGTCAAGGTTGACGACATTGATCCACAGGGCAAGGTCTCGCTCTCTCTCGTTGGGGATTTTCCTGACGTCGTCGACGAGGCACCTCGTAGTCGCGAGCGCCGTCCAGAGCGTGACAGTCGACCCGAGCGTGAGAGCCGCCCCGAGCGTGAAAGCCGCCCCGAGCGCGCGAGTACGCCGAGCGCAAAGTCATCGTCCTTCGAAGCCTCTTTTGAGGCTGAGTTGGCCGGAGAAATTGGCGATCTGGGCCCCGGTGGCCCGACGTTCAGTGATGGTGACGGCGGCGGACGCCGTACCCCTCGACCACGTCGACGTTAAGTAACGTGTGGCCGCGGTGGACAGTCTTGGACTGTTCACCGCGGCCTCTTACTTTTTCGTAGCGTGGAGAAAATGAGTAATCCCGCCCCGACCTTCACGCCCTGGTGGCGGCCGCTCACTCGGAGCGACCGCTGGGCGTTGCTGTGGCTTCTACTTATTCCGACCGCGCTGTTTGTTGTCCCGGCACTGCTCGGTCGACCGGCCATCGACGCCGACAATCTGATTCAAAACTTTCCTCTTCGTGTTCTCGCCGGCAAGCAGATCGCCTCGGGCCACTTGCCGCTGCTCGATCCACTCACCAACGCGGGCACGCCGCTCCTTGGGGGAATGAACGCCGGTGCTCTCTATCCGCTCACGGTGATCTTCGCGTTCATTCCCGCAATCGCCGCGTGGGTCTTCAACATGATCGTGGTGTATCTCACCGCGGCGGTTGGTGTGTTTGCGTTGTTGCGCTGGCACGGACTTCGCACCGTGCCCTCATTTGCCGCGGCGATTTCCTACGCTTACTCCGGCGCCATGATCGGTCAAATGGTCCACTTGGGTGTGATCCAGGGTTTTTCGTTTATTCCCTGGGCGGCGCTCGTCATGCTGGCGCTGTCGAGGCGACTAAGCGTCGTGCCGACCGACGCGCCGTGGCGACACTTTGCCCGCGTGTCGGTGCCTTGGATTGCTGGTGTCGCGATTCTGTGGGGGCTGGTGTTTCTCACCGGCGAACCTCGAGGTATTGCCGAACTTGAGTTGCTGACCATCATCATCGTGCCGTGTGTGTTGCTCATGCGATCCTCGTACTGGTTGACGACGTGGCGCGTGCGCCTCGTCTACCTGAGCACGTTGGTGATTGGTTTCGTCTGGGGGATTGGTCTCGGACTCGTGCAACTCTTGCCGGGCTGGTCATTTATAAGTTTCTCGCAACGATCCCAAGTGGACTACCGCTTCTTCGGCGCGGGCTCTCTTCCCGTTCACTGGGCGACGCTCCTTCTAAACCCCGATCTCGTCGGCGGCAACGGCGCTTTTGGTCAACAGGGATTCTTCGCTAACTACAACCTCGCTGAAGTCACCGGGTACGCCGGCGTCCTCGCGCTGATGGCGGGGGCGGCGTTTGTGTCGCGCTTGCATTGGCGCGGGTGGAAGGGCGCGGATCGCGACTTCATGATCTACGCAGCGATTGGCGTCGTTGGACTCTTCGCGGCGTGGGGCTACTTCACGCCGCTCGGCCACCTTTTTCGGGCAATTCCACTCTTTGGCTCAACGCGCCTTCAGAGTCGCAACATCATTTTGGTGGATTTCGCGTTCTCGATCATGCTCGGTTGGTGGCTTGAACATCTGATCGTCACGAAGGAACTTCGCGCAAAGATCTCCAGGCGGTCAACCTGGATTTCCGTGGCGCCCGCGCTCGTCATCGCTGCGTTGTGCGTCGCGTTGATTGGTTGGGGACCGTTCGTTCTTCAACACATTGGCGTACCAGCTGGCAAAGAGCACTTCGCCACCACGACCAAGCTCCTCGACGAGATCCACCTCGTTGTCGCACTGGTTGGCGTACTCGCGATTCTGGTGTGGC
>Ga0208849_1002129_pt1 | contig 11489 bp, 12 predicted proteins | sample NGESurdeep072012_10_FD_184470 | JGI IMG/M metagenome (GOLD analysis project Ga0208849, IMG submission 184470) | Arctic peat soil microbial communities from Barrow, Alaska - NGEE Surface sample 53-3 deep-072012 (SPAdes) | ecosystem: Environmental > Terrestrial > Soil > Wetlands > Peat ...
GACGTGTGTTCGAGAAAGAAGGCCATCGCCTCGGGCGTCACGTCCTGGGCGGCCATGATGAGGTCGCCCTCGTTTTCGCGGTCTTCGTCGTCCACGACGACCACCATGCCGCCGTTACGTAGTTGGGCGACCGCCTCTTCGATTGTTGAAAGCGCCATTACCTCTCCACGTCAATGCGAACGTCGTCGCCGAGTCGCCGCACGTCGACAATTCGTCCTCGTCGTAAGGCTTCCATCGTAGGGGTCGAAAGACCCTTTAACGCCGAAAGCGTCCCCGCAGCGCCGGCGAACGCCGGCGCTTGATACCAAACCACGTGATTGACGAGACCAGCTTCTAAGAAGGCGCTCGTCGTCGTGGGACCGCCCTCGATGAGAACCTGGAGTACGTCGTGATGTCCCAGCTCATCAAGCACCAAACCGAGATCTCCGGATAGTTCGAGACACGGTCGCATTTTCGCGTTCGTCGGCGCGTGACCGAGGACCACGCGTAACGGCTCGAGGACGATGTCGTCGAGACGGGCCGTGAGGGCCGGATCATCGCTACGTACGGTACCCGCCCCCACCAAGATTGCCTGGCTCTGTGCGCGCAACACGTGCGCGTCACGTCGCGCCGCGGAGCCAGTAATCCACTGACTCGTCCCGTCGGCCATGGCGACGATACCGTCGAGGGTGCTCGCGATCTTCGCGACCACGTAGGGACGGGCCGTCACCCGGTGCCAGATGTACGGCGCCAGTTGCGCACGAACGCTCGCTTCTTCGATTCCTACTTCAACGTCCACGCCCGACGCTTTCAAGAGTTCGATGCCCTTGCCCGAAACCCTGGGGTCGGGGTCGATGATGCCGACGATGACCTTCACGACGCCTGCGGCAATGATCGCTTCCGCGCACGGGCCCGTTCGACCCGTGTGGCTGCAGGGCTCGAGGGTCACGATCATCGTGGCGCCGCGCGCCGCGTCACCGGCGCGACGAAGAGCTTCCACTTCGGCGTGCGACTCACCAGGTGTCTGCGTGTGGCCCTCGGCCACGATGACGCCTCGATCGTTCACGATGAGCGCCCCCACCCACGGATTGGGCGGCGCGAGATAGCGCGCCTTCTCGCCTTCGGCCATCGCGACCGTCATCAACTCCGAAGGAGAGAGTTTCATCGCGCGGCGCCAGCGGCGGCGCGAAGCTCTCGCGCTGCTTTCAACGGATCGCTACTGGCAAAAATTGCCGATCCCGCGACCAAGACGTTGGCGCCGGCTCGTACCGCGAGCGGCGCCGTGTCGACGTCGATGCCCCCGTCCACTTCAATGTCGAGTGAAAGTGTCTGGTTCTCGACTTCACGCCGCGCGAGTTCAACCTTGGCCATTACGTCGCCCATGAACGATTGGCCACCAAATCCCGGAAATACGGTCATCAAGAGCAACAGATCAATGTCGCCCAGAAACGGAGCGACCGCGTCAAAGGGCGTGTCGGGATTTGCGGCGAGTCCCACGCGAAGTCCGAGCGCCCGCGCGTCATCAATCAGTGCCGCCGTGCCGCCTATTTCGACGTGCACCGTGCAGCCGTTCGCGCCGGCATCCTTGAACGCCTCCAAGTAGCGCCCAGGTTCGGTCATCATGAGATGGCAGTCAAAGAATCGGGGGCTGTAGTGCCGAAGTGACGCAACAACGGGTGGGCCTAGTGAGATATTCGGCACGAAGTGGCCGTCCATCACGTCAACGTGAAGCCAATCAGTCTCCGCGTCGATGGCCTCCACCGCGTTAGCGAGATTGCCAAAATCGGCGGCGAGTATTGAGGGTGCGATGCGAATCCCGCCCGCGGGGCCAGCGTCTATCACCGTCACGCGCTCAGCCTAGAGCGTGGCGTAGGGCCTAGGACCACGTGCGTTGTCGATCTGTATCACGTCGTCCCGCCCACCACGCCAGAGCGCTCATGGTTCTCGAACCTTCCGGACGGACTTCTCCTATTGCCACCGCTCCGTCACGAGTGCCGAGCACCACCTCACCGTCGACGCGCGTCACGACGCCTTCGGCCACGGGCGCCATCGAGGGGTTGGCCGCAATAACGCTGAGGCGCTTGGCGTCGATGAAGAGATACGCCCCGCCAAGGCGCACCGTTCGAAGAAAGTGGTCGCTTGACGTCGAGGCGAGGCGGAAGGTCTCCTTCGACAGCTTCTCGGCGTAGGTCACCTCGCCCGACTGCACGCTCGAGAGAGCGAGCAGTTCCGTAGACGCCAGCACGTCGAGCAACGCGACCGAGCCAATCTCGGAGAGCTCTTTCGTGAGTTCTTGTACGGTCTTTTCCCCAATGGGCACGCGACGCTGCACGTGGATCGGACCGGTGTCGAGTGTCGCCTCGAGGGAGATAATCGACACGCCGGTCTCCTCGTCGCCCGCGAGAATAGCGCGTTGCACCGGCGCAGCGCCGCGCCAGCGAGGCAACAGAGAAAAGTGCACGTTCAGCATTGGCACTCGTGTCAACGTGGAGGCCGGAATGATCGCACCGAACGCCACGACGACACCGAGCTCGACGTCGACGTCGTCGATATCGGCGAGGCGATAGCCCACGCGAAGTCCCAGTTCAAGGGCCGCGCTCTTGACCGGGCTCGCCACCAGATCACTTCCGCGACCCCGTCGACGGTCAGGTCGCGTGATGACCAATTCGACGTCGTGTCGCGCTTCAACGAGTCCTCGAAGGGTGGGTACGGCCGCCTCGGGTGTGCCGAGAAAGACGACGCGCATCTATTCGCCAAACAGTTGGCTGAGTCCGTCGTGATCGTCACTCAAGAAAGTGAACCGGCGCTTTCGAAGGATCTTCTTCGCTTCTTTCTTCTGATCGTCCGTTAAGCGCTCGACGAGCAGAACCCCATCAAGGTGGTCGCACTCGTGTTGAAAGATGCGCCCTTCGTACTCGTCGGTCTCAATATCGAGTTCGTTGCCGTCGAGGTCGTAACCCTTTAGGTGGACCTGGTTGGCGCGAACTATCTCCCAACTCAGGCCCGGTACGGATAGACATCCCTCTTCGTAGGGCCACTCTCCCGACGTCTCTACGATGACGGGATTGATGACGACGTGTGGTCCGTCACCTTGGTCGTAGACGAACAGACGCTTCTGCACGCCGATCTGATTTGCCGCGAGACCCACACCCGGCGCGTCGTTCATTGTCTCAATCATCGACTGCGCGAGAGCGGCAATCTTCCCGTCAATCGTCTCCACGTTGGTCGTGACCGTGGACAACACGGGATCACCGTAGATACGAATGGGCAACAAACTCACCCGACCACGTTACCGTGCGCTCCAGAAGTCTCTCGGCGCTACGAGGGTCACGCGTTAGCGCACCGCCACGCGGAATTTTTGCGCGGGGCGTTCCCCACTTCGTAGCGCACTCGTTAACGTCATTTCATCCTTGGAACGAACGACGTACCCAGTCGGTGTTCGTTCGACGGTGACCGGCAACGTAGCTAAACCTTCCACGAAAAGCTCGGCTCCTTCACCCGAGACCTCGGCGCTCGCTCCGTAGGGACTAAGCCCCAGCAACTTGGCCATGGCGTCGTCCTCGGCGACAATGGCGTCAAAGTCTCCGTCCACGAGCGCCTTCACCACGGCGTCGTCGCCTCGGCGCGTCTGAAGGACCACCTGACCACGACCCTCGCGACGCGAGCCAACGAGTCGTCCGGCCTTACCCACGGCGTTGATCGCGGTCCTACGCGCCGACTCTCGCGGCGCCAAGAGGTACTGGTCAAAGTCAACGAAGATGACCACGTCACAGCGTCGCACTCGTTGCCAGGTGGCTTCGGTACCCACCACAACGCGCGCCAGCGTGGCCGAAGGATCCGTGGCCGCCGTTACCTCACTCACCGATTGACCGAGCTGGACACTGACGTCTCGCGCCAGTGTCGTCACGCCACCACGCAGCCGTTTGAGATTCGTTGACCCGCAGGCTCGACAGAATCGTGCACGACGCGCGTGTCGCTCGCTACAGGCCAACTGCCCTTCTACTTCTTCTTCGGCTTGTCCGCACTGGGCACAGCGCGATAGTTCGCCACAGGCCACACACGCGAGGAGCCGTCCCGAGCCCAAGCGTTGCAGGATCACCACCACGGCGATAGCTTCGTCACCCGCGAGCGCTCGATGGGCCGCGTCGAGCGCCTCACGGGCGAGCACACCATCTCGAGGATCACTCGAACGACGATCGATCACGTCGAGGCGAGGCCACCCACAAGCTAGGTCGTCCTCTTTCTCATAACTCGAGGAGCCGATCAACGTTGGTGAGGGAATGATCGACGTGCACCACAGGGGTGCCCCGTCGAGACGACAACGTTCACGCAGCATCGCCACCGCCTCCCACGTGGGGGTCGCGCTCGAGCGATACGACTCGTCGTCCGCGTCGATGATGACCGCGCCGGCCACTTTGGGTACCGGCGCCAGCGCCGCACCGCGCGCACCAACGACGACCGGCCAGCCCGCGCGCATCCGGTCCCACTGCTCGGGGCCCGAAGCCACGGCGCAGCCACGCTGTTCGAGACGTCCCCGTAACCGGATGGCCCAACTCTCGTTGGGCACCAGCACGAGGAGCGATCCATCTGCTTCGCGGGTGGCTTCGTAGGCGCCGAGCACTAGGGCCAGCGGATCGGTCGTGGGCGCCACTTGGACTACGCCGGGTGCCACGGTGAAGGAAGAATCACGCACCGTCTTACTCAGTGGTGCGGCCTCTGGCGGGCTCGGTATGACGGTAATGACGCGTCGAGGCGACGCGCTCAAGAGGAATCGAGACAACGAACCGTACCAACGGTCACTCGCCCACTTCAAGAGTCCCAGCATCGAAGGCGGCGGACCGTAGCCGAGCCACTTCTTAATAGTTTTTAGTTCAGGAGATGGTCCGGTTTCGTCAATCACCCACGCGCGTACCGATCGATGGTTGAAGTCCACCCGTACCCGGTCGCCGACGCCCACGTGGCTTGTGGTGTCACTCAGTGCGTAGTCGAAGGGTCGATCAACCGCGGCGACCTCGGTGATAACGCGAACCGCGCGAGCGGCCACTAGGTCAGCGACAGTTCCCGGCGAAGATCATCGAGCCGGGGCGTCATCTCCCAGGTGAAGCCTTGATCACTTCGTCCAAAGTGACCATACGCCGCGGTGCGCTGATAGAGAGGGCGTCGTAGGTCCAGGTCGCGGATGATCGCCGCTGGGCGAAGGTCGAAGAGGGCGTCGACGGCTTTGGCGATTTTTGCACGATCGACACGCTCAGTTCCAAAGGTCTCCACCAACACCGACACTGGTCGCGCGACGCCAATGGCGTACGCCACCTGCACCTCACAGCGCGCCGCCGCACCCGCGGCCACGACGTGCTTCGCCACCCACCTCGCGGCGTAGGCCGCCGAACGGTCCACTTTGGAAGGATCTTTCCCGGAGAAGGCGCCCCCGCCGTGACGCGCCATGCCCCCGTAAGTATCGACAATGATCTTTCGTCCCGTCAAGCCCGCGTCGGCGTGCGGTCCACCGAGCACGAACTTGCCCGAAGGATTCACGAACACCCGCATCGAACTGGTATCGAGATCCGCGGGCAGCATGGGACCAATCACGTGTTCGATGACGTCGCGCTGAATCGTCTCGTGGTCGTAGCCGTCTTCGTGCTGGGTTGAGACGAGGACGGTATCCACGGCCACGGGTCGCCCGTCTTCGTAGGCAATGGTGACCTGGGTCTTGCCGTCGGGGCGAAGGTAAGGAATCTGACCCGAACGACGAACCTGAGAGAGTCGCATCGAGAGTCGGTGCGCGAGCCAGATCGGCAGCGGCATGAAGTCGTCGTTGTCGCTGCAGGCGTAACCAAACATCATTCCTTGGTCGCCGGCACCAAGCGCGTTGAGCACGTCCTCGCCACCAGCGCCGCTACGCAGTTCGAGCGCGACGTCGACGCCACCAGCGATATCCGGGCTCTGTTTGTCCAACGACACCAAAACCGCGCAGTTCTTACCGTCAAAACCTTTGGCGCCGTCGTCGTAACCGATGTCGAGAATCGTGCGTCGCGCTGTCGCGGTGATGTCAACGACGGCGCTCGTCGTGATCTCGCCGGCCACCACGCACAGACCAGTCGTCAAGAGGGTTTCACAGGCCACGCGCGCGTAGGGGTCTTGGGTGAGTATCGCGTCGAGCACACTGTCAGAGACCTGATCGGCGATCTTGTCAGGGTGCCCTTCGGTCACCGACTCAGACGTGAAAAGGGTCCGGTCGCTCATTGGGCTCCTCGAGGTAACAATGCAGCAACCCTAGCCAAGATCTCCCACGAAATGGCTTCTTTCGAGCGAAGCGAGACGCGCACGGGCTCTTCGTTGGCTCCGAGTACGACCACTTCGTTGGTCGTATGTTCGAAGCCCGCTCCCGGCGCGGACACGTCATTTACCACCAGTAGATCGACACCCTTTTCCTTCAGTTTGGCCGTCGCGTTCTCCAAGACGTTGGTGGTCTCGGCGGCAAAACCGACAAAGACCTGCTCAGGGCGACGCTTCAAGAGCAGATCGGCAAGGATGTCCGCCACGGGTTCGAAGTCCAACTTCGGCAGTCCCTCTCGCTTTTTGAGTTTCTCGCTCGCCGGGTGCACCGTGAAGTCCGCCACGGCCGCGGCCATGATCACGACGTCGTTCTCTTCGCTTCGTTCGCTCATCGCGTCGTGCAACTGTGCAGCACTTTCGACGGACACGACCTCAATCGTCTTCACGGTGTCGAGGCTCAGCACCAGATTGACCGTCGAAACGAGCGTTACCGTGGCGCCCATGCGCGTGGCCACTTCGGCCAGAGCGTAACCCTGTCGGCCCGAGGAGCGGTTCGACAGTACCCGAACGGGGTCGATCGACTCACGAGTACCCCCAGCGCTAATAAGCACGCGAACACCTGAGAGTGCGCCACGATATCCAGTAACAATCTTCTCGACCAGTTCCGCGATCGTCGCGGGTTCGACGAGTCGACCAGTGCCCTCATCACCGCCAGCGAGGTGGCCCGACTCTGGCTCGAGGACCAACACCCCGCGACGTCGTAATGTCGCGAGATTCTCCTGTACCGACGGTTGTTCCCACATCTCGCTGTGCATGGCCGGACAGAGCAGCACCGGGGCGCGGGTGGCGAGGAGCGTCGCGGTTAAGAGGTCATCCGCGAGTCCCATGGCGTAACGGGCGATGAGGTGCGCGGTCGCGGGCGCGACGACGACGAGCGTCGCGTTCGAGCCCAAATACGTGTGGGGAATCGGCGTCGTGGGATCGCCGTAGAGACTGGTGCGGGCGGGTTCACTCGCGAGGGCCGAAAAGGTAACCGTCCCCACGAAGCGCGTCGCGTCAGGAGTGAGAATCGGCGCGACGTGGTAGCCCTTGTCGCGAAGCAGGCGAAGCAGTTCGACGGACTTATAAGCGGCGATACCGCCGGCGACGCCTAGAACAATGCGAGGAGTCGACGGCTTAGGCGTCGCGGAGGGCATCGGTGAAGGCGTCCAGGTCACTGTTGGCGTCCTGGCGAGCCTGCTCCACGGCCTCGGCCTGGAGACGCTCGTCCTCAAGCTCTTCCGTCGTGGGGCGGTGAAAGAGCAACTTACCTTCGTACAGTTCTTCCATGGCGAGCGACAACGACTTGTTCGACAACGAGGTCACCTGTGGCGGAATGAGCGCACCGTGACCCGATCCGAGTCCGTTGTAGTACTCATTGATTTCACGAGCCCTGATGGCCGTTACGGCGACCAGGGTGAACTTGGAGTCGCCCACCATCTGGAGAAGGTTCTCGATGGGCGGATCAACGAGTGTGGGGCGTTCGGCCATGAACTTAGTCCTTTGATGAGGGGTTCCGACGTTGCCGACGGAGTTCTTCCAGTATAGAGAGAATTTGTGCGCTTGCCCTCTCTACGTCGTCATTTAAGACCACGTGAGAGGCCAATTGGTGACCCTTTTCGAGTTCTTCGGGAGCGCTCAGCAGGCGATCCACGACGTGGTCGTCATCGTCTCCGCGCACCCGCAGTCGTTCTTCGAGACGCTCCATCGAGGGTGGCAGGATCAAAAAGACCACCGCATCGGGACTGTGGTGGCGAACCTGTTCGGCGCCTTGGACCTCAATCTCTAAGAGCACGTCGGCGCCCTCGGGAGCTTCGGGCACGGGGGTGCCGTAGAGGTTGCCGTGAAACTCCGCCCACTCGAGGAACTTTCCTCCGCGAATCGCCTCGTCGAACGTGGCCCGATCGACAAAGTTGTACTCATCCCCGCGCTCGCTGTCACGCTTTTGTCGCGTCGTCCAACTACGACTCAGCCAGAGACGGCCGTCTAGGTCAATGAGTCGTTGTGCCAGGGTGCCTTTGCCTACGCCTCCGGGACCAATAAGTACAACAACCAGTGGTTCAGCGGACAAGAGCTCGAAACAGTTCAGCGCGCTGCTTCGGGCCAAGACCTCGAATTCGGCGAGTCTTCGCGATGGAAGCGCTCTTCATGATGCGCTCGGCCTTGACTTCACCAATCGCCGGCAGCGCCGAGATCAGGTCGTAGGCGCGCATCTGCGCAACACACTCTTCGTGCGCGGCCAGCGCGAAAAGTTCGTCGAGGGAGAGTTCACCAGACTTGACGAGCCGCTTGACGTCAGCGCGACGTCGACGATTAGCTACCGCTAAACGTGATGCTTCAACGCGCTGCTCTTGCGACAATGTTGGCGGAGTCGGTGTCACGAGGTCAGACTACTCTGCCAGGGCGACGGTGGCTAGAGGGCGTCGAGGAGGTCATCGCGCCAACGACGGGCGGCGTCGCGGAGACCTCGTCGTTCCGGACCGGTACGCAGAATCGCTCGTGCAACGTTCACGAGCACCGTCCCTTGCTCGCACTGATCGAAGAGGCGCGCGACGTCCTTTGCGCCCGCACCTTGGGCACCGACGCCCGGTACAAGGTAGGGGCCCGAGAGGGAGTTCAGGGAAAAGTTGGGCGCGTCACGCGTCGCGCCGAGAACGACACCCAACGATCCAAGTCCCTCGTCGCGGTGATTGAGTTCGGCCACGCGACGCAGCACCATCTCTTCGACGCGTTCACTCTCAAAAGTGCGGGCCTCTTGGATGATTCGTCCGTCGGGGTTCGACGTCGCCCCCAGCACGAAGACCCCGCGACCAGTCGCCGCGGCTAAATCAAAGAACGGGAAGAGTGCGTCCACGCCAAGGTAGGGGCTCACCGTGACGGCGTCAACCGCGAGGGGCGAGTCGTCCTCGAGCCAGGCCTGGGCGTAGCCGACGTTGGTCACGTTGAAGTCGCCACGCTTCGCGTCCGCAACGACCAAGAGCCCCGCGTCGTGCGCCTCAACAATGAGACGCTCTAGCACGCGGAATCCCCCAGAGCCGAAGCGTTCGAAGAAGGCGACTTGGGGCTTGATGACGGGCGCGACACCGATCACTGCCTCGAGGACCGCGAGACAGAAAAACTCAAGACCTTCGACGTTGTCGGGTCGATCCCACGCAGCGAGGAGGTCGCGACTCGGATCAACACCCACGCACAAAGGTCCCTGCTCTCGCAGTAGTTCCTGGAGTCGAACGCCGAACGTCTCAGCCATGGGCCACCCCTACTAGTTCGTTAATCGTGGCGACGTGGTGTCGCCCCATCCAGTGGCGCACTTCGCGTTGGACAATCCACGCCGCGCGCGGATTCGCGAACGTCGCGGTTCCTACTTCCACGGCGCGCGCGCCGGCCATCACCAACGCCACCGCGTCTTCGCCGCAACTCACGCCGCCCACGCCCACGAGAGGTGCGTCGGGAAAAGCCTCACGACACTCATAGATCGCGCGCAACGCCACCGGCAAGATACCGCCGCCGCTCACGCCACCCCCACCGTTACCGAGCGTCGGGCGACGTGCCTCGACGTCAATAGCCATGCCTAAGACGGTATTGACGAGCACGAGCGCGTCGGCGCCAGCGTTCAGGGCCGCCTCGGCGATTTCGAGCAGCTGGGGCGTGTTGGGACTGAGCTTCACCCACAAGGGCAGTCCCGCAATTCGCGACGCCCCCACAATCTCGCTCGTCGCCGTCGGCGAGTGCGCGAAGATCTGTCGTCGATTATCCAAGTTCGGACAACTCGCGTTGACCTCAATCGCGACGACGTCTGCGCCCTTCATAGCTTCGGCCGCGTCAAAGAACTCCTCGACGGTTCTCCCCCATATCGAACCAACGACCGTCGCGCCGCGCGCGCGTAGAGTCGCCAAACCGTGCTCGCGCCACGCGGCAACGCCCGGCCCGGCGAGTCCTACCGAGTTCACCATGTGCTCGCCCGAGGCAGTGACGCGTGGCGCGGGATTGCCTTCCCACGCGAAGGCGGCCAGCGATTTGGTCACCACCGCGCCGAGTTCGCTCAGTTCACCGTACGCCGCGAGTTCGTCGCCGTGGCCCGACGTGCCCGACGCGGTCAGGATCGCAGAACCCAGTTCAACGCTGCCGACGTGGGTCGCCAGATTCGTCACGAGTGCAGCTCCTGGAGAGTGCGCACACGCCAACCCTTCTCACGCGTGTCGGCGATACCCTTCGCGGCGGCGAGGCCCGCACTGAGGGTCGTCACGCACGCAACGCCGTAGCCAACGCAGGCCATTCGTATCTCGGCACCGTCCGAGCGCGCGCTCGATCCCGACGGGGTGTTAACGACCATCTGCACCTCGCCAGACTTGATCATCTGGACGGCGTCGACGCCCAGGTCGCCCAGTCCAACCTTGCCCACCAACGTATCGACGCTCACGTCGTTCGATCGCAAGTAGCCCGCCGTTCCGACGGTGGCGGCCAAGCGAAATCCGAGTTGAACGAACTGACGAGCAAGGTCGAGACCCGCTACTTTGTCGCGATCGGCGAGAGACATGAACACTTGTCCGCTGTCGGGCAGGCGCGTGCCGGCGGCGAGCTGCGACTTCGCGAAGGCGATGCCGAAGCTCTCACCAATGCCCATCACCTCACCCGTCGAACGCATCTCCGGGCCGAGCAACGTGTCGACACCGGGAAAGCGACTAAAGGGCAGCACGGCCTCCTTTACGCTCACGTAAGCCGGCACGGGCGTCGTGGCGGGCACGATACGTTCTGCCCGCAGTGACTTAAGGGTGTGGCCCATCATGACGCGGACCGCAACTTGAGCCAAGGGTACGCCGGTGGCCTTAGCGACGAAGGGCACCGTGCGACTGGCGCGTGGATTGGCCTCGAGAACGAAGACTTCTTCGTTCTTCACCGCGTACTGCACATTGATGAGACCGACCACGCCGAGCGCGTGGGCGATTTTTGCGGTGTGATCGTGCAAGGTCGCGATGACTTCACGACTCAGCGTCTGGGGCGGTAGCGCGCAGGCCGAGTCACCGGAGTGCACGCCTGCCTCCTCGACGTGTTCCATGACGCCCGCGACAAAGACGTCGCCGTCGACGTCTCGGACGGCGTCCACGTCCACCTCAACGGCATCTTCGAGAAAGCGGTCCACCAGTACCGGGCGATCCTGCGAGAAACTGACGGCTTCGCGCATGTAGCGGCGCACGCTGTCT
>Ga0208849_1002130_pt1 | contig 11483 bp, 11 predicted proteins | sample NGESurdeep072012_10_FD_184470 | JGI IMG/M metagenome (GOLD analysis project Ga0208849, IMG submission 184470) | Arctic peat soil microbial communities from Barrow, Alaska - NGEE Surface sample 53-3 deep-072012 (SPAdes) | ecosystem: Environmental > Terrestrial > Soil > Wetlands > Peat ...
GCGTCAGTTTGCGCGCCTCGGAAAGAAACATCTTTATAGACGGAATGGCCTGCCTTCCGTCCGGCCCCCAGTAAAGACGCTTGTCCGCTTCCAGTTCTTCAAAGGCTTCTTTAGAGCGCCGCCACGCGTTGGTCGTTGGATGCGCCACATTGCCGGTATTCGGATTTTTAAGCGGATAACACAGATTTGGCCGGTCCTGCGGTGAAGCTGGATTTAAGAAAGATGAGCCCTTCCAGACACCTCGCGGATCATTATCCGGATTGGAATAACGCGCATCGGCTTCTTCGGTGCGCGGAAGCAAGTTGACCTCGAAAGCCTCTGACTTGGCGTAGACGAATATGTGCTCGACGACGGTTGTAAAATCGACCGTATTGTTGCTGCGCGTATAACGCTTTTGCCATGCGATATCGGCTTTGAAGTTTTCTTCACCGAATATCTGATCGGCAAGTTCGCGCAGCCGACTCGCCTCATGATCGTCGATGGAAATGAAAATCGCGCCATCCTCGCGAAGAAGATTTCGCGCAAGGTACAGGCGTGGATACATCATATTCAGCCAATTAGAATGATAGCGTCCCACCGTATCGGCATTGGTCGAAAATTTCCTTCCCTCCGCGTCAACCTGCCCGGTATAGGCAAGGTAGGTTTCCAAGATCTCTGCATATTTGTCGGGGTAAATAAATTCCTGACCGGTGTTATAGGGTGGGTCGATATAGATCATCCTGATCTTTCCGAAATACGGCTTCTGTAGCAGCTTCAGGACTTCAAGATTGTCGCCCTCGATGAAAACATTTCCGGTCGCTGCAAAATTTACAGACTCTTCTGGGCACGGCTTTAGCGTCGCGTTGCTCGGCTGCTGAATGATTTTCATGCATTGTGCTTTTCCCGGCCACACCAAGCCGAAGCGTTCCTGACCGGCTTCGACCCATTGACCGAGCGCGCGCCTTAGCTGCTCAAAATCAATTTTTCCTTCGGAGAGGCACTCGGGAAAGCTCCCTGCCAGAAAATTCCGCAATGTGGTTCGCTTTTCCTCCGACAGATCAGCAGACAGCAGAGACAGCTTTGTGGCTATGGCGTCGGTCTCATTCATATCGCCTCCTAGCGGCGCTTTTTGTTGTTAGGCATCAGTACCATCCATACAAGCGAGTCGTTGTCCGGCCCCAGGTTCCAAGGGCGAGCGAGCGATCGACGATATCCATCATCGACTGATCGGGCGGTACTATCTCGAAATAAAGCCCGCCGCTTTTTTCATCGTGCTCGACGTATCCGATGCCGGCCTTATTTGCGCGAGCCCAATCGACGAGGGGCGTCGCATTCGGAATGTTCAAGCGAAACATGCCGTTATCGTCGTAGTACTTATACTTGAAGGTCCGTACAGCGCCGTCGGCGCATAGAATATCAACCGTCCCGTCCTTCGTTGGTTTGCCGAAAACCCGGCGCAGCACGAGCCCCGCCTCTTTCGGAAATTCGAGCTGGAGGTTGTATTCTCCCGTAAACGATTGAAGACCCGCCCAAGCAACCGAGGCCGCGGATTCGGAGATAGCTTTTTCCTGCGGCTTCGGCGGCGATACGCCTTTCTTGGGGACGCCCTTAACGGTCTCAGGTATGGTGTCGGCCGCACCTAGAACCACGAGATCTTTCGGAGTGCGATTCCTGTTGCGAATCTCAAAATATTTCTCGTAGTTCTTCAGCATGGCTTTTGTCAGCGGAGCGCCGACAGTCCAGCAATCCAACCACGCCTGTCCGATAGATTCTCCGGCGTCAGGGGGCACGCTCCAGGCCGCGCACTCGCCATTCGTCACGAATCCTGAATGGCTGAGATTCGGCGATCCTGTGATGGCGAGGGAAGGTTCGACGACTCCCGCATCATCGTCGAAGCCGGCGGCGCCTACATAAAGCTTAGGGTGAAATGTCCCGGCCAGAGTGTCGACAATGCGAACATTCCAGCCGCTGCTTACCGCGCTTTCCAGAGCTTTCGGATGAGTAACACCATCCTTCGTGTCCGTTACCAACCGGACCTCGCCGACACCGCTTTCCTCAAGAATGTTCTTCACAAGATTGAAGCCGGATGCGGAAACGTATGCAACGGCCATCCCGAACACGGGCGGCTTCAACTGCAAAAGCTGCTTCCGGAAGAGCGCTTTGTAGGTATTGCCCGTAATACCGGTGGTGAGGACGGAGCGTGTCATTTGCCTTCTGTCCCCTCACTCAACCAGAAATCTCACGGCGAACAGCTCTTCGTCCGACACTGTCTGCCCCAACCGCGCTTCTACTTGGTCCAGAAGGCCGTCCTTCTGGACCTCAATCTCTTTCGCCGCCGTGTCGTAAGCCCGCCATGCTTCATCCCGCCTCACTTCCAGCTCGCGGGCCTTGCGCTGGAGGATCAGCTTGTCCGGCAGGTTGCCGGTTTGGCGGACTTCCTTTTTGAGCGCTTTGATCTGATCGTCCAGCTCCTTGAGATCGGCCTTCAGACCCGCGCGGCGGTCTTCCGCCCAGTTGTCGAGCTTATCCATCTCGTCGTCGAACCATGCAGACTGCCGCGCCGCCATTTCATCGAGAATGGCTTTCCGCTCCAGTTCGATGGTGCTGCTCATGGATTCTGGGGGGCGCAAATCGGCGACACCGTTCTTGCGCGCCGGAAGCTCGAAAAGACGCATGGCCGTTTTCGGGTCGAGACGCGCGCCGTCATCGGTCATGGCCGCGAGGATGATGTGGTCCTGATCGTCAGAGCCCCGGACGGACAGCTTGTGCGCTACGAGCGTCCCGGCTTTTCCAACCAGAGGCTCGATGGCCACGGCTGTTTGCGGCCAGCCGGTATAGTCGAACACGATGTTGGCGCCGTTCAGCTGGCGGGAACCGGCCAACGATAAAAGATGCTGCGCCAGCGGATGTCCGAGGCGGTAGCGGTGGCCATCGATGCCGTGGCGCGACATGTAATAACTGCCGGTTGCCGCGTCGATCCCGTCAGGCGCGACTTTCAGCATGAAGGTCAAGTAATCGTCGTCGAACTTGGCATCCTTACCAAGCTCATGCTTGGTCACAGCCCAGAGCATTCGCGCGAAGCGGTCCAGATACTCCTTGCTCTGGGTCATGTTCACTTTCAGCCGGTCGTGGACTTCCGCGTCGAAGTTCTCCAGCAGTTTGCGTCGGGTGTCTTCCATAGTCGTGTTAATGTGAGTATCCATTTCCGTGCGCAACTGCTCGAACTCTTGCTCGATTTCCTCCGTCGAACGGCAGTTCTGATAAATGGACACGATGCGTTTCTCGAACTCGACGCCCGATTCAATCGCGCCAAGCACCTCATCGCTCGCGCCGAACACGCCGGAAAACAACTTAAATTTTTCGGCAAGCAGTTCGTAGACGCGCTGGTCGGCCGCGTTGTTCTTGTTGAGGAAGTTGACAACCACCACGTCGTACCGTTGGCCATATCGATGACAACGCCCGATACGCTGCTCAATCCGCTGCGGGTTCCACGGCAGGTCGTAATTGACGACGATCGAACAGAATTGAAGATTGATGCCTTCGGCTGCCGCCTCTGTAGCGATCATGATGGCGGCGTTCTCGCGGAAATATTCGACCAGAGCCGCGCGCATGTCGGCGGTGCGCGACCCGGTCACGCGGTCGGTGCCCTTATGGCGCTGAACCCATGCATCGTAGATCGCCTTGGACCCGGCATCGGAATTCGAACCGTTGAAGAGGACGAGCTTGCCTTCATAGCCGTTTTCCGAGAGCAGGCGGACGAGATACTCCTGCGTGCGGCGCGATTCCGTGAAGATGATCGCTTTCTCCGCACTGCCCAGCTCCAAAGCCTTCGCAAAACCAACGCGCAGGGCACTTAGTAGCGCCTGTCCCTTAGCGTTCTCGGAAATGGAAACGGCGAGATCGCGAAAGCCGTGCAGGTCGGCAATCTCTTTTTTGATATTCCCTATATCGTCTTCGGTAAGAAGAACGGGTTCGTCGTCCTCGTCCTCCCATTCCTCAGCAACCTCGTCGAGCTGCTCGAAATCCTCAGCGATTTCCTCTTCGAGCTTCTGGCGCAGATTTGTATCGTCTCGAAGCTGCCGTTCCAGTTTTCGCGCGAGTGAATCCAGCGCGCCGGCTATGGCGAAGGTGGATGAAGCGAGGAGCTTGCGCATGATGAGAGTCATCAGCGTGCGCTGACTGGACGGAAGGGCCTGCAAGGAAGGACGGCGTAGATAGTCCGACACCATGTCGTACAGTGCTTGCTCGCGCTCGGTAGGCACAAACTCCTGCGTGATCGGGATGCGATTTGTATAGCGGATATATTCAAGCACCTGCCGCCGAAGCGTTCGGTGGCAGACTGGCTCCAGCCGGGACTTGAGTTCGCCGAAAGCGTTATCCCCGGTCAGCCGTGCATACTGGGCGCGAAAGCTTTTGGCATCACCAAAGGCATAGTCGTCAATCAGGCTGACCAGTCCGTACAGCTCCATCAGGGAATTCTGGAGTGGAGTCGCCGTGAGCAACAGCTTCGGAGCGTTGGCAAGCGCGCCTTTGAGAACCTTGCCGATGCGATTATCAGGACGATAGACGTTGCGCAGCCGGTGGGCTTCGTCGATGACGACGAGATTCCACGGTATGACCATCAGCTCGTCGGCGTGGCGAGCTGCGAACTGAAACGAGCAGATTACTAGCACCTTCTGTTCAAAGGGCTGGCGCGTCCCCTCCTTGGACATCCGGTTATAATTGCGGGATTCCAGAATCAGGGTGGGGAGAAAGAATTTCTCCTCGATCTCCTGGGACCATTGCTTGCGTAGGTTCGCTGGTGTGACGATGAGAATGCGTCTTTTGCCCTCTGTCCACTTCTGGGCAAGAACCAACCCCGCTTCGATCGTTTTACCGAGACCGACTTCGTCCGCGAGGATGGCCCCCTTTGACAGCGGAGATTTGAAGGCGAACAGGGCCGCCTCGACTTGATGCGGGTTCAGGTCAACCTGAGCGTCAAGCAGTGCACCGGCGAGCTTTTCCGCATCGGCGACCGAATGTCGCCTGCCCAGCTCATGCGCGAAAAGTTTGGCGTGGTACTCAGTTATCACCTGTGCTGCGTCTCCCCCGCTGCTGCGCCACTTCGCGCTGAATCCACTTTGCAATCTCCTGCCGGTCGAACCGCCACGAGCCCCCCACCTTGAAACCGGGGATTTTCCCGTCCGCGGCAAGCCTATAGGCAGTCTTCTCGTTGATCTTGAGAAGGTCAGCCATCTCCCTGATCGTGAGAATCTCGTCGCTCATAAGTCTTCCGGAATCGGGACCCGACCGGAATTATAAGGAAAATTAGGGAGAATTAGTGAGAATTCTTGAGCAGGGAAATTGACGTAATGCTGTGCGTTCCCCGCTAGGGATTAGCGGCCCCGATCCAGATCGCGGTCTCTGCGCCGGCGCGGTGACGGGTGGCGCGCGGGATGGCGGCGTTGAAGATCGCGCGGGTGATATAGGCATTGACGGGAAGACCGGATGTTTCGACGCGGCGGCGGAACTCGTCCGCCAGGTCTGCCGGCGGACGGTAGGAGATCGGTGCGTTGCGCTTCTTGTCGGTCTTCTCCGTCATGCTGCCAAAGTTAGGCGCGTCCATCACCCGCCTGCCTCGCACGAACCTCGTGCGATCCTCGCGGGCTCCGGGGCCGCGCCTGCCCCGGTCGAAGAGTTCCAAGGGAGAGCCGAAGTCTCCCTTGCGGCTGTGCCGCGCCGCAGCCCGACAGGGCTTCAGGCGGTCGTGGTCTCGGGGCGCGAAAGCCCCGGACGCCGGTTTTAGGCGCGGCCATCAATGATGATCTTGTCGGGGCGGCTCATTCTGCCGCCTCCTGCTGCGCGCCGGGTTGCAGCATGTGGAGATAGCGGTCGCGGTCACGCTGGCTTTGAACTGCGAGGCCAACTCCGCAATGCCGTCCAGCGAAATATCGCCAATTCCATCGAGCCGCGGTCCGACCATGAACGGCGGCAGGATTAGGTCGCCTGAATACGCGTCGGCCTGCCTTTCGGCGTCTTTTGATTTATCGTCGAGCGGCTTTCCTATGTCCGACGAACGGCATACGAACGACCTGCCGCGGTGGTGGTGCCAATGCCCCAGCTCATGCCCGGTGCTGAATCTTTTCCGATGCGAAGACGTATCGGGGCTGACGTAGACGACGGCGCGGTCCTTGAAGCCGATTAGGGCACGAGCATGTCGAGCTGCTGCCCCGGCTCTATGAACCGCGGAGCCGACTGGAGCTGATCCGGCGCCAAAGCCGGCGGAATTTCGGCCGGCCGCGTGCGCTCGTAGAGCGCTCGTTCCGCTAGGGGCGGTTGGCAGGAAAGCGTTCTATCATCTATATTGCGGACGCGAGCGGTTCGCGGCTACCGGCCGGATATGATACAATGCCTGGCATGACCAAGATGCTTGAAGAGGCCATCAAGAAGGTCCGCGAGTTGCCTGAGGCGGAGCAAAACGAAGCCGCCGAAATGCTGCTTAGCGTCGCCGCCAAGAGCGACGAACCCGTGCACCTCGACGACGAGACTCGGGCCGCTGTGCGCGAGGGACGCGAGCAGGCGCGGCACGGCGAATTCGTGAGCGATGAGGACATGGCCGCGTTCTTTCGGCGGCACGGTGTCAAGCGCCACGGAGCATGAGGGTCCGCTATACGCTGCGCGCTCAGGCGGACCTTGACGCCATTTACACCTATCTCGACCAGCGGACGCCATCGGCGGCGTTGTCCGTGAAGCATTTGATCGAACGGCGGATTGCCAGTCTGGCGGATTTTCCGCTTGCTGCGCCGGTCACCGACGACCCGGATGTGCGGGAACTGACCATCGTCCGCTATCCCTACAAGGTCTATTACGAACTGTCGGGCGAAGAGGTTTGGATACTGCATATTCGCCACACGGCACGCCGGCCTTGGAGTGGGGAGGATAATTAAATTGCGCAACGAAATACTGCGGCCGTCAAGCTCTAAGAAATGGCTTCTTTGAGCCACCGTTTGTCGCAAGCGTCGCAGAACTAATCTTGTGCGACCCTTCAACGTGATCGTTCCCCGCCGGGATGGTATGATGGTTGCATGACCAAAATACTTGAACTCGCCATAGAGCGTCTCCGCCATTTGCCGGACCAAATGCAGGACACCGCGGGCCGCGCTCTGATTGCGCAGATTGCCGAAATTGAGGAGGAGCCCGAACCGGGAGACCTGGAGGCAATCACCGAGGGCCGCAAGGATTTTGAGCGCGGCGATTTTACGACCCTAGATGAATGGCGGCATGAAATGGGGCTTGGTGATCGGTAGCCGCGCCAAGCGTCAGTTGCGTCGCCTTTCGCCTTCTGAATGCGTGCATATAGACGGCGCGTTCGAGCAACGCCGCGGCTCGAACACGTACTAACATCTCAGCTTCGCGTCAGCTAGCAAACGCTTCTACCGTTTGGGCAGCCAAATGGACGTGTCAGTGGCAGGGGCTCGGGAATGCCCCACCTCTTCCATTTTCCAGTGGCCGGATCGAGATATGGCGTGCCAACCGGTGCATCCTTCATGGTTTCGAACCAAGCCCTGTTGGCCTGCGCAAGGGAGCCGATTGCAAGAAACGTACCCGCAACAACTCCCAGGATGATTAAAATGGAACGCCCCTCATATGCGCTTCGGACAAAGTGAGCTATGAGAAATACAACGAGGATGATCGACACAGCACTAGAAACAAGTCGGTTTGAATCAATAAACCCAATCCGGACAGGGTAATCGAACCACTCCTCTAATATTTGCTCGGCGATTTCCAATGCCGCATACGCGCTCAGGACAGGCAGAAAAATATATTCAGACCACCACGTCCATCGCTCCGCCTTCACCTCGATCTGCCTCTTGTTTCCGACGAGCGGCAGTTTCGCGGCCCGGACCACCACTACCCCACCGCCGGCAAGCAATAGCGCCACCGACCACGCGGTAATCATTTTGTTCCATGGCAACGTTGCCCACACACCGTCGAGCGTCCCGTCCGCAAGATGCGTCAGGATGCTGGCGATAGCCATCGCGGCTGAAATAGCGATTCGCGATGAGGAAAGCATTCATTTGAACACACCCGCAGTTACGCTGATGTCGGCCGCGCTAGCCATTCCGCTGCCGGCGTTCGCGCCAGTTTCGGATAAAGCCTTTGTTTTTTGCATTCGCCTCTTCGATGAGACCGGGAAGGACTGCGGCATTCCCGGTGATAGTTTCCCACAAGGACCATACCGCATACCCTGAGTCGATATTATCCTGGAGCCGGTCCGGCTTGGCGCACCCATTGTTAACGATCGGATTCGTTGGAAGTTTGACGCCGATGAGCCCGTGCTCTTTATCGAGGGTAGCCGTGATTTCCCAATCGACGAATTTACGCCAACGTGTTTCAGCTCCGCACAAAACAATTGTGCAAGAACTTCCCGTCACATAATTCTCGCGAATTCGGCGCATGACGTATTCGACATCGTCGCTATCGATCGCACGTTCGACAGAATTATCGTCGATTACGTCGTAGGTCTCGGCAAAATGCCGAGCGAAGGCGTCATACCACGCGCGATCGCCCCCGTGGTGATAGCTTACGAAGACCTTCCGCTTTATGTTCAGAAGGGCCGAGACGCCGGGATATCCAAAAAAATTCGTCATAGCGCGAGGACTCGGGTGCTATCGTAGCAGAAATTAGTTTTACAACCAACGCCTGTGGACAACGTCACGCCTCCGCCAAAAGCAACATCGCGGAGCGCTGGCGGCCCGGCAGAACCAACGCGGCGCGCGGCGAAACGAAAACTTCACCCCCGCCTGCGCCTGCAATAACCGTCCTCGCCTAGCCGAGAACCGCAGCGGAACAGCCATATCTCGGCTGCGCGTGGCGCGCCTTCTTTGAACGAAACGAAAAAGACCTTTTGTCAAGTGAGCCTAAAAACCAAGCGTGCCCCAGCACGCGTCCGCTCCGCAGGAGCGAACTACAATCGGTTTTGTCGTCTTCCTCCTCCTCCCCTCCCAGTCAGTCCGTCGAAAAGAGCCCTACAATTAACCCCGTATGAAATCTTTGTTGCTGGCCATTCCGCTTTTGCTGGCCAGTCTCTTCGGCACTCACTCACCGGCAACGCCACCGCCCGAGATTGCGACCGCCGCCGTTGTCAGCAACCAACCGTCATCCGCTCTACCGGGTGTCACATCGACAGGATTGTTTTTCGCTTCTTTCGCCCATTCTGCAGCCGCCTCATCAGCTCAATTCACCGCAGTCGCCGCAGGAGGGTTGCAGAGCGACGAAACCATTGCATCCTCACTAGAGAACTATCTCGCCCAGCAACTCGGCAGTGCGCTTTCCGAAGGCGCGTCGGCGTGGGGCGCACTCGCATCACTCGTAGCGCCCCATCTCTCGACGACTGTCGCCTCGCAGAACGTTCCGGCGGCGGCGCCAGTGATGCTCACAGCCGCGGTCGCCGACAGCCAACCCACATCCGTTGCTCCGCTCGCCGTCACCTCGACCGGATTACCTCCTGTCTCTTTACTCGGCGCCGTTTCATCCGTTTCGGCGGTACAGAGCGACATACTCGGCACCTCAACCGCATCGAACGGCTTCGTCACGCAAGAGCAACTCGCGGCGGCAATAGGTGATCTTAGCTCGCTTAAAGGAAGCCACCGACCGTGGGGCCTTCCGGCTCGACCGATTTTGGAAGCAAGCTGACCAATTCTGGGAACGAATAAGTGAGGCCCCACAAAAGCAGGAATCCGGGCAGCCAAAACGCAATTACAACACCGAAATTATTGTCGAGTAGGTCGCTTTTCTCAGCCATTCCCCCCCACGAAATCGAAGGGCGGAATGAAAGTCCGCAATCTTGAGTTCCAAGTCAACGGCTATTCAACCATCCTGCAATGTGCAATTCTGCGAGCATGTAACGAGGGGGAGCACCGATGGGCTCGCTGCGGCGCTGGGCAATGAACCGGGCCGACTTCACGCTGGGTGTTTTCCTCGGGCTGGCACTGACAGTTCTTATTCTTCTAACCGCTTTCTCCCAATCCTTTAGACTGGCGCTTTTTGGAAGTACCGACGCTCAGAAATCGATGGCCTCAGCGCTAATTGCGGCCGTCGCGGCTCTCACCCTCGCTGTCGTTGTCGGAATAGTCAAAGTTACCTCGGCTCGGCAGAGTCTGACCAGTCTCATCACGTCCGAAATTAGAGCCATCCAGTACGGAATTCTTACGATGGACATGTTTGATTTTTGGGGACGTGTATTCGCGCACCCGGCGGGGGGAACACTGGGATTCGCAGATACCCCGCGGCAAGAAGACTATTTTCAATTATTTCATTCTGCTGCACTGAACGTTGGCAATCTACATCCTCGTGCAGTTGAGGCGATAGTGCGCTTCTACAGCTACCTCAAAATGTCGCGCGACGCCGCTGCCGCGTTACATTCTTGGAAGGAACAGGAAGATTCCGCCGTCAGACAAATGCACGTAAGATACGTTATTGAAATTCTTGCGCTCTCGATGAACTGGGGATTTGTCGCGCTGTGGTGCATGGGTTCCGTTTGCCAAAAGCAGGATTGGCAGCTGCTTGAAAAAGCTCGCGCTGCGTACAATCGAGCGTTCGATGGTGCCTTTGAGGCATTTTTCAACGACCATCCACGGATATGGATATTGACGGATTTTTTCGAGCAGCGGCAGAAGACCCAGGGTGTAGCCACAACTCACTAATGGTCACAGCAATGCCCGACACAGTCTCCCCGCCTCCAAAAAGACGCATCGCAGTCTTCCTCGACGGCACCTGGAATACCGTGGACGACAACACGAATGTTTGGCGGCTCAAATCGCTGCTGGCGACAACGAGCAGCGACCGACTTCAGCAACTGATCTACTATCATAAAGGCGTGGGCACAACCTACGGCAGTTATGTCCGCGGAGGTATGCTCGGATACGGCCTTAATGACGAAATCATTCGTGCGTACGAGTGGTTGATTGATAACTACAACCCCGGCGATGAGCTCTTTATCTTCGGCTTCAGCCGCGGCGCATACACCGCGCGTAGCCTATCGGGTCTCATCGGCAAATGCGGACTACTATCAAGTGGCGCACCGCTGTCTGTGAAGCAGATGTACGAACGGTATCGCCGGGCGAGCGCCGTCAAGACGCTCCGCACCCTGAGCGACGAACAACAATCCGGCAAAGCTGACTTCTCGCTTGAGGAGCGCTGGCTGCTCAAATACTCGCAGCCCATCGACATAGACTTTCTCGGCGTGTGGGACACGGTGGGCGCCATGGGCTTGCCCTTCGGCAATCTGCCCATCTTGGGTAAACAGGACATGCAATTCCTGAACACCGGCCTCCGTGTTTCGAACAAGTTTGCCTTTCATGCGCTGGCGATTGACGAACACCGGGAGGCGTTCGCTCCAACGCTGTGGACCGTAGACTATGTCAAAGACGCGCCGCCGCCTCACCATCGCAGGACGCTTCAAGAAGTTGAACAGCGCTGGTTCATCGGCGCCCACGCGAATGTCGGCGGCGGGTGCGAAAGCG
>Ga0208849_1002131_pt1 | contig 11482 bp, 12 predicted proteins | sample NGESurdeep072012_10_FD_184470 | JGI IMG/M metagenome (GOLD analysis project Ga0208849, IMG submission 184470) | Arctic peat soil microbial communities from Barrow, Alaska - NGEE Surface sample 53-3 deep-072012 (SPAdes) | ecosystem: Environmental > Terrestrial > Soil > Wetlands > Peat ...
TAGGAGAAATTCAATCCGATCTCGGAGCCGTCGCCGAGCAGGCGGCGGAACAGGGGCTGGTCCTGCGGGGTGGAAATGACCAAAATGTCCCGGATCCCGGCCAGCATCAGCGCGGAGAGCGGATAGTAAATCATGGGCTTGTCAAAGACGGGCAGCAATTGTTTGGAAACAACTGCCGTCACGGGATGCAGGCGCATGCCCGTGCCGCCGGCGAGTATGATTCCCTTCATAACCCCTCATAGCTTTAATTCTGGAATATAACAAATGGCGTGCGACAACCAAGTTTGTTATGGCGAAGGACTGAGTTTGCCTCGCCCCCTGGTGCATTGCCGATGAACGTCATTGTCGCCGATCTCCCGGAAGTCCTGATAATCGAACCCAAGCTCTTCGGCGACCAGCGCGGCTTCCTTCTCGAAACCTATCAAATGGTCCGTTACACTGACTGGGGGATCTGTCGACCCTTCGTACAGGACAACATGTCCCGTTCGACCCGAGGCGTGCTGCGGGGGCTGCATCTGCAAAATCCGGGCACCCAGGGCAAGCTGGTGAGCGCCATGCGCGGCCGAGTGCTGGATGTTGCCGTGGATGTGCGCCTCGGCAGCCCAAACTTCGGGCGCCATGTCGCGGTCGAACTGAGCGAAGAGAACCGCCGGCAATTGTGGATTCCGAGGGGGTTTGCGCATGGCTTCCTGGTGCTGTCGGAGACAGCCGATTTCTTTTATAAATGCGACGATCTCTATCGTCCGAAGGACGAGATCGTGGTGCGCTGGGACGACCCGGCCATTGGCATTGCGTGGGGCGTGGAGAACCCGCTGCTTTCGGCCCGGGACGCAGCGGCGCCGTTGCTGTCGCAGGTCACAAATCTTCCCGTCTACGGCCAGGTTTGATGCGTATCCTCGTCACCGGCGTCACGGGGCAGGTTGGCAACGCGCTGGCCAAACGGCTCGGCAGGCTCGGCGATGTCGTTCCGGCCGACCGTTCGGTCCTCAACCTGGCCGAGCCCGGCACGCTTCCAGAGGCTCTTGATCGTCTTTCGCCGGATCTGATTCTCAATCCCGCGGCCTACACCGCGGTCGACCGCGCGGAGGACGAGCGCGAGCTCGCCTTCATCGTCAATGGGGAAGCGCCCGGTGTGATTGCCCGGTGGGCATCGCGGGTGCATGTTCCCCTCGTCCACTTCTCGACCGACTATGTGTTCGACGGCCAGGGTGAGACGCCGTCGCACGAGGATAGCCCGCCGGCTCCGCTGTCGGTTTACGGTGCAAGCAAGCTCGCCGGAGAAGAAGCCATTCGGGCTGGAAATGGACCTCATTTGATCGTTCGGACATCCTGGGTCTACGCGGCAGCGGGCGCCAATTTCCTGAGGACGATCGCGCATTTTGCCTGCGAGCGAACGGAATTGAAGGTCGTCGCAGATCAAATCGGCGCGCCAACCGCCGCGCGCGTTATTGCCGACACCGTAGCCAGCATACTCGCGGCAGACAGCACCAATCTTCCTCAACGCTTCGCCAGAGCTAACGGCCTCGTGAATATTGCAGCGTCGGGCCAAACCAGCTGGCACGGCTTTGCTGTCCGGATTGTCGATGGTTTGCGTGCGCGGGGGATCGAACTCGCCGTCCAATCGATCGCGCCTTTGCGAACCGAGGAGCTTCCAACGCGAGCGAAGCGGCCAAATAATTCCCGCCTGGATATGACGCGGCTGAGCGACGCCTTTGGCTTGATTACTCCGTCCTGGACTGATTCGCTTGAACCCGAGCTTGACAAACTTGCGCGAGAAATGCGGAGTTGAACAGGATAGTGTCGTCGGTCGGCGCGGCGGCCGACGGCTTGCCAAGTCAAATCGGCTGATGCATATTCGAAGGAATCACGAACGGGGATTGCATCATGAACGACGATCATGAGCCGGGGGCAGATGACAACACCGCGGGGCAGGCACAAGAGCCGACGCGACGCGAGGCGTTGGGTCGCTTTGCGCAGTATACAGCGCCGATCATGCTGGCCATGCTGTTGAGCGAAAAAGCGGCCGCCATAAGCGGAACTTGAGCGGCAATCTCGGTTAAGCGCCAGCTTGATGCATCGGTTGGCTGGCCGGGTGGCGATGGCAGGCGCGACGTCGGCGCAATACTGTCGGCGTGACTGCTGGCGGCTTGCCAAGTCAAACTTGCCAAGTCAAATCGGCTGATGCACAATTCCATTTAGTCACGAACGAGGATTGCGTCATGAGCGACGATCTTGTGCCTGGGGTGGATGACGACACCGCCGAGCAGGCGCAAAGGCCAACGCGACGCGAAGCATTGGGTCGCTTCGCGCAATATACGGCGCCGATAATGCTCGCCATGCTGTTGAGCGAAGAGACGTTGGCGCTATCCTGAGCGATGTTTTTGCATGCGATTCTTCTGAGTATGCGGCCGGAGACCCCGGCCGTGATGCTTTGAGCAAATCCACTGGACCCGACCGGTCGCAACCGAAATCTGCTTGGCTCCTTCCAGGGAATGCCAGGCCGAAACCAAGGGCGTTGAGGAACTCTCGACGGAGCGCTCATCAAATTGAACGACGACATCCGACCGTCCGTGTGGGCACGCAAGTTTCCGATCGACGGCGGCCTGCTGCTTCTCGGTGTCAATTCCGGAAGCCTCTTCGCGTACAATGACACGGCGCGCTTCGCGTGGGAGTTGATCGAGGCCGGCCGGCCTGTTGAGGATTTGGAGGCGGAGTTCGAACGGGCGTGGGGCATCCAACGGTCGCGCGCACGAGCAGACCTTCGATCGATCCTTGCGCAATGGCGCGCGCAGGGTCTCATCGCCGGAGCCGAGAGCGAACCGGCCGCAGCCGAATTTGAGTCCCGCGTCGCCGTCGATGGATATCGCGCTGCGCCGGCTAAATGGGCCTCGGAGTGGATTTGCACGATCGGTGGAATAGCGATGGCATTCGCGGTCGAGACCGATCTGCCTTCGGTCCGGCTATTTCTCAGCCATCTGGAGACTCCAGGCGCGTTGCCGCAAACAAGAATTGAAATTAGAGGCAGCGTATCCACCGAGGCCGTGCTCATCCGCGACGGAGTGGAACGGATGCGCACCAGCGATCCGGGCCTGCTTGGCGGCGGCCTGTGGCACTCCATCCTCGAATGCATCCACCCCAATGTGCATTGGCGCGCGATCATTCATGGCGCGGCGCTGGCGCGCAACGGTATGGGTTTCGCGCTTGCCGGGCCGTCCGGAAGCGGCAAGACGACGCTGGCGGCCGGTCTCGTCAGCCGGGGTTTCGACTATCTCAGCGACGACGCGGTGCCGCTATCCGAACCCGATGGCGAGATCGTGCCGTGGCCGCTGCCGCTCAGCGTCAAGCCGGGCAGTATCGAACTTCTGAAATCGCGGTTTCCGGAATTGGGCAACGCTCCGGTCTATCCCACAAAGGGCACCGAGGCGCGGCTGCTGGTCCCGGCGGCCAAAGTGTGGGACGCAACGGCGGTGAAATTGCGAACCCTGATATTTCCGCGGTTTGTCGGAGGCGCCGCGCCGAAACAGCGGAGACTCTCACAATTTGAAGCGGTCCGGAACCTGCTGGGCGATCGGGTCTGGCTTGGCTATCCGATCACCGAGGCAAGGGTAAAATCCTTCCTTGACTGGCTCGATGACACGCCTGCCTATGAGATCTTTTACGGCACACTCGATGATGCCGTACAGCTTGTCGAACGCGTGATCGCATGACCCGGTGGGAAGCCTTCACAAGCGTCTGCTCTTATCTGCGCGCCGGGCTTCTTGGTGGCGAGCATATCCAACGGGCCGACGTAAGCTGGGAGTTGATGATCGAAGTCGCGAGTTTTCATTTCGCCACCACCACGCTGGCGGCATGTCTCGATCCAGGCATGGATGTTCCCAGCGATGTTCGCGATTATTTCGAGTCCGCGCTTGCGCTCAATGAGAAACGCAACGAACAGATTCTTTCGACCCTGGCGCGCGTCGCCGTCCTGCTCAACGCTATCGATATCGAGCCGGTGCTCCTGAAGGGCGCCGCGCTTCTGGTTGAAGGAATCTATCCGCAGCCGTCGATGCGAATCCTGGGCGACATCGACATCCTGATTCCGAAAGATCGATCGGCCGAGGCTCTGGCCGCATTGAAAGCCGTCGGATACGAAACGAAATCGTCGGCCGTATCGCCGCCAACGCACCACCATCTGCCCATGCTGCTGGATCCCGAAACCGGGACCGGCGTGGAATTGCATACCGATGTCATCAGCCGGTCCGCCGGTGCCGTGATCGCAACCGACTGGTTTTGCGAGATGGTTCGGCCGGTTCTGTTTCGCGGTCAGCGCGTGCGGCTGCCGGAGCCGACGCGGAATGCCGGTCACATCATCTTTCACAGCGAGATTTTCCACGGATTATACACCCTGAACAAGGTTCAGCTTCGCCATGTTATGGATCTGGCGCTGCTCCGATCACGCCATGAGAAGGCAATCGACTGGGGCGAACTCGATCGCCGATTCTCCGCCGCCGATGCAGGCGAAGTGCTGGCGACGTATCTTCACCTGGCCAGCGAATTGCTCGGCCAGGCCGCGCCTCAACTGAGCCACCCGCCACGGACGGACGCCATGACAGAGTTGCGCAGCACGGAATCGCGCGATGGCTTTCATTTTCAGATCGAGCGCCTGCAATCCACGTGTGACGGCCTGTTGACGCATTCGAGTTTTCTTCAGTCCGAATGCGACAGATTGTTGGCGCATTCGAATCTCCTTCAGTCCGAACTTGAAAACGCCAGAAGCGCACTGGCTGCAATTTTGACGTCGCGATCGTGGCGGCTCACGGCTCCCTTGCGCGGGATCGTCAATACGTCCCGGGCCGTATGGCGCGGCCTGTCCCGCTAGGGTCCGGGCTCAAGGGGAACGAACATCGTCGTCAAGCATCGTTTTGCAGCGGAAGCCGCCGGCTGAGACGGATCGTCGTGATTTCGTGACATCGCCAAACCACGTAAGTAGAACCTGCCTCCAGGCATCATTTCTCCGCTACTTCTGACGTTCGGCAAAAAGCGCGCCCTTCTGTCGGTATACTACGAAACGCACAGTCGCGCATGCCATTTGACCGCAAGCAGCTGCGAGGGACCGATCGGAACGGCGCTGATCCGGCTCGCGATTCCGATCATGCTGGGAAACCTGCTGCAGACCGGCTACCAGCTCACCGACGCGTTCTGGGTCGGCCGGCTCGGCGCCGCCGCGGTGGCAGCCGTCTCGGTCAGCTTTCCCTTCACCTTCCTGGCGATCGCGCTGGGGGCCGGGCTGGCGATGGCGGGCGCGATCCTGTCGGCGCAGTATATGGGCGCCGGACGCCAGGACATGGTCAACCACGTCGCCGCGCAAACCATGATGATGGTCGCGCTGACCTCGGTCGTTCTCGGCGCCGCGGGCTATCTGCTGTCGCCGTCGCTGCTGAGGCTGCTCGGCGTGGCACCTGACGTCTATGCCGGCGCGCTCGGCTTCATGCGGGTCTCGTTCATCGGGATCATCTTTGTGTTCGTCTACGCCATGTTCCAGGCGCTGATGCGCGGCGTCGGCCAGACCCGGATGCCGCTATTGATCACGCTCGGCACCGTCGCCCTGAATTTTGTGCTCGATCCCTTGTTGATTTTCGGCTGGCGATCGTTGCCGCCGCAGGGCGTGATGGGGGCGGCGCTGGCGACCCTGATCACCCAGGCGCTGGCGGCGCAGCTCGGCATCGTCGTGTTCCTGCGCGGCCGCCACGGCATCCAGCTGTCGTGGCGCGGCTTCCGTCCCGATTTGCGTTATCTGAAGCGCGCGTTCCTGCTCGGATTTCCGGGCTCGGTTGAACATTCGACGCGCGGGCTCGGCTTGATGGTGATGTCGTTCCTGGTGGCGAGTTTCGGCACCCTGACGCTGGCCGCGTATGGGGTCGGGTCCAATATCCTGCTGGTGGTGACCATTCCGGCCATGGGCCTGTCCCAGGCGGTGTCGACCCTGGTCGGCCAGAACATCGGCGCCGGAAACATCGCGCGCGCCTCGCGGGTCAGCATGATCGGGACGTTTTCCGGCTTTGTCATCCTCACTCTGGCCGGCCTCGTCGCCTATGCGTTTGCGCCTGATATCGTGGCGTTCTTCGTGCCCGCCGACGCGAGCGTGATCGCCGAGGGCGCGCGCTTCATCCGCATCATGTGCCTCGCCCGGGGCGGCGTCGGCGTGCAGCTCTGCATCGTCTCGGCGTTCCGCGCCTCGGGCAACATGCTGATCGCGATGGTGATCGCGCTGGTCTCGCAGTGGATGATCCAGTTTCCGCTGGCCTATGTGCTGTCCAGGCACACCGTGCTGCAGGCCTCCGGCATCTATTGGTCGTTCCCGGTGACCAATATCGCGGTCGCCGTCATCTCGGTATGCTGGTTCGCGCAAGGCGGCTGGAAGAAGACCCGGCTCACGGAACAGGACCGGCAGGTCATCAAGGTCGAAGAGACCATCGTGGAAGAGGGGATTTTATGAGGGCGATGAACTTATGGCGCGCCGCTCAGCCGATCACTTCGGCGCGCGAAAATCGATCGCGCGCAGGATCACGCCGGGGGGATTGCCCTCCAGTTCGACGTCGCTGAATTTGCGCGCGGCGCGTTCCTCGATGCGGTCGCGCAGCCGCAAAAATTGCTGCTCGCGCTGGCCCGGCGGCGTTCGCGACGAGCCCTCCAACTGATCCATCGCGTCGGTCGAGATGGCGCAGGCCACGCTGGCCTCGTCATTCTTCATCGTGAACAGCACGACCATCCGGTTGAAGTCGTATTCCTGGAAACTGCCCTGAGTCAGCGCCATCTCGAAACTCCTCGATTGAACCGACGGCCAGATCTGGCAGTCAGAACTTCTTCTTGGCCGGCGGCGGATTGAGCTCGGCGATTTTCGACAGGCAATCTTCCTGGGTGGTGTGGGGACCGGTGACAAAGGTGCCGCTGACCTTGGTTGAGTACCAGCCCGATACCACGCCGAGCCGCAACGATTCTTCGGTTTTGACGTGGCGGGCGGAAAGAATGTTCATGGAGATTTCCTGACTGTGAGGCGTTGGCGTTAAGGCTTGGCGCAGAGTGGCGTTGCGGTGGTGGTGCGATGCCGGTTCATTGCGAAGCGACCGCGTCGGCCTGCTGCGCATCGGCAAGGTCGACCGAACTGATCGAAATCATCTCGGTCGAGGAATGGTGCGGCGGCGCGGCGGGAACCATGATCATGGGCGATGCGGCGGAAGCACGGAAACGACAGGCCTTCGATCAGCTCTTCATCGGTCACGACTTCGTAAGCTCCCGCCTTCAGCTGGCGATCGATGCCCCTGATCCGGAACGGATGCCTGAATGTCACCGTTTCGCGCCGCGACCTCGTCAAGATCAGCTTCCTCGAACTGGCGGGCGCCCCGCGCGATTCAACGAGAATTGAATCGTTTTCGCGCTTTCCGCCGACATTTGTTGTAAATCGTTTGTTCGCAGCGTTCCGAACGACAGCGCTGCTGTCCGGCGCATGAGGCGAACGCGGGATCACGTTGCGCCTTTTAGGCCGGAATAGCCATGATTTTCTTTCGCGTCCGTCGTAATGAGCGCGTGTTACGCGGCCGAAGACGATCCCGGTGACGACGCTGCGTCAACTTTCATCGGCAGCCCCTTGTCACAATAGTCGCTCACGACAAGCCGCCAGGTGGCTTCACCATCAGGCTGTGCATCGATCCGGGCAAAACCCAGTTTGCTGAAATGATCCCGGACCAGCCCGTTGCGGGCGGTCGGAACGTAACGTCCGATCAGTTCCGTGATCCCGGCGGCGCGGGCCCGCTGCACCAGGTACTGCAAGATCGTTTCCTCGACCCGCCGGCCCAGCACCCGGCACGACATGATCCAGCTATCGATTTCCCAGCGCCGCTCCTTTTGCAGGCAGATCACGGCCGAAATCATGCCGTTATCGCCGAAAATGTCCGCCAGGCGCGCCTGCACGGTAACGGCGTCCGGATTCGACTGCACTGCCCCGACTTCGGTCTCGCTGTAGCGCCGGGTGGTGAGGTTGAACTGATTGGATTTCGAGATCAGCTGGGCGATCCGCTTGCGGCCGGCGGTATCGAACGCGGCGATCGACAGCGTCATTTCGAGCGAGCGAAGATAATCGTCGTGGTTTCCGATCCGCTCGAGCTGGGCGGCGCGGCGCGCGTTGGCCTTGTAGAAACCGGCGCGAAGCCGGTCTTCGCTGGAAAAACCCGCCTGCTCGAAATATCCGGCGGCCTGGAACACCGGTATCCAGTCGCTGGGATCTTCCGGCAGTTCGGGAACCGCCACAGCGGGCAGTGCATCGCGGACCCGCTTGCGTTCGGCGGGGTTGTCATCGAGGAACACGAAGCTCTCGAGCCCGAGATCGAGCATGTCCGAGAGCGCCTTGATATTGGCGGCCTTGTCGTCCCAGTTGACCCGGAAGGCGGCGATATCGTCCTCCTTGAGCACCATTTCAGGATGGCTGCGAAACGCCTCGAGCGCGATCGTCTCGTCGTTCTTGGACGAGACGCAAAGAACGATGCCGCGCTCCTTGTAGGACAGCGCCATCCGCTGCAGCGCCGAATAGGTCTCGCCCAATGCGGTGCCGCTGCCCAGTACCAGGCCTTCGACGCCGTCATCGCCGACCACGCCGCCCCATAAGGTGTTGTCGAGATCCAGCACCAGCGCCCGGCGCGAGCGCCCCATTTGCGCCGCCACAATCCGCATCACATGGTCGGCATAGAGCGGTATCATCGCGGTCGCGAACGGATATTTGGCGGCGTACCAATAGCGCGCCGCCGACCACGCGGCTTGTCCGACCAGATTGGCAAGACCATTGACGTCGAACAGCAGGCGCGAGGCCTGCCGCGCCTCCTGCGCCAGGCGCCGGTTGAATGCGTCGGTGAGATAGCGCGGGCTGCCGGGTAGCCCGAGGTCCATGTTGATGTGGGAGGCGTCGGGATCGCCGGCCAGCGTCTGCAGAATGACCGGCCTTCCGGTCGCCGCGCCCGCGACCTCGGCAATCCGCGCGATCCGGCCCAGGGCGGCGTCGATCGTTTGCGCCGCGGCCTGTTCGTCGCCGAGCGGAGACGCCAGCCTCAGCATCCGGCTGTCCGAGGCCAGCAGCACAAAATCGACAGGGTTTTGCTTCAGCTGCTCGCGATTGGCGTCGAGCCATGGCTCGGGCTCCTCGTATTCCACCAGGGTCAGTTGAAGCAAAAATCCGTAGCGGATCGCGGTGCCGATCAAGGCGTCGGTGATATGCGAGGCGGTGCTGGCCGAGAGCACCAGCAGATGGATCGGCAGCAGGCCGTGGGTGCGGGCTTCGGCGGCGAGGTCAGCGGGCGCAGCCTTCAGCACGCCTCTGACCTTGCGGCCGAGCAGCCGGAGATCGGCTTCGTCCCAGCCGGCCTGCGCCAGCGCTCGGGCGGCCTTCAGCGCCTGCAACGGGTCGGCCGGCAGCGACTCGATCGCGTCGCGGATCTTGTTCAGGGGGCGCGCAAGCCAAGGCAGCGCCGGCAACGGCACCCTTGCAGCACCTCTGGCCGACGCGGTCGCTTCGCTCACCGCAAATGTTCCCCGATCGCGTCGACGAACTGGCGCACCGAATTGATCCCTTCGATCTCGGCGAGACTGAACTGGAACTCGAACTCGCTCTCAATGCCGCTCACCAGCCGGATATGGGCGAGGCTGTCCCAGCCCCTAAGATCGGCCTGACGGGTGTCGATGCCGATCACCAGATCATCATTGTCCAGTTCGGAGCGGAAAATATCCTGCAGCCTGGCCAGGATGACGACAGGCGAAGTCGTTTGCTCGGACAGTCGATCCGTCACGGCATCGGCCGTGCGGCGGGGATAAACAGCTCCTGTTTCGGAACCGGATCGATGTACATCGTGATACCTCTGCGACCAAGGGCAACCGTATGCTCGACGAAGAGTTTAGCATCCGCGGCAAGCATCTTCAAATTCGAGATTTTCGCTTCGACACAGAGATCGGGCCCGAAATGCCGGCGCAGCCGCAGCGGCCGGATGTCGCCGGTTCGCCTCAGATATTCGTGCTCGCCGGTCTCGCCATTGGCCCGTTGCCAGCGATAGCGGATGGTGCCGTCGAACACTTTTCGAAAGAACGGCACCTCGTCATACAGCAGGCATTCGACCGAATGCAGCGGGGTCATGAAATTGAAGCCCCCGCCCAGTACCAGAAGCCGGGCGTCCACCTCCATCAGGCGGCAGAACGGGCTGTCCTTGCCCCAGGGCATCGCGGTGTGATGATGGTCCCGGGTCAGGAATTCGGCATTCGGGCCGAGTGCGCATACCGATGAGCTCAAATGAATGCTTCTGTTCACATCGGGATAGCGGCGGAACACCTCGCACAACATGCCGGTGTAAACCGGCGCCCGGTCGACCAGAAACAGCCTGGCCGGGTCATGGTTGATCGGGAATGCCGGCATCGCCAGCGTGCCTTCGGGGCCCAGCAGATCGCGCAACAGATCGATCACTTCGCAGGGCCGCATCGCCACGTTGTAGAACTCGTTCCACGACGACTGGACCCAGAGCGTACGGCCGGCGGTGACGCCGAGATCGATCAATTGCTGTCGCAGCTGCGCGACCGCAATCGGCCGCCGGTAGATCTTTTTCGCGATCCATAATTGCCGCGTGCGGACGAATCCACGCACGTCGCCTTGCCCCAGCAGCTTCTGCGCGAGGCGTTTGGCGGTGCTGCGGAGAGCGCTGGGCATGGCGACAACAGGCTGTTTGGGGAGGGGCTGGCGATATTCGCCAAGGCTTGATTGTCAAGGCTCGATCGCGGCCGCGCCCTGCTGGACCTCATACACAATGGGAAGCATCACGTCCAATGCGTCCCTCGTGCTGGCCACGCCGACCGTTGCGGTCTGGTCCGTCAGGATCCGCGGCAGCCGTCGTGAAATCACCTGAACCTGGGGCAGAAACGCATTGATGTAGTTTGCCAGGGCTTCGCCGGCGCTTTTTGCCATGGCATATTCGGCCGCACCGCTGACCTCCTCGTCGATCAACACCGTCGACGGGTAGAATACTCCGATGCGGCGCTCGCGATTCTGCGCCAGTGCGACGCAGAGATCGTAAAAGCCGTCGGCATAATAGCTTAGAAAGCTGCGCAGTATTTCCGGCTCGTACAGCGCCGACTTGCGCTGAAGGATTTTTGCGGTCGCGAAATAGTAGCAGAAATCGACGGCGCGAATGCCGTCGAGGCTGCCTGCGGGCTCCAGCGCATCGTACCTGACGACGTCGCATCGTCCGCCGGCGTCCCTGATCCCGGCGGCAACGGCTTCGGCCTCGCGCCGGCCGTCCCTGTAGGTGATGACCGGATAGCCGCCACCGGCGGCGAGGATTTTTGCAGTGACCTCGCCGAGGCCGCGGGAGCCGCCGATGATGAGCGCGCTTTGTCCGGCGAAAGCGTTGCTGGCGACGCGGGCGGATACCGCGCTCATCGCGGCCTGCACCGGCGGCGCCGGACGCGCGAAGGC
>Ga0208849_1002132_pt1 | contig 11479 bp, 8 predicted proteins | sample NGESurdeep072012_10_FD_184470 | JGI IMG/M metagenome (GOLD analysis project Ga0208849, IMG submission 184470) | Arctic peat soil microbial communities from Barrow, Alaska - NGEE Surface sample 53-3 deep-072012 (SPAdes) | ecosystem: Environmental > Terrestrial > Soil > Wetlands > Peat ...
CGTGGTGGCCGGCACCACCAGCGCGGTCAACCTCACCGACGGCCTCGACGGCCTCGCCGCCGGTTGCGCGGCGATCGTGCTGCTGGCGTATGTCGGCATCACGTTCCTGGCGGGCGACTTCGACATGGCGATGCTCGCCGGCTGCCTGGTCGGGGCCTGCATCGGCTTCCTCTGGTACAACGCGTTCCCCGCGACGATCTTCATGGGCGACACCGGCTCGCTCGGGCTCGGAGGCGCGATCGCGGGCCTGGCGGTGATGACCAAGACGGAGGTGCTGCTGATCCTGCTCGGCGGCATCTTCGTGATCGAGGCGCTGTCGGTGGCGATCCAGGTGATCTCCTTCCAGATGACGCGCAAGCGCGTGTTCCTGATGGCGCCGATCCACCACCACTTCGAGCTGAAGGCGTGGTCTGAGACGAAGATCATCTTGCGCTTCTGGATAGTCGCCTCGATCTGCGGCGCGATCGGGTTCACGATCTACCGCCAAAGCCGAGGGGTCTAGACGAGCGATAGCCGGCGCGAGGCGGCGTCCTCGGTCGCTTGTGTGCAGAGCACACGGCGCTCCCTGCGTCCTTGCCTCGCTTGGCTCTCGCTCGTCTAGACAGGTGGCTGCTTTGACCGGGAGGCTTCGAGCACTGGATGTCGAAGTGAGCATGGATGCCACCAGCGCGAGGGAAGGGACGCCCGTCGAGCCCCAAGACCGCCAGCAAGAGGGCGGGCGCGGCCATGGGGCGCAAGCGCAGCGCGTCGGCGGCGGCGAAGTCGCTCGAGCACCGCATCCTGTTGACCGCGACGCTGTGCCTGATGGCGTTCGGCGCCGTCATGGTGTACAGCGCCTCCTCGGCGACGTCGCTGCTGCAGGGGGGCGGCTACGGCGGCAGCTACCTGATCAAGTTCGCGATCTACGGCGCGATCGGCCTCGTGCTGATGCGGGTGCTGGCGCGCGACGGCGTCGCGAAAGTGCACAGCATCACGGCGCCGCTGCTGGGCGTCTCGTTCGTGCTTGTGCTCGCCGTGCACATCCCGCACGTGGGCGTGAGCGTCAACGGCGCCCGCCGCTGGATCGGACCGAGCACCTTCCAGTTCGAGCCCTCCGAGCTGATGAAGCTCGCGCTGGTGCTGTATGCGGCGACGCTGCTGGCGAAGCGCCCGCGACAGGTTCACGATCTGCGCGAGCTGGCGAGGCCGCTGCTCGTGGTCGTCGGCTCGGCGAGCCTGCTGGTTTTCACCGAGCCCGATCTCGGCACGGCGATGGTGATCGCGTTCACGGTCTGCGCGATGCTGATCGCCGCCGGGATCCCGCTGGGCAAGCTCGGGATGATCGCCGGTACGGTGCTCGGACTGGTCCTGATCTACGCGATCGCGCGCCCGTACGCGCGCGCCAGGCTGACGTCGTTCCTGGACCCGTGGGCGCACGCCTCCGGCAGCGGCTTCCAGGCTGTACAGGGGCAGATCGCGATCGGCTCGGGCGGCCTGTTCGGGGTCGGCCCGGGCCAGTCGGTTCAGAAGATCTTCTACCTGCCGGAGGCACAGACGGATTTCATCCTCGCGGTGATAGCCGAGGAGCTCGGCGCGGTCGGGGTGTTCGCGCTGCTGTTCCTGTACGGGTTGATCGCCTACGCGGGCCTGCGCGCGGCGAAGGCGGCGCGCAGCCTCTACAGCGCGCTGATCGCGGTCGGGGTGACCGCGCTGATCGTCTCGCAGGCCTCACTGAACGCGTTCGCGGTGCTGGGGCTCGCGCCGCTGACGGGCGTGCCGCTGCCGTTCGTATCCTACGGCTCGAGCAGCATGGTCGTGATGCTGGCGGCGATGGGACTGCTGTTGAACGTCGCCGCGGGCGCGACCGGTCACGTGCGCGCGGTGGCGCCGGCCCGGCGCGCGCGGGAGCGCCCGCAGCGCGCTCGCGCCGACGACGCACGCGAGCGCGAACCGGCACGATGGGACGATGACGAGCGCTTCGAGGAGGATCGTGATCGCCGCCGGCGGGACCGCCGGGCACGTGGTGCCGGCGCTCGCGGTGGCGGACGCGCTGCGGGCTGAGGGCGCCGAGGTCGCGTTCATCGGCGGCGGGCGCGCCGAGGCGGAGCTCGTGCCCGCGGCGGGCTTTGAGCTACGCACGATCACCGTCGCTGGGCTCAGCCGCGGGAACCCGTTGCAGGCGCTGCGGGCGCTGTCGCTGGCGGTCGTCGCGGTCCGCCGCGCACGGTCGCTGCTGAGGGCGCTCGCGCCCGACGCGGTGATGGGCGGCGGCGGCTACGTCGCGGGCCCGGTCGGAGTGGCCGCGCTGAGCATGCGGATTCCGCTGGTGCTGACCGAGGCTGACAGCCATCTCGGCCTGACCAACCGGCTGCTGGCGCCGTTCGCGCGACGCGTGTGCCTGGCATTCGCGCTGCCCGGACGCGACGGGCGCCGCTACCGCGTCACCGGCCGCCCGGTAGCGCCGCACGAGCACGACCGCGCCGCGGCACGCGCGCGCTTTGGTGTGCAGCCGGACGCGACATGCGTGCTCGTGTTCGGCGGTTCGCTGGGCGCGCGCTCGATCAATCTGGCCGCGGTCGAGGCGTTTTCGGGTGCGCCCTTTCACGTCCTGCACGTGAGCGGACGTCGCGATCACCCCGAGCTCGCCGCCCGCCAGCTTCCGCTCGACTATGACCTGCGCGAGTACCTGCCCCTGGGTGACTTCGCCGACGCGCTGGCGGCGGCCGACCTGGTGGTCGCGCGCTCCGGCGGGTCGGTGTTCGAGATCGCCGCGTACGGGCTGCCGGCGGTGCTCGTTCCCTATCCGCACGCCGCGGCCGACCACCAGCGCGCGAATGCGCGATGGATGGCAGACGCAGGCGCGGCGGTCGTGATCGACGACGCCGAGCTGACCGCTCGACGTCTCGGCGGCGAGGTGGCGGACCTGCTGGCCGATCGCCGCCGCCTGGCGGCGATGGCCGCCGCCGCCCGCGGACTCGCCCGCCCCGACGCGGCGCGGGATGTGGCGCAGGAGCTACTCGAAGCAGCCCGCGCATGAGCACGGCGGAGCGGCCGTGGGAGGGGCGGCGCCTGCACTTCGTCGGTGTCGGCGGCGCTGGCATGAGCGGCTACGCGCGCGCGGCGCACGCGCTCGGCGCCGAGGTCAGCGGCTCGGACACGGCGGATGGCCCCTACCTGGAGCGGCTCGCGGCGGACGGGGTGCTGGAGGCGCATGTCGGCCACAGCGCGGAGAACCTCCCGGTGGGGGCCGGGGTGGAGCTCGTGTACTCCTCGGCGGTGGGGGCGGAGAACGTCGAGCGCCGCGCGGCACGCGAGCGCGCCATCCCCGAGCGCGCCCGCGCCGAGCTGCTCGCGCAGCTGAGTGGCATGCGGCGCACGATCGCGGTGGCCGGCACACACGGCAAGACGACGACGGCATCGATGATCGTGCATGCGCTGCGCGCCGCCGGCATGCGGCCGGGGTGGCTGGTGGGTGCGCCGGTCGGCGGCGGCCTCGCCAACTCGGAGTGGAGCACGGGCGAGTGGCTGGTGGTGGAGGCGGACGAGTCCGACCGCTCGATGCTCAGCCTCAGCGTCGAGATCGCGGTGCTGACGAACGTCGAGCTCGACCACCATGCGACATTCGCGTCGCTGGCGCAGCTGCAGGAGGCGTTTCGCGCGTTCCTTGAGCTTGCGCGAACGGCGATCGTCGTGTGGGAGCGCCCGGAGCTGCGCGCCCTGGCTCCGGCGGCCGGCGGCATCGAGCTCGTCGGCTACGACGCGCCGCAGCCGCTGCTCGTGCCGGGTGGCTCGCGCTTTGACTGGCGGGGGCACGAGGTCGTGCTCGCGGTGCCGGGCGCCCACAACGCGCTCGACGCTGCCGGCGCGCTCGAGGCAGCGCGTATCGCGGGAGCGGAGCCGGCGCTCGCGATCGCCGGGCTGGCGGGCTTCGCTGGCGCGGGCCGACGCTTTCAGCCGCTCGGCGAGGGACCGAATGGATCGCTGCTCTACGAGGACTACGCACACCACCCGAGCGAGATCGCCGCCACGCTGCGGGCGGCGCGCACTTTGCGCCACGCGCGCCTGGTGGCGGTGTTCCAGCCGCACCTGTACTCGCGCACCGCGCTGCTGGCGAGCGAGTTCGGGCGGGCGCTGGCGCTTGCGGATGTGATCGTCCTACTCGAGGTGTATCCCGCGCGTGAGCGTGCGGAGGATCACCCGGGGGTGAGCGGCCTCGTGCTCGCGCGCTCGAGCGCCGACGCGGCGGCGGGCAGGCCGGTGTACTGGACGCCGGGCTTCGGCGACGCCGAGGTCGTCCTGCGCGGCGTGCTCGCGCGGGACGACCTGTGCGTGGTGATGGGTGCCGGTGACGTCGACGCGCTGGGACGCGCGCTGGTGAGCTCATGAGCCCTCCCGCCGGCGTCGAGCGCGACTTTCCGCTCGCGCGCCTGACGACCGTGCGCACCGGGGGTGTCGGCGAGTACTTCGCCCGCGCGGGCAGCGAGGCGCAGCTGCTGGAGCTGCTCGTGTGGGCCGGTGGCGAGCGCCTGGCGGTGAGCGTGGTCGGCTCCGGGTCGAACCTGCTGATCGCCGACGAGGGCGTGCCAGGCCTCATCGTGAAGCTCGACCGCGAGCTGGCGTCCATCTCGGTCGAGGGACAGCGGGTGCTGTGCGGCGGCGGCGCGCGCCTGCCGGCGGTGGCCGCCCGCGCGGCGCGCGCGGGGCTGTCGGGGATCGAGTTCGGCGTCAACATCCCCGGAACGGTCGGCGGCGCGGTGCGGATGAACGCGAACGCGTACGGCGGGGAGCTCGAGTCGGTGCTCGAGTGGGTGCAGATCGCTACGGCGTCGGGGCTACAGCGTCGTGAGCCGCACGAGCTCGGGCTCGGCTACCGCCACTCGAATCTCGCCGACGGCGAGATCGTCCTACGGGCTAGCCTCGCGCTCGCGCCGGCGGACGTCGCGGCCGTCAAGGCGACGCTGGAGGAGATGCGAGGCCGGCGCCACGAGGCCCAGCCGCAGGGGATCAAGACGTTCGGCTCGACGTTCAAGAACCCCGATGACCGATCGAAGATCGGCGGGCGCGCCGAGGGCCGCAGCGCCGGCATGCTGCTCTCCGACGCGGGCTGCAACGGGCTGGCGATCGGCGGCGCGCGCTTCGCGCCCAAGCACGCCAACTTCATCGAGAACACCGGGACGGCGAAGACCGCCGACGTGCTCGCGGTGATGGCCGAGGGCCGTCGCCGCGTGCTCGAGCGCTTCGGCGTCGAGCTCGAGCCCGAGGTGCAGACGCTGGGGGACGTGCGCTTCCCTTGGTAGGGGTTCGGAGAGTCAGGTCGAAGACACCCCGAATGAGTCGATCTTTTGCCGCCGCGCCCGCCCGCGGTCGAGCCGCGCCCGGTAAGAGCGCACGCAGAGCTCCCAGGCCGGCGTTCGGGCTGCCACGGTTCGTGGCCGGTGGCTCGCGGCTGGCGCACGCGGGACTTGACTTCGTGTGGCAGCGACGGCGGCTGCGGATCGCGCTGCTGGCGGCGCTGATCGCAGCACCGCTGCTCGGCTGCGGCTGGCTGTGGCTGCGCCAGTCCTCGTTCGTATCCGTGCAGCGCGTGCAGATCAGCGGCGTGCACGGTCCTGAGGCGGCTGCGGTGCAGTCGGCGCTGACGGACGCCGCGCGCGGCATGAGCACGCTCGAGGTGCACACCGGCGCGCTGCTCGCGGCGGTCGCGCCGTTTCGCGTGGTTCGCGAAGTGCGCGCGATGCCGCGCTTTCCCCACGGCCTTCGCATCGAGGTCGTGGAGCAGCTGCCGGTGGCGGCGCTCCTAGCCGGCGGCGTGCGAACTGCCGTCGCGGCCGACGGCGTCGTCCTCGGACCGGCGCTGCTCTCCGGCTCGTTGCCGAGCGTCACCGGCACCGTCGAGCTTGCGGCCGGCAAGCGCGTGAGCGATGCGAACCTGCTGGGCGCCCTGACTGTGCTCGGAGCCGCTCCCGCGCCGCTGGCCCGACTGGCTGAACGCGCCTTCGCGGGGCCTCACGGTCTCACCGTGGCGATGCGCAACGGGCTGCTCGTGTATTTCGGCGACGCCACGCGCCCGCACGCGAAGTGGCTGTCACTCGCGCACGTGCTGGCTGACCCGAGCTCCGCGGGCGCGGCCTATGTGGACGTGCGCCTGCCGTCGCGTCCGGCCGCCGGGTTTCCTGCGGGTGTGATCCCCCCGAGCTCGAGCACCGCGGCGAGCGCTGGTTCCGGCGGGGCGCAGGGCAGCTCGGAATCCGCGGTTTCCTCACTCGCCGCGGGCCTGTCGAGCGGCAGCGGAGAAACGTCGAAGGCCGGGGCCGAAGCGCCCTCCTCGGGAACCGGCGCGAGCGGCACGTCGGCCCCTGGCGGCGAATCGACGAGCAGCGAAGCGGGTACTGAAGCCACGCCCAGTGAAAGCGTCGGTGGCGCAGCCGAAGCGTCCCCGACAGCGGGCACGCCGGGGGGTTGACAAACACTAAACCTCAACCAGAGAGTTACTATGCTTGCCGGCCCATTCTCAGGCTAGGGTCGAGAGTCGGGCGATCTGCAACGTTTGTTGCGAGACTCGCCGGCTTCGTTGACAGGGCGAAGTTCCCTGCATAACGTGCGCAACTCGGCGGTTCGGCGACCAGTATGCTGCGAACCCTACATTCCTACTGAAGGCTTCGGACGAACCATCATGGAGAGAAGCGGTAGCTACCTGGCTGTCATCAAGGTCGTCGGCGTTGGCGGCGGCGGTACGAACGCGGTCAGTCGCATGGTCGACGCCGGTTTGCGCGGCGTCGAGTTCATCGCGGCCAACACCGACGCTCAGGCGCTCGCCATGTGCGACGCCGACATCAAGCTGAACATCGGCCACGAGTCCACCAAGGGACTCGGCGCGGGCGCCAACCCGGACGTCGGCCTCGCCGCCGCGTCGGAGTCGCGCGATGACATCAAGGAGGCGCTCAAGGGCGCGGACATGGTGTTCGTGACCGCGGGCGAGGGCGGCGGCACGGGCACCGGTGCCGCGCCGGTGATCGCCGAGATCGCCAAGAACGAGATCGGCGCGCTGACCGTCGGGGTCGTCACGCGGCCCTTCGACTTCGAGGGCTCCCAGCGAGGCCGGCAGGCGATCGAGGGCATCGAGCGTCTGCGCGAGGTGGTCGACACGCTGATCGTGATTCCCAACGAGAAGCTGCTCGCGGTCGTCGAGCGCCGCACGTCGATGCTCGACGCCTTCCGCGAGGCCGACAACGTGCTGCGCCAGGGCGTGCAGGGGATCACCGACCTGATCACGATCCCCGGCCTGATCAACCTCGACTTCGCCGACGTGCGCACGATCATGCAGGACGCCGGCTCGGCGCTGATGGGCATCGGCACCGCCAGCGGCGAGACGCGCGCAGCCGACGCCGCCCGCGCCGCGATCTCCTCACCGCTACTGGAAGAGTCGGTCGACGGCGCCACGGGGATCCTGCTGAACATCACCGGCGGCAAGGATCTCGGCCTGTTCGAGGTCAACGACGCCGCGGAGATCATCCAGAACGAGGCCGACCCGAACGCCAACATCATCTTCGGCGCGGTCATCGACGAGAGCATGTCCGACGAGGTGCGAGTCACGGTGATCGGCACCGGGTTCGACCATCGCCCGGGGCGAGGCGCACGTCGCGAGAGTCGGACCGGCCGTCCCGACCGCGGTCCGCGTATCAGCGATCGCCAGCGCTCGAACCTCGAGATCTCCGACGAGGACATCGACGTACCGCCGTTCCTGCGCTAGACAATATGGATTGATCATCCGTCCGGCTCGCGTTGTAGAAGGGGCCGGTTCCCCCACGTCGTTTGTGGGGTGATGTTCAGCCGTGCGGCTCTAACCCGCGCGGCGATCCACAATCGAATAGGAGGAACCAGCCATGGCGAAGGCTAGATCCCTCGTCGGCCTTGACGTGCACGCGGCGAAGATCGTCGCGGTGGTGCTGGACGCCGAGACGGGGCAGTTGCAGACGTTTGCGATGAGCGGCGAGAGCGCCGGGGCGGCCGGCTTCTGTGCCGGGCTACCGCAGCCGGTCCGCGCGACGTATGAGGCCGGCCCGACCGGCTATGGCCTGGCACGCGAGCTGGCCAAGCGCGGCGTGGAGTGTGTGGTTGCGGCGCCGAGCAAGATCCCGCGGGCGAGCGGGGACCGCGTGAAGACCGACCGTCGTGACGCGGAGCTGCTCGCGCGGTTGCTGCTCGCCGGCAAGCTGCATCCGGTTCGTGTCCCGGGCGATGAGGAGGAGGCGCTCAGGGACCTGGTCCGCGCCCGCGAGGCGGTCCGCGTTGATCTGATGCGTGCTCGTCACCGGCTCTCCAAGTTGCTGTTGCGCCACGACATCCGCTTCCAGGACGGCGCCGCGTGGACCCAGCGCCACCGCGACTGGCTGGCGAGGGTGATGCTGGACTGGCCGGCGGCACAAGCCACGCTGCTCGACGCCAGGGGAGCGATCGACGCACTCTCCCACCGCCGCGACGCGTTGGAGCGTGAGATCCTCGCGCTGCTGCCGGTCTCGCCCTGGCAGGTGCAAGTCGGGCGGTTGCGCTGCCTGCGCGGGATCGACACGCTGACCGCGGTCGGGCTGTGCGCCGAGGTTGGCGACTTCGAGCGCTTCGCCCGTGCTGAGCAGCTCATGAGCTATGTCGGGCTCGTCCCTTCGGAGAACACGACCGGCCAGCAACGCCGGCTCGGCTCGATCACCAAGACCGGCTCCGGCCACGCCCGCCGCCTGCTGGTCGAGGCCGCCTGGCACTACCGCGCGCGCCCGAACATCGGCCGTGGACTGAGCGAGCGCCAAGAGAGCCAGCCACCCGAGGCGATCGCGACCGCGTGGAGCGCGCAGCGACGCTTGCACCGCACCTGGGCCAGGTTGGAAGCACGCGCCAAGCGTCGCACGATCATCGCGGTTGCCGCCGCGCGCGAGCTCACTGGCTTCTGCTGGGCGATCACCCAAATCGAGTGAAACCAACCATCCACGAGAACCCGAACCCGACGACTGGGCCGGTGGCGGCCCGGCACCCGCGGGGAACCCGCGACTGAGCTATGAGCAACCCGCCCCACACGGCAGGCCACGCCCGATTCTAGACAGCGGCTCCCCACGACGAACCATGGTCCTGCGGCACACCAAACCCGCGTATATCAGCCTGACCGCGCGTCGCGCACAGCACGCCGGACCGCCACCCGCCCAGTCCTCCACACGCACAACCCACCAACCGCAAATGCGAGAAATCGACAACCCGCACTTGATGCCATAAAAGGGGTGGGCCTCTGAGCTGTCCGGTGCCCGAGCTATACGCCTCGGGTGCTGATTAAACCCCCGGGACCCAGGAGGCCCACGTCATGAATTCTGTCGGTATCGATCTACACCGCAACCGCTCGCACATAGCGGTCATCGACGAGCACGGAGAGCTCACGCTCTCAAAGCGCATCGTCAACGACCGTGCCACGTTCCTGGAGCTGCTCGGCGGCTTGGAGGGCGAGAGCAGTATTGCTGTTGAGGCGACTTACGGCTGGGAGTGGCTGGCCGAGCTACTCGAGGACAACGGGTATGACATCCATCTCGCTCACCCGCTACGGACTAGGGCTATCGCCGCGGCGAGGGTGAAGACGGACGCGGTCGACGCGAAGACCCTTGCGCACCTGTTGCGCGCTGACCTGTTGCCCGAGGCGTATGTCGCACCGAGGGATCTGCGTGACCTGCGTGAGCTGTTGCGTCACCGGATCGCGTTGACCGGGATGCGCTCAGCGATCAAGAATCGTGTGCACGCGATCCTCGCTAAGCACGGCATCACCCGCCAACACACAGACCTGTTCGGCAAGGGCGGCCGAGAGTTCCTCGCCCAGCTGCAGTTGCGTGACGCTCCACGCCGGCGCCTGGACAGCCTCATCTCACTCATCGAGGACTTCGACCGTGAGATTACCGAGACCACGAAGGAGATCGAGCAGCGCGCGAAAGCCGACGACCGCGTCGATGTGCTCTGCCAGATTCGTGGCGTTGGCCGCTACACAGCGATGCTGATCATCGCGGAGGTCGGCGACATCACCCGATTCCCCGACGCCAGACATTTGTGCGCCTGGGCTGGCCTCACACCGACCGTCCGCAGCTCGGACGGCAAAGCACGCCTCGGGCACATCTCCCGGCAAGGATCACCGGCGTTGCGCTGGGCGCTCGTCGAGGCCGCACAGAAGTGCACCACGGGCGGCGGCCCTCTGCGCGAGCAGTTCGAGCGGATCACCAAGCGCCGCGGACGCAAGGTCGCGAAGGTCGCCGTCGCCCGCCAAATCCTGACCCTGTCCTACTACGGCCTGCGCGACGGAGAGATCCGTTGCCTGGCGCGCCGCAGCCGGGCGAGCGCGAAAGAGAAGCTGGCGGTGGCCGCATGACCCCCGCCGCGCACGCTACGGCGTCGGGCTTGCGTCCCCGGCCCAGGCGCGAGCGGAACGCTCGGGCGAGCTCGTTGTTTGTCATGGCCTCGCTAGCACAGGACGGCCGCCCACTTGATTGAGCCCCCGAGCACCGCAAGGCACTCTGGTCCGCCCAGCGCGACCGAATGGATGACTGGAGCACTTCCGTGACCGGAACGCCGCAAGCGAACCGGACCCCAACAACCCGGGGCCCGTGACCCAGTTGACAACCCCACCCCTTTTATGGATGACAAACCACTCTCCATATCAGCTCTCGACGACGATGCCTTGCCGGCGCATTGACTTGGCGGCGGGAACGAGGTGGTACTCGATCGCGTAGCCTGCGGATGAACTCCAGCACGGGCCGCTTTCCGGCCTCGGTCTCGTAGTGGCGCCAACGATGCTGCATCAGCGATGCGCGCTTGGCCACGACCGGACGCGGGTTCGTGTCGAGGACTTCGGGCCGGCCGGGAGAGCGTGATCCGCCGAGTCGCGATAGTTGCGTCACCGACTTCCATGCAGACGGGAGTTCACACAGTTAGGATCGCGATCCATGTCCGTCGCAGAAAGCATCCCTAAGGCCCTGACCGCCGCCGCCAAGCTCAACGCAAGCTCGGCAGCCAACGAGGCAAACACAAAGGCACACGTCATCGAGCCGCTGCTGTCAGCCTTGGGCTGGGACCCGCTCGACATCGCGAGCGTCGTTCGGGAGGTCAAGGTATATGACGGGACGTTCTTGGACTACGCGCTCAAGTTGTCCGGCACAGCACGGATCTATGTGGAGGCGAAGGGCTTGAGCGAGAGCCTTGACGAAAAGAAGTTCATGGCACAGGCGATCAACTACGCGAACAACGATGGGGTCGTATGGTGCGTGCTCACGAACGGAGTCCGTTGGGCCGTGTACAAGACCAACGAGCCGGTCGCGATGAATCAGAAGCTCCTTCTCGAAGTGGATCTTGCCGATAAGAAGGACCCAGACTCAGAGAAGGCGAAACTGCTGAGCCTGATCAGTCGCCAAGCCGTCGATGCGGGTGAGTTGGACAACTTCGGCGATCGCGTTTTCACAGACGCCCGAGTTCGAGGCGCGCTTGA
>Ga0208849_1002133_pt1 | contig 11471 bp, 10 predicted proteins | sample NGESurdeep072012_10_FD_184470 | JGI IMG/M metagenome (GOLD analysis project Ga0208849, IMG submission 184470) | Arctic peat soil microbial communities from Barrow, Alaska - NGEE Surface sample 53-3 deep-072012 (SPAdes) | ecosystem: Environmental > Terrestrial > Soil > Wetlands > Peat ...
AGGAGACGCCGATCGTGCGCGTCTTCGCCGATGACGGACTAGTGGGCGTCGGCTACAGCTACACCATCGGTACCGGCGGCCACTCGGTCGTCGAGCTTCTCGCTCGCCATCTTGCTCCGCTGCTCATCGGCTGCGATCCCGAGCGTGTTGAGGAAATCTGGAAGACCCTGTTCTTCCATACCCACGGCACCGCCGTCGGCGCGATCACGTCGCTGGCGCTCGCTGCCATCGACACGGCGCTTTGGGACATGCGTTGCAAGCGCTCGGGCCGTCCGCTGCACATCGAGGCCGGAGGCGCGCAGAAGTCGGTTCGGCTCTACACGACCGAAGGCGGCTGGCTGCACATCGACACCGCCGAGCTTGTCGCGGATGCGCTGCGCGCCAAGGCTGCCGGATTCGGCGGATCGAAGATCAAGGTCGGGCGCCCGGCGAAGGAAGACGCGGCGCGCCTGGCGGCGGTGCGCGAAGCCGTCGGTGACAGCTTCGAGATCATGGTCGACGGCAATCAGGGCGCCACGGTCGACGAGGCGATACGCCGGGCGCGGCTATACGAGCCTTTCGACCTCGCCTGGTATGAGGAGCCGCTGCCAGCCGAGGACCTCGGCGGGCACGTCCGCCTGTCGGCGTTGACCACGCTGCCGATAGCGGTGGGCGAGTCGATTTACAGCCTCTCCCACTTCCGCGAATACCTGCAGCGCGAAGCCTGCAGCATCGTGCAGGTCGACGTTGCCCGCATTGGCGGGATCACGCCGTGGCTGAAGGTCGCTCATCTCGCCGAAGCGTTCAACGTGCCGGTCTGCCCCCATTTCCTGATGGAGCTTCACGTGTCGCTTTCGGCCGCCGTCCCGAACGGCCGCTGGATCGAATACATCCCGCAGCTCGACGCGTTGACCACCACCACCATGCGGATCGAGGACGGACGTGCCGTCCCCTCCGACACGCCGGGACTGGGGATCGAGTGGGACTGGCAGGCCATCGATCGCCAGCGGGTGGAAGGCGCGACGCGGGTAATCCGTTGAACTCAGGCGGACGACCCGCTAGGCGTTCCGGTCCCGGAGGCATGGGGCTACTCGAACAGTGAGCACAATCGAAGCACGATTGAGGCAAGGCGTGTCGTCGCCGCTCTACGAACTGATCTACTCGGTCCTTCGCGAGCATATCGCCGGCGGCCGCTTCCCGCCCGGCCTCGTTCTGGGCGAGTCGACCGTCGCCCGTGCCTTCAATGCCAGCCGCATCCCGGCCGGCGCCGCGCTGAAACGGCTGCACCGGGAAGGGCTGGTCAGCGACTTCGACGGTCGCGGCTATCTTGCGGGCCCGCAGAAACATGCCGAGCCTATCCGGCTCGAGCTGGCGGAAGCCGGGTTCGTCCTCGATCCGTCCATTGCGGCCGAACTCGGCGTGCGCAACCGCCGCGGGCGGATCTATCCGGATGTCGAGCACACCGTCGCCGCCTGCCTCTCTTACGGCCGTTTCCTCCTCAATGAAAGCGCGCTCGCCGAGCACTACCGCGTCAGCCGGACGGTCGCCCACGAAGTGCTGACGCGGCTCGAGCGCACCGGGCTGGTGACGCAGGACGTCAACCAGCGCTGGTACGCCGGCCCGCTCACTCCGGCGCTGCTGCGCGAGCACTACGAGCTGCGCTGGCTGCTCGAGCCGGCCGCGCTCGGCCAGGTGATCGGCGAGCTTGACCCGGTCGACCTCGGCGCCAAGCTGGAGCGAGCGCAGACGGCGCGCGACGGCCGGCCGCCGCCGCGAAAACTGGAGCGGCTGGAGCACGATCTGCACGTCGACATCGTCCTGCGCTGTCACAATCTGAAACTGCGCGAGACCATCCGGCGCAGCCAGCTACCAATTATCGCCACCCACTCCGCCTTCGAACATTCGCAAAGCGCGGCAGATTTGCAGACGATGGTTTCCGAGCACGCGGCGATCCTAGAAAGCCTGGTTCGCGGCCAGCGCAAGCGCGCCATGCAGCAGCTCGAGGATCACCTCCGCCGGTCGCTCGAACCGAACATTAAGCTCCTGCTCCGGCTTGGGTCGGTGCCCGAAGAGAATCGCCCGCCCTACCTGATTCCCGCGGCCACCTCAGCGGGCCGATTCTAGACTAGCGCTCGGCCGACGGAACGCGGCCCATCCGGCAGTATCGGCCACCGTTTCATCGCCTGCGGGCAGCGGAAACGGCACGACCGTGAAGCCGTAATTCACGCCCGGAACGACGCGCAGCGTGACCGGCACTGGCGCAGCGTTCAAACGCGTGGCGACCGCCTTGGCCTCGTCGCGCGGAACGTCTTAGCCCGTGGCGACGATGAAGGTCGGCGGCAGCCCACGGACATCCGACGCGTAAGCCGGCGAGAGGCGAGAGTCGGCCCAGCTCGCCGAGTCTGGCGCATACTTCTCGCGAAACCAGCGCACGTCCTCGACGCACGAATTTTTCTCGCCGCCGTATCGGTTGTCGCCAATATCACCGCGCAGAATATCAAGCCAACCCTAACCACAGACACATTTGGGCTATTGCGACACAACGATGATCCTATTCGCCTATCGGCACAGTCTGAGTGCAAGTGAGGTAGTGGATTTGCGGCGGGAACCGGTCGATTTTGCGCCGGCTGCACTTCATGTGCGCCGCCCGAAGGGTGGCACGCGCGCTACGCATCCAATCCGCGGCGACCGAACTGGGCGCGCTGCGGCCTGTGCTTTGCGCAGGAGCCGAAGTCGCCTTTCGTCTTCAAGTCTGAGCCCGGCGCGCCGTTTGCGACTAGGGGCTTTGTGTGCATGGTCGAGCGGGCGAGCGAAGCGGCGGCCTTCGGCTTCAAGGCGCATCCGCATATCCGGTACGCCACGGTGAGATACCATGGCGTTAGATAGGCCAATGTTCTGCCCACTAATGGATGGGTGCGGCGCCTGATATGAGGCTCCTCCTATCGCGCCAACCAGCCTCCATCGACCGGAACCACTATCCCCGTCACATACGACGAAGCGGGCGAGGCGAGAAACAGAGTGGCAGTGGCCAGATCGGCCGGTTCGCCCCATCGACCAGCCGGAATCCGCTCAAGAATGGTTCGAGTGCGCGCCGGATCCGCGCGCAGAGCTTCGGTATTGTCGGTCACCATGTAGCCCGGTGCGATTGCGTTCACCGTGATTCTCATCGACGCCAGTTCGTTGGCCATGGCGCGCGTGAGACCGACGACCCCATGTTTTGCCGCGGCGTACGCTGGCACGCGGAGGCCGCCCTGAAAGGACAGAACCGACGCAACGTTGATAATTCGGCCTGCTATCCCGCCGGCTGCCATCGAACGGGCAACGGCCTGGGAAAGAAGGAAGACGCTCTTCAGGTCGATCGTCATCACGGCGTCCCAATCTGCCTCCGGATAGTCGAGCAGATCGTAGCGGCCGATGATCCCGGAATTGTTCACGAGAATATCGATGCGTCCGGAGCGACCGGCGGCCTTGGCGGCGAGAGCGGCATGGTCATTCGCCGCGCCGAGGTCAGCAATGATCGTGCCGAAGCGGCGCCCGATCATGGCCACCGCGGCCGCCGTCTCCGGCATTTCATGGGGGCCCAGACCGAGGATGTCGGCGCCGGCGCCTGCGAGGGCCAGGGCAATGACCTGGCCAAGGCCACGCCTTGCGCCGGTGACCAGGGCGGTCTTGCCCGTCAGGTCGAAAAGCTCGGCCGGCGTTACCAAGGGTGATCGGGCCATCGGCTCAACCGACTGGCCGCGCGATGCCCGGACAGAAAATCAGCGGCCCGAGGCTATTTCCGACCAAATCCATTTCGACCTTTCTCGGAGGCGTTAGCTGTTTCATTCTGCTGCACCTTGACCGCTTCAGGCGACCATCCGCAATGGATTTTCGAGAATCTGTCGGAAGCTCTTCAATAGTTCCACCCCGACGACCCGATGGTCGCAAGAAAGCGTCGTCGCGATCCGTCCGACAAACTTTACGCCGTCACCGTGCCTCGGCTCAGGCCCGCCTGACCGATGACCGCCTCAGGCCACCAGCGGCGCAATTGGTAGGCGTCGCGCCCGACACCTACGCAGTCACGGAATTCTCCGCGCATCGCGAACGCTCCACAAGTGCAGGGCGAATGGGCGTCAGGTCCTCTGGCAGAATTACGATTTCGAACGTCCCATGGTATTCAAATATTCTGTCGAGCAATCATATGGGCGTGCCGCTTGCGCACTGTGGTGTTCTTAGGTGGAACCCGCGTGATGACCCGTTGATGACCCGAGGGGCTGTGACCAAGTTCCAGAACGATCTGCCAGGATCACAAAACGGTTCGCTACAGCCGCCCAACCCGAGGCTGCTCGCTACATCGTTTGGGACACAGAGCTCAAAGGCTTCGCGCTCGGTGTGGAGCCGTCCGGCAAGGAAGCTACCTGGTGCGGTACCGCGTGACCGGTGGCGCCAGCCGAAACCAACGGCAGCTCACCTTGGGCCGGCATGGTCCCCTCACCCCTGATGAAGCCCGTGAGCGCGCCCGCCAGGCGCTGGCCGCCGCGAGTGCCGGCACCGACCCTCTCGCGGATCGATCGTCCGCCCAGGACGCACTCACGATGCGGGAGCTGGTCGAGCGGTTTCTCGCGAAGCATGCCGACAAGAAACGGAAGCCGAGAACGGCGGCGTTCTATCGGTGGACCCTTAGAGTCCTATGTGGACGCCCCCTGCAGGCAAGAGGTTTGAAGAGCGCTTCTGCGAGTTGGTCGGATGCAGTCATATGTGCGGCCTGTTGATGCGGCGCATGTGACCGCTGGCTTTGATGCAGTCCGCGGACCGGCTCCCAATCAGTTTCTCGCGCTCGGTGCGCACGACTCTAAACGGGCTGGGTGCCAGGAGTCTCGCCGAACTCATCGAACGTGTCTTCGAAGGAAGCGGCACAGACGACGATGCCGTAGGTCGCCGCGTTGTACGCGGAAAGCCTTCGGTCTCGCCCAGCCGCGATGCGGTCTTTTGCTCTTTTCTTTCTTGTACTCGGTAGCACGAGTGCGACACCGGCTATGTCCGGGATCGCCATGGGAACAGAATACAATCACCTCACGCTTGAGGAGCGATGCCGCTTACGCGGCTTTATGGAAATGGGCCTCGGGGTCGGTGAGATCGCCCGCCGGCTTGATCGGCATCGTGGGACGATCTACCGGGAGATCGCCCGAAACCGCTGTGTCGCTGAATATCGACCTGACAGCGCCGATCGGATGACCTGGGTGCGCAAGCTGCGCGGCTCGAAGATCCAGCGCTGCACCCGCTTGCGCGATTATGTTGAAGACCGCCTTGCCATGGGATGGTCGCCGGAAGAGATCGCCGGTCGGATGGAACTGGACACCATGAAGGACGCCGTCAGCGCCGAGTCCATCTACCGGTACGTCTACAGCCCCATAGGGCGGCGGGCTGGACTGCCGCGCTATCTCGCCCAGCGCAAGACTAAGCGGGGCCGCAGGCGACGAAATGGGCGCAGAGAGCCACCGATCTCCAACCGGATTTCCATTGATCAGCGGCCCGCCGAGGCTGATGCCCGCATCGCCTTTGGACATTGGGAGGGAGACCTCATGCACTTCCGCTGCCAGAGGGACATCCTCCTGACGCTTCAGGAAAGATGCTCCCGGCTCACTCTGGCTGGCCGCCTGCACAGCAAGGACGCCACTGACACGGCAGACGCCATCATCGATCAGCTCGCCACCTTGCCATCAACCGCGGTGCAGACCATCACACACGACAATGGCGGCGAGTTCGCTCGGCATGAGCGGGTGAGAAAAGCCATCGGCCTTCGTGCCTTTTTCTGCGACCCGCATAGCCCGTGACAACGCGGCGGCATCGAGAACGCCAACGGCCGCCTGCGCCGCGACCTACCCCGTAAGGCAAGCCTCAGCGGCTACAGCGATGACGACATCGACAGCATCGTCTGGAACTTGAACTCAACACCCCGAAAGCGCCTCGGCTTCAAAACACCAATCGAGGCCTTCGCCTCTCAACCAGGTGTCGCACTTGAAGTGTGAATCCAGCCCGTCTCGGTCGCAACATGGAGGCGCTCCTGCATCACTAGTCTAGGGACTCTCGGCATTACCGCGGCAAGTCCAGTTGACACGAGAAGCGCAGTGTTTCAATGAACCGTCTCTTTAGCCGGTTGGCCCCGACCGTGGCTAACAAGGCGCCTCAACGTGGAGGCCAGCATGGGCCGTCGCATTTCCGAAATTCGCGCAAGCACGGCGTTCACCACGGTCGATTTCGATCGTACCGGCAAGCAGGTCGGATTCGTGATGATCCCGCATTCGCCGCACGATGATGCCTGGGGCGTCACGCGCGTGCCGATCGCGATCGTCGCCAACGGCCAAGGCCCGACCGTCATCCTCGAAGGCGGCAACCACGGTGACGAATATGAAGGTCCGATCGTCATCTCAGAGCTGATCCGTGACCTTGACCCGGGAGCGGTTCAGGGTCGCCTCATATTGATGCCGGCCAACAACGTGCATGCTGTCATAGCTGGACGCCGGACCTCGACGGTCGACGGACTGAACTTTAACCGGACGTTCCCGGGCGATCCGCGCGGCAGCATCACCGAGCAGATCTCGGCTTTCGTGACGGACGAGATCTTTCCGCGCGGCGATGCGTTCCTCGACCTGCACTCTGGCGGCTCGTCGCTCAATATCATTCCGAGCGCCATCATCGAGCCTACCGACGACCCGGACCTACATCGCCGCAATGTTGCGGCCGCCCGGGCGTTCGACGCACCGATGACCGTGGTCATCGGCAATCTCGGCGATCCGCGCACCGCCACCGCAGCCGCCTGCCGGGCGGGTCTCGTCACGGTGGGAACCGAAATGGGAGGCGGCGGGACGGTGTCGATCGAGGCTCTTGCGACCTGTCGGCACGGCGTCAGAAACGTCCTTGCCCATCTCGGCGTGCTCGCGCACGATCAAGCTGGGGCGCCCCGTGGCGACCGCCGGATCCTGGAGCTTTCCGGCACGAAAGCCTATGTGTTCGCGACCGTTGACGGTATCTTCGAGCCGTTTCACGACAATGGCCGAACGGTTCATAATGGCGAGCCCGCTGGCCGCATCCATTGCACCTGGGACCCGACGCGACCGCCCGAGACACTGACCTACGCCGCCGATGGCATCCTCTACGGTCGCCGCCAGCCGGGTCGTGTCAGGCCGGGGAACTGCTGCCTGGTCGTGGCGGCCCGCTATCGCGGAGACCTCTCTTGATCGACATTGCCGACATCGAAGGGGGCGCGCCAGCGGATCAGGCCCTGGATTCGACAGACACCCGTCATGCCGCTGACCCAGCTCAAGTCGCCGCCGCGAGCGGACGCAAGGGTGACACTGAAGCTCGAGAGTCTGCAGGTCACCGGATCGTTCAAGGCGCGAGGCGCCATGAACCCGCTGCTCGGCACGCCGCTGGATCAGCTTCGCGCCGGCATCGTCACCGCGTCGGGCGGCAATCACGGTCTTGCTGTCGCGCGCACCGCCCATGCAGCGAACGTCTCGGCCGTCGTTTACGTCCCGAAAAGCGTCTCGCCGGTAAAGGTTGCCAAGATGAAGAAGTGGAGCGCTGACGTGCGGATCCTCGGCGACGACTGGAACCAGTCCAACGTCGCCGCGCTCGAGCACGCCGCCAGGACCGGCGCGGTCTATTTCCATCGCTTCGCCGACCCGCTCGTGGTCGCCGGCCAGGGCACACTCGGACTCGAGGTCCTTGACGATCTGCCCGACATGGACGCGATCATCGACGCTATCGGCGGCGGCGGTCTCATCTCGGGGATCGGCACGGCCATCCGCGTCCGACGGGCCTGCGGTCAGGATCGTCGGCGTGGAACCAGTTGGCTCGCCGACCCTGAAGGCGAGCCTCGATGCCGGTCAGGTGGTGACATTGGCGGAAATAGCGTCAAAGGTGGCGACCATGTCGTGCCGGCGGACCGACGAGCGCATTTTTGAAACCGTCCGTGAGACGGTCGATGACATCGTCCTCGTCAGCGACGAGGAGATGGAGGAGGCGTCGCCTTGGCTCTGGTTCGAGATGGGCCTCGCTGCCGATCTCTCGGGAGCCGCTTCACTCGCCGCACTCCGGAAAAATCCGCCTGCCCTCGCCGGAGCGAAGCATCTCTGCGCGCTGGTTTGCGGCGCCGGCGCCGAAGGAACAGGCTGAAGCTATCCGCTTGACCTCAGCGCGTCCTCGCCGGGACCCCGGCCACCTCCCGCATACGGGCAAGAATGAAGTTCCGGCCTTCAACACAGAGCCTGGTCGAGGCCTTCGCGGGCGTAGGCAAGCATCAGATCGCGGTCGGCGGCGAAGACCGATACATCGAGAGCCAGCACCGGCAGAGCCGTCACCCCTTCCGCCCGATGCCAGTCTTGGTCCGAGACGGAAGACGCCGGGAGTGCCACCGAGCCAGGCGGCACGCCTCGGATGCGATCTTCGAGGACGAGTGGTTCCGTGTTCAATTCCGCTTGCACGATCATTAGCCATCGACCAAGGGGCGCGGTGGTGTCACAAACTCCAGCGCCGTATTGTCGAAGAGGAAGGCATGCCGAAGCTCTATTCGGGTCCGATCATAGACGCCCATCACCACCTCTGGGATATCGGCGTTGATCGGCACCCGTGGCTGACCCCACGGTCCGAAGAACGTACCGGGCTCGGCGATCTCACTCCCCTTCGCCGCAACTACCTGCCCGACGACTATCGCCGGGACGCCGCCAGCCAGAACGTCGTGGCCACGGTTCATGTCGAGGCGGGTTGGGCCAGCGAGGATTGCATCGGCGAAACGCGCTGGCTGGAGACGCTCGACAAGACGCGCGGCATCGCTGAGCGTTACGTGGCGCACGTGCCGCTGGCAAGCAGCGACGCTCCGGCGCTGATCGAAGCCCAGGCATCATTTCCGCGGGTGGTCGGCGTCCGCGATATCCTGAGCTGGCACCCAGACCCCGCCAAAAGCTTCGCTGTGCGCGGCGACATCATTGACGACTCCAATTGGCGCGCCGGACTCAAGCGGCTTGCGGCGCATGACCTCGTTTTCGACCTGATGGTGTTTCCGGGTCAGCTCGGCGACGCCGCGCGGCTCGCGCGCGATTTCCCGGAGCAGGTCTTCGTCCTCAATCATTGCGGTAGCCCGATCGATCGCGACGCAGAGGGCATGAGAATCTGGCGTGACGGACTGACGAAGCTCGGCCGCGCGCCGAACGTCTGCATCAAGATCTCTGATCTTGTCGCCTACGATCATGATTGGACGCTCGAAAGCCTGAGACCCATAGTCTTACATTGCTTCAGAAGCTTCGGGACAGCGCGGGCGATGTTCGCCAGCGATTTCCCGGTCGCCGGTTTGTACGCAAGCTTCAACGCGGTATTCGATGCGTTCAAGGAGATCACGGGCGATTTCTCGATTGATGAGCAGACGGCGATTTTCTTCGGCAATGCGAACCGGACCTATCGGCTGGGCAAGGCCTGATCATCCGCGGACCGAATCCCGCCCGGAGACAAGCGGAAGGCCGAGAATTAACGACCCGAATACGCGATCATCGATGGGACCGGGCGGCCATCAGTGCTGCAGGGAACTGGGTCTCCCAAGCCGTGAGGCCCCCGCTGGATTCACACTTCAAGTGCGACACCTGGTTGAGAGGCGAAGGCCTCGATTGGTGTTTTGAAGCCGAGGCACTTTCGGGGTGTTGAGTTCAAGTTCCAGACGATGCTGTCGATGTCGTCATCGCTGTAGCCGCTGAGGCTTGCCTTACGGGGTAGGTCGCGGCGCCGAACCCAGCCGCAGATTGCGGCCGATTTGGCCCAAAGGTCAGCGTCGGCTCGCAGACCTGCCTCTGTTATGTCCGCGAGCTGCAACGCGATAGCACCCGCGGAGGCTCGTGGTCGCTTGGTGGCCGGTCAAGTCATCCTCAGACGTCCCTGCTACGGCGCCGCCGGCCGGCAGCACGCCAGTCGCCTCGACAGGGACCACGACCGGAAAGTTTCGCGCGTCGCGACGGTAGTCGTCCGGCAGATAGTAGGGGCGAATCGCAGTGAGATCCCGTCGGCACCGCCGCCGGAGCCGGCAAGACAGGGATGGGCGTCGAGGCCGAGGTTTTGCAGATTGGTGGTGCGGATCGATGATCGGACCGGCGTGACGGGTCGGCATGGCGTTTAAGTCTCTCAGGTCGCCAAGATTAAACGCGTTATAGTCCGCGTGAGCACCCGCTCGCTTGATAGCTTTTGTCCGAAAGTGAACTCCATGGTGTCAGAGCAGTTCTTCGAGGATTATGAGGTCGGCTTATCCCGGCAAAGCACGGGCCGCACGATCACCGAGGCCGATATCGTCATTCATGCAGGTCAGACTGGCGATTTCTTCCCCCACCACATGGACAAGGAGTGGTGCGCCACCCAGGACTTCAAGCAGCGCATCGCCCACGGCACGCTGATCTTCAGCGTCGGTATCGGCCTGACGGCGACAACGATCAATCCCCGCGCCATTTCCTTCGGCTACGACCGGCTGCGGTTCGTCAAGCCTGTGTTCATCGGCGACACCGTCAAGGCGAAGGCGACCATCACTGTGCTGCGCGATCATCCCAAGCGAACGACCCATGGCATCGCCGTCGAGCGGGTTGAGATCACCAACCAGGATGGCGAGACGGTCCTCGTCTGCGACCATCTCTACATGGTAGAGCGGCGCGCGCCGGCGGCCTAGCCCAGGCTCGACAGACCAACCGTCAATAGCTCGCGAACTTGGCGCACATCGGCGTGCCGACCGCGATCGGCCTGCCGTTGTCGGTCAGCTTGCCGGTCGCGGCATCGCGGCGGAAGACGACGACGCAGTCGGCATTCTGATTGCAGACCAGAAGGAAACGCCCGGAGGGATCGATGACGTGGTCGCGCGGCGTAGCGCCGCGCGTCGGCTCCAACCCGACAAGGCTCAGCTTACCGCTGCTCGCGTCCACCGCGTAGATGACGATGCTATCGTGGCCGCGATTGGCGCCATAGACGAACCGCCCGTCGGGGCTGATCTGGATGCCTGCGCAATGGCTCTCGACGCTGCCCATCTCCGGCAGCGCCGACACCGTGTCGCGCAGAGCGAACGCACCGCTGGCGGCGTCGTATGCGAGGGCATTGATCGTGGAATCGAGCTCGTTGATGCTGAAGGCGTGCCGGCCGTCCGGATGGAACACGAAGTGGCGGGGGCCGGCGCCGGGCGCCAGTTCGCTTGAGGCGCTCAGCTCGATCGCACCGGTTTTTGCGTCAAACCCATGCGCCACCATCCGGTCAATGCCGAGATCGGCAATGATGACATGGCGGTTGTCGGGCGAAGCCATGATGCAGTGCGCGTGCGAACGCTCCTGGCGGGCTTCGTTCGGTCCCTTGCCCTCATGTGAGGCGCTCGCCACGGCCGGGTCGAGCCCGCCGTCGGCGCGCAGCGGGAAGATGGCGACGCTCTTGCCGGGCAGGTCGTCGAGGGGGCCGATCGAGTAGTTGGCAACGAGCAAGAACCGGCCCGTCCGGTC
>Ga0208849_1002134_pt1 | contig 11465 bp, 7 predicted proteins | sample NGESurdeep072012_10_FD_184470 | JGI IMG/M metagenome (GOLD analysis project Ga0208849, IMG submission 184470) | Arctic peat soil microbial communities from Barrow, Alaska - NGEE Surface sample 53-3 deep-072012 (SPAdes) | ecosystem: Environmental > Terrestrial > Soil > Wetlands > Peat ...
GCGTTCGCCGAAACTCCGCTTCCCGGCGCCATCGCGGCGCCCGGGGAAACCATCGTGCTCTCAACCCATGCCCAGGGCTCGCAGGTCTACGCGTGCAAGGCCGGTGCCGACGGCAAACTGGCCTGGACGTTCAGCGAGCCGGTCGCGGCGTTGACCGCCGGCGGCAAGGTCATCGGACGCCACTATGCCGGGCCGACCTGGGAGCACATCGACGGCAGCAGGGTGGTCGGCAAAGTCGCCGGCAGCGCGCCGGGTGCGACGGCCAACGACATTGCATGGCTGAAGCTCGACGTGATTTCCCACCGCGGCAGCGGCATGCTGGCCGACGTCACCACCGTGCAGCGGATCAACACGTTGGGCGGCAAGCTCGAGGGCGCCTGCGACAAGGCCGGCGACTCCCGCAGCATGCCCTATGCCGCGGAGTATGTTTTCCTGCGCAAGGGCTGAGCGAAGCCGATCTTGATCGGCCGGCTCAGGCGCCGCCCATCGCCTTTTCGATCGCGGCGAGTGCCGCATTGGCGTTGGCGCCATCGGGGCCGCCGGCCTGCGCCATGTCGGGTCGTCCGCCGCCGCCCTTGCCGCCCAGCGCCTGCGAGGCGGCACGCACCAGGTCCACCGCGCTGTAGCGCGAGGTGAGATCGGCGGTGACGCCGACCACGACGCCCGCCTTGCCGTCCTCGGTGACGCCGACGATGGCGACCACGCCGGAGCCGAGTTGCTTCTTGCCGTCGTCGACCAGGCTCTTGAGGTCCTTGGCCTCGACCCCCTGGATCGCCCGCGCCATCAGCTTGACATTGCCGACTTCGCGCATGCTGCCGGCCGGCGCCGAGCCGGCGGCGCCGCCGCCCATCGCCAGCTTCTTGCGCGCATCCGACAGGTCGCGCTCGAGCTTCCTGCGCTCTTCCATCAGCGCGGCGACCCGCGCCGGCATGTCGTCCAGCGTGGTGCGAAGCTCGGTTGCCGCCACCTTCGCCAGCGCGATGGTGTCGTTGGCATGTTGGCGGGCATGCCGTCCGGTCAGCGCCTCGATGCGGCGAACGCCGGACGCCACCGCGCTCTCCCCGGTCACCGAGATCAGGCCGATATCGCCGGTGCGGCGGACATGGGTGCCGCCGCACAGCTCGACCGACCAGCCGAGCGCGTTCTCGCCATGCGCGCGAGCGGTCCTGCCCATCGATACCACGCGCACCTCGTCGCCATATTTCTCGCCGAACAGCGCCCGGGCGCCGGCATCGCGCGCATCGTCGACCGCCATCAGCCGCGTGGTAACCTCGTCATTCTCCAGCACCACATCGTTGGCGATATCCTCGACCCGGGCGAGTTCTTCCGGCGTGATCGGCTTCGGATGCACGAAGTCGAAGCGCAGCCGGTCCGGCGCCACCAGCGAGCCGCGCTGCGCGATGTGGTCGCCGAGCACCTGGCGCAACGCTTCGTGCAGCAGATGCGTCGCGGAATGGTTGGCACGGATCGAGCTGCGCCGGGCGTAATCGACGTCGAGCTGCAGCGCGGTTGCCGGCTTCAGCGTGCCCTGCTCGACGGTACCGAGATGGACGAACAGATCCCCGGCCTTCTTCTGGGTGTCGGTGACGCGAAACCGCACGCCCTCGCCGGTCATCATGCCGGTGTCGCCGACCTGGCCGCCGGACTCGGCATAAAACGGCGTCTGGTTCATGACCACCGCGCCGGCCTCGCCGGCCTTGAGGCTGCCGACTTCCTTGCCGTCCTGCACCAAGGCGGCCACCACGCCCTCGGCAGTCTCGGTCTCGTAGCCGAGAAACTCGGTGCTGCCGAGTTTCTCGCGCAGCGGAAACCAGACATTCTCCGTCGCGGTATCGCCGGAACCCGCCCACGCCGCGCGCGCCTTTTCGCGCTGCCGGTCCATCGCATCGGTAAAGGCCGCGACATCGACGCCGATGCCGCGCGACTTCAGCGCGTCCTGGGTCAGGTCGAGCGGAAAGCCGTAGGTATCGTACAGCGTGAACGCGGTGTCGCCGTCGAACATGTCGCCTTTTTTCAGTGCGCTGCTCTTCTCGTCGAGGATCGACAGGCCCCGCTCCAGCGTCTTGCGGAACCGGGTTTCCTCGAGCCGCAGCGTTTCCTCGATCAGGTTTTCGGCGCGCACCAGTTCCGGATAGGCCTGGCCCATCTCGCGCACCAGCGCCCAGACCAGCCGGTACATCAGCGGCTCGCTGGCACCGAGCAGCTGCGCATGGCGCATCGCGCGGCGCATGATCCGGCGCAACACATAGCCGCGGCCCTCGTTCGAAGGCAGCACGCCGTCGGAAATCAGGAACGACGAGGCCCGCAGATGATCGGCGATGACGCGCAGCGAGGCTTTCTGCGGTCCCATCGGATCGGCGCCGGTCAACTCGGCGATGGCGCGGATCAGGGCTGCGAAAAGATCGATCTCGTAGCTGTCGTGCTTGCCTTGCAGCACGGCCGCGACACGCTCCAGCCCCATGCCGGTATCGATCGAGGGCTTCGGCAGCGGATGACGTACGCCGCCCTCGAGCTGCTCGAACTGCATGAACACCAGATTCCAGATCTCGACATAGCGATCACCCTCCTGCTCGGGCGACCCCGGAGGCCCGCCCCAAATCTTGTCGCCGTGATCGTAGAAGATTTCCGAACAGGGACCGCACGGGCCGGTGTCGCCCATCTGCCAGAAATTGTCGGCGCCCGCGATCCGGATGATGCGGGAGTCGGGAAGCCCCGCGATCTTCTTCCAGAGCTCGAACGCCTCGTCGTCGTCGATATAGACGGTCGCCGTCAGTCTGTCCTTCGGCAGGCCGAACTCTTTCGTCACCAAATTCCACGCCAGTTCTATGGCGCGGTCCTTGAAGTAGTCGCCGAACGAGAAGTTGCCGAGCATCTCGAAGAAGGTGTTATGGCGCGTGGTGTAGCCGACATTGTCGAGATCATTGTGCTTGCCTCCCGCGCGCACGCATTTCTGCGAGGTGGTGGCGCGCTGATAGGCGCGCTTCTCGACGCCGGTAAAGACGTTCTTGAACTGCACCATGCCGGCGTTGGTGAACATCAGCGTCGGGTCGTTGCGCGGCACAAGCGGCGACGACGGCACGATCTCGTGGCCGTTGCGCGCAAAATAATTCAGAAAAGTCGACCTGATTTCGTTAACGCCGCTCATGTCCATCCAATCGCAAAGCGGTCCGGGTTTCGCCGCAAACGCTTTTAGACAAGGGTGGCGGCGGTGTCCAGAAAGTGTGCAGCGAATCAGGTACTTGCCGCATCAGCACAGGACCGTGGATGGATGCTGCAGCTGCGTTGACAGGCTTGGCGCCGCCGTGTTCTGTTCCTATCTGTTTTAGACTGTCGCGTCGGGAGAGACCGGCTTCAGCGCCGGCGCCGAAGGAGCAACCGCCCCGGAAACTCTCAGGCAAACGGACCGCGTGACTTGACGACATCTGGAAAGAGACGCCGAGGGGTTTGGTCCCCAACGCGTCCGCCGACGGGATAATACTCTCAGGCACAGCGACAGATGGGGCTTCGACGGGTCTTTCGGGAAACTGGTTCCCGATTGACCGCGAGGGCCCCTGATGCTTGCGCGCGACGCCGAAACGCCATTGAAACACACCCCCTTGCACGGGCTCCATGCCGGCCGTGGCGGCAGGATGGTGCCGTTCGCGGGCTATGCCATGCCGGTGCAATATGCCACCGGCGTGCTCCGGGAACACCTGCACACCCGGAAGGCCGCAGGCCTGTTCGACGTCTCGCATATGGGCCAGATCGCGCTGCGCCCGAAATCCGGCCGGATCGAGCACGCCGCGTTGGCGCTGGAACGGCTGGTGCCGCAGGATATCGTGGCGGTCGCCCCGGGCCGACAGCGCTACGCCCAGTTCACCACCGGCAGCGGCGGCATTCTCGACGACCTGATGGTGGCGAATTTCGGCAGCCATCTGTTCCTGGTGGTCAACGCCGCCTGCAAGGCTGCGGACGAGGCGCATCTGCGCGCCAGCCTGTCCGATGCCTGCGAGATCGAATCGCTCGCCGACCGCGCGCTGATCGCGCTGCAGGGACCCAGGGCCGAATCGGTGCTGGCGAAATTTTGTGCAGAGGCGCCCGCGATGCGGTTCATGGATGCGGGTCGGCGCCGCGTCGGCGGCATCGATTGTTTCGTCTCGCGCTCCGGCTACACCGGCGAGGACGGCTTTGAGATTTCGGTTCCGGCCGAACATGCCGAAGCCCTCGCCGCAACGCTGCTCGGCCACGACGGGGTCTGGCCGATCGGGCTCGGCGCCCGCGACAGCCTGCGGCTGGAAGCCGGGCTCTGCCTTTACGGACACGACATCGACACCACCACGACACCGGTCGAGGCCGCACTGCAATGGTCGATCCAGAAAAGCCGCCGCCAGGGCGGCGCGCGCGCTGGCGGTTTCCCCGGCGCCGACCGAATTCTCGCCGAGTTGGAGCAAGGCACCTCGCGGCGTCGCGTCGGATTGAAGGCGGAAGGCCGCGCGCCGGTGCGCGAGGCCGCCCCCCTGTTCGCCGACGGCGCCGCGGCCGAGCCGATCGGTGCGGTCACGTCGGGCGGATTCGGGCCGAGCGTCAATGCGCCGGTCGCGATGGGCTATCTGCCGTCCGCGCGCTGCGCCGCTGGCGAGCTTGTGTTCGCCGAGGTCCGCGGCCAGCGGTTGCCGCTGCGGGTCGCGCCGCTGCCGTTCGTTCCGAATACCTACCAACGCTGAAGGATTGTCATGACCACGCTGTTCACCTCAGACCACGAATGGCTCCGGATCGAGGGCGATGTCGCCACCATCGGCGTCACCGACTACGCGCAATCGCAGCTCGGCGATGTCGTGTTCGTCGAACTGCCGAAGGTCGGCCGCAGCCTGAAGAAGGCGGAAGCCGCAGCCGTAGTCGAATCGGTCAAAGCCGCCTCCGACGTCTACGCGCCGATCTCGGGCGACGTGCTTGAGGTCAACGATGCGGTCGTGGCCGAACCCGCACTGGTCAATTCGGATGCCGGCGGCAAAGCGTGGTTCTTCAAGCTGAAGATCGCCGACCGGAGCGAGCTTGGCGGCCTGATGGATGAGGCCGCGTACAAGGCACATACGGCATGAGTACGAGCGTGGGAGCCTCAACCCGGCACGGGCTGTCATCGTCCGCGAAAGCGGACGATCCAGTACGCCGCGACGTTTCGCTTCAACGACCGATTTCAACGATTACTGGATGCCCCGCTTTCGCGGGGCACGACGACATTCCAGCAAGGAACGGCCCATGACCGCACACCGCGAACAGCAAGAAGCCGCCACCCGTTTCGCGCGCCGCCACATCGGCCCCTCGCCGCGCGACGTCACGGCGATGCTGGAGACCGTGGGCGCCAAAAGCCTGCGGGCGCTGATGGCCGAGACCTTGCCGTCGTCGATCCGGCAGAAGGCGCCGCTCGATCTCGGCACCGCCTTGAGCGAGACCGAGGCGCTGTCGCATATGCGCGCGCTCGCCGCGCAGAACGAGGTGTTCACCTCGCTGATCGGCCAGGGCTATTCCGGCACCATCCTGCCGGCGGTGATCCAGCGCAACATCCTGGAGAACCCGGCCTGGTACACCGCCTATACGCCGTACCAGCCGGAGATCAGCCAGGGCCGGCTGGAAGCCTTGTTCAATTTCCAGACCATGATCTGCGATCTCAGCGGGCTCGATATCGCCAACGCCTCGCTGCTCGACGAGGCCACCGCGGCGGCAGAAGCCATGGCGCTGGCCGAGCGCGCCGCGGGGGCAAAAGCAAGGTCGTTCTTTGTCGACCGCGATGTGCATCCGCAGACGCTGGCGGTGTTGCGCACCCGCGCCGAGCCGCTGGGCTGGAAGCTGATTGTCGGCGATCCCGCAACCGACCTGGCGCAGGCCGAATGGTTCGGCGGCCTGCTGCAATATCCCGGCAGTTCAGGCGCGGTACGCGATCTGCGGCCGGCGATCGCTGCGCTGCATGCCAAGGGCGCGCTGGCGATCGTCGCCGCCGACCTGCTGGCGCTGACGCTGCTCGCCTCGCCCGGCGAACTCGGCGCCGACATTGCGATCGGCTCGGCACAGCGCTTTGGGGTGCCGATGGGCTATGGCGGACCGCATGCGGCCTTTATGGCGGTGCGCGATGCGTTGAAACGCGCACTGCCCGGCCGCATCGTCGGGCTGTCGGTGGATTCGCGCGGCCAGCCCGCCTATCGGCTGGCGTTGCAGACCCGCGAGCAGCACATCCGCCGCGAAAGGGCCACCTCCAACATCTGCACCGCGCAGGTGCTGCTGGCGGTGATCGCCTCGATGTACGCGGTCTATCACGGTCCGGAGGGGCTGACCGAGATCGCGCGCCAGCTGCATCGCCGGACCGGGGTGCTGGCGGCGGGATTGCGCCGGCTCGGCTTTGCGCCGAGGTCAGAGGCGTTCTTCGACACGCTGACCGTGCAGGCCGGCGCGAAGCGGGACGAGATCGTTGCCCGCGCGCAGGCCGAGAACATCAATTTGCGCATTGGCGAGCGCACCCTCGGCATCGCGCTGGACGAGACCACGACGCCTGACATCGTCGAGGCGGTGTGGCGCGCGTTCGGCGGTCGGCTGGACTATGCCGAAATCGAGGCGGACGCGCGCGAGGCGCTGCCGCCGGAGCTGAAACGCAGCAGCGCGTTCCTGGCCCATCCCGTGTTTCATGCCCATCGCTCCGAGACCGAGTTGTTGCGCTACATGCGCAAGCTCGGCGATCGCGACCTGGCGCTCGACCGCGCGATGATTCCGCTCGGCTCCTGCACCATGAAGCTCAACGCGACGACCGAGATGATTCCGCTGAGCTGGCCGGAATTTGGCGATCTGCATCCGTTTGCGCCGCGCGCGCAGGCCAAGGGTTATCACGCGCTGTTCGCGCGGCTGCAACGATGGCTGTGCGACATCACCGGCTATGACGCGATCTCGCTGCAGCCGAATTCCGGCGCGCAGGGCGAATTTGCCGGGCTGCTCGCGATCCGCTTCTATCATGCCGCGCGCGGCGAGCCGCAACGCAAGGTGTGCCTGATCCCGTCCTCGGCGCACGGCACCAATCCGGCCTCCGCCAGCATGGCCGGCATGGAGGTGGTGGTGGTCGCCTGCGACCAGCGCGGCGATGTCGACGTCGAGGATCTCAGCGCCAAGGCGGAGCGGCATTCGCAGCGTCTCGCCGCAATGATGATCACCTACCCCTCGACCCATGGCGTGTTCGAGGAGCATATCCGCGAGATCTGCGACATCGTGCATGGCCATGGCGGCCAGGTCTATCTCGACGGCGCCAATTTGAACGCGCAGGTCGGGCTGTCGCGGCCCGGCGACTATGGCGCCGATGTCAGCCATCTCAATCTGCACAAGACCTTCTGCATTCCGCATGGCGGCGGCGGCCCGGGCATGGGACCGATCGGCGTCAAGGCGCATCTGGCGCCATTCCTGCCCGGGCATCCTGCGGCCGACGGCAGCGCCCCGGGCACGGCCGGGCCGGTCTCGGCCGCGCCGTTCGGTTCGGCGTCGATCCTGACGATCTCCTATATCTACATCCTGATGATGGGCGGCGAAGGCCTGGCCCGCGCCACCGAGATCGCGATCCTCAATGCCAACTACATCGCAAGCCGGCTCCATGCACATTTTCCGGTGCTGTACCGCAACGCCAGGGGCCGGGTCGCGCATGAATGCATCGTCGATCCGCGGCCGCTGAAACAGAGCTGTGGCGTCACCGTCGATGATATCGCCAAGCGGCTGATCGATTACGGCTTTCACGCCCCGACCATGAGCTTTCCGGTGCCGGGCACGCTGATGATCGAGCCGACCGAATCCGAATCGAAGGCGGAGCTCGACCGCTTTTGCGAAGCCATGATCGCGATCAGGCGGGAGATCGCCGAGATCGAATCCGGGCGCTGGACGGTCGACGCCTCGCCGCTGCGCCACGCGCCGCACACCGTGCACGATATCGCCGACGACAACTGGGCACGCGCCTATTCCCGCAGCGACGGCTGTTTTCCGGCGGGAAGCTCGCGAACCGACAAATACTGGTCCCCGGTCGGGCGCGTCGACAATGTCTATGGCGACCGCCATCTGATCTGCTCATGCCCGCCGCTTCAGGATTACGCGCAGGCGGCGGAGTAGTAGTACTGGCGTTCGGGCGTGAACCCGTCGGCCGGAAACGCCGACCCACGCCGTCCGGATGTTTTCAGCCGTCATTGCGAGGAGCATAAGCGACGAAGCAATCCATGCCTCCGCCTGCCTCACCATGGATTGCTTCGCGGAGCCTGTCATCGGGCGCGCATTCGCGCGACCCGTTGGCTCGCAATGACGGCGAGAATTGTAGCCCGGATGAAGCGGGGCGAAATCCGGGTCCTTCGGGGCCGCATCACGATTCCCGGATTGCGCGGAGTTTATCCTTGGGCACGCCGAAGGCGTGACCCGAGGGCTTCATCCGGGCTACGGGCTGTCATTCCGGCGCGCGCGTCAGCGCGAACCCGGAATCCATACTCACGATGGTGGTTATGGATTCCGGGCTCGCCGCTTCGCGTCGCCCCGGAACGACAAATGGAGGAATGCGATAACCATCACTCCTCGGCCGGCTCCTCGCCGTCGGCGTCGCGCTCCGGGCTGCCTGCCAGGATCTGCTCGGCGATCAGGCCGGAGTTCTGGCGGATCGCGGTTTCGATCTTGGCGGTCATGTCGGGATTGGCCTTGAGGAAGGCCTTGGCGTTCTCGCGGCCCTGCCCGAGCCGCTGGCTGTCATAGGAGAACCAGGCGCCGGACTTCTCGACAATGCCGGCCTTGACGCCGAGGTCGAGGATTTCGCCCATCTTGGAGACGCCCTCGCCATACATGATGTCGAATTCGACCTGCTTGAACGGCGGCGCCAGCTTGTTCTTCACCACCTTGACCCGGGTGGTGTTGCCGACCACCTCGTCGCGTTCCTTGATGGCGCCGATGCGGCGGATGTCGAGGCGAACCGAGGCATAGAATTTCAGCGCGTTGCCGCCGGTGGTGGTTTCCGGCGAGCCGTACATCACGCCGATCTTCATGCGGATCTGGTTGATGAAGATCACCATGGTGTGGGATTTGTTGATCGAGGCGGTGAGCTTGCGCAGCGCCTGGCTCATCAGCCGCGCCTGCAGGCCGGGCAGCGCATCGCCCATCTCGCCTTCGAGCTCGGCGCGCGGCACCAGTGCCGCGACCGAATCGATCACCAGCACGTCGACCGCGCCGGAGCGCACCAGCGTGTCGCAGATTTCCAGCGCCTGCTCGCCGGTGTCGGGCTGCGAGATCAGGAGTTCGTCGATGTTGACGCCGAGCTTTCGGGCATAGACCGGGTCGAGCGCATGTTCGGCATCGATGAAGGCGCAGATGCCGCCCTTCTTCTGGCCCTCGGCGACGGTGTGCAGCGCCAGCGTGGTCTTGCCGGAGGATTCCGGCCCGTAGATCTCAACCACCCGGCCCCTCGGCAGACCGCCGACGCCGAGCGCGATATCGAGCCCGAGCGAACCCGAGGAGATGGTCTCGATATCCATCGAACGGTCGTTCTTGCCGAGCCGCATCACCGAGCCCTTGCCGAACTGGCGTTCGATCTGGGACAGCGCGGCGGACAGGGCCTTGGTCTTGTCCATGGAGGATCCTTCAACGATACGCAGGGCAGTGGCGGCGGACATAGCGGTGCTCCTTATGGCGGGGATTCGCGAGCGGGACAAAGGCAATAACGGATCGGTGAGGATCGCTGGAACCTTGTACCATGTTTGTTCTCTGTTCGCAATATGTTCTTTTGGGCCTATTCGATAACTCATCTGGTAAAGGAAGCGCAGGGCCGGTACTCGCCAGCCGCCGTAGTAGCTGTAAGCCGTGAGGTAGTATCAGGCGATCCCGAGCAATACGTTTCGACCAGCTATCTTGAGCGGCAGAACCTATCGCTTCGCATGGGCCAGCGCCGGTTCACTCGGCTCACCAATGGTTTCTCTAAGAAGCTTGATAATCATGTTGCGGCGGTCGCGCTGTATGTTGCCCAATACAATCTCTGCCGCGTCCATGAAGCCCTCAAGGCGACGCCAGCGAAGGCGCTGGGCGTTGTAGAACGCACTTGGGCTCGGGGAGCTTATCGACGCTGCGTTCGCTACGCAGCCAATTGCGCCCGTGCCTACTGCGCCGGAGCGGCGGAAGGCTTTCCATGTAATTGAGGGGGCAAACGTTAGGGCGCGTAGGCCTCCAGAAAGAAATCAAGCCCAGCAGGCAAGTTTCTTCGGTGAACCATGGTGGCGATCTGATGCGCCTGACGGTCTGTTAGTTCATAACAGCCAACAGCGCCAAGATCGTCATCGTCAAAGCGAACTACCGTCCGAACCTCTCCGAACATAGGTTCGGGAATAGGCAACTCGAACTTTTCCGATTCGGTCTGGCGATCATACCCAACTAGCCGATGGGCCGCTTTCATGGACGAATCCTTCGATTGCGAATAGGGCCTTGTGCCTTTCTGCCATCTGGGTGGAATTCACCCTGATGCCTTCCTTGCTTGTCGTATTTCTCTACAGTGCCGTGTAGATAGTCCCATTCATAAATCGTGCCATCGGGCTCTGCCCATCGCTTCCGTTTCTTGTTGCCAATATTGTCAACTGAAGTTTTGGGTTTGACCGCGGCAGCGTTCGGAAAGCCGGGCAACGTCTTTGGCGGCGGCTTATAAGCGCACAAATTCCCCCCAATTGCGTTCTTTTTGGCAGTCTCAGCATCTCACGAATCCTTGAGAACACAATCGCAAATTGTTGGGCGTCCAATGTTCTAACTGCCAAACTGGGCAATTTTTCCCTACCGTGTTGCAATTTTCCCAGTAGCAAGCGGCCCCTTTTGAAAATACGACTGGCCCCTATTGCTATGCAACATGGCTAAAGGGGCCAGTACCGACGGGCTGGTAGTGGGTTTCGACCTCTAGTGGCCCAATTTGAATCCGACGGTGGCCTAATTTGTTTTAGGCACCTTGTGTTTCAGGCGCCTGATGAGAGATTTTGGCACGCGCTGATTGACCACGAAGGCGACGACGGTAACCAGGATCAAGAATGGCGCGGCGGGCCACTTATAGCCCCAGCCAAGGTTCCCTAGCCAGTTGGCGGTGGCGCAAAACCCGATGACGGCAATAGCCAGGCTGGCCACGCGGACAAACTGCATGGCACGCCAAACAAGCAGGTAATACCAGCGCGGCATAGACGCCTCGTCTCAGTTGGCGGCCTCTTTCATTGGAGGGCTGGGTAACGGGATTGGCAACTCCAATTGCTGTTCGAAGCCAAATCGCCGGGCAATCTTTGACTCGTACTCAGATTTGTTTGCCGACGATTCCGCCATTTCCAGCCCCCGCCTAAGTGTCGTCCTAGAGCGCGCGCTCCGATGATGTTCAAGAATTGAAAAAGCTTCTTTGCGCGGTCGCGGCCCCCGTGTCTTGTGAGCCTTGAGCAGTTCGAAAATTCTGCCGCTGCTTTGCGCCAACGGATACTAGA
>Ga0208849_1002136_pt1 | contig 11458 bp, 13 predicted proteins | sample NGESurdeep072012_10_FD_184470 | JGI IMG/M metagenome (GOLD analysis project Ga0208849, IMG submission 184470) | Arctic peat soil microbial communities from Barrow, Alaska - NGEE Surface sample 53-3 deep-072012 (SPAdes) | ecosystem: Environmental > Terrestrial > Soil > Wetlands > Peat ...
TCCATCACCCAACGGCATCGGTGATGCGGGAAATCGAAGCAGTTCGAGTGGCGTTCGACCATCGCCCAGTTGCAGACAAGTTGCGCGTTCGGACACGCCGACAGTGCCTCGTCGAGATTTCCTGTGTGATCGACGTCATCGTGAGATATGAAGATCCACCGGACGTCTTTCGGTTCGACGAGGGAGAACACGTCCTCCAGCCACTGCTTGCGATTTGCGGGGGTCCCGGTGTCGATGATCACCGGCTCCTTACCGAGGATCACCATCGAATTTAGGTAGATGAACAGCGGTTGTCCCAATGCTTCTTGTACCTGATGAATCACGAACGTGTCCTTCGCGATCCGAGTCGGCGGTACACGGAGCGTTGGCGGAACTGGTGCGTAGGTCATGTTGCCCCCCCCGAGCAAACGTTCGTAACTTCAACTCCGGCGCTTCAGACCAACGGGTCGATCAAGTTTCTAGCATACGAACAGAAACGGCATGTTCTCCCTTGGACGGTCCGCGACGCGCGGTGAACTGCGTTGCGGTCGCGCGTGTCCCACTCGGACTATTCGACCAACGCCCTAAGTGGTTCGATGTATTCCGGACCCGTCCGTAAATAGGAACCACGAATCACGGTCCAGGCGCGAATTCGAAAGTCGGCAAGTCCCGCCGCCACGAAGGCTCGAATTCGCCGTTCGGTTTGCGAGGCATCAACGAGTCGATTATTCATTGGGTTCCAAAGGAACGAAGCAATGTCGTACTCGCGATCGGCGAGGTAGGGCTTTGGGTCGATCGCGACGAATCCTCGGCCGGATCGCAAGATGTTGTGGTGATGAAAATCGCCGTGTACGAGCCAGTCAGCACCGCCGCCAACCTCCGCAAACAGTTCACGAGCGAGGGGCACGAGTTCGCTCTTCTCACCTCCTGCGCGATCCAACCATCTCAAGACTTCGGGTGCGACCGGTCGGAACGGCAGAGACGACGGTCGCCACAGCCTTAGTGCGATGTCGATGGCAATTTGCGTCCCAGCGTCGTCCGGGAGTCCGGACAGATCATCTCCGGGAACTGCCCGTTCTTCAAGTAATACTCGACCCGATTGACGCAAAAGACGTACTGCGCCGTCGCCATTCCATAGTTTCAGCGCGTCGCCTTCATGGAGCGATTCATCGTCTCCCAACCACGACACTTTGAGAACGGTGCCGTCCTTCGTTGGCGCAACGTAAGAAACATTCGAAAACTTAAACGGTGGATCTAATTCGATTCCCCACGTTTCAGCGAAGTCGAACGCAACTTGCTGTTCGGCAGCAAGATTGACTTGTGACTCGAACTCGTCTTCCATTTTGTCAGCATATGAAAGAGACGAACGCGTCACTCAGCGGGACCGAACCCGTCAGAACTTCTTGGCCGATCAATCGAATTTTATGTGTCGGAGGCCCGACGCGTCGGTTCTGCAACCTTGCATTGGCGGTTCACTGAATATTCGGGATTCCCATCCGAGGCGCTCACCGTCGTCGCACGATGACCTTGAATTGGAAGTTGCCGAAAGCGCCCGGTGTTCCCGACCAGTATCGTCGCACTTCAACTCCGAGCCCGCGAAACGTTTACTCTGTGAATCTCATGCTCATAGTGTCGACATCAACCGAGGAACTGCAAAGCCAATTGGTCGAGCTCGGTGCCGTGGCGCAACATAGATTCCCAAAATGGGAACCGGAAGTGGACTCGATTGTCGCCGTGGTTGAGGCACATCCGGCCGACGTACACCTGGCCCTGAATCTTGACTGCGAGACGAATGACGTAGAGTCGCTCTGGTACGAGCGCATCCGGCCCTTCGAGGCCAATTTGCGCTTGCAAAAACGGGCGCATCGCCGTCTACAACCATTGATCTCTCCTCCCGATGCGACGTGGACACAACAAGCTGAAAGACTCATTGCTCGACTCATGTCTGCGATTGGAACTTCGGCACTTCGAATCGATCACATCGGCTCGACAGCCGTCGCGGGCTTACCAGCGAAGAATCTCATCGACATCCAAGTGGTCGTGGATGACCTCGCCATGGCATTGAATCTGGCCGAGATGTCTCGTAGAGCAGGTTTCGTGCGCGTTGCCGGAGAATGGTACGGGGAGAGTCGCGATGGCACGAAGTTTCGAGAAGAAGTTTCGGTCGACGCCGACCCCGGCCGATCCGCCAACGTGAACTTTCGGCCACAGGCCGATCCCGTTTGGAATGAAGCCCTCATGTTTCGCGACTTTCTTCGCGCTCATAGCACTGAGCGCGACCGGTATGCGGACATGAAGCGACTGCTCGTGACTCGGAGCCGAGACGTCGATCACTACAGCGAACTCAAAATGCCTTACATCACTGAAGCGCTCAAGAGGGCGAAGACGACGCCACTGTAATCAGACCGGGTCGAAGGCCCGAGGTGACAATTCTGCACACTCACATTGGAGATCTTCAAAGTTGCCGAATGACTGACTCTCTCTCCAATTCTTAGTCAAACGGTCCTGTCAATTCTCATCCCGTTCGAAAATGCAAGTGACATCAGGGAGAAACCCACCGCCGTCACTAGAGAGCCCAAGCCCTGTATCCAGATTGGAATGTTGAATTGGTTGAAATTCGGAGTGGACCAGAGAAGGTTCACATATTCCGCGCATATGCATAGCGACTCCACCATCAAACCAATGAAGGCACCTCTGAAAAGTGCATCGTGATCAGAGACCAATGTCGCGACTTTACTCAACATCCACCACGCCCAAAGTGCGGCCAATGACGCTAGCGGTAGAGCAATAAGTTGGATGTCAGCCCTGAAAGAACCCTGGCTGAGATAACCGTGATTTACGAGTTGAACCATGTTGACAACGCTGCCCAACGCCGTAAGCGCAAAACCTAGAACCACCCACACTCGTGCGTATTTCTTTATGTCGGTCACTCCACACAGTAACCTTCGCTTCAATTAAGATTTGAGGTTCCTCGAAAGCGTTGGTGGTTCTTCAGTTTGACGGTTGCACTCTCAGAGTCCGGAACACAAAGCCGTCCTGCTCAACTTCGTCTTCAAAAGTAAAACGAACTCCTTGACCCGCGAGCAGTGTTTTACGCCCGCCGATGTCAATATGCGAATAATGGCACCAGCAACCTCCAGGGGTGTCAAGAGAGTCGATGACACCAACTCCGTCCTTGTCGTCGAAGTATCTGACTATGCCAGTCACCCAATAATTGCTCGTAGCGCGATCATAAGACTGGTCAATGTGAGTCAACGACTATCGAAGACTTCGACGCGTGAGACGACATTGAGTTGGTTGGCGACGGAGATTCGTGGCAACGTTCGTGTCGCCCGACTATTGCGACGGCATCGAAACGTCCAGCCACATTCGTCCGCCATCGGTAGTTCTTTCAAGGCGGCCGGCAGATTGACCATCACCCGGAAAGCAGAGTGCCAGGCCATCTCGCGAGTTCGTGAAGATCAACCCGTTCACACTTGAATTGATCTTGGAGCACGACAGTACGCCGACTTTCGTTGCCATCCGAGGCGACGTCGTAATGCGAACGAGAGGTCTGGTCGCGCCATAGTCGAGATACGCAAGCGAGGTCGAGACTGGATCAAAAACTCCACCGCCGGTTCCAAAGAATGGTTGCTGAGGGACTGGCGTCCAAGTTGCTCCCGCGTCCTTGGAGAAGAAGAACGACTCTTGCATTCCCGTGGGACAGTCGGCCCAGAGAGCGACGGCCGACTCCGGGATCAAACCGCAGGCGTTCACACTGGCGAGTTTGGGCGTCGTGAGCTTCTGAAACGTCCGACCACCGTCGCGGGAGTAGAAAATGACCGCGGTTCCCGGTGGCTGCTCGGAGATCCACACCTCGCTACCAAGGGCAGCAGGAACATAGGGGAATCCCCACGACCCGGTCTTCGCGGAGTGGCCAATGGGCATTGGCGAACTCGTCCATTGCTTTGCGGTGAGGGGTGACCGAGCGATGCGGTAATCATGGCAGGAGGTCCCGCTGGGCGAGCAGACACCCGTAATTGCGTAGAGCGCGTTCGCCGTCGTGGTGAGGCCGAGCGTCCGGGCGCCCTTCTGGACTGTGACCCTGCGCCATGTCCGTGCGCCATTCAACGTGACATAAAGAGAGGTCGGTCCTGTCGCGCCCACAATCGCGTAACCGTCGCTGACATTGGCAAACTGCAGACTGTCGAGCGTTCCCGAGAGAGTTCCCGGTACGGACTGAACCAAAGGCAGAGCGGCGGACGCAAATGAATTGGCATCGACCGAGGTCCGAAGAAGTCGAAGGCATGATGACTGCGAACAGCCGGTCGTTGCCAACATGTAGACCACGTTGGACGAGCGCACCGGGAAGATTTCAAGGGGCTTAACTGACATCTGACTGGCGTCCGCCGAGGAAACGAACGCGCCAGTCAGTGGCAACAGAGAAACTGCCGCCATAACAGGAGCGACGATCACACGAAATAAGTATGAAGCCCGAAGTTGCCTAGTTAATTGACCGATAAGTCAATACTGACAGGTGTCTCCAATTACCGCAGTTCAGTTGGTGGTCCACCACCGAATCTTCATTGAGAATGATTCGACCGACTGCTGGGGAGCGTTTCCCCGGGTGAGGAGTAACTGCCCAAGGCAGAGATGCACGTCCGATTCGAATTTTTGTGGACGACTACGGACTTATCTGATCGATGGTTCCGCAGGCCACGACTATTCCATTGACGATCTTGCTCCACGAAACGGTGACCCACGCACTCGTTCCTTCGGACGTACTCGCCCAAGGCGTCAAAAGCACGCTATGACTTGAGAAATCTGACTGATCGCTGATCCCGTCCGTCGGGTTCACCTAACAGACAGATGCGTTGAAAGCCTCGTAGTCGTTGTGGTCCTTGCCAGAGAACCGAAGACAGACGTCGACGGTGTACTTGGATTGGGTGATTGCTACTTTGGCCGACCTGAGCGTCCCGTTCCTGGGTGTCGATGTGAGGATGGTGAGACCGATTCGGCCGCCGTAACCACGGGAGGCCATACGAAGATCTTTGGCGGTCGCCGCGGCGTTCGGGCCGTCGCCGGGGAAAGGACCGTCCTGCGCACTGCCGATGGTGGCCTCGGCGAAGACGAATCCGACAATCAACTGTTGCGCCCAGACGATGCAGCTTTTGTTTGCGTCCACGGCGACGTCGGAGTTCGCCATTTTGAGCAGCGTCGAGTTCTTCGTGGTGGTCATTTGCTGCACGGTCTCGCTGTACGCCAGTACACGCGTCACCTCGCCACGCAATTCGGAGATCGTGGTCCGGAGCAGAGCCTTGTGGCTCGGCGAGTGAGCGTTGGTAACATCCGCGCTGAGGATCTTGCCCTGTTCGTCGAGGTCGCGCGCGAAGTTCGTAAGGTACGTCTCGACTCGGGGCCCGGTCGCGACGGTCGCCGCGGTGGGGATGTTGCTCATGACGCTGATAACCCGTAGTGCTTCAAGGTTGTTGACGAGCGGGGCGCAATAGCTCTTGATCGGTGGCGCGACATGGGTCGCGGCTAAAGCGCTGGTACTCAAAGTGAGCGGCACGACACCGATCGCGAGCGCTACTCCCAACGGTGTCAATGACTCGAGGACTTTCACTACGGACTCCTGAGATAGACGTGATTCTGCGAACCCACTGCAAGAAGGTAGTTGCTGGTTCAGGATGTCGATGTGTCTTCTGTTGAGACTCCACCATCGCCATGAATTGAGAGGACTCCTTCGCTCGAAGTCGAGAATGTCGCCCGGAACTCACCTGTCGGGCGTGGCCGCCTCCAATCGGCGTCGAACCTCTGTGGTGTTCACGCTAAGGGCGCCCAGCAGCGCCGCCGCTGGATCTGGTGGTTGGAGAGAGAGGATCTGGGCCAGCACCTGCTGGGCCGTGACATAGACCTTCCGACGGTTGGGCTTGACCGCTTCCTCAAGCACTTTCTTTGCCGCGGGCGCCATGCGGAGGCGATCTTTTTGCGCGACGTCTCTGATCCTCGGCTTCCTCGGCACGGCGCGCATCGCCAGTGCGGGAGCGTCGGTGCCGGATTCCAGACCCAGGGCGCCCAGGGCTTGGTAATCGAGCGACTCAAGGGCCTGGCGAGCTTGCTGCAGGTTCACGCCCAACACGACTTCGATCGAGGGATCCTCGAACAAGGCGAGCAAGAGGTGATCGGTGCCCGTTCGGCGATCACCTCGGCGACGAGCCTCCTCACCGGCCCGCAGACAGATGGCCCAGGCGTGAAGCACTTCTGGCGCAACGGATTCGGTTGTCATGATGACTCCTTGTTGTATTTGGTGTGCACGGATTGGCGGGTGACGCCAAGAGCGTCTCCGATCTGCTGCCACGACCAGCCCATTTCCCGGGCCAACGCGACGTGGTTCGCTTCGACCCTCTCAGCCAGGCGATGGAGCGCCAACGAGGCGCGAAGCCCAATCGCCGGGTCATCCAACGAGAGATCCACGCTGAGTTTTTCGAAGTCCATGTCTGTCAGTATAAACTGACAGACATGATGTGTCAACGCAAACTGACACAGAGGTCGGATTGACCTGGGTTGTAAAGCGGTGGAGTCGGAGGGCCAACGTCAACATTCTCCGACTCGAGGATCGAGTCGGAGAACTCCTGACCCCTAGCCGGCGTTCTGGGACAGGTGGTAGATGCACCATCTGTTTCACAATGCGCCGACTCGACTCGAAATTAGATTGGAGATTCCAGAGGGAAAGGACCACTGCATGTCTAAATCAGTGCTCTACATGTCGATGTCGCTTGACGGGTACATCGCTGGCCCAAATGACCAACCGGGCAACGCCGGCGGTGACGACTTCTTGAGGCTGCACGAGTGGTACGGCTTTGCAGGAGACGCTGGACCGAGCGAGGAGACCATTGATGCGGCAAACATGGGCAGACATTTTCTTGACGAAATCAAGGAAACCGGTGCTGTCCTCTCCGGGCGCCATACTGTGGAACAGACCGATCACTGGGGCGGCGACCACCACGATGGCGTGCCAATCTTTGTCCCCAGTCACCGACGGCCGGGGCCCTCGGTCGCCAAGTATCCATTGGTGACGTATGTGACAGACGGCATCGCTAGCGCGATGGCGCAGGCGAAGGCCGCCGCAGGTGACCGCAACGTCCTGGTGCATGGCGCTTACACGGCGCAGGCAGCGCTCGCCGCGGGCGTCCTGGACGAGTTGCAGATACATCAGGTCCCAGTGCTGTTCGGCAGCGGGCGCCGACTATTTGAACTGTTGCCGGAGAGGGTCGAGTTGGAGATCGTACAAGTGTTCGACACCCCAGAAACGACCCACATCAGATACCGCATCGCCCCCTGACCGTCGGTTTATCCATTCGCCTAGAAGTGTCGGTATAGGCCCCTTTTGCCAAGGACGGGGCGGCCCGGCGATCAGTTGGTTGCGGTGGTCCGATACTTAGAGTTTTTCACTGACTCTCCCGCCACCACTTCAACCTCAAAGCCTTGAACGAGTGACGCCGCCGTTTCAGCCATCACCTGGTAATGATCGATGTTCAGTAACCGAATCCAGCTCTGTTGACCCATGGTCAATGCTATGAAACATGCCAATTCAACCAATTCTTCCTCCGAGAAATGCGAATGCAGTCGGTCCCAAAATTTGTCGTCAGGTTCGAGCCGCCACGTGATTGCCTCGGCGTACGAGAGTGCGGCACACTCACGTTCAGAGAAACGAATTGATGTCTCAAAATTCATAAGTTCATCCAACTTGCCTTCAGACAGGCCCGCCGACCTCGCCGCTTCGCTCCGCTGATTGCCGCAATACTCGCATTTGACGGAACGCGACACGTAAACACGACACAGCTCTTTCGTTGCGTGATCGACCACGCCGTTACGAAACAATCTTTCCCAAGCTTCGTCAAAAGCCCAAAACGCCCCGGGCGAATGGGCGCGAATAGCTGAACTCTCCGGACGGGGCGTACCTTCTTCTGCGCAACGTTTCATCACTGCCAACATTGCGTCATCCATCTGTGACAACGGAAAATATGAGATTCTCTGCTTCGGCGGGGACATTATGTTCCTCTCGTTTGCACGGTTTGCCTATGGAGCATTGTGGAATTGAAAGCCACACAGGGACGATGAAAATTTGCCGCCGCGCACGCCTCTGGTTATCAATCTACCCCCAAGCTGCTGGTGTCGGAGGCCCGATGCAACAGTTCTGCAACCTTGCGCTGGCGCCTTGAGCTAACTAAATTGTTATGGTTTTGAAGGTCTGATGTTAAATAGTTCCAACTGGAGTCTCAAGCCGCCGGCAGGGACGTATCCGGCGTTTAGGAACGCTCTGAGTTGACCATCGACACTCGATAGTGAAGGAACACCACTCCGCTAAGGAAGCGGCGCTCGTTGAGAAGTTCGCAATCAAGACGAATGTTGTTGGGTAGCGACGGCTTGCCACCGCCCAAGAAAACGGGCATCAAGATTATCTGGTACTCGTCGATGAGTCCAGCCCCGAGAGCCTGCGCAGCGAGGTTGGGGCCGCTCACGGTGATGTCACGTTTCTCGTTGGTTTTCATCTCTTGGATCACCAACGGATCAAAGCTGCGTTCTATGCGGGTCTTGGCGCTTGACACTGTGCTCAGCGACTTGGAGTACACGATCTTGTCCGCTGCCTGCCAAATCTCCGTGAACTCCCGCTCACAAGACTGCTGGTCGGCGAGAGACTGTGCCGTCTCCCAATAGACCATCGTCTTGTACATCCGGCGCCCGTAAAGGTAAGTGCCAACCGGTCGTACCAGGTCGTTAACAAAGTCGTGCACCTCCTCGTCAGGCGCTCCCCAGTCGAAGGCGCCTCTCATCTTCGAAATAACCATCGAGTAACGTGATTGCGAAGATAATCATTTTGGCCATACACGAGAATATTCGAATTCGATATTCAGTCAAGTGTCGGAGGCCCGACGCAACACTTCTGCAACCCTTCACTGGCGGTTAGCTGACGGGTAGAGCAAGCGTTCAATTCGCCTGCGGCGCTGCGGCGGGAGTGACTTAGCGCAAGGTCGCGGGACCGTTCAACGTCAGCGTCGGTGCACCACCTCCGAGGGCGAGTTGGCACCAGTCAAGTACTGCCTCGGCAACCCCGTCTTTGGTCATGTGTGTGGTGTCGAGGACGTGCATCTGCCAATTCGCAGCGGAATCTTCAAGTCGTTCCCATCGCATTTCCTGCCACCCATTGTCAGATACGACATGAATCATGTGCAGAGGGTCGGTCGCTTGCTCGCGCATCCACTCTGCGAAAGCTTGATGATGAATCAGTAGTGCGGGGTCATCGCCACGTTCTGCCAAGCGCTCTGCCTGAACTTCTGACGCAGCATCTAGCAGACAGACGGCAATTGCATCGAGGCCAGGGGCAGACGGCGCCGCCACAATCTCGACAGCAGGTACCGGATCACCGGCCAGCAGTAAATGGCGCCCCGAAGCCTGAAGCTCAATGGCGCGACGTACGGCAACCTCGGCCATTTCCTGACGCCATATCTTTGTCATCACAGCGCCCGTCTCGGCGAGGTCCACCAACTCCACACACTCAACCAAGGGAGTGAGCGCAGGCTCGACCAATTTGCGTACGCTTGACTTCCCAACCCCGCTCGCCCCAGTTAGTAACAACAACACACGGGCGACTATTGCACAGCTTGAAAGCCTCGTGAGCATCTCCAACATGTACGACCATGCCGATACAGCGCAGAAAGGTTCACCGGCTGGTGTCGGAGCCCCGACGCAACAGGAATGCAACCCTTCTCTGGCGAATTGATCGAATCGAATCCGGATTGGTTTCGGTGGCCCGCGGTGGAGCCTTGCCGAACTGAGGTTAGAACCGAAAGCGAGTCAGCCCGCCCGGTTCCGTGCCCAGTACCACGGTCAACGAATTCAGTTTGATGCGATAGACGTTCCATGGCGGTGGTCCCTGCGACGGCGCATTGAACGGCGCGGTGATCCCGGCTCCGCTCTCGTCCAGTTCTGCGGGCCATCCTTGGTCCGCCCAGGCCTTGGCAAGGCGCGTCAGTGTGGCTGAGTCAGTCTCGCGCGTCGCCTCACCCTCGGCGACTACGTCTGCATCGCGGATCGACACCGCTATCGAGCACCGCGGATCGCGGGCGACGTTGCGACTCTTCCGAGTATTCGAACCCGTTTGGAACCAGAAGCTTCCGTTTTGCCACAGCGCACCGACCGCTGTCACGTGAGGGCTCCTGTCTTCGTTCACCGTAGAGAGCCACGTCGTACGAGCATTGTGGGCGTCTGGAGCTGGCGTCGAGCCGCTATCGAGCTGCTCGACGATGGTCGCCCAGTTCACTGGAGGTAGCCCGTCCGCGGCACCCAAGTTGATGATGTCCATTACTTCTCCTTCCGGGTCGTAGAAAGAAACTGCTCAGATTCGCCGCAGCAGTGCAACAATACATTGACGGAGCGAGACTCGAATTATTGAATGTGCCACTTCGACGAAGACGACATTGTGCATCGTCATTGTGCGTTAGATACGTCTATTGACTTTCAGGCCACGTCAATGGGTATCCTCGGTAGTTTTGTCTGTCCAAGAAGCCCTGCAACATCAAATTGGTGTCGGAGGAAGACGCAACGAGTCTGCTACCAACCACTGGAGGTTGGCTTGCATCATGCTGGTGTGTGTCGTAGACCCGACGTGAACCGCACGCTGAACACCCGCAATCCCGAGGTGCGAGAATCGAGACCTGGGCGGCCCACCAGTCAGTTAAAGCCACTCCTACACGTCCCCATCCATGTGAAACGTACAGGATCCTTTCAATTGCGCAAATCCAGAGGGTAGTAGTACGAAGTCTGCGCGTGCGGCTACCCACCGCGACAAAGTCACGAATATCTATCAAAATCAAGAGGATGCCAACCGGACACATCCAAGGAGGTCAGGCGACGTGAGCCAGATTCTGCCCGTTGCCTGGTATCGATTTCGATCAACGCTGCGCCGTCGATTGCCCGGCTATCTCTCAATCGTGCTGCTCGTGGGCCTGGTCGGGGGGCTCGCGATGGCCTCGCTCGCCGGTGCCCGACGCACCCAATCTTCGTACCCAACATTTCTGACGAGCACGAATCCCTCGGACCTCACTGTTTCCGCGGGCTCTCTTAACTCAAATGCGGCCGATGGTTCGGCCGCCTTCACAAAACAGATTTCACTTCTTCCCGGAGTGAAACGGGTGCGTGACCTCATCGCGCCCACCGTCATCCCGCTCACCAAAAAAGGAGCGGCGCGCCTTACCTTGGCCAACGTCTTACAGGTCTACGGGAGCCTCGATGACGAACTGAACCAACAGGACCGCCTCACCATCATCAAGGGCCATTTGTCAAATCCGAACCGGGTCGACGAGGTGGAAATGACGGCGAATGCCGCTGACATCCTGCACCTGCGTGTCGGCAAGAAAATCCTTCTCGGCGCTTTCACCACCGAGCAAGCCGGTTATCCGGCTTTCGGCACGGCCAAGGTACAACCTCGCCTGCGATT
>Ga0208849_1002137_pt1 | contig 11456 bp, 7 predicted proteins | sample NGESurdeep072012_10_FD_184470 | JGI IMG/M metagenome (GOLD analysis project Ga0208849, IMG submission 184470) | Arctic peat soil microbial communities from Barrow, Alaska - NGEE Surface sample 53-3 deep-072012 (SPAdes) | ecosystem: Environmental > Terrestrial > Soil > Wetlands > Peat ...
GCGCAAGCGGGTGGTGGAGGGGGCGCGGCGGGGAGCAGCCTTCTAATGATCAAGCCGGCAACCGTGGTTATCATGGTAGCCCTGGTCTGCGCCTCGCTTGCGCAGGCGGCGGATGGCCCGCAGGCCCATGTGGAAAGCGGCCTCGTGGCCGGCGCCTGGCAGGGACCCGGCGAGGTGTTCTACGCCATCCCCTACGCCGCTCCGCCGGTCGGCGGCTTGCGGTGGCGACCGCCGGCGCGGGCGCGACCGTGGGTCGGTGAACGGGCCGCGACGGCGCCAGGCCCGGCCTGCCCGCAGCCGATGGCGCCGGGCGGACGGCCCAACCTCGGTGGCTACGTCGGCCCGACCAGCGAGGATTGTCTGACCCTCGACGTGACGGCGCCCAGGAACGCGCGGCGCGCTCCGGTGATCGTCTGGGTATTCGGTGGCGGCAATTTCGCCGGCGCGAGCAGCATCCCCAGCTACGATGGACGAAATTTCGCCCGTGACGGGGTGGTCGTGGTGTCGATGAACTATCGGCTGGGCCCGCTGGGTTTTTTCGCCCACCCCGCCCTGACCGCCGAGGCGCCCCCGGGCGAGCCGCTCAACAATTATGGCCTGATGGACCAGATCGCCGCCCTCGCCTGGGTGAAACGCAACATCGCCGCCTTTGGCGGTGATCCGGGCAACGTCACCCTGGCCGGCGAGTCGGCGGGCGGGGCCGATGTGCTCGACCTGCTGACCATCCCGGCGGCGTGGCCACTGTTCAACAGGGCCGTGGTTGAATCGGGCGGCGGCTGGAGCGCGCCGGTCAGCCTGCCGCAGCGGGAGGCAGCGGGCGCCGACCTCGCCAGCCGCCTTGGCCTCCCGGGGGCCGCGGCGACGGCCGACCAGCTGCGGGCGCTTAGCGTCGCCGATCTGATCGCCAAGGCGGGGAGCGAGGGGGGCGTGGCGATTGACGGACGATTGATGCGAGAATCGGCGACGCAGGCCTTCGCCCGCGGCCATTTCGATCCCGCGCCTCTGATCGTCGGCTCCAACAGCAACGAGGCCTCGCTGATCGAACGGCCCGGCGCGCCACTCGACGAAGACGCGCGGCAGGCCTTCAACGACAAGGTAATGGGCGCCCCGGCGCGGTGGATCGCGACCAGGACATCCCTGCGCGCGCCGGCATGGCTGTACTATTTCTCCTATGTCCCCGAGCGTCAGCGTGGCACGCGGCCCGGGACCAACCATGCCTCGGAAATCGTCTTCTTTTTCGATTCGGTCGACCAGATTCCCGGTCGGACGGCGCTGATCACGCCCAGCGAGCGGGCCGAAGTGCGACTGGCCCATGCGTGCTTCGTGGCCTTCGCGACGCTAGGACGACCGGACTGCGCCGGCTGGCCGCGATACACCCTCACCGGCGATCAGCTGCTGGAATTTGGCGATCCGCCGGCGGTCCGCAGTCATTTCCGCAAGGCAGAGCTCGATGCCCAGGAAGCGGCGGCCGCGGATCTGATCGGGGCGCGGTAGCCAAGCCCCCATCGTCACGGCGCAAGGAAAAGCGCCGCGCCATTTCCCCCAAAGAGATAGCGGGGGGAAGAGAGACAAAGGCGTCTTTTTTCTTCCCCCTCTACCTGGGGGAAGTACCGGCGAAGCCGGGGAAGGGGGTCCTTCTGGCCCCTAGAACTGCCAGCCGACGCCGAAGCCGCCGGAGACGCGGCTCTGGGTGTCGATGCTGACGCTGGCCTTGAAGCTGGTGCGCCCGTCGTCGAGCAGCTTCGAGGCTCCGAAGGCGAAGGCCTGCTGGTCGCCGCTGAAGCCGACCCCCATGCCGACCAGTCCCTTGCCCGGGGTGACCGCCTGAGGAATGTTCACCGCCGCCAGCGCCCCGGCGATGCCGGCGTCGGCCCTTTGCTCGACATGGTGGATGTCGTTGTAGAGCAGGGCCGCCTGGGCGTTGGTGTAACTTTCCGAGGTATTGATGGCGTTCGCCTGCGCGGACTGCAACTGGTTGAGGTTGACGGCGTCGGTGCCGTTCACCCCGGCGGCCAGGTTCTGCAGGTTGCGTTCGGCTCCGGGCGAACCGATCGAGACGACGTTGGCCGCGCCGGCTACCGAGCCGGCGCCAATGGCCACCGAATTGGCGCCGGTGGCGGAACTTCCCGCGCCGACCGCCGCGGCCGTGGCCCCGGTGGCGGAACTTCCTGAGCCGACCGCGGTGGCCGTGGCCCCGGTGGCCGAACTTCCGGGGCCGGTGGCCGTGGCCAGAGTCCCGGTGGCGACAGCGCCGTCGCCGAAGGCCGCTCCGCCATTGGCCGCCGATGCCCCAGCGCCGACCGCGACCGAGCCGGTGGCCGTGGCGCCCGCGCCGATGGCGATGGCGTTGACCCCGGTCGAGGCGGCGTTCAGGCCGACGGCGATGGCGCCGGCCTTGGTCGCCTGGGCGGCGTTGCCGATGGCCACCGACGAGGCGCCGCTGGCGATGGCGGCGGCCCCGCTGGCGGTGCTGTAGTCACCGCTGGCCAAGGCCCCCTGGCCATAGGCCGAACTGGAAATACCGCTGGCGGAGGCGTTCTGGCCCGTCGCCGTCGACCCGACGCCGAGCGCCGATGCGCCAGAACCGAAGGCCGAAGCCCCCGTCGCGCCGGCGACGCTGAGATTGCCGGCGGCGGTGCTGAAGTCGCCGGTCGCCAAGCTGGTCTGACCGAAGGCCGAACTCGAGGCCCCAGTCGCCGCCGCCGTTTCGCCGATCGCGGTCGAACCCACGCCGCTTGCCGTACTGACCCCGCCGAACGCGGCGCTATCGGCCCCGCTGGCCAGGCTGCCCGCGCCTATCGCCGAAGATCCAACGCCGCTGGCCGCGGCGCTGTCACCGTAGGCGGACGCATTTATCCCGCTGGCCGTCGCGGCGGCGCCGGTCGCGGTGGAGAAGTCGCCGGTCGCGGAGCTCAGATAGCCGCCGGCATAGGATTCATTGCCCGTGGAGGTCGCATTGGGCCCGACCGCGGTGGAGAAGTTGGTTCCGGTCGCGGTGGCCCCGCCGCCGACCGCGACCCCGCCATTTGCCGCCAGGGCGGTGGCGCCCAGGGCCATCGAGCCGCCGCCGCTGGCCGCGGCGCCCTGGCCGAAGGCGGCCGCGCCGGCGCCGCTGGCGTTGGCGTTCTGACCGAAGGCCGAACTGGACGCGCCGCCGGCGCTCGCCCCGACCCCGAAGGCCGAGCCGCTGGCCCCGCTGGCCGCGCTGGCCATGCCGAAGGCCGAGCCGTTGACGCCGCTGGCGCTCGCCCCGACCCCGAAGGCCGAACCGTTGACGCCGCTGGCGACCGCGGCCTCACCGAAGGCCGAGCCATCGACCGCGCTGGCTTTGCTGGCGTTGCCATAGGCTGAAGCCCCCGCGGCCGATGCGGTCGCCCCCGCGCCGGTGGCGGTGGAGAAGTCAGCGGTGGCCGAGCTCAGATAGCCGCCGGCGAAGGAAGCATTGCCGGTGGAGGTTGAACTTGGCCCGACGGCGGTGGAGAAGCTGACGCCGGTGGCCTTACTGTTGTCGCCCAGGGCCGCGCCGCCGCCTGAGGCCGAGGCCAGGTTGCCAAGAGCCACCGAACCGGTGGCGCTCGATCCCGTGCCGATGGCGATGGCGTTGGTTCCGGTCGATGAGGCGCCCAGACCCACGGCGATCGAGCCGGTCTGGGTCGCGCTGGCGCCGTTGCCGACGGCCACCGACGAGGTCCCGCTGGCGGTGCTCGAGACGCCGCCCGCGAAGCTGGAATCGCCGCTGGCGAGCGCGGATGTGCCGGCAGCGGTGGCGTTGGCGCCCGTGGCGAGCGAGGCTCCGCCAAAGGCGGAGGCGCCGGCCCCGCTCGCAACGGAGCCCGCGCCGAAAACCGAGGAGGCGATTCCGGACGCGCTCGCGCCGGCGCCAAATGCCGAACCATCCGATCCCGCCGCTGAACTGTCGAGGCCATAGGCCGAGCTTGCATAGCCGGCGGCGGCGGCGCCAGCGCCCGTCGCGGTGGCATAATCGCCGGTAGCCGAACTCAGAAAACCGCCGGCGAAGGACTGGTCGCCGGTAGAGGTCGCATTAGGGCCGACCGCCGTCGAGAAGCTTGACCCGTTGGCGATGGAATTGTCGCCGAGAGCGACGCCGCCATTGGCGGCCGACGCCAGATTGCCGAGAGCGTCGCCACCTGTGGACGTCGCCCCGGAGCCGAGCGCGACGCCGTTGGCGGCGGTTGAAGTCGCGCCAGCCCCAAGCGCCGTACCGTTAACGCCGGTGGATGAGGCGTTCTGGCCAAGGGCGACGCCCCCGGCCATGGTCGCCGTTGCGGTGTCGCCGATGGCCACCGATGACGCGCCGGCGGCGATGCTGTTGACGCCCGCTGCAACGCCGTTGACGCCGCTGGCGGCGGCATCGACGCCAAGGGCGACGCTGTTGGTTCCGCTAGCGTTGCTGGCCACGCCGAACGCCGAGCCGTTGACGCCGCCGGCGCTGCTGGCCGACCCGAACGCCGAGGCGTTGACCCCGCCGGCGCTGCTGGCGATCCCGAAGGCCGAGCCGTTGAGGCCACCGGCGCTGCTGGCGACCCCGTAGGCCGAAGCATCCGCGCCGCCGGCGCTGCTGGCGTCGCCATAGGCCGAGCTGAAAGCGCCGCCGGCGCTGCTGGCGGACCCGAAGGCCGAAGCATTCGTGCCGCCGGCGTTGCTGGCGTCGCCATAGGCCGAAGCGCCGGTGGCGCTGGCGGTGGACGCGGCCCCGGTGGCGGTGGAGAAATCGCCGGTGGCCGAGCTCAGATAGCCGCCGGCGAAGGACTGGACGCCAGTCGAGGTCGAGGTCGGGCCGACTGCGGTCGAAAAGGCGGTTCCGGTGGCGATGGCGTTGTCACCGAGCGCCGCGCCGCCATTGGCGGCCGAGGCCAGGTTGCCGATGGCCACCGAGCCGGTTGCCATCGATCCCGTGCCGATGGCGATGGCGTTGACGCCGGTGGCGGCGGCGTTGAGGCCCTCGGCGATGGCCCCGTCCATGGTCGCCTGGGCGTTGTCGCCAAGGGCGATCGAGGCCACGCCCGCCGCCTTGCTGGTAAAGCCTTCGGCCAGGCTCTGGTCGCCGCTGGCCACCGCGAGCATGCCGAGAGACGCGCTCTGGGCCCCGCTGGCCACGGCCGATTCGCCAAGCGCCGTGCTGTCGGCGCCGGACGCGATCGTGCCGGCGCCGAAGGCCGATGCGCCGATATTGGTCGCGTGGGCGACCTGGCCAACCGCGGTCGAGCCAAAGCCGCTGGCCAGGCTGGCCGCGCCATAGGCCGATGAGACAAGGCCGGTTGCCTGGCTCTGGAAACCGGTGGCGGTGCCGAAGGCGGCATTGGCCAGGGCCTGGTCGCCAAGGGCGGTTGTGTAGTCGGCGCTGGCCACGCTCAGATAGCCGCCGGCGAAGGATTCCTTGCCGGTTGAGGTGGAATTGGGACCGACGGCGGTGGAGAAGCTGGTCCCGGTGGCGATGGAGTTGTCGCCAAGCGCCGCGCCGCCATTGGAGGCGGTGGCGAAGGCGCCGACGGCGACCGAATCGGTGGCGCTGGAGCCGGTGCCGATGGCGATGGTGTTGGTTCCGGTGGACGAGGAATCAAGGCCAATGGCGATCGAGCCGGTCTTGGTGGCCAGGGCCGTGTCGCCGATGGCGATCGAGGACAGTCCGCTGGCGGTGCTGTTGATCCCGCCTGCGAAGCTGTTGTCGCCGCTGGCCGTGGCGCTGTCGCCATAGGCGGCGCTGGCCGTGCCGGTGGCGAAGGCCGAATAGCCGGCCGCGGTGGAGAAATTGCCCTCGGCGTGGGCCTGCACCCCGAAGGCGGAGCTGCGGTAGGCGCTGGCCAGCGAAGAGGCCCCGACCGCGGTGCTCTCGAAGCCGGCGGCGAAAGCCGATTGGCCATAGGCGGAGGCGCCCTGGGCCGCGGCGCTGGCCGAGTCGCCGGCCGCGGTGCTGCTGGCGCCCGCGGCGCTGGCGAAGTAGCCGAGCGCGGTGCTTTGCAGGCCGCTGGCGGTGGCGCTCTGGCCATAGGCCGATGCGCCGTCGGCGGAGGCGTTGCTGAAGGCGCCGGACGCCGTGCTGAAGCCGCCCGTAGCGCTGGCTTCATCGCCATAGGCCGATGCGCCGGTGCCACCGGCGGTGCTGGCATAGCCGGTGGCGGTGCTGAAGTTCCCCGAGGCGTTGGCGAGATTGCCGAAAGCCGAGGCGCTGAGGCCGCCGGCCTTTGCGGTGTCGCCAAAGGCCGAGCTGTGGTCGCCCATGGCCACGCTGTCGAAGCCGAAAGCGGCGCTGTCGAGACCGCTGGCCGTGACCCCCTCGCCGAAGGCCGAACTGTGGTCGCCGCTGGCGGTGGCCCCGTCGCCGAAGGCCGAACTGTTGAGCCCGCTGGCGGTGGCCATGGCCCCGGCGGCGGTGGCATCGGTGTTGCTCGCCATGGCCTGGTCCCCGAAGGCCGAGGCGCCGCTGAATCCAGGGCCGCTGATGGGGCCGCCGGCGTCGCTCAGATAGCCATAGGCGCTGGTGAAATCGCCGTTGGCGGTGGCCTTGAACCCGGTGGCCAGCGCGTAGTTGCCCTTGGTGGCGGTGCCAAAGCCGATGGCGATGGCGCCGGTGCCGGCCGCGGAGCTTTCGCTGCCGAGCGCGGTGGAGAAGTCGCCGGTGGCGCTGCTCTTGGCGCCGGCGGCGAGGGATTCATCACCGGTGGAGACCGAGGTGTTGCCGAGCGCGGTCGCATCGCTGATGTCGGCGACTCCTTTGACGAGACCTCCATCGGCGATGCTGTTGTCGCCGAACGCCGCGCCGCCGTTGCCGGCCGAGGCCATTGAGCCGACGCCGACCGAGCCGGTGGCGCTGGAGCCCTGGCCGATGGCGATGGCGTTGACGCCGGTGGCGGCCGCGTTGGTGCCCAGGGCGATGGAATTGACCTTGGTGGCCTGGGACCCATTGCCGATGGCTATGGCGCTGACGTCGCCGGTGGTCGCTTCCGCGCCGCCCGCGCCGGCGCCGGCCAGGGACCCGCCGCCAAGCGTGATGCCCGGCTGATAGGTGGTGCCGTTGGTATCGCCCAGCCAGATGGCGCCGTTGTCGGCGCTGATGCCCTGGCTGGAATTGAGTCCGGCGTCGGCGCTGATCGTGCCGGTGAACTCGTTTTCGCAATGCGGCAGCGTGGACATGTAGTCGACAAGGGCCTGGGCCTTGTCCTGGTAGACCAGGGACGCGATCTGCGCGGCGACCCCGGTGACGGAGGCGGCGGTGCCGACTTCCTGGGCGATCAGGGCGGCCGTCCATACCCCGCTGGCGGTGCCCGCCGCGATCAGGCCGGGAGAGGCGCCGTCAGCCGAGCCGACGAGGGGAACATCGAGCAGGATCGCCGCACCCGCCTCGAGCAGCCCAACCGTGTCGGTCGTGGCGACGGCAATGCTGGCGGCGAGGGAAGCCACGGCGGCGGCCGCCCCGACCGCGTTGGCGGTAAGCCCGACGGCGTTGGCGATGTTGGCGCTATCGAGATCGCTGTTGATCGTCGGGGTGTACTGCTCCTCGCAACCGCCGGAGCCGGAACTGCTGAGCGTCGGGCTGCTGGTCACGACCGTGCGCTGGCCGTTGTTGGGCGTACCAGCTGTCGTCGTGGCGCCCCACGCGCCGGGCGTGGCGCCCAGGCTGACCATGAGCGCCAAGGTCGACGCCCCGATCAGCCGGCCGCGGCCCGGACGCGCCTGATCCTGGCTGCTCGCGCGCAGCGTGACGACGCTTGAAGCACTCATGATATTCCCCACCCACAAGACCGGCCCAACCGCCCCTAGGACGCCCAGCGCGCAGTCATTTCACCAAAAATTGAGGGGCCCGACCCCCACGGTAAACAAATAGCTAAACTGTGACGGCTCCGGCGGCAAGCGCCGTCAGTGCGTCTATTCGCCCCGATCCCGATCGCCGCTCGGCCGCCTAAGGCCCAGCCGGCCGCAGGTTGAGCATCGGCAGGCGGGCGTTCATCCTCTGGATGACCTGGGCGGTGATGTCCATCTCGGGGTTGGCGCCGTAGGTCGAAGCGCGCTCGAGCACCAGCGAGCAGCGCCTGGCGGCGATCACCTCGGTGAGGCTCGGCCCCATCACCGCGCCGATCTGGTCGAAAGCCTGCTTGCGCGTGGCGGCCAGCTGCGCGTCGCGAACCTGGCTGGCGTGATCGAGAGCCTGATAACGCGCGCGAAGCTGGCCCACCCGCTGCTGGTAATCGGCCGCCGCAAGGGACGCTTTCTGCGCCGCAAGGGCGCGGTCGTCGTTCTGGATGGCGCTGCGTTGGGCGTTCAGTTCGCCGCGCACGCCCGAAACGAACTGCGTCAGCTGCTGATTGGCGCTGACTCCGGCCTGGGAGGCTGCCAGGGCCTGGTCGCGCGAGACGACACACACGCCGGCCATCGGCGGCCCATAGGTCTGGGCGGACGCCGCGCCGGCGATGGCCAGCGCCGAAGTGGCGACGAGGAGAAGAAGAAAATCCTTCTCCCCTTGTGGGAGAAGGTGGCGGCGAAGCCGTCGGATGAGGGGTCGCGGAGCCATGGACATGTAACAAGCAAGAGCAAATCTGAGAGCACCGTCAACCCCTCATCCGGCCCTTCGGGCCACCTTCTCCCACAAGGGGAGAAGGACTACCTTGCCGATTCCGCCACAGGCAGGGGTTCGCCAATGACCGCAAGACCGCCCGTCGCCATCATCATGGGCAGTCGCTCGGACTGGCCGACGATGAAGGGTGCGGCCGAAAGCCTCGAGGCGCTCGGCGTCGCCTACGAAACGCGGATCGTCTCCGCCCACCGCACGCCAGATCGCCTCTACGCCTTCGCCAAGGGGGCTGCGGACGCCGGTTTCAAGGTGATCATCGCCGGCGCGGGGGGGGCGGCGCACCTGCCGGGGATGACCGCATCGCTGACCTGCCTGCCGGTGCTGGGCGTGCCTGTGGCCTCGAAGGCGCTGGGCGGCCTCGATTCCCTGCTGTCCATCGTCCAGATGCCGGCGGGAGCGCCGGTCGCGGCCATGGCCATCGGGGACGCCGGCGCGCGCAATGCCGGGCTCCTGGCGGCGCGCATCCTGGCCCTCACCGACCCCCAGCTGGCCTCGCGCGTCGCCGATCATCGGCAGCGCCAGGAAGCCGGCGTGCCGCAAACCGTCGAGGACTAGGATGGCCGCCGGGCCACAGGCCGCCTTCCCGCTGCCGCCGGGCGCGACGATCGGCGTCATCGGCGGCGGGCAGCTTGGCCGCATGCTGGCGCTGGCGGCGGCGCGGCTGGGTTTCGACGTCGCGGTGCTTTCGCCCCAGGCCGACGCGCCCGCCGCCCGCGTCGCGGCCAGATCCCTGATGGCCGCCCACGACGATCCGCTGGCGCTCGCCGAGCTGGCGGCGACCTGCCAGGTGATCACCTTCGAATTCGAGAACGTGCCGGCCGCGGCGCTGGAGCGGCTGGCGGCGCTGGGCGCGCGGGTCGCCCCGGGCGCCGGGGCCCTGGCCATCGCTCAGGATCGCCTGGAAGAGAAGACCTTTCTCAATAGCGCCGGGATCGCCACCGTGGCCTTCGCGGCCGTGAATGGTCCGGCGGATCTGCGCGCCGCTCTGCGCCGCCTTGGCGCGCCTCTGCTGCTCAAGACCAGGCGCGGCGGCTACGATGGCAAGGGCCAGTCATGGGTGAACGGTCCCGGCGAGATAGAGGCGGCGCTGGACAAGATCGGCCGCCGCCCCGCCATGGCCGAGGCGCCGGCCGACTTCCGTCGCGAGGTGGCGCTGATCGCCGCCCGCGGCAGGGACGGCGAGATCGCCCTCTATCCCTTGACCGAAAGCCACCACGAGGCCGGCATCCTGCGCCGGGCCACGGCGCCGGCCCCCGCGTCAGCCAAGGTGCTTGGCGAGGCCGAGCGCATCGCCGCCAAGCTGCTGTCGGCTCTCGACTACATCGGGGTGATCGGCGTGGAAATGTTCGAGCGCGACGATGGCGCCCTGCTGGTCAACGAGTTCGCGCCGCGCGTGCACAACACCGGCCATTGGACCCTGGACGGCTGCGAGGTCGATCAGTTCGAGCAGCACATCCGCGCCATTGCCGGCTGGCCGCTTGGACCGACGGCGGCCACCGCCCACGTCGAGATGACTAATCTGCTCGGCGATGACGCGGCCGCATGGGCCCGCCTGGCCCGCGAGCCGGAAACGCGCCTGTGGCTCTACGGCAAGGGCGAGGCGCGGCCGCTGCGCAAGATGGGCCACGTCAACCGTCTGACGCCGCTTTAAGGCCGGCCATACCGCATCCGCCCGAACGCGGCGGCGAGGCGGCCCGCGAAGGCGGCGGGCTTGATCCCACCCTTCCAGCGCTCGAAAGCCATCACGCCGGCGATGCGCTGGTCGAGATGGGAGGCCGCGGCCGCCTCGCCGCCTGCCAGCCGGATAGCCAGAGTCGAAATCAGGATTTCCGCCAGCAAGGCGCGTTTGGAATAGTGGTTCTCATCGGTGGCCTCGTCGCCTGCCCAGCGCCATAGCCGGTCGGCGCTGACCCAGACCAGGCGCAGGCCCAGCGCAAGGTTGGCCGGAAAGGTCAGCCAGGCGACCAGGCGTCGCACCGCCGCCTCATCGACCATCGCCGCTTCGCAGCGCGCCAGCACCGCGCGCCTGATCCGCTCGCGCACCTTCAGCGCAGCCGCATCGATTTCCGAGAGCGCCGCGAGGGCCGCCCGGTCGTGGCGAGCACTGAGCAGCGCGGCCAGATCGCGGGCTCCGCCCGGGAACAGCAGCTCGGCATCGGCGGCCGAGAGGCCGACATCGCGCGCGGCGGCGACGACCAAGGATCGCGTCCAGCCGAGGGTCCGCACGCGCGGCAAGGCGGCGGTGATCACGCGCTCTTCGGTCTCCCCGGCCCAGTCTTCTTGGCCTATCATCGGCACACTCTATACTAACCTGGGCGTGGCCGTCTTCGCATGGACATTGCGCGCCCTTGCTGGTAACAGCCGCGGCTTGTTCCCAAACACGGGAAGCGACCAGGAGCGCCGGTGGTTCAGATTTTCGTCCGCGACAACAATGTCGACCAGGCGCTCAAGGCGCTGAAGAAGAAGATGCAGCGCGAAGGCTCGTTCCGCGAAATGAAGCGGCACGTGCACTACGAAAAGCCGAGCGAGAAACGCGCCCGCCAGAAAGCCGAAGCGGTTCGCCGCGCCCGCAAGCTGGCCCGCAAGCGCATGCAGCGCGAAGGCCTGCTCCCCCCGCCCAAGAAGATCGTCCGCACTTAGGGACCGTTGAGTCCGCGCGCGCCTTAACATTTCGGAACGTCATGGCCGCGCTCTTTCCTGTCCCGGCCATCCATAGATCAACGTTCCGAGCGGTAAGAAGATAGGTCCTGCATCCTGGATGGCCGGGACCAAAGAGCCCGGCCATGATGGGGTGGACGGCCTCCGGCGGCATCGAGATGTGCCATTCTGGAGATCTGTCCAACCAGAACAAGGGAGACCGTCCGTGGGT
>Ga0208849_1002138_pt1 | contig 11449 bp, 11 predicted proteins | sample NGESurdeep072012_10_FD_184470 | JGI IMG/M metagenome (GOLD analysis project Ga0208849, IMG submission 184470) | Arctic peat soil microbial communities from Barrow, Alaska - NGEE Surface sample 53-3 deep-072012 (SPAdes) | ecosystem: Environmental > Terrestrial > Soil > Wetlands > Peat ...
AGTTGGTCATCGGCCGCGTACATGCGATAGACGCCGGGACGCTGAGGCAGCGTCGCCACGTAGTCCTTGGCATCGAATGCGCGATCAGTGCGCAGGCATCCTCACGGCTGCCGCTTGCTGCGCTCGGCGATCAGCATCGCGAGCTCCAGCGCCTGCTCGTAGTTCAGTCGCGGATCCACCTGCGAGCGATAGGCACGCTGCAGATCGGAATCGGTCAGGCCGCGGGCGCCGCCGGTGCATTCGGTGACATCCTCACCGGTCAGCTCGATGTGCGCGCCGCCCAGGTACGAGCCCTGCTCGGCATGGATGCGAAAGGCGAGATCGAGTTCCTTGAGGATGTTCTCGAAGCGGCGGGTCTTGAAGCCGCCGGTGCTGGTTTCGGTGTTGCCATGCATGGGATCGCAGCACCACAGCACGGTGTGGCCGGTGCGCTGCACGGCCTGAATCGCCCCCGGCAGGCACTTCTCGATGTCCTTGGCGCCATAGCGGTGAATCAGCGTCAAGCGGCCGGGCTGGTTCTGCGGATTGAGCACGCTCACCAGTTCCTGCAGCCACTGATCGCTCATGGCGGCACCGATCTTGATGCCGATGGGATTGGAGATGCCGCGAAAATATTCCACGTGTGCGCCATCGACCTGCGCGGTGCGCATGCCGATCCAGGGCATGTGAGTGGAGAGGTTGTACCAGCGGTTCTGGCGGGCGATGTAGCGGGTCTGCGCCTGTTCGTACAGCAGATGCAGGCCCTCGTGGCTGGCAAAGAAGTCCACGCGCGTGGCCTCGTGTACGCGCTTGCCGCTCAGGGATTCGAAGAAGTCCAGCGCATCGCCGATCGAGCGCGCGATGCGCTCGTAGGCCTCGCGCAGCTGCGCATGGCGCACGAAGCCGAGATCCCAATATTCGGGATGATGCAGATCGGCGAAGCCGCCATCCACCAGCGCGCGCACGAAGTTGAGCGTCAACGCCGCGCGCTCATAGCCGCGCAGCAATAATTGCGGATCGGCGCGCCGTGCCTCGGCGGTAAACTGCGGCCGATTGACCAGATCGCCGCGATAGGCCGGAAGCGTGAGGCCCTCGCGCGTCTCCATGTCGGCCGACCGGGGCTTGGCGTACTGGCCCGCCATGCGGCCCACGCGCACCACCGGCTTCTTCATGCCCGAGAGCAGCACCAGGCTCATCTGCAGCAATACCTTGAGCTGCTTGGCGATGCGGTCGGACTCGCACTCGACAAAGCTCTCGGCGCAATCCCCGCCCTGCAACAGGAAGCCTTCGCCGCGCTGGACCGCGGCCAGATGCTCGCGCAATTTCTCGACTTCCCAGGAGACCACGATCGGCGGCAGGCGCGCGAGTTCGGCCACCACACTGGCCAATGCCTCGGGATCGTCATAGCTGGGCTGCTGACTGGCCTTGCGCGACTGCCAGCTCGTCGGTTGCCAGGAATTGCTGTCGGTGGAACGCATGCGCCAATGCTAACATGGGCACTTTGCCGGGGGCATCGCATGCGTAGGGTGCTGGTTCTGGGGGCCGGCAAAATCGGCGCGCTGATCTCCGGGCTGCTGGCCGAATCGGGCCTCTACCAGGTGCAGCTCGCCGATGTCGATGAGACCGCGGCGGCCAGCGTGGCGCGCGCCCACGGGCTTGCCAACGTGCAGCCCGTGCGCCTGGATGCCACCGACGCCGAGGCGCTGCGCGCGCAATTGCGCCGGCAGCCGGTCGACGCCGTGGTCTCGAGCCTGCCTTATCACTGCAATCCGATAGTCGGCGCCGCGGCGCGCGCGGCCGGCGTGCATTACTTCGACCTGACCGAGGACGTCGAGGTTACGCGGCGTGTCAGTGCACTGGCGCGCGAGGCACCGCAGGCGTTCGTGCCGCAATGCGGGCTGGCCCCGGGTTTCATCAGCATTGCCGGCGGCGAGCTGATCCGCCATTTCGACAGCTTGCAGCGTGCGGCTGCGCGTCGGTGCGCTGCCGCAGCACCCGCACAATGTGCTGAAGTATTCCCTGACCTGGTCCACCGAGGGCCTGATCAACGAGTACGGCAATCCGTGCGAAGCCATGGCCGATGGCCGCCTGGTCGAAATCCGGCCGCTCGAGGGTCTCGAAGAGATCGAAATCGATGGCACCTTGTACGAGGCCTTCAATACCTCCGGCGGCCTGGGCTCGCTGGCGCAGAGCTGCGGCGCGCGCTGCGAGAGCATGGATTACAAGACCATTCGCTATCCCGGGCATTGCGCGCAGATGCGTCTGCTCATGAACGATCTGAAGCTCAATCAGGATCGCGCCACGCTCAAGCGCATCCTGGAAAATGCCGTGCCGCAGACTCTGCAGGACGTGGTGATCGTGTATGCCGCGGTGACCGGGCAGCAGAACGGTGAGCTGCGCGAGGAGAACTACGTCAGTAAGATCTATCCGCAGATGATTGCCGGCCGGCTCTGGTCCGCCATTCAGGTCACCACCGCCTCCGGGGTGTGCGCGGTCCTGGATCTGGTGCTCACAAACCCCGATCGGCACCACGGCCTGGTCACGCAGGAATCCTTTCGCCTGCCCGACATTCTCGCCAACCGCTTCGGCCGCAATCTGGCGGCCGGCAGCAGCAAGGACATCTCCGCAGATGTGGTACTGAGCGGCGCGCCGGGCAACCAGCGGGCTGTGCGAGCCTGAGCGGTAGCGGTGATGAACGCCACAGCACTGCTGGCACATTTTGAGCTGCCCATTGCCGCCGATACAGCGGCCGGTGCGCTCGAATCCTTCAGTCCCGTCGATGGCAGCCTGATCGCACGCGTTAACGTGCATAGCGGCGCTGATTACGACGCCGTGCTGGCGCGCGCGCTCGCGGCCGCGCGCAGCTGGGCCGACCAGCCGGCGCCCACGCGCGGGCAGCTGGTGCGTCATCTGGCCGACGAACTGCGGCACCACAAGCAGGAACTCGCAGGACTGGTGGCGCTCGAGAACGGCAAGATCATGGCCGAGGCGCTGGGTGAGGTGCAGGAGATGATCGACATGGCCGACTTCGCGGTCGGACAGGCGCGCATGCTCTATGGCCGCACCATGCACTCGGAACGCGCGCAGCATCGCATGTACGAGCAATGGCATCCGCTCGGCGTGGTCGGCATCATCAGCGCTTTCAACTTTCCGGTGGCGGTGTGGTCCTGGAACGCTCTGCTCGCGGCCATCTGCGGCAATGCCAGCATCTGGAAACCATCGCCGAAGACGCCGCTGTGCGCGCTGGCAGTGCAGCAGCTGTGCGAGCGGGTGCTCAAGCGCCACCAGGCGCCGCCGATTTTTCAGTTGCTGCTCGATCACGGCAGCGAACACGGCCAGAGACTGGTCGCCGATGCGCGCGTGGCGCTGCTGTCCTTCACCGGCTCGACCCAGGTCGGCCGGCAGATCGCGCAGACGGTCGCTGCGCGACTGGGCAAATCGCTGCTGGAGCTGGGCGGCAACAACGCCATCATCGTCGACGACACCGCCGACCTGGACCTGGCCGCGCGCGCGATCGTATTCGGCGCGCTCGGCACTGCCGGACAGCGCTGTACCACCACGCGGCGCGTGCTCGTGCACCGCGCGCGCCTGGACGAGCTGCAGCGCCGCCTGGTCAATGCCTACCGGCAGATGCCGATCGGCGATCCGCGCGATCCGAAGAGCCTGGTGGGGCCACTGATCGATGCGCAGGCGGTGCGCAACTTCGAATGCGCAGTAGCGGCCGCGCGTGCCGCCGGTGGCGAGCTGCTGGCCGGCGGCAACGTACTGAGGCGGCCGGGACACTACGTCGAGCCGGCGATCGTGCTGGCGCGCAATGACTGGGATATCGTCCAGCACGAGACTTTCGCGCCGATTCTGTATCTCATCCCGGTCGACTCCCTGGAACAGGCGATCGAACTGCAGAACCGGTCGGCGTACGGCTTGTCTTCGAGCCTGTTCACGCAGCGGCTTGGCGCGGCCGAGCTGTATTTGAGCCATGGCGGCAGCGACTGCGGAATTGCCAACATCAATATCGGCACCTCCGGCGCGGAGATCGGCGGCGCCTTTGGCGGCGAGAAGGACACGGGCGGCGGCCGCGAGGCCGGCTCCGATGCCTGGAAGGCGTACATGCGCCGCCAGACCAACACCATCAACTGGAGTTCGGCGCTGCCATTGGCGCAGGGCATCGAATTCGATATCGCCCCTTAGGCCTTCAACGTCCGGGCAATTGCAGCTCCACGCGCGCTCCGCCCAGAGTGGCCGAGCTATCGATAAAAAAACTGCCGCCGTAGAGCAGCACCGTTTCGCGCACCATCGCCAGTCCCAGCCCGTGTCCCGGCACGTGCTCGTCGGCACGCACGCCGCGCTCGATCACGCGCACGCGGTCAGGCCTGGCGATGCCGGCGCCGTCGTCCTCGACCACGATCGACAACCGCCGCGGCAGCGCTCGCGTCGCATCCAGCTGCGCGCTGACCACGATGCGCGAGCGGCACCATTTACAGGCGTTATCGAGCAGGTTGCCGAGCAACTCGAGAATATCGCCGCTATCGCCGAGAAACCCGAGCAGCGCCGGCACGTCCAGCTCGATGCGAAGATCCTTGTTTGCATGCACCTTGAGCATGGCGGCCCGCAGATCGGTCAGCAACGGCAGCAGCAACACGCTCGCCTGACCCAGGGTAGCGCCGCCGCCGGCCGCCGCGCGCTTGAGCTGGTGCTCGACAATCTGCGCCATGCGATCAATTTCCAGCTGGATGGTCGCCTGCTGTACCGCGGGCGAGTCCACCGTGCCGAGACTGGCGCGAATGACCGCCAGCGGCGTCTTGAGACTGTGCGCCAGGTTGCCCAGCGTGTCGCGATAGCGGGCAATGCGATTGCGTTCGGATTCCAGCAGTGCGTTGAGTCCCTTGGCGACGCCGGCGAGTTCACGCGGATAGGCGGCGCCCAGCCCCTGGGCCGCCCCCGCCTCCACCGCGGCGATCTCGTGCTCAAGCCGCCGCACCGGCGCCAGGGCGCGCCGCATCATCCAGGCCATGGTGGCCAGCAGCAGCAGTACCAGGCCGCCGAACCATCCGGCCATCTGCTGCCGGAACCGCCACAGCTGCCGGCGCTGCGGCTCGGTGCTGTCGGCGGCCGTGAACACCAGATTCCTGGATTCTCCGGGCGCGTAGATCCATTCCAGCCCGCGGCTGAGCTGTGCGACCTGGCTGCCGTCGTGCGCGCGTTGATAAGCGAAGTCTTCACGGCCGACAGGCAGGCGCAGGCCCAGTTCGAGTCCGGTACCGCTCAGCGACGGGGAACTCCACAGCAGCTTGCCGTCCTGATCACGCACGGCGGCGTATACGCCGGAGCCCGATACATCGAGCCTGGATTCGGGATCGAGCAGGTTTACTTCCAGGGTGCCATCGCGGTTCATATCCACCGCAGTGACCAGACCCACTACCTGTTCGGCCAGCAGCTCGCGCAGCGAAGCAATGTTGAGCGAGCGGAACACGCCATCGAGCACCACCACGGTCAGGGCAAAGAACAGCACCAGCGGTACCGCCACCGCGAACAGCAAGCGACGGCTTACGGACGGCGGCGAACGTGGCATCACTGCGTTGCGTTGCCCGGCGCGCCCTGGCGCGGCAGGCTCAGACGATAGCCTCGTCCGCGCAGGGTCTCGATCGGCTTGAGATCATCGTCCGGATCAAGCTTGCGCCGCAGCCGGCCCACCAGTACCTCGACCACATTGCTGTCGCGATCGAAATCCTGCGCATACAGCCGTTCGGTGAGGTCGGTCTTCGAGATCACTTCGCCGGCGCGCAGCATGAGGTGCTCGAGAATCCGGTATTCGAAGCTGGTGAGTTCCACCGCGGCGCCGCGCACCACGACCGACTGCGCGCGCGTGTCGAGTTCTATCGGTCCACAGACCAGGCGCGCGCTGGCCCAGCCGCCGGCGCGCCGCAATAGCGCCGCCAGCCGTGCCTGCACCTCGGCCACGTGGAATGGCTTGACCACGTAGTCGTCGGCACCGGCGCTCAGGCCTTCGACCTTGTCCTGCCAGCGATCGCGCGCGGTCAGGATCAGTACGCCGTAGCTCTTGCCGCGAGCGCGCAATTGCCGGATAAGATCCAGCCCCGAAAGCTTGGGCAGGCCCAGGTCGATGATGGCGACATCGATGGGATATTCGCTGCCGGCATAGAGACCCTCTTCGCCGTCGGCAGCCACATCCACGGTGTGCCCCGCGGCGGTCAGGTCGGCCTGCAGCGCCTCGCGCAATGCCGTCTCATCCTCGACCACCAGTACTCTCATCGCGTTCTTTCGGGTACTTCGGCGCCGGTGCGCGCATCCAGGCGCACCGTCCAGACTTTGCCGTCCGGGGAGAGCAGCAGGAATACATACAGATGCTGGCCGCCGCTGTCCGAGCTCGAGGCCCGCAGCACGCGCGCGGCGTAGCGCTTTTGTACCAGGGCTGCTGCCTGCGTGGGTGAGAGCTCGCCAGCGCCGGCGGTTTCGGCAGCCCCGGCGGCGCGGGCCGGGTTCGCAGGCCACAGCAGCAGCCCCAGGCTCACCACCCAGCCAATCCGCAGGAGCCGCTGCGCCCGTTGCATTCCCATAATGTAATCACTCATGACAGCCTGAGGTGAAATCTCTGAACGCAGGCTGAACTGGGGTTAACCGTCTTCCGCCAGGCCCTTGGCCGCACGCCACAACGCCTCCCATTGCGCCGCCGTCAGTTGCGATAGCACCTGTCCGGTACGGCTGGCCTCGGTCTCCATGGATTCGAAGCGCTGCTCGAACTTCAGCATCGCTGCCCGCAGCGCCTGTTCCGCATCGACCTCGAGATGACGGGCCCAATTGGCGATGGTGAACAATAGATCGCCCAGTTCTTCGGCCACCTGCGCTCGCTGCCCCAGCGCCAGTGCCTGATCGATCTCCGCCAGCTCCTCATCAATCTTGGCGCGCACCCCTTCGGGACCGTCCCAGTCGAATCCGACTCGCCGTGCCCGGCGGCCGAGCTTGGCGGCCCGCGCCAGCCCCGGCAACGCGCGCGGTATGTCGGCGAGCGTGCCCACGGCGCCCTGCTGCGCACGCTCGCGCGCCTTCTGCGCTTCCCATGACACGTGCAGTTGCGGCACATCGGGCTGTTGGCGCTCGGCGAACACGTGCGGGTGGCGCCGCACCAGTTTGTCGCGAATGCCCTGAGCGACGCCGGCAAAATCGAAGCGGCCAAGTTCCTCGGCCATGCAGGCGTGGAACACCACCTGAAACAGCAGATCCCCGAGTTCATCGCGCAGTCGCGCCAGATCGCCGCGCGCAATCGCGTCGGCCACTTCGTAGGCCTCCTCGATCGTGAATGGCGCGATGCTGGCGAAGCTCTGTTCGCGATCCCACGGGCAGCCCGCCTGTGGATCGCGCAAGGTGCGCATCAGCGCCAGCAGCGCATCGATCTCCTCGGCCGCGCGGCTCACGCGTCGGCCTCACTCAGCAGTTCACGCAGGTTGGCGAGGATGCCGGCGGTCGCACCCCAGATGTTGTGCTCGCCGAAGGGCAGCTCCCAGATCTCGAAGTCGAGCCCGCGCACCCGTCCCGGCCGGGAACGATAGTTACCGGCACTCAACGCGAATGCCAGCGGCAGCTCGAATACCCCGGCGACCTCGGTGGCATCGGTGGCCAGCGTGAAGTCCGGCTGCACCAGCGCCACCAACGGCGTGATGCGGTAGCCGCTGCGCACGATCTGATCGGACAGAAATCCGATCGGCTCGATCAGCGCCGCAGCAATGCCGATCTCCTCCTGCGTCTCGCGCAATGCCGCGGCCGTAAGATCCCGGTCCTGCGGCTCGGCCCGGCCGCCGGGAAAACTGATCTGGCCCGCGTGCGAACGCAAATGGCTTGCGCGCACGGTCAGCAGCAGTGCCGGAGACTCGGCACGCAGAATAATCGGCACCAGTACCGCCGCGGCGGTGAGCGCCGTGGCGTCGACATCAGGCAGTGCGGCCGGCCGGATGCCGATGCGGCTGTGCTCGAGACGATGATCCGGTAGCGCCGACAGGCGCTTGCACAAGCGCGCGCGCCAGTCGCGAGGCAGCGCCGACGACATCGACTCAACCCCCGGCGCCACCGCCGCCCTTGAGTCCACCGCGAGTGAGCTCGGCCGGATCCAGCAGAGCATCCAGCTGTGCGCGCGGCAAACCGGTCTCTCGTGCCGCCACCTCGCCGATTGGTTTGCCCTCGGCATAGGCCTTCTTGGCGATCGCGGCACCCTTTTCATAGCCAATGACCGGATTGAGCGCCGTGACCAGTATGGGATTTCGGTCAAGCGCCTCGGCCAGGCGCTCATGATTGACCTCGAATCCCGCTATCGCGCCGTCGGCCAGCAGGCGCGAGACGTTGGCCAGCAGACGGATGCTCTCGAGCAGGTCATAGGCGATCAACGGCAGCATGACATTGAGCTGGAAGTTGCCCGACTGCCCGGCGATGGTGATGGCGGCGTCGTGGCCGATCACCTGCGCCGCGACCATGGCGGTGGCTTCGGGTATGACCGGATTGACCTTGCCCGGCATGATGCTGCTGCCCGGCTGCAATGCCGGCAGCGCGATCTCGCCCAGCCCCGCCAGCGGACCGCTGTTCATCCAGCGCAGATCATTGGCAATCTTCATCAGGCTGACGGCCACGACTTTGAGCTGACCGGACAGCTCGACCGCCGTGTCCTGCGCCGACAGCGCCTCGAAATAGTTGCCGCTGGGCTCGAAGGCGATGCCGGTCAGGGCCGACAGTTCGCGGCTGAAGCCCGCGGCGAAGCCTGCGTGCGCATTGATGCCGGTGCCGACGGCGGTGCCGCCCTGCGCCAGGCGCAGCAGCCGCGGCGCAACGCCACGCAACCGGGCCGCGCCGTTCTCAATCTGCGTGCGCCAGCCGGACAGTTCCTGCCCGAGGGTCACGGGCATGGCGTCCATCAGATGGGTGCGGCCGGTCTTCACCACCGCGGCCAGTTCCTGCTCGCGCCGGGCAATCACCTGCGCGAGGTGTTGCAGCGACGGCAGCAACTGCTCCTTAAGCAGCAACGCCGCGCTGACGTGGATGGCTGTCGGAATGACATCGTTGCTGCTCTGTCCCATGTTGACATGATCGTTGGCATGCACCGCCAGGCCGCCACGCGCGGCCAGGTGCGCGATCACCTCATTGGCGTTCATGTTGGTGCTGGTGCCCGAGCCGGTCTGGAACACGTCGATGGGAAACTGTGCATCGTGTTCGCCGACCGCCACTTGCCGAGCCGCGTGCTGGATCGCCGCCGCGAACTCGCCGGTGAGTAAGCCGAGCTGCGCGTTGGCGGCGGCCGCCGCCTGCTTGATCAGCGCCAGCGCGCGGATGAAACCACGCGGCAGAGTCAGTCCGCTGATGGGAAAGTTCTGCACCGCACGCTGCGTCTGCGCACCCCACATGGCATCGGCAGGTACTTTGAGTTCGCCCATGCTGTCGCGTTCGATACGAAACGATGGCGGGTTCATGCGTCGTTCACCCAATGCGTTATGATGTTTAGTCTAGCATTTCGACCAGACGCCGCGATTCCATGGAAGCCTCCGCCCTTAATGCGCTCTCGCCCGTCGATGGCCGCTACGCGGCCGCGGTCGCGCCGCTGCGCGAGTACTTCTCCGAAGCCGCGCTGATTCGCGAGCGCATCCGCGTCGAGGCATTGTGGTTCCTGCGGCTGACCGAAGCACCGGCTGCATTGCTGCGCGGAGCGCTGCCCGTGGCGGTGCGTGCGTGCGCGGCGGCGCTGGCGCGCGATCCGGCACCTGAGGCCCCGGGCAAGGTCAAGGACATCGAGCGGCGCATCAATCACGACGTCAAGGCGGTGGAATATTTCGTGCGTGAGACGCTCAGCAGCGCCGGCGCGGGCGCTGCGGCCCTGGAACTGGTGCATTTCGGCTGCACCTCCGAGGACATCAACAATCTGAGCTACGCGCGGCTGCTGCGCAGCGCGCGCGCTGCCGTACTGCTGCCCGAGCTGCGCTCGCTCGAGGCCGCGCTGCGGGCGCTGGCCGAACAGTATGCCGAGCTGCCGATGCTGGCGCGCACGCACGGTCAGAGCGCCAGCCCCACCACCTTCGGCAAGGAAATGGCCAACGTTGGCGCACGCCTGGCGCGGGCGCAGCGGCGGCTGGAAGCGGTGCAGATCCTTGCCAAGTGGAACGGCGCGGTCGGCAATTTCAATGCCCACCACGGCGCGCGGCCCGATCTCGACTGGCCGCGGATCAGTCAGGAATTCATCGGCTCGCAGCAACTGGTGTGGAACCCCTACACCACGCAGATCGAACCCCACGACTGGATCGCCGAGTACTGCGATGCCTGCGCCGCGCTCAATGTGATCCTGATCGATCTGTGCCGCGACATCTGGGGCTACGTCAGCCTGGGATATCTGCGCCAGCATCCGAGCGCCTCGGAAGTGGGCTCCTCGACCATGCCGCACAAGATCAATCCCATCGACTTCGAGAATGCCGAAGGCAACTTCGGCATGGCCAATGCCATGCTGCGCTTCTTCGCGGAGAAATTGCCGATCTCGCGCTGGCAGCGCGATCTCACCGATTCCACCGTGCTGCGCAATCTCGGAGTGGCTCTCGGCCACAGCCTGATCGGCTGGAAAGCATTGCAGCGCGGACTCACCAGGCTCACACCCGACCGCGAATGCATGGCGGCGGATCTCGACGGCGCCTATGAGGTCCTCGGCGAAGCCATTCAAAGCGTGCTGCGCGCGGCCGGCGTTGCCGATGGCTACGAGCGCCTCAAGGATTTCACGAGAGGGCAGCGCATCGATGCCGCCGGCATGGCGGCGTTCGTCGCAACGCTGCCGCTCGAGGAGCCGGAGCGGCGCCGGCTGAGCGCGTTGCGTCCCGCAGATTATGTCGGATTGGCCGCACAATTGGCGCATCGCTTCGCCGCAGAAGGCCAGATCCGTTAGTCGGTCACACAGCGGGTCCCGCGAAACGTGAACCGGTTGGCGATGCCCCGGCGCTTGCTGTCCCTACCATCGTGGCGTGACCACATCGAAGGACGAGCGTGCGACCACTTCGGCACGTCTGGCGAGCTTCGGGCTCGAAGACGGGCCGTTGATTGCTGCCGTGCTCGAGCAGCGTTTGCCGCCGCCCGAGACCCTGCATGTACTCAGCACATTGGATGAGGTGCGCACGGCCACCGAGACCGTGGCCGCCAGTGGCCAGCGCCTGATTTCGATCATGACTCCGGACCTCGAGCCGGAGATCTACGACCAGGCCGCCTTTCTCGAGATCATCAAGCGCTTCGTACTCGGGCGCAGCTTTGCAAAAGTCCGGGTACTGCTGCGCGATCAGGCGCGCATGGGCAACGGCGCCAACCGCTTTGTCGCCATGGCGCATCGGCTGACCAGTTATCTGGAGATCCGGGTGCGCGCCGCTCAGTACCGTGAACTCACCGCCGCGTATTGCATCGCCGATGACAAGGCGATCGTCTATCGGGTGCGCGCCGATCGCGCGGA
>Ga0208849_1002139_pt1 | contig 11436 bp, 11 predicted proteins | sample NGESurdeep072012_10_FD_184470 | JGI IMG/M metagenome (GOLD analysis project Ga0208849, IMG submission 184470) | Arctic peat soil microbial communities from Barrow, Alaska - NGEE Surface sample 53-3 deep-072012 (SPAdes) | ecosystem: Environmental > Terrestrial > Soil > Wetlands > Peat ...
ACCCCGGCCGGCATCGCCAAGGCCGAAGCCGCGGCCGCCGTGCCCAGAACCGGTCCGGCCGCGCGTCGCGTGATCGAAGAGAAGCAACTGTCAGCGTCCGCGATCACCGGTTCCGCGCCGGGCGGCCGCGTGACCAAGAGCGATGCATTGGCGGCTGCTGCGCCGGCGCCTGCGCCTGCGCCTGTGGCTGCGACCGTTGCCCAGAGCGCCGCGCCGCGCACGGGACGAGTGGAACAGCGCGTGCCCATGACGCGGCTGCGGGCGCGTATCGCCGAGCGCCTGATACACGCACAGGCCACCCAGGCGCTGCTCACCACGTTCAACGAAGTGGACCTGGGCGCCGTGCAGGAACTGCGCGCACGCCACAAGGACAGCTTCGAGAAAAAACACGGCGTGAAGCTGGGATTCATGTCGTTCTTCGTCAAGGCCGCGGTCGAGGGCCTCAAGCGCTTTCCGGTGGTCAATGCCTCGGTCGAAAACAACGACATCGTCTATCACGAGTATTTTGACATCGGCGTAGCGGTATCCACTGAGCGTGGACTCATGGTGCCGGTACTGCGCGATGTCGACGGATTGAGCTTCGCGGCCATCGAGCAGCAGATCGCCGCCTTCGCAACGCGCGCGCGCAGCGGTTCCATCACGCTGGAAGACCTCACCGGCGGGACCTTCAGCATCACCAACGGCGGCATCTTCGGCTCGCTGATGTCCACGCCCATAGTCAATTCGCCGCAGAGCGCGATCCTCGGCATGCATAAGATCCAGGAACGCGCGATGGTGCTGAAGGGCGAGATCGTGGTCCGGCCGATGATGTATCTGGCGCTGACCTATGATCATCGCATCATCGATGGCCGCGAGGCGGTGCAGTTTCTGGTCGCGGTCAAGGATTGCCTCGAAGATCCCGGCCGCCTGCTGCTCGGAGTTTGAGCACCGTGCCCGACGCATTCGACGTCGTCGTGATCGGCGCCGGTCCGGCCGGCTATCCGGCGGCGATTCGAGCCGCGCAGAACGGTCTCACGGTAGCCTGCATCGATGCCTGGAAAAATCGCGACGGCAGCAATGCCTTCGGCGGTACCTGCCTGAATGCCGGCTGCATACCCTCGAAGGCGTTGCTCGAGTCCTCCGAACTGTATCTGCGCGCGAATTCGGAATTTGCGGTTCACGGTATTCAGGTGAGCGGCGTCGAGCTCGATCTGGCGGCGATGCAGAAGCGTCGCGCCGGGATCGTGCACACCATGACCGGCGGGGTCGCGGCGCTGCTCAGGGCTGCTGGCGCGACGGCGATTCACGGTACGGCGCGATTGCGCCCCGGCCGGCTGGTCGAAGTGACCTCGGCCGACGGCGCCAGGCGCGAGATCACGGCGCGTCACGTGATCCTGGCCAGCGGCTCGGTGCCCACCGAGCTCAAGGCACTGCCGTTCGATCACCGCTTCATCCTCGATTCCTGGGATGCGCTCGAACTGGCCTCAGTGCCGAGGAAGCTGATCGTGATCGGCGCCGGCGTGATCGGCCTGGAACTCGGCAGCGTCTGGCGCCGGCTGGGCGCCGAGGTGATGGTGCTCGAGGCGCTGGAGAAGTTTCTTGCGATCGCCGATCAGCAGCTGGCACTCGAAGCACTGCGGCATTTCAAGAAACAGGGCCTGGATATACGGCTGGGCGCGAAGGTTACCGGAGCGCTGGTCGCCGAGGGCAGCGTCAGCGTGCAGTACCAGGACGGCAGCGGCGCGCATAGCCTCAGCGCCGACCAGGTCATCGTTGCGGTTGGACGCCGGCCGTACAGTGCCGATCTGTTCAGCGCCGACAGCGGCGTCGGCCTCGACGCGCGCGGATTCATCCAGGTCGATGAGCAGTGCCGCACGGGCGCCGAAAACGTCTGGGCCGTGGGCGATTGCGTGCGCGGCCCGATGCTCGCGCACAAGGGCAAGGAAGAGGGCATTGCGGTTGCGGATCGAATCGCCGGACGCTATGCCCACGTTAACTACGAGGTGATTCCGTCGGTCATTTATACGGCGCCCGAGATTGCCTGGGTGGGCAAAACCGAGGAACAGCTCAAGGCTGACGGCATCTCCTACAAGAGCGGTGTGTTTCCATTCGCGGCCAGCGGCCGCGCGCGCGCCATGCAGGCGGCGGCGGGGTTCGCGAAAATTCTGGCCGCCAGCGACACCGACACCATACTGGGAGTGCACATCATCGGCCCTCTGGCAGGCGAGCTGATCGCCGAGGCCACGCTGGCGATGGAGTTTCAGGCCAGCGCCGAGGATCTGCAGCGCACGATCCACGCCCATCCCACGCTCGCGGAAGCCTTACACGAGGCGGCACTGGCCGTGGACAGGCGCGCCATCGACAACATCAACCGTTGAGACGTCGATGCACCGGCAGCGCGCCGAACGACTGCGTGACCGGCATGAGCTCGATGGCATTGATGTTGACGCGTTCCGGCAGGCTCGCGACCCAGTGCACGGTCTCGGCGATGTCCTCGGGCGTGAGCGCATCGGCGCCCTCATACAGTTTCGCCGCCTTGTGCGCATCGCCGTCAAAGCGTACCGCGGAGAATTCAGTTCCTCCCACCATTCCGGGTTCGACATCCGTGACGCGGATGCGGGTACCGAACAGATCGGCACGCAGGTTCAGTGAGAATTGCCGTACGAAGGCCTTGGTCGCGCCGTAGACATTGCCGCCCGGGTACGGGTATGTGGCCGCGATCGAGCCGAGATTGACGATATGTCCGCGACCGCGCGCCACCATGCCGGGCAGCACCGCGCGCGTCACATACATCAGTCCCTTGACGTTGGTGTCGACCATGACTTCCCAGGCCTCGATATCGGCGCGCTGCGCGGGCTCCAGGCCCACGGCAAGGCCGGCGTTGTTGACCAGCAGATCGATCGCCGCCAGCTCGGCCGGCAATGCAGCCAGCGCCGTATCGATCGCGTTGCGATCCCGCACATCCAGGACCACGGGGTGCACCCGTGCCGCCCCGAGTTCCTCGACCAGCGCTGCAAGACGCTCGCCGCGGCGGCCGGCGGCAATGACGCGATGGCCTTCGGCGGCGAAGCGCCGTGCGATCGCCAGGCCGAAGCCGGAGGTCGCACCGGTCACGAGAATGATCATGCTCATGCTCCAAGTTCCAATCGGTCAGTGGTTGACGGCGGCCAGCGAGGCCGGCGCATAGCCGTTGCCGGCGAAGACTTGGGGGCCATCATGCAAACCTCGCTTCAGGTCAGGCGCTGCGCACGCAGCACGTTCGGCACGGCGCCGAGCCGCTGCAATACCCGGCCAAGCTGTTCATGGTCGCGTACCGCCGTGCGCATGACAATGGTGGCAATACGATCGTCGGGATCGGTGTCGGAATTGACCCCTTCGATACTGAGCTTTTCCAGCGCCATGACGTCCGAGACATCGCGCAGCAGGCCGCGCCGGTCGAAGGCTTCGACGCGAATGCGCACCGGCATGAGGCTTGCGGAATCCAGGGTCCATTCGACGCTCAGTACCCGCTCGGGTTTGAGGGCTCGCATGCGCAGCAGACTGGCGCAGCGGGCGCGATGAATGGTGACTCCGCGTCCCAGTGTGAGGTAGCCGGCGATTGTCTCGGGCGGCACAGGGCTACAGCAGCGCGCCATCGTTATCGGCAGGTCACCGACGCCCTCGATTGCCACGGGCGATCGCCCGGCGCGCGGTTGTGCGCGTGTACGTACCGCCGCCAGCGGCTCCGGTGCCGGCGCGCGTGCGCGGCCGATCGCCTGCGTCAAGGCGCTGGTGCTGATCTCGCCTTCACCGATCAGGCGCAGCAGATCCTCGGCGCTGTCGGCCTTGAGTTCACGAACCAGCGGTGCAATCAGCTCGGCGCCCGCCCCGGCGCGCGTGAGTTCGCGATCCAGGCTCTCGCGTCCGCTGGCCCGATGATCGGATTGATCGATGCGCCGAAACCAGCTGCGCACCTTGGCGCGGCTTCTGGCCGAAGCCAGGAAACCCTGCTCCGGTGACAGCCAGTCGCGGCTGGGTGCCGCCTGCTTGCCGGTAATGATTTCCACCACCTGGCCATTGGCAAGCGGCTGATTGAGCGGCACGATTCGGCCGTTGATCTTCGCGCCGCGACAGCGATGTCCGAGGTCGGTGTGCACGTGATAGGCGAAGTCCAGCGGCGTCGCAGCGCGCGGCAGATCCACCACCTCCCCGCGCGGGGTCATGGCGTAAATGCGGTCGGCGAACAGCTCGAGCTTCAAGCGCTCGATAGGATCGCCATCCAGGTCCGCGGCCTGCGTTGGATCAAGCACGCGCCGCACCCATTCGATCTTGCGCTCGTAGTCGGCATCGCTTGCGCCGCCTTCCTTATAACGCCAGTGCGCGGCGATGCCGAGCTCGGCCTGTTCGTGCATATCGCGCGATCGAATCTGCACTTCCAGCGATTTGTCCTCCGGGCCGATCACCGCGGTGTGAATCGAGCGGTATTCATTGCCCTTGGGGGTGGCGATGTAGTCGTCGAATTCGCCCGGAACGTAGTGCCACAGGCCGTGCACCACCCCCAGTGCCGCATAGCAGTCGGCGATCGACTCGACCACGATGCGTACCGCACGCACATCGAACAGCTGCTCGAAAGCCACGTGTTTACGCTGCATCTTGCGGGCGATGCTGTAGATGTGTTTAGGGCGTCCATAGATCGTGGCGGCGACCCCGGCGTCGCGCAGTTCACGCTTGAGCAATGCGCATACAGAATCGATATAGCGCTCGCGGTCGACACGGCGCTCGGATATGGCGTGCGCGATGCGGTGGTATTCATCGGGCTCGAGGTAGCGGAAGGCGAGGTCTTCGAGCTCCCACTTGAGGTTCCACACCCCGAGGCGATTCGCCAGCGGCGCAAGGATCTCGCGTGTTTCCAGCGCCAGGCGCTGCCGTTCGGGCAGTGCCAGCTCACGCGCGTGCCGCAGCCGCACCAGCTGCTCGGCCAGACGTGCCACCACCAGACGCGGATCGGCGGCCACTGCCAGCAGCATTTTGCGCACGGTCTCGGCCTGCTGGGCGTTGAGTGCCTCATTTGCCGCCCAGTTCGCCGGCAGGCTCAATTGACCCAGGCGTGCCAGATCGGCCGCCAGTTGCAATGCATTCGCGTTCAGACGCGTCGCGCGCGCCGGCGGCTCGCGCGATAGTCCGCTCAGCTGTATCCAGTGCAATGCGGTCGCAACCGCCAGATCGATATCCTGGGTCAGCGCAGCTACCGATTCGGCCGCCTCGACCGCCGCCGCGAGCACACTATGCTCAGCGCCGAGATCGAGCAGGGCGGCACGTGCAGCAGCGAGTTTTGCGGCGAATTCGGGCGGGGCGTGGGTTGCGGTTTCCATGCTGTGAGGCCGGTGTCTTCCGGCTATCATTGGACCTACGGCCGGCCACAGCAAGTGCGATTGAGACATTAATCCATGGCGCGATATTCGACCAAATCCTGGCGCGCATTCAGGCCGCGCGACGGCCTTGAGTCGATCACGCTGGTCGCCAATGACTGCCGGGTACTCGGTATCGATCCGGGTTCGCAGCGCACCGGCTTTGGCATTATCGACTGTCATTCCGGCGGCGAACGCCACGTCGCCAGCGGCTGCATCGATGTGGCCGGGCGGGCGATGGTGGTGCGCCTGCAGCGTATTTATGCCGGCGTCAGCGCGCTGGTGGGTGAACATCGACCGGACATGATCGCCATCGAGCGCGTGTTTCTGCATCGCAATCCCGACAGCGCGCTCAAGCTCGGACAGGCTCGCGGCGTGGCGCTGTGTGCCGCCGCCTCGCTCGGCGCCAGCGTGCACGAGTACGCGCCGCGCGCAATCAAGATGGCTGTGACCGGCTACGGCGCCGCGGCCAAGCCACAAGTGGCCCAGATGGTGCGTATGCTGCTGCAATTGGAAGCAGTGCTGGCGGCCGACGCGGCCGATGCGCTCGCCGCCGCGCTGTGCCACGCGCAGACTCGCCGGCTCGGCGCGCTGGGTGACGCCGGCGCCGTGACGGCGCGATGATCGGTTCGCTCTCCGGGGTGCTGGCGTTCAGATCACCACCGCATCTGTTGCTGGATGTCGGTGGCGTCGGCTACGAAGTGGAAGCACCCATGTCGACCTTCTATACCTTGCCGGCGGTGGGCCAGCCGACCCGCCTGCTGACTCATCTGGTAGTGCGCGAGGATGCGCATATCCTCTATGGTTTTGCGACCCTGCCGGAACGGGCTCTGTTTCGCAGCCTGTTGAAGGTCTCTGGCGTCGGCCCACGCATCGCGCTGGCGATTCTCTCGGGCGTCACCGTGGCGGTGTTCGCGCAGGTGGTGCGTGCCGAGGATGCGGCCACGCTCACGCGCATACCGGGCGTCGGCCGCAAGATTGCCGAGCGACTGATCGTCGAGATGCGCGACCGGCTGGAGGATCCGGGTGTGCTGGCCGCCGCGGCGGTACTGGGCGCGGATGCCCAGCGCCTGGAGCCCGGAGCGCAGGCCGAAGCCTATAGCGCGCTGTTAGCGCTGGGGTACAAGCCACTGGAGGCCACGAAGATGCTCAAGGCGCTGGGCGGTGAGGGCGGTGGGCTGTCGACTGAGGAGCTCATACGCCGTGCACTGCAGGCAGCGGTGCGCGAATGAGCGCGCTGGAGAGCGAGCGCCTGGTCAGCGGCGCCGCCGCGACACCCGAGGATGCGATTGACCAGGCCATCCGGCCGCGCGCACTGGCTGAGTACATCGGCCAGGAACACGTCAAATCGCAGCTGTCGATCTTCATCGATGCGGCACGCATGCGCGCCGAGGCCCTCGATCACGTACTGATTTTCGGCCCGCCGGGACTGGGCAAAACCACGCTGGCGCACGTCATCGCCACCGAGCTGCACGTGAATCTGCGGCAGACGTCCGGGCCGGTGCTCGAGCGTCCCGGAGACCTGGCTGCGATTCTGAGCAACCTGCAGCCGCGCGACGTGCTGTTCGTGGATGAGATCCATCGCCTGAGCCCGGTGGTCGAGGAGATCCTGTACCCAGCGATGGAGGATTATCAGCTCGACATCATGATCGGCGAGGGTCCGGCAGCGCGCTCGATCAAGCTCAATCTGCCGCCATTCACGCTGGTCGGTGCCACCACCCGCGCCGGTCTTTTGACTTCGCCGCTGCGCGACCGCTTTGGCATCGTGCAGCGGCTCGAGTTCTACGCCATCGGCGAGATCGAGCGCATCGTGCACCGCTCGGCCAGGATCCTGGGCGTGGAAATCGATGCTGCCGGCGCACTGCGCATTGCACAACGTTCCCGGGGCACACCGCGCATCGCCAACCGGTTGTTGCGCCGTGTGCGCGACTATGCGCAGGTGAAGGCCGAGGGCCGCATCGACGACCGCGCCGCGCTCGCCGCGCTCGACCTGTTGCAGGTCGACCCGCAGGGACTGGACGCCCTCGATCGCAAACTGCTGCTGACCATCATGGAAAAATTCGATGGCGGTCCGGTCGGAATCGAAAGCCTGTCGGCGGCGATCGGCGAGGAACGCGGCACGCTCGAGGATGTCATTGAGCCGTTCCTGATCCAGCAGGGCTTCATCGCCCGCACATCGCGCGGACGCGTGGCCACGCGCCTGGCGTGGCAGCACTTCGGTCTCAAGGTGCCCGAGCGCGCGGCCGCCAATCTGTCGCTGTTCGGTGAGGGTGCTTGAGCATCTTTGCCTGGCAGGCGCGCACCTACTGGGAGGACACGGATGCCGGCGGGATTGTTTATTATGCGAACTATCTGAAATTTCTCGAGCGCGCGCGCAGCGAGTGGCTACGCGACCGCGGGCTCTCGCAACGCGCACTGGCGCTCGATCCGGGGGTTGTATTCTCGGTTGTGGCGCTGGCGGCCCAGTACCTGCGGCCCGCGCGGCTGGACGATGTGCTCGCGATCAGTTGTGAACCTACACTGAACGGCGGTGCAAGCATCAGGTTCGAGCAGAATATCTGGCGCGACAGCATCGACGGCGAGCTGCTGCTGACCGCAAGCGTGCGCGTGGCCTGCCTCGACGCGCACAGCCTGAAACCGAAACGCTTGCCGGAGGTCATAATCCGCGAGCTAAGGAGTAATTGATGGGTGGTGAGTTATCGGTTATCCGGCTGGTGGTACAGGCCAGCCTGGTGGTGCAGATCGTGCTCGGCATTCTGCTGGCCGCTTCGGTGAGTTCCTGGGCCATCATTTTCCGCAAACGCATGGTCGTTAACCGTGCACGGCGCGACGCCGATCGGTTCGAGAACAGTTTCTGGTCCGGCGGGGATCTGAGCTCTCTGTATCGGGCCGTGGAAGCGCGCGGCAAGACCACCGGCATGGAAAGTATCTTCGAGTTCGGTTTTCGCGAGTTTGCGAGGTTGCGGGCACAGGGCGGGGTGGCCGCCGATATGCTGCTGGAAGGCTCACGCCGCGCCATGCGCGTGGCACAGCTCAAGGAGATCGAACGGCTCGAGCACAGCCTGGCAACGCTGGCCACCGTCGGCTCGACCAGCCCGTACGTGGGGCTGTTCGGTACCGTGTGGGGCATCATGAGCGCCTTCAGTTCGCTGGGTAACGTGCAGCAGGCGACGCTGGCCATGGTCGCGCCGGGAATCTCCGAGGCTCTGGTTACCACGGCCATGGGCCTGTTCGCGGCTATCCCCGCGGTCGTGGCTTATAACCGCTACGCCGATCAGGTCAGCCGGCTCGAGTTGCGCTACGACGGCTTCATGGAGGAACTGTCGACGATTCTGCAGCGCTACGCCGGCCGCGCGCCCTCGGGCGCTGGCGGGGCAGCGGCAGCGGTGTCCGCGGCCGCGCCCATGGCGCCACCACGTACGCCCGGACGCGGAGGCTGACATGGCGGCGGACCATAAAGGCAGGAAGAGATTGATGGGCGAGATCAACGTCGTGCCCTACATCGACGTGATGCTGGTGCTGCTGATCATCTTCATGATCACAGCGCCGCTGCTGACGCAGGGTATCAAGGTCGATTTGCCCAAGGCCGCGGCTGAGCCGCTGGATGCGCGGCAGAACGAGCCGCTGGTGCTGTCCATCGACGCTCAGGGGCAGCTGTATCTCAATGTGGGCGCCACTCCGAAGCAGGCCATCAGCGAGCAAACGCTCTTGGTTCGCGCCACGGCCGCCTTGCGCCGGGCTCCCGAGCGCGCCGTGCTGGTCAATGGTGATCAGGCGGTCAACTATGGCCGGGTGGTCCAGGCCATGGTGCTGCTACAGCAGGCCGGGGCACGCAAGGTTGGATTCCAGACCGATCCGCCACGGAAGCCCCCGACCGCGCCATGAGCGAGCGCCGCAGCGATCGCGTCCTGTCGGTATTCCTGTCGATCCTGGTCCACGCGGCGATTGTTGGCGCCCTGGTGTGGGGCTGGTGGCAATACCGTGCGCCCAAGCCGGCGCCGCAGACGCTCGCGATCGAAGCTACCGTAGTGCACGGCGCCGCGCCCAGTGCCCCGGTACCGCCCACGCCCGCTCCAGCGCCGCCGCAGCCCACACCCACACCGCCGCCCGATCCACAGGCTGAAGAGCGTGCGGCCGAGCAGAAAGCGCAGCAATTGCAGCGCGAACAGGCCGAAAAGGACGCCGCCGCGAAAGCCGAAGCCGAGCACAAGGCCCAGGCTGACGCCGACGCCAGGGCCGAGGCAGAGGTAAAAGCCAAGGCGCAGGCGCAAGCCGAAGCGAAGGCCAGGGCAGAAGCAGAGACGCAGGCCGAGGCAAAGGCCAAAGCGGACGCGGCCGCCAAAGCCGAGGCGGACCGCAAAGCGCAATTGCTGGCGCAACAGCGCAAAACCGAGCAGGAACGCGCCCAGCGCGAGGCGGACTTGCGCTCGCAGCTGCAGGTCGAGGAGCACCTGGACGCGGCGCGCTCGAGCGGCGCCCTGGCGCAGTACCAGGCCATGATCAGCGCTCGCATCCAGCACGCCTGGATTCGCCCTCCGGGCGCCCATGCAGGAATCAGCTGCGAAGTGCACATCACGCAGGTGCCCGGCGGGGCGGTCACCGCCGTGCAGGTGGGCACCTGCAACGGCGATGCCGCGGTCCGGCGGTCGATCTCGGATGCCGCCTATCGGGCCTCGCCATTACCCGCGCCCCCCGATCCGGCCTTGTTTGACCGCGATCTGGTTGTTACCTTCGCTCCCAATGAGTAAACATCCACGACATCGAACCGTCGCTGCCCTGGCGGGCAGTTCCCTCCTGGCAGTCCTTGCGCTGGCCACAGCACCGGCACGCGCCGAACTGCAGGTCAACGTCACGCAGGGCGTGACCGACCCGATCCCGATCGCGATCGTACCGTTTGGGCGCGCCGTGCCGGCCGACGCGGGACTCGATCTGGCCGGCGTGGTTCAGCACGACCTGGAGAGCAGCGGCCGGTTTCGAGCGATGCAGCGCCGTGACATGCTGACCACGCCCACCCGCGCAGCGGATGTGCAGCCCGCGGACTGGAAGGCGTCCGGAAACGACTATGTGCTGGTCGGCCGGGTGACGGCTGCCAGCGCCAACGAGCTCGACGTCGACTGCGATCTGATCAATTCGTTGACCGGCCAGCGTATCGGCGGCAAGCGATTCATTGCCACCCCCACCAGCCTGCGCAATGCCGCCCACATGGTCAGCGACTACGTGTATGAATCGATTCTGGGCGTGCGCGGAGCCTTTGCGACACGCATCACCTACATCGCGGTGCAGGGGCACGCCCCCAGTCAGCACTTTCAGCTGATCGTCGCCGACTCGGATGGCGAATCGCCCAAGGTGATCCTGGAATCCTCGCAGCCGATCATGTCGCCCACCTGGTCGGCGGATGATCAGTGGCTGTCCTATGTGTCGTTCGAGAATCGCCTGTCGGCGATCTATATTCAGCGCGTACGCACCGGCGAACGCCGCCTGGTATCGCAGCGCGTGGGCGTCAATGGCGCGCCTGCGTTCTCGCCCGATGGCACGCGCCTGGCGCTCACGCTTTCGGGCAGCGGCGGCAATCTCGACATCTGGCTGCTTGATCTGGCAACGCAGGGCCTCACGCGCCTGACCGATGATCCGGCGGTCGAGACCGAGCCCACCTGGAGTCCGGACGGCAAGAGCATTTATTTCACTTCCGATCGCGCTGGCGGTCCGCAAATCTACAAGCTTGATGTCGCCAATCCGAAGCGCGTGCAGCGCATCACCTTCGGATCCTCGTACAATGCCCGCTCGCGCGTAGCGCCGGACGGCACCAAGATTGCATACGTGACGCGTGAGGGCAGTAATTACCGCATTGCCGTCCAGGACCTGGCCTCGGGCACGGTCAACGTGCTGTCACATGGCAGCCTCGATGAATCGCCGAGTTTTGCGCCCAACGGCGCCACTATCATCTATGCCGGACGCGATGGCGCCGTCGGGACGCTGCAGACCGTCTCGGTCGATGGCCTGGTGACGCAGCGCCTGACCTCGAGCCAGGGTGAGCTGCGCGAACCGGCCTGGGAGCCGTTTCAACACTGAT
>Ga0208849_1002140_pt1 | contig 11430 bp, 9 predicted proteins | sample NGESurdeep072012_10_FD_184470 | JGI IMG/M metagenome (GOLD analysis project Ga0208849, IMG submission 184470) | Arctic peat soil microbial communities from Barrow, Alaska - NGEE Surface sample 53-3 deep-072012 (SPAdes) | ecosystem: Environmental > Terrestrial > Soil > Wetlands > Peat ...
CGATCGTGGTGGGTCGCAAGGAAGGCGGTGGTGCGCGCCGTTACCGAGGGCCGCAACCTGCGCCTGCAACTCGCCAACGGAATCACCGCCCCCGTCGCCCGGTCGGCCGTCGCCATGGTGCGGGAGGCGGGCTGGTTGACGAACGAGAACCAAGCGGGACCCCCTGACACCGGAGCACCAGCATTGTCGATATGACGGATGCCGGGGGCGTTTCGGGGTCAGAAGCGCCGAATTCCGCACCTGGTTGCATTGGCTGTGTACGATTGCTTCCGTCCCTCAAAGCGAAACCGCAATCAGTTCCTCGACCAGCGGCCCTCCGCCGACCGGGAACGCAATAAATTGCTTGCCGCCGGCCATGTAGGTGATCGGCGCCCCGGTGGCGTTGGCGGGCAACGCAATCTCCGCCAGCATGTCGCCGCTGGCCTTGTCATAGACCCACAAATGCGGATCGAAGTTAAAAAGATCGCGGATCGGCGAATTGATCCCCGGCACGAAGCGGACCGGGCCATGGTAACCGTTCTGCACCACGATCATGACGGTCCTGGTCAGCAGCGTCCAACTGAGCGCGGGAAATCCTAACCGTTCATGGATGCCGAGCTGCTTGATCGCAGGGATCAGTTCGCCGCGTCCGACCGGGATGCGCCAGCGGTGCTCGCCGCTGTTCATGTCGATCGCGACGACGCTTCCGAACGGCGGCTTGAGCAACGGCAGTCCGCGCGGCCCCGGCAAATATTTGGCTTGCGCGATGAAATCATAGGACGACTCGCCCGGTCGCGGCTTGCGAACGGCAACCACGAACGGCAGGCGATAGGTATTGACATAAAGCATGCCGGTTTCGGGATCGACCGCGGCGCCGTTCCAGTTGCCGCCGCCGCCGACCCCCGGCACCTGGATGGTGCCGCGCTGCGACGGCGGCGTGAACAGGCCGCCGCGATCATAGGCAGCGGCAATGTCGATCGCCTCCTTGTGAATCTCCGGCGTCAGATCGATCAGGTTCTCGTCACGCGCGCCCTGGATGTCGAACGCCGCCGGTTTGGTGGGAAACGGCTGGGTTTTCGACGCGTGCTCGCCGGGGACATCGGAGGCCGGCACCGGCTGCTCCTCGATCGGCCCCACCGGCTGGCCGGTGAGCCGATCGAACACATAGACAAAAGCCTGTTTTGTGACTTGCGCCACCGCCTTGATGCGCTTGCCCCCGACGGTGATGTCGATCAGGTTGGGCGCGGCCGGCGGATCATAGTCCCACAGCCCGTGATGCACGAGCTGGTAGTGCCACACCTTCCTGCCGGTCGCGACGTCGAGACAAACCAGGCTCTCGCCATAGAGGCCGTCACCGGGGCGATCGCCGCCATAATAGTCGTTGGTCGGCGTAGAGACCGGCAGATAGACATAGCCAAGCTCTTCGTCGGCGCTGATCGGCGCCCAGACATTGGCGTTGCCGGTTTCTTTCCAGGAATCGTTATGCCAGGTTTCGGCGCCGGGCTCCTCGCCTTGCGCCACGGTGTGGAAGGTCCAGAGCAGTTTTCCGCTTGTTGCGTCGAAGCCCCGGACATCGCCGGGCGGCGATGGCCGGTGTCCCCACCAGTCCATCACGGAAGAGCCGACCACGATGACGCCGCGGACGATCACCGGCGGCGATGTCATGGTGTAATAGTCGCGGTCGACCGGCCGACGCAGCCCCTGCGCGAGGTCGACCCGGCCATCGCTGCCGAAGGACGGCACCGGTTTTCCGGTTTTGGCATCAAGCGCGATCATCTGCGCGAACGCGGTGAGGATCACGACGCGTTCGTCATCGCCATGGCGCCAATAGGCGACACCGCGATGCAGCCAGCCGTTGTTGGCGGGCAGACCGAGACCGTTTTGATAGACTTTTGGGTCGAACACCCATTTGGTTTGGCCTGACGCCGCGTCGATGGCGGCGACCTCCGACAGCGACGTACTGGTGTAAAGCGTGCCGCCGACCATCAGCGGCGTCGATTCATTGGCGTAGGTCGGGCCGACCTTGGGATCGGCGTCCTTGATAACCTGGTCCGGCGATTTCCAGCGCCAGGCGACGTGCAGGTTCTTGGCGTTGTCGCGATCGATCTGCGTCAGCGGCGAATAGCGCGCCGACGCATAGCTGCCGGCATAAGCGGGCCACTCGCCTTTTGTCAGTGCCGCCATGGATTCAGGGAGCGCGCCGGGGATGGTTTGCGCGCGAAGCGCTGATGGCGCCGCGAGCAGCGCGATAACGCCGATCACGTTTGCAATAGCGAGCGTCCGGCCCACCCGCCCCTGCCATCCCGTTTGATGCAAGGCTGCCTCCCCAGCTTTTCGCCAGCATCGGCGAGAAGCCGGACGTAGTCAAAGGGGAATTCGAATACCTGCGGTAGTCGTCTCTACTCTACGCCGCGATTGAATTTGTTCGACTTTGGCAGGCCATGGGCGAGACGGCCGGCGTCGGCGCGGTTGCCGCGCCAGTCGGACAATTCCTTCCAGCTCAGGCCCTGATCGCGACCGGCGGAGTCTTTCCAGGTCAGGCCGGCCTTGGCCTCGAAGGTCGCGACGTCAGACAGCGAAGCGCTGGTGTATTTCTGCAGCCGCACGCCGCGGCCGCGCGTCATCTCCGGCACCTGGTCGATCGGGAAGATCACCATCTTGTGGTTGGTGCCGATCACCGCGACCATGTCGCCGGTGACGGTGGCGAGCGCGCGGGCCTCGTTCGGCATCTCGACATTGAGCACCTGCTTGCCCTTGCGGGTATTGCCGACGCAGTCGTCTTCATTGACCACAAAACCCTGGCCGTCATGGCTGGCGATCAGGAACTTGCGGCCGCCGGTGTTGACGAACAGCGACACGATCGCGGTGTCCTGCTCCATGTCGACGAACATCCGGATCGGTTCGCCATGGCCGCGGCCGCCCGGCAGTTTTGCGACATCGAGCGAATAGAACTTTCCGTTGGTGGCGAACAGCAGCAGTTTTGAGGTGGTCTCGGCAAAGAACGCCTTGTCGAGTCTGTCGTCGGTCTTGAAGGTGAGGCCGGAGAGATCGGCGACATGGCCCTTCAGCGTGCGCACCCAGCCCTTGTCGGAAATCACAACGGTAACCGGCTCGCGCTCCACAAACGCTTCCTCGATCGCGGCCAGATCATGCTCGGGCGCGTCGGCAAACTGGGTGCGGCGCTTGCCGAGCGGCGTCTTCGGCCCAAAGATGTCGCGCACCTTGCGAACCTGCTCGCCGACCCTGGACCACTGCTCGGATTCGGAAGCCAGGATGCCTTTGATGCCCTTCAGCTCGTTGCGAAGATTCTTGTCCTCGGTGCGGATCTCGAATTCCTCGAGCTTGCGCAAACTGCGCAGCCGCATGTTGAGGATGGCGTCGGCCTGGACTTCCGTAAGCTTGAACGCTTTTATCAATGCCGGCTTCGGCTCGTCCTCGGCACGGATGATTTTGATCACCTTGTCGATGTTGAGGTACGCGATCAGGTAGCCGCCGAGCACTTCGAGCCGATGCTCGATCTGCTCCTTGCGGTGATTGGTACGCCGCACCAGCACGTCGCGCAGATGGTCGAGCCATTCGCGCAGGCATTCGGCAAGGCCGAGCACCTTGGGGATGCGGCCCTTCACCAGCACGTTGAGATTCAGTGGAATCCGGCTTTCCAGCTCGGTCAGCCGGAACAGCGATTCCATCAGCAATTCCGGATCGACCGCGCGGGATTTCGGTTCGATGACGAGGCGGATGTCTTCGGCTGACTCATCGCGGACGTCGCCGACCAGCGGCAACTTCTTGTCGTTGAGCAGTTCGGCGATCTTTTCCACCAACCGGGATTTCTGCACCAGCCACGGAATTTCTGTGATGACGACGATCCAGGTGCCGCGCGCGCCTTCTTCCTGGACCCATTTGGCCCGGGTGCGGAACGAGCCGCGCCCGGTCATGTAGGCTTCGGCGATGCTCTCCTTGGAATCGATGATGATGCCGCCGGTCGGGAAATCCGGACCCTTGACCCATTTCAGCAGCGTCCTCGATTTGGCGTCGGGCTTGTCGATCAGATGCAGCGCGGCATCGCACAGCTCGGCGGCGTTGTGCGGCGGGATCGAAGTCGCCATGCCGACCGCGATGCCTTGCGCGCCATTGGCGAGCAGGTTCGGAAACCCGCCGGGCAACACCACCGGCTCTTTCGACTTGCCATCGTAATTGGGGCGAAATTCGACGCCGTCCTCGTCGATACCGTCGAGCAACAGCTGCGCGACGGCGGTCATGCGGGCTTCGGTGTAGCGGTAGGCGGCCGGATTGTCGCCGTCGATATTGCCGAAATTGCCCTGGCCGTCGACCAGAGGATAACGCGAGGAGAAATCCTGGGCGAGGCGAACCATGGCGTCGTAGATCGCCTGGTCGCCATGCGGATGGAACGAGCCCATCACGTCGCCGACGATTTTTGCGGATTTCGTGAACGCCGAACCAGGGTCCAGCCGCAGCAGCCGCATGCCGTAGAGGATGCGGCGATGTACCGGCTTCAGCCCGTCGCGAGCGTCCGGCAGCGCGCGGTGCATGATGGTCGAGAGCGCGTAAGCGAGGTAGCGCTCTTCGAGCGCGTCGCGCAGCCCGACCTCGTGGATTTCAGCCGGTTCTTCCGGTGGAATCAGTCGTTTTCCCATGGGGAGGAGTTATCGGCTGCGAGCGAATCGGGCAAGGCGCGAATCCGGGCATCTTTACTGCGCCGGCGTGGCCCATTTGCCCATTGTCGCAGTCGCCGAAATGGCATCGGGAACCATGACCTGCGCAGGTCGTTCCCTCTTGAACGCGACAGGCAGGCAGAGACCGATGACCGACGAGAGCGAAATTGCATGGCACCGCGAGCAGATCGCCAAGAACCGCACCATCCTAGACGAGCTGGAAGCGGGCAACACCGCCGGCGGTGACGTGTTTCCCGAGACCCAATCCGAGATCGAACACCTCAAGGCGCAGATCGCCCAATCCGAACTGATCGTCGCCGCCAGCGACAAGGCGGCCCAGTCGTAGGCGCTGGCCCGCAACGTGGCCGCGATCAATCTTCTGCAGTCACGACAGCACCGCCGACGAAACGAATCGGATGCCGATTCGACGGTACAATAATACCAGCAACGCCGAGCATTCCTTCTTTGCATGGGGTTGTTTTCGATATTTTTGTTTTGGTAAGGCGGTGCGCTGCGTCCTCGTTGGCTCACCGCCAATCGAAGCAACTCCGACCATGCGCTAGGTCAGCACCGCCGTCGCCTTGGCTCGGTGCCTGGTCACCGCGTTGATGAACCCGTCGCGGGCGTCGGAATGGCCCTGCCCGCGCGGTTCCAGCACGTGACGCAGCAGGAACATGCCGGTGAGTTGGAAACCGTCCCTGAGGTCCTGGTCCGACCAGCCATTGGGGCCGCCGCCGGCCTCGCGCAGGAACGGCGGCAGTCGTAAGAGCCGGTCGCGCCAGGGATCGCCGGCCTGCCGCGACACCGCGCCGCCGGATTTCGGCGACACATAGATCAATTCGGCAGTAGCACCCGTGGCGGCGCAGTTTTCAAGGTCGAGCCCGAACCCGAGTTCGGCCAGCATCGCCAGTTCGAATTTTACGAGATGCACCGCGGCCTCGCCGATATCGTCGAAATCATCCAGCGTGCGTTCCAGCATCTCATAGATGTCCTGGTGCGGATCGCGCTCCGGCAACAGCCGCGCCAGCGAGGCCAGGTGGGTCACGCCATAGGTCGCGTGCGACGACGCCAGCACGGTGGCCGCGCGCAGCCGCGTGCCCTCGATCACGTAATAGCCGAGATGCTCGTCGAGCCGCGCCCGCCACACCGCGCGCACGCTGTTGCCGGGCTGCAGCATCGGCCGCATCCGCTTGCTTGAACCGCCGCGGACCAGACCGAGATGCCGGCCATGGTCGCGCGTCAGCAGCTCGACGATGGCGGAGGATTCGCCATGCCGCCGCACCCCCAGCACGATGCCTTCGTCGGTCCATTCCATTTGCAGAGCAACTCTGTCGATTCCCGCCAGCCGGTCGGACCGTTTCAACCTATCACAAATACCGACCAAGCACATCGCCGGCCGCGACCGGTTGCGGCAGCCGATTGTTCATGATCGCGTGAGGAACGTTTGTGACAGCAAAGGGTTGTGACGAAACCGGAATTGCAACCCGCAACCAGCCAGCGGCCTTCTCCAGACATCCGCGGATCGAAAACAACTTGGCATACATCGCACCTCCTATCCGGTTGTCGCAGCCACCGGGCACCGCCCTTATCAATCTGGCCGTCGCCGCGCTGATCGTGACCGGACTTTATTTCGGCAGAGAAGTCCTCGTTCCCGTCGCCCTTGCCGTGCTGTTCAGTTTCGTCCTGGCGCCGTTTGTGATCCGGCTGCAGTCATGGCGGGTGCCGCGCACTCTGTCGGTGCTGATTGCGGTGTTTGTCGGGTTCTCGATTATCTTTAGCCTTGGCGGAATGATGATCTCGCAAGCCAATCGCCTCGCCGAGGAATTACCGGGCTATCAACAGACGCTTCGCGACAAAATCCAGGGCTTGCGCGGCGTCGCCGCTGGCGGCTCAGGCACGCTCGAGCGCGCGTCGAAGGTGCTCAGGGAACTCGATACCGAATTGCAAAACCCGTCGACCGGGCGGACAGACGCTGACGGTTTGCGGCGGCAACCGCTGGATAAACCGATTGCCGTGGAGATCAGACAGCCCGACCCGGGAACCCTGACGACCCTGGTCGCCATCATTCAACCGCTGATCCAGCCGCTGACGACCACAGGCATCGTCATCGTCTTCGTAATCTTCATTCTGTTGCAGCGCCAGGACTTGCGAAACCGTTTCATTCGTCTGGCAGGATCGCACGACATCCAGCGCACCACGGCGGCGCTTGACGATGCCGGCCAGCGCCTGAGCCGGCTGTTTGTGAACCAGATCATCCTCAACGCCTCGTTCGGCCTGCTGATAGGCGTCGGCCTGCAACTGATCGGCGTGCCCAGCGCACCGCTATGGGGCCTTGTCGCCATGATCCTGCGTTTCGTGCCCTATGTCGGCTCGCCGATCTCGGCCGTGTTTCCACTCATCCTCGCTGCCGCGGTCGGTTCCGGCTGGGGCATGCTGTTGATGACCGGCGCGCTGTTCGGCACGCTTCAGCTGATTGCCGGACAAGTCGTCGAACCCTTGGTGTACGGAAGAAGTTCGGGCTTGTCGCCGGTTGCGATCGTGCTTTCCGCATCGTTCTGGACCTGGCTTTGGGGACCGATCGGACTGGTGCTGGCGACCCCGCTGACGATCTGCCTGGTCGTCGTGGGCCGCCATGTCGACCGCCTGCAATTCTTTGACGTGTTGCTCGGCAATCAGCCGGCATTGACTCCACCGCAGCTCATCTACCAGCGAATGCTTGCCGGTGATCCGATCGAGGCATCGCAGCAGGCTCAGACCCATCTCGAAGGCGCATCGCTGGAAGATTATTACGATACCGTTTTGTTGAGCGGACTGCGCCTCGCGGAGGCTGATGCGCGCCTCGGCAGACTGGACGGCGAGCGTATCGAACGCGTGCTCGCCACCGTGCGCGAAGTGATCGACGACCTCGAAACCCATCAGGACCGGCCGATCGGCGATACCCCGGCGGCCGACCTGCGCTCCGATCTGGCGCGACTGGAGCCCGCCGCGGATATCGAAGCATCGACGGTTCAACTGCTGGAAAAATGGCAACAGCCGGGCGCTATCATGTGCATCCCCGGGTCCAGCAAGCTCGACGAGGCCGCAACGCTCGTGATCGTCCAGATGCTGCACCGCCGAGGGTTGGGCGCCGTGGCTGAAACCGTCGACGCGATGTCGATTTCGAGGTTCTTTTCGCTCGACCTGTCGCAGGTCAGCGCGTTCTGCCTTTGCTACGTGGGCAAACCATCCAACGCGATGATTCAATACACGGTGCGCAGGTTGACCAAGAAGAGCAACGGCAGCCGGATCTTCGTCGCGTTGCTCGGCGACGAAAGTGAAGTCGTCACGCCATGCGCCAATGATATCACGCCGGTCAACGGCAATTTCGGCGGCATTGTAGACTTCATCGCCGCCGCCGCGGTGGAGGACTCCCGCGCCAAAAATCAAACCGAGTCAGCGCGCCAACAGACCAATGCCGCAGCGAGCGTCTAAGCCCGGCTGACTCCATGGCACCCCGCGACTAGGCGTTGAACCAGCCCTGGGCATCGCCGGTGTAGGAAAAATACAGCCCGGCCGCGGTCAGGGCGCATGACACGATCTCGATGGCGCTATCGAACTGGAGCCCGTTGCCGCCGAGATCGAGCAGCAGCGAAACGACTGACAGCACCAGCGCGCCGACCAGCACCCGGCGCGGCCAGTTCTTGCGCCGCTGCGCCGCCAGCCAGACGAAGTAGACCAGCAACAGGATCAGGCCAGCATCCGTCACGGTCTCGACGGCGATGGTCGATGCGGACAGTTCGTCGGTCGGCGTCCGGTCCTGGAACCCGGCAGACAGCGCGTCGAGCGTCAGCGACAGATACAGCAGCACTTCAAACCACAATACGTTCCTGGGTACGGTCATCGGACGCCAGCTATTCCCTGGGAAACTCAAGTCCCATCTCGCGGTAGCGGTTGGGGTCGTCGCCCCAGTTCTCGCGCACCTTGACGAACAGGAACAGATGCACGGGCACGCCGACAATTTCGGCGATCTCCTTGCGTGAATCGGCGCCGATCGACTTGATGGTGGCGCCGCCCTTTCCGAGCACGATCTTGCGCTGGCTCTCGCGCTCGACAAAGATCGTCTGTTCGATGCGAACAGATTTATCCTTGCGCTCGGTCCAGCTGTCGGTCTCGACGGTGGATTGATACGGCAGTTCCTGATGCAGCTGGCGAAAAATCTTTTCGCGGGTGATTTCAGCCGCCAGATGCCGCATCGGCGCGTCCGACATCTGGTCTTCGGGGTAATGAAACGGACCCGGCGGCACCATCGCCGCCAGGGTGTGGCGCAGATCGTCGACGCCGTCGCCGGACAATGCCGAAACCATGAAGGTCTGTGCGAAAGCCAGCCGGTCATTGGCCGCCTTGGTCAGCGCCAGCAGTTTTTCGCGCGGAACCAGATCGATCTTGTTCAGTACCAGGATCCTCTCGTGCCGGACCGTCGCCGCCTTGGTGAGGATGGCGTCGGCTTCCTCGTCGATTCCTTCCCGGGCGTCGAGCAGCACGCAGACCAGGTCGGCGTCGTGCGCCCCGCTCCATGCCGTCGACACCATGGCGCGATCGAGCCGCCGCTTCGGCAGGAAGATCCCGGGCGTATCGACCAGAATGATCTGGGCGTTGTTGTCGATGACGATGCCGCGGATCAGCGCGCGGGTGGTCTGCACCTTGCGCGAGACGATGGTGACCTTGGAGCCGACCAGCGCATTGACCAGCGTCGACTTGCCGACATTGGGGGCGCCGATCAGCGCCACAAAGCCGCAGCGCGTCGCAACCGGTGCGGCTTCGCCTGGGAGTTCATCCGTCATTGTTGCCGCCGCCGCCGACACCTTCGCGTTCAATCATCACCGAGGCCGCCACCTTCTCGGCGGCGCGCTTGCTGCCGCCGACGCCTTCGGCCGGGTCAAGTCCCGGCAAATCCACCGCAACCCGGAACTGCGGATCGTGATGCGGCCCGGTCCGCTCGACCTCGCGATAAACCGGAGTCGGCAGGCCCTTGCCCTGCGCCCACTCCTGCAGCACCGTCTTGGGATCGCGCAGCGGCCGCCGCGGCTTGCGCATCCGCTCGGTCCAGTTGCGCTCGACGAACTGCGCCGCGGCGGCATAGCCGCCGTCGAGAAACACCGCGCCGATCACCGCCTCGCAGATGTCGCCGAGCACCGATTTGCGCAAGCGCGCGCCGGCCCCGGCGCCGACCGCGCCGAGCTTGATGTCGTCGAGCAGCCCGAGCGATTTCGCGACGTCGGCGCAACTCTCCCGGCGCACGAGATCGGCGAGCCGCTTCGACAATTCGCCTTCGTTGGCGCCGGGAAAGGCGCGATAAAGCATGTCGGACACGATCAATCCGAGGACGTGGTCGCCGAGAAATTCGAGACGCTGGTAGCTGTCGCCGCGCTTGCGCGCGGATTTCAGCGCGGAAACGTGGGTGAAGGCGGTGGCCAGCAGCTCCGGATCGGCGAATTTATGCCCGATCCGTGCCTCGATCGCCGCCGCCGCAGCCTTGGCGCTGATCTTGCTGCGCTTCTTCTTCGCCGCCGCAGGCTCAACGCCGGCGTCCGGCTGACGGCCTGCTTCGCCTGACGCCGACGAGGTCTGGATATCAGGTGATTCGTCGTTCATCGCACAATTGAGAATATGCGATTCCAGCGCACCGCGGTGGGCCAGCGCCAGAACATCCAGGCGTGCTCGCCCTCGGCAATGGAGAAGAAGATCATCTGGGCACGGCCAATCAGGTTCTCGAACGGCACGTAGCCCACCGCCGACAGCACCCGGCTGTCGGTCGAGTTGTCGCGGTTGTCGCCCATCATGAAGAAATCGCCGGGCGGCACGTTGTAGACGATGGTGTTGTCGTAGAACCCGTTATCGACGCAATCCAGCGTGTCGTAGCTGACGCCGTTCGGCAACGTCTCCTTCCAGCGCTTGACCCGCGCGGTGGCGTCGGAGCCGCAAGGATCCTCGCCGACGAAATCGCTCAGCCGCTCGCGCACCACCGGCTTGTCGTTGATGTAGAGCAGCCCATCCTTCATCTGGATGCGGTCGCCGGGCAGCCCGATCACGCGCTTGATGTAGTCGATGGAAACGTCCTTCGGATAGCGGAACACCACGACGTCGCCGCGGGCCGGCTCGGAACCGAAGATCCGTCCCGAAAACAGCGGCAGCGACAGCGGGATCGAGTAATGGCTGTAGCCGTAGGAATATTTCGAGACGAACAGATAGTCGCCGACCAGCAACGTCGCCTTCATCGATCCCGAGGGGATGTTGAAGGGCTGGAACAGGAAGGTGCGGATCACCAGCGCGATCAAGATGGCGTGGATAACGACGCGGATGGTTTCGCCCATGCCGCTTTCAGATTTTGTCCCGGATGTCACGCTCATCGCTTTCCCAATTCTCCCGTCGCGATTGCCGCACGGTGGCAGAGCATTTTCCTCACGCGAATCGCCCTTTGGTTGCGCGTCAGGAAAATGGTCCGGATTCTGATGTTGAGAACGAATTCCGGCGCAAACCTTGGGTCCGCTCCGGCTCGATCCCTGCGGCGTTTTAGACGGTTGTTTGCAGCCGCGCAATCAACGGGCCTGTTAAAACTTCAGGGGAATCGGGTGAAGGAACGAACGGGGAATCTAATCTGCTTTCTTTACCGTTCTACAGAAGTTTGGACTCGCATAACGCGAACAACGGTGGCCCCGGTTCGTGAGACAGATTTCTAGGAAACTAAGAGAAAATATCGCCGCCTTGTTGATCGACCTCCACACGCGGCGCGCGTGAGGCA
>Ga0208849_1002141_pt1 | contig 11425 bp, 9 predicted proteins | sample NGESurdeep072012_10_FD_184470 | JGI IMG/M metagenome (GOLD analysis project Ga0208849, IMG submission 184470) | Arctic peat soil microbial communities from Barrow, Alaska - NGEE Surface sample 53-3 deep-072012 (SPAdes) | ecosystem: Environmental > Terrestrial > Soil > Wetlands > Peat ...
GGCATTTTCGAAGTGGACATCCATGCCGTGCTCGTCGATCTCCAGATAACGCCGCAGCACTGCGAGCATCTCGCCCTTCATCGCGTCGAAGATGTCCGGCGCGAGCGAGACCCGGTCGGACATAAGGATGAGGCGAAGCCGCTCCTTGGCCATTGTCTTGCTCGCTTCTTCGCGGCGGAAAAAACGAGAGAGAAAATCGATCATGCGCCTCGTCCTTTAACTGCGGCCAACGCCGAGCGTGGTCATGAACCGCGTGATAAAATTGCCTTTGTCTTCAAATGACGGGATCGGGATGTCCTCGCCGAGGAGCCGGCGGGCGATGCGGCGGAACGCGGCGCCGGTCTCCGAGCCCTCGATGTCTATCACCGGCGTGCCGCGATTGGTGGCGATGATGATCTCACGTTCGTCCGGCACGACGCCTATCAAGTCGAGGCGCAGAATCGCGTTGACATCGGCGACGCTCATCATCGTGCCCTTCCGCACCATCGCCGGACGCACGCGGTTCACCACGAGCTTGATGACGATTTCTTGGGGCAAGAGTCCGACAATGCGATCGGCATCGCGCACTGCCGAGACCTCCGGCGTCGTGACGACCACGGCTTCTTGTGCGCCGACGACCGCGTTTCGAAAGCCCTGTTCGATGCCGGCAGGGCAGTCGATCAACACAAAATCGAATCGTTCGCGCAGTTGGCGCACCAGGTCGGCCATCTTGTCTTCGGGCACGTCGTCTTTTTCGCGATTCTGCGCGGCGGGCAAAAGCTGAAGATTGCGGCGCACGCGATCGCGCACGAGCGCTTCGTCAAGCGTGCACTTGCCTTCGATGACGTCGAGCAGATGCTTGGAGACTCTGTTCTCCAAACCGAGCACGACGTCGAGATTGCGCAGACCGACGTCGGCATCGACGACGACGACCGAATGGCCGGCGTCGGCGAGGGCGGTGCCGAGGTTGGCGGTGGTCGTGGTCTTGCCCACGCCGCCCTTGCCCGACGTCAAGACGATCGAACGGCCGGTCTTTATGGCGGGTTTAGGCGCGGCCTCCGCAGGCGAAGCTGCTGCGGAAGCAGGTGCGACCGTCTGTTCGACGGTTGCGGGAGACGCTTCGCGGCGTTCGTTTTCGACGTCGGGCATTATCGAGTTCCGATCATCAAGCGGCGCAGCCGGCCGAATAGGCCGTCGTCATCGAACGACGGCAGCGGCACGTTTTCGCCCAACAGGCGGCGGGCGATAGCGATGTAGGTCTTGCTCAAGCGGCGGCTCGGATCCAATACGACCGGTTCGCCGCGATTGGTCGTGTCGATGATCTCCTCGTCGTCGGGAACGACGCCCAACACATCGCGCCCGAGGATTTCCGCAACGTCATCCACGCCGAGCATGTCGCCGGTCTTCACCATTTCCGTGCGCACCCGGTTGACGATCAGTTGAGTGCGGCGCGTTCCGAGCATCCCGAGAATTCTGTCCGCGTCGCGAATCGCGGAGACTTCCGGCGTCGTGACGATGATCGCTTCGTCCGCACCGGCGATGGCATTGCGAAAACCGTGCTCGATGCCGGCAGGGCAGTCGATGAGCACGATGTCGAACTCCTTGGTCAATTTTCCCACCACATCGCGCATCTGGTCTTCGCCGATCGATTCTTTGTCCTTGGTCTGCGAAGCCGGCAGCAGATAAAGCCCATCGAGCCGCTTATCGCGTATCAACGCCTGGCGCGGTTCGCAGCGTCCCTCTGCGACATCGACGACATCGAAGACGATGCGCTTTTCCAAGCCCAGCACCAAGTCGAGATTCCGCAGTCCGATGTCGGCATCGACGAGCACGACCTGTACGCCAAGCGTCGCAAGCGCGCACCCGACGTTCGCTGTGGTCGTCGTCTTGCCGACACCGCCCTTACCGGACGTTATGACATAAGATGTTCCGGCCAAGTTGTTCCTTTCGGATCGACCCTACGGATCGACCCTGATGATCACGATATGTCCGTCGCGGATCTTCGCTATCTCCGGCAACGAAGCGCGCGCGCGCCGTTTGTCCGGAGGCGGCGCGGTGGCGATGCATCGCGAGATGCGCAACTGCGTTGGTTCGAGCCGCAGCGCGTACACCGTCGCCGAGTCGTCCCCTTGCGCGCCGGCGTGCGCCACGCCTCGGAGGCTACCCCATACGACGATGTCGCCCACAGCCGTCAATTCCGCACCGGCATTCACGTCGCCGACCACCACCAAGTTGCCGGCCGCGGCGAGCGATTGGCCCGAACGTACCGTCCCTTTGTGATATGCGTTAGCGTCCGCCGAGACGTTGTCCGATTGTGCCGCGCCTCGATGACCAGCCTTCGCGCTTCCCGGCTTGAGCCGTCCGTTCGCGGTTCCCCCCGGATCGGTTCGGTCGTCTTTCGATCGCGGAGCCGCCGCGACGCTTGCCGCGACCAACCGTAAACCGGCAGAGCGAGCGAGCGAAGCGGTGACGTCTCCCTCGCAAACAGCGCCATCGGCCACAATGCCGAATTGCTCGAGCGTGGCGACGACGGCCGCCAGCTCCGCCGGTTCGGCATGCTCTGCGCCGAGCATCAACACGGCCCGGCTGCCTTTGTAGAAGTCCGGCGTCGCATCCAGACGGCGGCGCAGCTCTGCCACAGCCTCGACCAGCGGCCGTTCGTAAAGATGGAGCAGCAGCCCCGATTTGGTCCCTTTTATCTGCACTAATCCACCCGACCCGCGATGTTTTTTGCCGATTCAGGCAGTTTATTCGATTCCCTTGTGGAGAATATTGTGAAACTACTGTGAATGAGATGTGGATGAACGCAATCGCCGGTGAGCGTCGAACGCAGGACTCTCCCACCGTCCGGCGCATCCATATCGACACCGTAGCAGCCCTCCTATTGAGAGGAGAGACCCAAATGTCGACCTATAAGCGTACTCTCGCCGCGTTCGCGGCCGCGGCCATCACCGCCGCGTCGTTTCCAGCGCCGGCGGGCGCCGTCTCCACCTCGAGCGAGATCCGGATGGGTCAGCAAGAAGCGCAGCAGGTCGACGCCGAAAATGCCCTCATGTCCGACCCCGTTCTCAACACATGGGTCACCGGGATTGAAGACAACCTTGCCAAGTACCGAGCACGGCCGGACATCACGTACACGGTCAAGATCGTCGACACGAACGACATCAATGCATTTTCGCTCGCCGGCGGTTTCATATATGTGAACTTCGGCATTCTCAACTTCGTCAACTCCGACGACGAGCTCGCCGGCGTCTTGGGCCACGAAACGGGCCACGTCGAACGCCGCCACGTCATCACGGGCAACGCAAAAGCGCAAGTGCTCAACATCTTGCTCGGCGTGCTCTCGTTCACGTCGCCATTCGTGTACCGGTTTGGCAATCTGATCGGCGGACTGTCGATGGCGAAGATGTCGCGCATCGACGAACTGCAAGCCGACCAATACGGCCTTCAATTGATGAGCCGCGCCGGCTACGACCCGGACGCCATGCTCTCGTTCATGGTGCACATGGAAAAACAGTTCGGCGACTCGGGCAACGGACTCGAAAAATATTTTGAGGATCACCCCGATCCGGTCAACCGCATCGCCCACCTCAAAGGGTATCCGGCGCTTCAGGATCGGACGAGCGATCAATTGCTCGCGCAGGCCATGCACGACCAAGATGAAGGCCGCTACGCTTTCGCTGCCGCCAAACTCCAAACCGTGCTCGCGAAAGATCCGGCCAATCAACTGGCGCTGCTGCACAGCGGCCAAGTAGACATCGCGCTCGGAAGCTTCGATAAGAGCGGGATCGCGCTCGCGCAAGTGGCGCACGCGCAAAACGTGACGCCGGAAGCCGCGAGCGCCGCCAGCCGCGCGCTCGCGCTGCTGCCTCAAACCGCCAAAGCCGGCGACCCGTTGCTCTCGCCGAACCTCACGCCCATCCGCAAATCGCTCGCCGATGCGATCACTCAGGCCAAGACCGATCAGACCGCGATCGACGCCCGCACGAAGCTGGCGAAAGACGACTACCAGCGCTTCAGCGACCGGCTGAACAATCTGTCGTACGAAGTGCCGGATCTCGGCAACGTGAATATCCGCCCCGGCAGCAGGCTCGATGGCATCGAGCAGGACCTCGAGCACATGTCCAAAGACATCGACGTTCTCGGCGACAAATGTGCGTTCGTCGATTCGCAGACGTCATCCATGCTCAAGGACGATCTCGGCGTGCTGAACGAGATGAACGCGCACGTGTCGGCCACCACCATGTCGGGCGATTCGCTGCGGCTCCTCCCGTTCTTCGGCGAGATGACTGACGGCATGAATGCCTCGACCGATCAATTAGTCGGAGCGATCACGGCAAACCGTGGCGCGCTCGCGCTTGCGTGGGAGACCTTGCCTAAGCTCGACGCATACTTCCGGCAGCTCTCGCGCACGCCGGTCGACTTCGGCGGTGACATCTCGCCGGTCGGCGCACAGCAGCTCAAGCCGCTGGCCACCGCCGCAGAGCAGGCTCTCGACACCGCCGCGAATGCCGCATCGGAAGCCCAGGGTATGTACTACTCGGCGCAGGCGCGGCAGATCCAAGCGCGCATCACGTTGCTTGGCGTGGGCTTCCCCGCCGGCCGCTACGATTCGTTGGCGCAGTCGATACACTCTCGCCTCGGCCTCGATCCGCCGACCTACGCGCAAGTGCTCACGCTCGGCATGTCCACAGGCGACGTAGCCGTCGCTTCGTGGCTCGCCGCGGAAGAAAAAGTGCCGGTGAGCACGGTCATCAACGAGCAGCGGGCGGTCAACAAACCGTTTGTCGACATGGCGCTCGACAAGCACCTGTCGCAGGAATCGCTCGAAGTGGTCCTCGGACTCTGGTGGGAAGGCTACACGGAAAAGACCGATAGCTGATCGTCTCGCTGTAGGAGGGTGAGCCGTACTGGGGCAAGCATCGCTTGCCCATTGGGTGAGCGCTGCTCACCCTCCTACAGACGAGGTCCGAATTTCAACGATGACCACGACGCCGATCACAGGCCAAATCAACCGCTGGATAAGCGCGTTTCGCGACAAGATCAACTTCGCCGGCATCGAGTTGCGTTCGCGCAAGCCGGTGCACATGCTGGCGGCTGGGTCCTGGGCGGAAGAACTCACGGAACTGCTCGAGCGCGAGCGCACCACTCCAGAGCCGATTATCCGCGTCTGGCAGCACGATGGCCCCGCGCCGGCGCATGACGCGGTGTTGCGCTGCATTTTGTTCGCGGCTTCTGCAGTAGCGGACAACGCCGAAGCGATCGCTCGGTGCATGGCCCTCGGCATTCCCGTGTTCGTCGTCGAGCGCCACCAAGGCGTCACCGCGCGAGTCCGCAAGCCGAGCGAAGGCGTACCCGGACGGTATTCCCTCGCGAATCTGGACTCGCACGAATTGCATCGCTTCGTCTTGCCCGATGTCGTCGACGCGTGCGGTGATGCGGACGTGGCGCTTGCCGCCGCGCTGCCGATCTTCCGCCCCACTGTCGCCGCCAAGCTGACGGTGGACTGTGCGATCACGAGCCTAAAAGTGGCCGGTGCATCGGCGCTCGCCGACCACGTGCCCGTCTTCGGACTGGTGTTGGGCGGCCTCGCGTCGGCCGGCGACACGTTGGCGATCACCGGACTGCAGATGAATATGCTACTTCACATCGCCGCGGCATATGGGCGCAAGGCGGAGATGGCTCGCCTTGTGGAGCTTCTGCCGGTGGTAGGCGGCGGGTACGGTTGGCGCGCGCTCGCACGCGAGTTGTCGGGATTCATACCGGTGGCAGGCATCGCGGTGAAGGCGGGCATCGCATATGCGGGCACCCTCGTCGTCGGCCAAGCCGCGGCGCACTACTACGAAACCGGAAGCCCGATGGGAACCGAAAAGGTCAGCGCCTTATATCGCGAGGCGACCGAGCGCGCGAAAAATGTCGTGCTCGAAGTGACGAAGCGGTTTGCGCCGTCGAAAAATAATAATCCGTGAACGCGCGCATCAGAGCGCGCGCCGTCCTTCCAACGCCCGCGCGAGTGTCACCTCGTCGGCATAGTCCAGATCGCCGCCGATAGGCAATCCGTAGGCGAGCCGGGTGACTGAAACGCCCGTCGGCGCCAGCAGCCGAGCGAGATACAGTGCGGTCGACTCGCCTTCCGCATTGGGATTGGTCGCGATGATGACTTCCTCGATGCCGTCGGTCCCGACGCGCTCCACCAGTTCCTTGATGTGCAGTTGACCGACGCCGATGCCGTCCATCGGGGAGATCACGCCGCCGAGCACGTGGTAACGGCCCTTGAAACTCAAGCTCCGCTCGACGGCGTACACGTCTTTCGGCTCGCCCACGACGCAGAGCAATTTCGGATCGCGGCGGACGTCGCGGCAGATCGCGCACGGATCGTCTTCGGTCAGCGAGAAGCAGTGCGTGCACAGGCGCACCCGGTCTTTGACCGCGACGATCGCTTCGGCCAGCGCCTGCGCATCTTCGCGCGGCGCGCTCAGGATGAAGAACGCGAGCCGGGCCGCGGTTTTGGGGCCGATCGTCGGCAGTTTCTCCAACTCACCGATGAGCGCGGAGAGCGGCGGCGCAAAATAGTCCACGAAATTTCCCGGTGTCGTCAGAATCCCGGCATGCTCAGCCCGCCGGCGAGCGGACCGAGACGCGCCTGCGACAGTTCCCGCGCTTTGGCTTGGGCGTCTTTGATCGCGAGCAGGATAAGATCTTCAAGCGTTTCGACGTCGTCCGGATCGACCGCGTCCTTGTTCAGCTTGACCGACAGCACGGCGCCGTGGCCATCCAGCGTGACGACGACCGCGCCGGACGCTGCGGTGCCCGTGACCGACTCCTGGCCAAGTTCTTCTTGGACTTTTGCGAGCTGAGCTTGCAGTTTGCGCGCTTGCTGCAGCATCTGTTGAGGATTCATCGGCCTTCCTTAGATGAGATCGAGCGCGGACGCGGACGCGAACGGATCGACGGGCGGCGAAGTCGGCGCGACCGCCACAACAAAGCGGACCCGCGGCGCCGCCCCGGTGTGCTTCGCGATCGCATCGCCGATGATCTTCAGCACCGGCGGATCGGTCGCATGATCCTTGGCGAACTTGTTCTGCGCCCCGAGCGTGACCTCGTCGTCCGAGGCTTCGACGATGCTCGATTTCTGCAGGATGCCGAACAACTGCATGGACGATGAGCGGACTTCGCTCAGCACCCTTGGCCACAACCCCTCGAGTTTGGCGGCTGTCAACGTGGACGACACCGATTTCGGCTCCGCTCGCTTCTTCGCGGGGGGACGGCCTGGGTCGGGCGGCAGAGATGCCGGGCCGCCGCCGCCGCCCGCGGTCGATCGCTCTTCGAGAACGCGCAAGCGATTCGAAAACTCGTTCAAACTCAATTCGTCGCTCGGCACGATGATGCGGACCAGCGCGAGTTCGAGATCGATTCGCGGCTGCGTGCTATATCGCTGGGCAACGCTCTCCGAAAGATGCCTGAGCGCTTGGAGCACTTTCGGACGATCCAATTTGGACGCTAGTTCGAGCACGCGCTCGGCATCGTCCGGCGGCGTCTCAAGGGCAAGCGTCGCGGGACTGTTCTGCGCGAGCATCACCAGGCGAAAGCGGCGAAGCAATTCCTTTGCCAGCCATACCGGGTCCACTCCCGCGCCGATAGCATCGGCGACCGTCGCAAGCGCAGCGGCCGCGTCGCCGCGAACCGTGGCGTCGGTGAGCCGCCCGATGACGTCGCGATGCGACTCGCCGAACGCTCGGTCCAGCGCAGCTTCGTCGATCGTCGCGCCGTCGGCGAATCCACGCGCCTGCTCGAGCAGGACCAATGCGTCGCGCAGCGCGCCGTCGGCGAGAAAAGCCAGGCGTTGCAGCGCCTGGTCGCCGACTTTGAGGCCTTCGCGCTTTGCGACGTCCGCGAGCCGGGCGGCGATGGTCTGCGGCTGCATGCGCCGGAAATCGTAGCGCTGGCAACGCGAGAGAATTGTGGCGGGCACCTTGTGCTGCTCGGTCGTGGCCAAGATGAACACCGCGAATTCCGGCGGCTCCTCCAGCGTTTTGAGCAGCGCGTTGAACGCGCCGGGCGACAACATGTGGACTTCGTCGATGATATAGATCTTGTACCTGGAGGTCGCCGGCGCGTAGTTGACTTTCTCCCGCAGTTCGCGGACGTCGTCGACGCTATTGTTGCTCGCGCCGTCGATCTCGACGACGTCGAACGAGGTCCCATCGCTGATCGCCACGCAACTGTCGCAGACGCCGCAGGGATCGGGGCGGGGGCCGCCACGCTCGCAATTCAGGCACTTCGCAAGAATCCGGGCGACCGAGGTCTTGCCTGTTCCCCGAGGGCCGGAGAAAAGGTAGGCATGGGCGATGCGGCGGGTGCGCAAAACCGCGGTCAAGCCCTCGACCACTGCGGGCTGTCCGACGAGGTCGTCAAACGTTGCCGGTCGATGCTTGCGATAGAGGCTTAAGGCGGGAACGGGACTAGTGGTGGCCACGGCGCCGTTTTCGGCTCGCCCGCACAACGGCCCTGGGCGGCCTCGCTTGAGCCGCAACGAGACCAAGGTCGCGCGGGCGCCGGCTTTTAGACCGTGTCGTTGAAGGAAGAATGGAGACGGAACCGTAGGTTTTATCTCGCTGAAACGAGGGTATGTTTCATGCAAGCGGCGCTGCGGCGACGCATTCCAGCCCGGTCCCGTTAGAACACGGGCCCGGCTTCGTTATCCGGTAGCATTCGGGCGCGTTCCACACCTGTCGCGCGATTCCAATCCTACATGGAAGGTTCGGTCCAGAATATAATGCCGGTCGATATCGACCTCACGGAAGCCCTCCGGCGCCATTTCGGTTACGAGAACTTCCAGCCCGGCCAGGAAGAAGTCATCCGGCGAGTGCTGGACGGCAAAGATACGCTTGCCATTTTGGCGACCGGAGCCGGCAAGTCGCTTTGCTATCAATTACCCGCCATGTTGTTGGCCGGCACCACGGTCGTCGTATCGCCGCTCATCGCGTTAATGAAGGACCAGCTCGACATGCTCGCGGAGGCGGGCATCTCCAGCACCGTCGCCCTCAACAGCACGCTGACCGACGAAGAAGAGACTTCGACGCTCGAATTGGTCTCGCGCGGCAATCTCAAACTCATCTATGTGACCCCCGAGCGCCTGGAAGACGAGAGTTTCGTCGAAGTGCTCAAACGGCTGCACGTGCCGCTCTTCGTGGTCGATGAGGCGCACTGCATCTCGCAATGGGGCCACGACTTCCGCCCCGCCTATCTCAACTTGGGCCGGGTGGTCGCCGCGCTCGGCAATCCCACGGTGCTCGCGCTGACGGCCACGGCTACCCCGGCGGTGCGCGAAGACATCGTCACGCAATTGGGAATTCCGCTCACGAAGCCGATCGTGCGCGGTTTCGACCGCCCCAACTTGGTGTATGAAGTCGTGCGCGCATCGAACGACGACGAGAAGCTGCGAGCGCTGAAAAAAGCGTTCGCCGGTCCGCTCTCGGGCGGCCTTGGCATCGTCTACACGGCCACGATCAAGAACACGTACGGCGTTTCGGAATATCTGCGCGAGCAACTGGGCATCGAAGCCGATGTCTATCATTCAAAGCTGCAAAAGGCCGACCGGGACCGCGTGCACGATCACTTCATGAGCGAAAACGTGCGGGTTGTCGTGGCCACCAACGCGTTTGGACTGGGCATCGACAAGCCGAACATCCGCTTTGTGATCCACTACGATCTGCCGGGCAGCATCGAAGCGTATACGCAGGAGGCGGGTCGAGCCGGCCGCGACGGCGAGGAATCGCTGTGTCTTTTGCTCTATCGTCAGAGCGACACGCGCGTGCAGAACTATTTCCTCACCGGCAAATATCCCGACGTCGAAGAGGTGCAAAAAGTCTTCGGCACGCTGCAGCTGTTCGAAGGCCAGGATAACGGCGTATCGCTCACCGACCTTCGCAAGATCCTGCAGTTGCCGCTCACGAAGCTCAAAGTCATCCTCGCCCTGCTCAAAAAAGGCGGCTTCATCCAGAGCGTCACGAAAGGCACGTACGGTTTAGCACCGCGCATCAAAGGCAGCCCCAATCTGACGCTCAATCTCGCGAGCTACGAGACGAAGCGCTCGTACGATCAGAGCAAGCTCGCCATGATGCTGCAGTATTGCGAAACGCGCAGCTGCCGGCGCAAATTCATCCTCAACTACTTTGGCGAGGACTTCGACCGGCCCAATTGCGGCGCATGCGACAACTGCCGCGCGCGGCTCGCGGCGGCGATCGAGCATCCGGCCGATCCGTCCGCGCCGGGAGAACCCGTGGAGACGTTGGGCGAATACCGCATCGGCGATGTCGTGCATCATCCCAAGTTCGGCCAGGGAACTGTTGAACGCACGGAACGCGACCTCGTGACCGTGCTCTTCCCGGCGCACGGCTACAAGACGCTACTTGTCACCGCGGTCAACCGCGGCGCTCAAGCGATCGCATAAGTGCTGGGACGGATCCTCGTCTCGGCTTTCGTCGTCGCGGCTGCACATATCGCCGGCGCAGCATCTCTTGGAAGTTCCGGTCAGCGCGCTCACTACCCGGCCGTTGAACCGGCCCAGGTCGCGCAGCCCGACGACACGCCGTCACCTGGGCCGACGCCGTCAGCGGAGCTGTCGCCGACGCCCGAAGTCTCGTCGTCACCGCAGGAGCCGGAACCGACCGTCGTTCCGAGCCTTGCGCCGTTCGTACCGTCGCCCGAGCCGCAGCCGGTCGTGTTTGCGACTCCGTCGATCATCGTGCAATTCGGCAAGTTGAGCGCGGTGCACGTCGACTCGCCTCCGAGCGGCATCTTGACGTTATCCGGTTTCGACCCGCAGATCATCCAGGCCATCTTCAATTCGATCGACCGGTCCGTCGACGTCACCGGGTTGCACACCGGCAGCACGACGATCACCGCCACCGATCAAGACGGACTTTCCTCGACGCTGCTCGTGCGCGTGCAGATTCTCGCCGGTCGCGTGGCAGATACGGCGAACGCGACGATCACCGGCAATCCTGCCGGACCGGAGTTCGTCGCCGAAGCGGCCATCGGCGCCGTGCGCGCCGTCGCGTACCCGGAGGCGGGTGCGAAACTTTCGATCGACGCGACCGCGGTGACCGATGCGCACACGCTTGCGTCGGACGACGTTGCGCTCGTTCATGTGCCGGTGACGATGACCGGCGACGGAATGTTGACGGTCCAGAAGAAGGTCGCGGTCACCGTCACGAACATCGCGCAACCGCGTCTGCCGCCGCGCTTCTTGCTCGTGTCGGATTTTCCCGAGACGCTGACGGAGAACGGCACGCTCTTCTACGCCGACGTGAATCCGGATGCGCCGGCCCGGCTTCTCTACTACCACTATGCGCAAAAACCGGAAACGCGGCGCGTCATCGTCAAGGTGCAGAACAACGGCGTTGTCGCAAGCTTGGTGCAGTTGATCGCCGGAGTGGCGGGG
>Ga0208849_1002142_pt1 | contig 11424 bp, 11 predicted proteins | sample NGESurdeep072012_10_FD_184470 | JGI IMG/M metagenome (GOLD analysis project Ga0208849, IMG submission 184470) | Arctic peat soil microbial communities from Barrow, Alaska - NGEE Surface sample 53-3 deep-072012 (SPAdes) | ecosystem: Environmental > Terrestrial > Soil > Wetlands > Peat ...
GAGGAAGCCGCCAACGCGGTCGGCGCCTGCCGCTATCCGCGGCTGAAATCCGCGGAGCACTTTGCGCCGGCCGGCATCCGCGGCGACGGGCCAACCACCGCGGCGCGCTATTGGGGCTTGAGCCAGCAGGACTACTATCAGAAAGCCGATGTGTGGCCGCTCAACCCGAAGGGCGAAATCTTCTGCATTCTGCAGATCGAGGATACCCGCGGCGTCGAGAATCTCGACGATATGCTCAAGAACGTGCCGGGCATCGGCTGCATCCTGATCGGCGAGGGCGACCTGTCGCAGGAACTCGGCTATCCACGGCAATACGAGCACAAGACCGTGCTGGAATGGATGAAGCGGATCGTCGACACCTGCAAAAAGCACAATGTCGTGGTCGGTCATCCGCACGTCGAGCAGGGCAATGTTGAGCGCATCGTCAAGGAAGGCTACCGCTTCCTGATGTGCGCGCCGGTGCAGAGCTACGGCCACCTCACCGCCGCGCAAAAGCAGACGGGGCGATCATAAGCGTCGTCTTGCGTAGGGGCGCCCCTCGTGGGCGCCCGGTCCCGCGGTTTAGGCGGGCGGCCACAAGGGCCGCCCCTACGTTGCCTCCAATCCGCCCTTGCGCTCGATAAAAGCCGCTATCTCATCGATGCCCTTGCCTTCGCGCAAGTTGGTGAACACGAACGGGCGGTCGCCGCGCATGCGCTTTGACTCACGCTCCATGTTGTCGAGCGAGGCGCCCACATAGGGCGCGAGATCGATCTTGTTGATCACGAGGAGATCCGAGCGGGTGATGCCGGGCCCTCCCTTGGTCGGGATTTTCTCGCCGGCGGCAACGTCGATCACGTAGATGGTGAGATCGGCAAGCTCCGGCGAGAACGTCGCCGCCAGATTGTCGCCGCCGGATTCGATCAGCACCAGATCGAGGCCGGGAAATTTCTTGTTCATGTCGGCGACCGCGGCGAGATTGGCCGAGGCGTCTTCGCGGATCGCGGTATGCGGGCAGCCGCCGGTCTCGACGCCGGCAATGCGCGCAGGCTCAAGCGCCCCGGAACGCACCAGATATTCGGCGTCCCACTTGGTATAAATGTCGTTGGTGATGGCGGCGATCTGATAGCGGTCGCGCAGCGTTTTGCACAGCGCGTCCATCAGTGCGGTCTTGCCGGAGCCGACCGGACCGCCGATGCCGACGCGTAATGGACCATGATTCTGAGGCATGCAGGAGCTCCCATCCGGCGTGTAAGCTTAGATCGGGTGGGGCGGTCCGGCAAAGTGGCGTTGTATTTGGGCTGGCCGGACGCCATGCTGTGACGGGGCTATACGGAATGATCGAACCGGTCGACCTGTTCGCAATCGTGCTGGCGCTCGCCGTCGTGATCGGGAGCGTCAACCACCTGTGGATCAAGCTGCCGGCCGCGATCGGGATGCTGGTCGGATCGCTTGTGGTCTCCCTGCTCGTGGTCGTGAGCGATCATGTCTTCCACCTGCACGTCATGAGGTGGTTTCGCGGCACGCTGAGAGCGGCCGATCTATCGCATTTCTTCCTCGACGGCGTGCTCGCGCTTTTGCTCTACGCCGGCAGTCTGCATGTCAATGTCGCGGAGTTGCGCCGGCGGGGGTGGGTGATCCTGCTGTTGGCGACGGCGAGCGTGATCATTTCGACGCTCATCTTCGGTGGCGGGATGTGGCTGTTATTCGGGGCGATCGGGCTCACCGTCCCGCTGGCATGGTGTTTTGTGCTGGGCGCGATCCTGGCGCCGACCGACGCAGTCGTCGTTGAAAACCTGCTGCAGCAGGTGCGTCTGCCGGCGGGATTGCGCGCCGCTATTGTCGGCGAAAGCCTGTTTAACGATGGTGCCGGCGTGGTCCTGTTCCTGCTGGCGCTTGGAGTCATTCAGGGTGGGGCCGTTACGCTCGGCCACGGCGTGGTACTCACCGCGCTGCTGCGCGAGATTGTTGGCGGCGGTCTGCTTGGCTTTGCCGCCGGCTGGCTCGTGGCGCTCTTGATCCGCCGCGTGCATGACGACGAGGGACTGCAGCTTCTCATTTCGCTGGCGCTGGTGCTCGGTTGCTATCGTCTCGCCACCGCATTCGCGCTGTCGGGGCCGATTGCGGTGGTGACCGCCGGGCTGTGCATGGCGTCGCCGTCACCGCACTTCGGCATGGCGTCGGAGTCCCGTACCGTCGTGATCCGGTTCTGGTCGCTGCTCGATCAGCTATTGAACACAATGCTGTTCCTGCTCATCGGCCTGCAAATTCTCGGCCTGGTCGTTGCGCCGACGCAGCTCTTGCCGATCGTGTTCGCCATTCCGCTGGCGGTGCTCTCCCGCCTGGTGAGCGTCGCCGTGCCGCTTGCGCTGACGCGGGAAGCGTGGCGCGACAAGGGACGCGACGCGGCCGTACTGACCTGGGCCGGGCTGCGGGGCGGCGTTTCGATCGCGCTGGCGCTGACACTGCCCGATGGCGCGTGGCGTACTGAGCTCCTGGTGGTGACCTACGCCGTGGTGGTGTTCACGATCGTGGTGCAGGGTTTGACGATCTCGCGGTTCTTGCGCGCCATGTACCCTGTCAACAAGGCGCAAACGAATGAAAGTAATGCGAGCTCGGTCGTCTAATATCAGGTGCCATTCGAAGCGGTGCCGGCTTTTGGCGCATGGCGCCGCTCGCTCTCCTGTTGGAGATAGGCAACGATATTCCGGCGCGTGATCGGGTCGAGAACCCGAACCGGCATTTTGACTCCGGTGATGAATTTTTTCGGGTCGGTCAGCCAGTGATCCAGACTGTCGGCCGTCCACGTAAGGTTAGAGTTCCTGAGCGCCGGGGAATAATCGTAGCCGGCCGCTGTGCCGGCTCGGCGTCCGAATACGCTGCCCAGCCTGGGACCGAATTTGTTGGTGTCGAGCGCATGGCATGCGGTGCATTGCTCGGCGAACAGCGCCTTGCCTTCCACGGGGTCCGGCGGATTGCTGGCGAGAAAGCGTGAAAGGTCCTTGGCGTTCTGCACGTCGACGGTGCGGAAAAAGGTGTAGCCCAACGTCAGCTGGGCGATGTCGGCCATGTCGGCGTCTTTGCCGAATGCCGGGTCGACATAGAAGACGACGGGCATCTTGGCTATTTCGTGGGGGCCGAGCCGTTCGTTGCTGAAGCAAAAACATTGGATCTTGTTGAAGTAGATGCCGCTGCGCAACGGAGTGACGTTGAAAGTGGCGTGCCCGACGATCGATTGGTTGCTGAGATTCTCGGCCGTAAAGTACACGAGCTTTTGTTCGCCAAGATGCACGGTTACGGCGCCCTGATCCGGTACGAAGCGCCACGGTAGTCCGGGCGCGACATTGGTGTCGAAGGCCACCGTGATGGTCTGTTTGGAGACCCTCGCCAAATCGGCCGCGACCCGCTGCGTCGTACCGGCGAGCCCCGTTGCGGCGCAAAACATGCGATAGAGCGTCGGTGAATAGGCGACGAGAGCGCACATGATGCCGATGGCGACCAGGCAGGGCGCAATAACCATGGAATTTTTGCTGAACGGAGACTGCATTGTCGTCTTTCTCGCGCCGGGTAATCTTGGGAGGTACAGCGGCGTCGCGCCGGACTTTGGCCTTACCTCACCCTCGCAATGATGTCGGCACGATGATGAGGTTCTGCGTCGAATTGTCCGGCGCGAAGTGCAGGGTGCCAATCAGGAGCGGAACAGCCGCGTGTATTGCGTTTCGTGCCGCATGCTGGCGATGTCGGCGCGTACAGTACATGAGCCGGCTTCGTCGAGCGGAGTGACGAGCGCACGTGCCGCGCAGGCCGCAATTTCGCCTTCGAGCGCGGCGAGCACGCGCTGGCCGTCGGTCTGGCCGAGCGGAATGAGCCGCACGCCGGCGGAAATCCAATTTGCCGCCAGCGCATGCAGGAAGGCGTGCAGCGCCGGTTCGCAGGCGATGCCGTGTCCGGCGCAGGTGACGCCGACAGCGATCGGCAGCGCAATCGCGCCCTGCCAGGAGGCGTCGAGCCGCGCCAACGCCGGACATGGCCATGCGGCGCGCGTCGCATCCAGAAAGGCGCGGCCTTGTGCGGTGGTTTCGAGGAGGCGCTCTTTCGATGTCACCCGCGCGGCGCCGAATTCGGCGGCCGTGTGCAGGGCTGTATCGTCATTCTCCGCGGCGGCGCGATGTGCGTGCACAAATAGGACGGCATCGCAAAGGCCGCTGCCCGCGCCAAGCATGCCGGAAAGCCACGGGCGCAGCGTTGCTGCATCCTTGATATCGCCGGCTTCGACTGCCCATTCAATGCCACTCGAATAGGAGAATGCCCCGATCGGATAGGCCGGCGACAGCCACGCCATCAGGCGAAAAAGCGCGGGCGGATCGACGAGAGCGGGCGTGCGACTGCGCGCCTTAGTCATGGCCGTGATCATCGTTGTGGTGCGCGTAAGCGCCGCCTTCGGGCGTAAACGGCGCCTCGATCGGCGTCACGCGGGCGCCGAGCCCGCGCAGCATGTCCTCGATCACGTGGTCGTGGCGGATGCGGAGCGCATCGCCGGCGATTTGCACCTCGATGTGGCGGTTGCCGATGTGCCAGGCGAGCCGCGCCAGATCGTCGGAGCTCGCCGCGCGGATTTCAAGGAGCGGTTCGGGCCGGCCGGCGACGCGCACGATGCCGCCGTCATCGAGCAACAGTCCGTCGCCGTCGCGCAGAGCGGCTGCCTGCGGCAGGTCGAGCAAAAATTGCGTGCCGCGTTCGCCGGTCAGCACAATGCGACGGCGATGCCGCTCATGCGCATCGAGCGCGATGCTGTCGATCGCGCTCGCCTCGTTCCACGCGCCAGCCGGCCGGATCTCAAAGGCACGCCGCATCGGCGCTCAATAATTCGCAGCGCGCTTCGGCTCCCGCGCCGCAACCGGCTTGCCTTTCGGCAGGTCGAACATGCCGCTCGGCAACGCGTCGAGGAAGGTGAGCACCTCGGAGGTCTTCACCACGTCGGCATATTTGGCATTCATGTCGCACAGGTTGATGGCGTGGCTCGCCTGTGAGCGGTCGAAGCAGCCTTCCTCGGCGAGCGCAATGCGGTAATTGAGCGAAAACGCATCGAGCACAGTGGCGCGCACGCAGCCCGAGGTGGTGGTGCCGGTGACGATCAAGCTGTCGCAACCGAGCAGCGTCAGATAGCTCGCCATGTTGGTGCCAAAGAATCCGGACGGTTTCTGCTTGAGTACGACGATGTCCTGCGGCGACGGTGCGATCGGCGTCACGATCTCGTTGCCGTCGAGGTTGGTGACGATGGTTTCGCGGTCCTCTTCGTTGCGCGAGTTTTTCCAGGCCCACGAGCCGGTGTCCCAGTTGTCGTCGCGCCGCACACCGGTTGTGTACAGCACAGGGATGCCTTTATCGTGGCACTTATCGATCATCGAGCGGATATAGGGCAGCGCCGTCCAGGCGTCCTCGCCGCAGGAATTGCGCCAGCGTTTGATCGATTCGACGATCGGCTCGGGACGATCGCCGCAGAAGGCCCAGTTCACATCGATGATCAGCAGCGCCGGGCGTTTGCCGAAGCCGCCGCGCGCGCCGTAGCCGGAGGTGTCGAACACCGCCTTGTCGCGTTCGGTGAGAAACTTGTTCCAGATGGGTTCGGACATGATGTTTAGGTCCTTTGCTTTTCGTTTCTATTGTATCGCCATTCCGGGGCCGAGCGAAGCGAGTGACACTCAAAGGCTGGCCTTGAATTTGTCGACGTAGCTCATGTCGATAATCTCGTCGTATTTGACGTCGATCTTGAGAATGCCGGCGCCCATGACGACGGCCTTGGCGGTGTCCCATGAGGCGCGGCTGACGGTGCCATCTTTGCTCCACAGATCGTCTGCGAACGAGCGGCTGAGCGTCGCCTTGAGATCGTCAAGCCCCATGGTGGGAAACTGCTTCTTGGCGAGTTCGGCCGCCTCGTCGTGATTTTGATCGACGAATTTCAGCGATTTCATCATGCCGCGGACGAAGCCTTCCACCAGTCCGGGAGTCTTATTAATTGAATCCAGACGCAGGTTGAAGGTCGAGTAGGCATAGGGGCCCATCATCTTGGGAATGTTGATGAAGGGCTCGCCCCAGGCACCGCTGCGCACGCCCTGGGTGACGAACGGTTCGGTCGAGCAGCCGATCTGCGCCTGCTTGTTGCGCACCACAGGCAGGATCGCGGAGTTGGCGGTTTCGACCAGCGTCACGTCCTTGGTCGCGTCGAGCTTCCACTTCTTCAGCAGATACCGGGTGATCGAATTCGGGGTGCCGCCAAAGCCGCTGGTCGCTATGGTCTTACCCTTGAAGTAGCTCGCCCAGTCGGTGTTGGTCGGTTCCTGGCCCTTGCCGGCGCAAAAATAGACATTGCCCCGGTCGACGCAGTTGACGACGCATCGCAGCTCGGCGCCTTTCACTTTGGCGTAGGCGCAGTGCTCCGGCCCGCCGATGAAGGCAAAGGCCTGACCGGACAGCACTGCATTGGTGTGGCCGGCGCCCGTTTCGATCGTGACGATCTTGACGGTGACGTCTTCGAACAGGTTTTTCGCGATGCCGATGTAGAGCGGCAGGTAACCGGTGCCGTGGACCGGCTCGGCGATCAGCACCTCCTTGGTTTCTGCTCGCGCGATGGCCGGCGCAGCCAGCGCGGCGCCTGCCGCCGCGGTCGACCGTAGGAATTTTCTTCTGCTGTACGGTGCACTAACTTTCTGATCGGTCATGGGTAAGCCCTCCATTCGTGGCCCGGATGAGCGAAGCGATATCCGGGAACGCCGGTGCCGCATGTCGCTGCGCTCATGCGGGCTACAGTTTCGAATTCATTGCCTGATGCCTTTGCGCAGGATGCGCTCGAGCCATGACACCGCCACATACATGACGACGGCAAGCGTGGAGAGTACCATGACGGCGACCCAAACCAGCGCGATGTCATAAGTACTGCCGGCATACAGAATGGCGCGGCCGAGGCCATGTTGCGCGGCAATGAACTCGCCGACGATGGCGCCGGTCAGCGCGAGGCCGATGTTGACACGCAGCACCGAGATTACCCACGGCAGGCAGAACGGCACCACCAGTTTGCGAAACACCTGCATGCGGCTGGCGCCGAGCGAGTAGAACAGTCGCTCCTGATCCGGATCGAGCGCCTTGACGCCGGCGTAAGTCGTCAGCGTCGAGACCACGATCGTCAGCGCCGTGGCGATGGCGACTTTCGAGGTGAGCCCCATGCCGAACACCAGGATCACAAGCGGCGCCAGTGCGAGCTTCGGCAACGATTCGAAGCAGATGATGTAAGGCTGCACCACCGCCGCGTAATTGCGCGACCACCAGAACGACAGGCCGAGCAGCGAGCCGGCGGTCGTGCCCAGCACGAAGCCCAAGATGGTAGAGCGGAAAGTGTAGGCGACGTCGGTCCAGGCGTCGCCTTCGGTGAAGAATTTGATCAGCGTGTCGTAGATCGCGCTCGGCTTCGACCAGAAGAAGCCATCGATCCAGCCGAAATCGGCGGCCGCCTGCCACAGCGCAATCGCACCCATCAGGATTCCGATCTGGATGACGACAATCAGCCAGAACGGCCAGTCACGCTGCGCCGGCAGGCGCCGAAACTTTTTGGCCGGGCGGACGGGCTGCGTCGCGGGGGCGAGATGAACCGCGGCGGCGTGGGACGTGTCCTGAACGGTCATACCGGTTGCCATATTACGCGGCCTCGTCGAGCGCAGCGTTATGCGCGTCGCTCAGGAGCTGCATGCAGCGTTCCTTGATGCCGATAAACTCGGGCGTGAGCGTGACGCTGCGGTGGCGTGGCCGCGCGATCGGCACCGGAATGGTTTCGACCAGCCGTCCCGGACGCGTGGCCATCACATGGACCTCGTCGGACAGATAGATCGCTTCCTCGACGTCGTGGGTGACGAACACCACCGTCTTGCCGAAATCGCCCCACAATTGCAGCAGCCATTCCTGCATGTGCGATTTGGTCTGCGCATCGAGCGCGCCGAACGGCTCGTCGAGCAACACCACGTCGGTATCGAACAATAGCGTGCGCAAAAGCGCGGCGCGCTGGCGCATGCCGCCGGACAGTGAATTCGGATAGGCGTATTCGAAGCCGCCGAGCCCGTAACGGCGCAAGAGCGGCAGAGCGCGGCTGCGCGCTTCGCGCAGCGGCAAGCCTTGGATTTCCATGCCGAGGATGACGTTGTCGAGCACCCTGCGCCACGGCAGCAGCAGGTCCTTTTGCAGCATGTAGCCGGTGCGGCCGATGGTGCCGGTGGCATCGGCGCCGTCGATGAGCACCTGGCCGCCGGACGGCTGCAAGAGGCCGGCGACGATGTTGAAGATCGTGCTCTTGCCGCAGCCCGATGGTCCGATCAGGCTGACGAAGCGTCCTTGCGCGATCGACAATGTGACCGGCGCCAGCGCGTGGAATGGGCCGGCTGGCGTGTCGAACGTCATGCTGACGTTATCGAGATGGACTTTCGCGGCTGAGACCATGGCAGCGATGATATCGCAAGAACCATGCCAGCTATAGCCCGGACCCGGCTATGATTTGCGCTACTTGCCCAGCAATGCAGCATCGAATGCGCTTGAGATTGCTTGCTTGCTCTTGCCGGCGCGCACCGCATCGCCGATCACCGTGACCTTTTGTCCTGGCCGGGCGAGCCGCGTGAAGGCGTCGCCGCTGCCCCGCCGCGCGCGATAGTAAAACCAGTTGCGCAGCTTTTCGGACGTGAACAGCCGCGCCAAGCCGGGCAGGCGGGAGACCCCGCGATCGAGCGCCCAGGGGACGAGCGGCCCGAGGCCAAAGCGATAGGCGGCGCCTGATGCAATAACGATGCGGTCGAACGCGGCCAATTGTGCCGGAACTGTGCTGACATCGGTCGAGAAACGGAACGTGACTTTTTTCAGTTCGCAGGCGGCCACCATGTCGGCAACATAGCGTCGGAAACTTGCTTCGCTTGCCGTCACTTCCTGAAACTGCGGCGCCTTGCCGGCATAGCGGAATGAGCCACCGGCGACGGCGTCCTTTTCGAACACGGTGACGGTGTTGCCGTCGGCGACGAGCGACGCATAGGTCAGGCCCGCCGGACCGGCGCCGATCACGGCGATGCGCTCGCCGTCTGGCGGCTTCGCATCGGCAAATAAAGTCTCACGGCCGGCGGCGCCGTTGACCACGCAGCCGATACGCGCGCCGCCGCGCATCTCGTTGATGCAGGTGTTGCAGGCAAGGCATCGGCGCACCGGCTCGCCGCGCTCGACCTTCGCAGCCCATTGCGGATCGGCGATCAACGTGCGGCCGAGCGCGATGAAATCGGTCTTGCCGCCTGAAACCGCGCTTTCCGCAAGCTTCGGATCGCCAAGCCGGCCGACCGCGATCACCGGCACGCTGACCTGTTTTTTCACCTCGGCGGCGAAATCGAGAAATGTGCCGTCCGGATAGCTCATCGGCGGCAGCACGATCTGCGCCGACGGCAGCGAGCGATAATGCCCGGCGGTGATATGCAGCGCGTCGGCGCCGCCCTGCGCCGCCCACAGTGCGATTTGGCGGCCTTCCTCAAACGTGAGTCCGCCGGGGAAAAAATCTTCGACCGAAAGCCGGTAGATGACGCCCGTGTCCGGCAACACGGCCTTCACGGCGCGCAGAATTTCCAGGCCGAAGCGAGCGCGATTTTCGAGAGAGCCGCCATACTCGTCGGTGCGGTGGTTTTCGAACGGCGTGTGAAATTGCGAGATCAGATAACCGTGCGCGGCGTGGATTTCGACGCAATCGAAACCGGCTGCCTTGGCGCGCAAACCCGCCGCGACATGCGCCGCGATAGTCTCGGCGATGCGCGCCTTGGTCATCGCCTCCGGTACGATCGTCTCGAACGTGGTCTCGTAGACTGGATGCGGGATGGCCGACGGCGCGATCGGCGTCTCGCCGCAGATGTCGATGCGCGTGTGACCGCCGCCATGGCCGAGCTGGATCGACGCCTTGGCGCCGCCGCGATGAATTTCACCCACGAGGCGCGTCAGACCGGGCAGGAAGCGATCGTCGTAGATGCCGATTTCATGGCGGCGATGCCGGCCGCATTTCTCCGGCGAGGCCATCTCGACGGTGACGAGGCCGGTGCCGCCGCGCACCCGTGCCATGTAGTAGGCGACGCTGTCATCGGTGACGAAGCCGTCGGCGTCCGATGTCCGCGTCGTCATCGGCGGCATGACGATGCGGTTCTTGATTTCGACCGGGCCGATGCGTGCGGGACTGAAGAGGATGTTCATGGGGGCGTCATTCCGAGGCGTTCGTCATTCCGGGGGCGTTCGTCATTCCGGGGCCGAGCGAAGCGAGGAGCCCGGAATCCATACTCACTGGCGTAGCAGTTCGTTCGCTCACCTACACCGTCCTTCATCTGTCGCAATTATGGATTCCGGGCTTGCGCTGCGCGCGCCCCGGAATGACCAAATCACAGCACCGGAATTTCGCCGCCGTCGATGTCGATTGTCGCGCCGTGCAGCCAGGAAGCGCGCGACGAGACGATGAAAGTGACGAGGTCGGCTACGTCCTCCACCTTGCCATAACGGATGATGCCGGTCTCGCGGCAGAATTCCTCGCGGATCTTTTCTTCCGGCGACCCGGTGCGCTCGATCTCGGTGCGTATCCGCCGCCATTGCCGTTCGGTCTCCACCAGGCTCGGATGGATGCAGTTGACCCTCACGCCGTCGGCCTTGCCGCGATCGGCCATGCACTTGGTGAAGGCGGCGACCGCGGCGTTGACCGAAGAGCCGATCGTAAAGTCGGCGTGCGGCTTTCGCCCGCTGGTGCCGCCCATGGCGATCAGCGATCCGCGCCGCTCCTTTAACAGCGGCCAGGCGAGGCGCGTGAGGCGTACATGGGCGAAGAACTTGAGCGCGTAACCTTCCTCCCAGTCGGCGTCGGTCAGCGTGAAGAAGTCGCCGCGCCGGGTGGTGCCGGCGTTGTTGAACAGAATATCGAGCCCGCCGAACTCGCGCTTAAGCGCCGCGATCAGCGCCTCCGGCCCGTCCCCCGCACGCAGATCGAGCACGGCGATCGCCGCGCGCCGGCCTAAGGCGCGGATTTCGGCGGCGACTTCCTCGAGCGCGTTGCCATCGCGACCGGTAAGCATCACGTCGCAGCCCTCGGCGGCCAGCGCCAGCGCGGTGCCGCGGCCGATGCCGCGGCTCGATCCTGTCACCAGCGCGACTTTGCCGTTTAGCCCCAGCTCCATTGTCACTCCTCCTGCGCTGCAGACGTTTTAACCCCGGACTTCGTTTGTGCTCAATGCGGCCGCACGCGGCGAGAGTACGGGCAAGCGCCCCCGTTCACGCGGCGCGCTTTTTGTTCGCGCGCGAGTCCTCTGCCCCACCATGTTGCTAACGGCTTCTCCCGCTTGCGCTATTTCCTGGGTTTTCCTGTGCCCACCCAGGCCGCAAACAAAGGGGAAGCGGAACGCCGAGAGA
>Ga0208849_1002143_pt1 | contig 11409 bp, 7 predicted proteins | sample NGESurdeep072012_10_FD_184470 | JGI IMG/M metagenome (GOLD analysis project Ga0208849, IMG submission 184470) | Arctic peat soil microbial communities from Barrow, Alaska - NGEE Surface sample 53-3 deep-072012 (SPAdes) | ecosystem: Environmental > Terrestrial > Soil > Wetlands > Peat ...
ATACAGGTTGCTGAGGCCCAGCTCAGCGCCCAGCCGGTCCGCGTGTATCAACGGCGTGTACCCGGAGTGGCGCCCGACGCGAGCCTGCGCGGAGGCATCGACGATCGGCAACAGCTCCTCGAAGTGCCAGATGTTCTGTGGACGCTCTGAGCTCGGCACCTCGCTGAAGTGGCGCGCGGCGAGCTCGTAGTCGTAGACGACGTCGAGGCCCTTGCCACAGTCCGGGCACGCGAAGATCGCGTCCTCGAGCGGGTAACTGTGGTCGCAGCGGTGGCAGACGAGGGCGGTCGCGCACGAACGCGTCCGCTGCCTGGATCCCTGCCTAGGGCTCTGTGCGGTGTGTGTGCTCATGCGTGCACCGGCAACGATACGCCCGGCCACGGCGTCTGTGCGCCGCGCGCGTCGTGACCGAGCGATATCCACAGCTCCTCCGCGAGGTGCGGCGCCAGCGGCCCGAGCACCTGAGCGAGCACGCTCAGCGCCTCGACGAGTGCGTCGAGGTTTGCGCCACTGAGCTCTCCCTCGCGCGCCACGACCCGTTTCTCGAAGTCCTTGATGCGGTCGAACAGGCGCATGACGTTGCGCACGGCGCTGTGCATTTCGAGGCTCTCCATGTCCTTGGTGATGCGTCCCACACCAGCCTCGCACCACTGCGACAGTTTCAACCGCAGGTGCTCGGTGCTGTCTCTCACGGGCTCGTCGCCGTCGACCGCAGCGGGGGCGCCGGCGGGCCGCTGCGCATCGGCGTGCGCGGCTGCCTGGCGCGCGATCATCGCGTGCGAGTACTCCCACACCTGCGTTAGGAACCTGCTGCAGCGCAGCACCGCCGAGTCGCTCCAGTTCAGCGACTTCTGCGGGCTCGCCGCGTAGAGAACGGCCAACCTCACGGTGTCGGCGCCGTAGCGCGCGACCAGCTCGTCGGGGTCGACCACGTTGCCCAGATGCTTGCTCATCTTGCGCCCGTCGGCCGTGACCATCTCGTGAAACAGACAGCCGGCGAACGGCTCGCCGTCTGCGAGGAACGCCAGCGGGCCGATATCCCGCAGCGCCTTGGTGATGATGCGCTGGTCGAACACGAAGTTGCCGCTGTCGGAGCCCGCGATCAGGCGCTCGGAGGGAAGCCACTGGCGTAGATCCGCCAGCGCGAAGATCTCCTCGAGCGAGTCCTCGCGCTCCTCGGCGGGAACGGTCGCCGGGATCCACAGCCACAGCGCGTCGAAGTGGCAGTCGAGCGTGTCGGTCTCGCGGCGCGCCGGGCCGCCGCAGGACGGGCAGGTCGTCTGCACGAACTCCTCGAGCTCAGCCAGCGGGTTGCCGGTGCCCGTCGGGCGCAGGTCCAGCGGCAGCAGCACCGGCAGCTGCTCGCGTGGCACGGGCACCGTGCCGCACTGCTCGCAGTAGACGATTGGAATCGGCGTGCCCCACGAGCGCTGACGCGAGATCGTGAAGTCGTAGGCCCGGTAGCGCACCGCCGGGCGCCCGCCATGTGCCGCGAGGGCGTCGTCGTGCGGGCGGTCGCCATTCGTTGCGCGCGCTGGCGTGTCCCCGGCGCTTGCGTCGGGCTCGCCTGCGGTGTCGGGCACATCGAAGCCGAGCCGACGCGCGATCACCTCGTCGGTGCGGTCGCGCGAGGGGATGCCGAATACGACGGTTGGTCCGAAGCGCGAGTCGACCAGCGGCGAGACGAGCACCGGCAGCGTCGCTCCGTCCGGGGCGTTGAGCACGCGACCGGTGTCGATCACGGGGATCGTCTCCGCCTCGCGGGAGCTGCGCTCCCAGCCCCCCGATCGCAGCTGCTCGAGCTGCTCGCTGACCTCCGGCGCCGACGCCCACGCGTCCGTGTCGGGGTGGCGAGGGGACATGAGCACGAAGCGCGCGTCCGCGAGCGCGTCCGCGTGCGGGGTGAAGACCGTGAGCCGCGAATGATCGCTGCCCACCCCCGGCCCCGAGGGCTGGGTCAGCTCGAGCTCGACGCCGTCGACGCGCCCGAGCACGATCTCCTGGGAGGCGAGCGCGACGTCGTCCCATTTGCCGCCCGCGGCAAGCTCCGCCAGGCGGCGATCGTTCTCCTCGGTGTAGGCGCTGATCCGCAGGAACCACTGCGGCAGCTGGATCAGGCGCACCGGCCCGTGGCAGCGCCAGCAGGTGCCGCCGGGCTCGACCTGGATCGACGCGAGCGTCGTCTGGCAGGTGTCGCACCAGTCGACGTTGGCGGTGCCGCGATAGATCAGGCCGGCCTCGAGCAGCGTCAGGAAGAGCCACTGCGACCAGCGATACATGATCGGGTCGGAGCTGAGGAACGAGCGCTCCCAGTCGAAGGAGAAGCCCAGCCGCTGCAGCTGACCGGTCATGTGCTCGGCGCAGCGGCTCACCCACTCGCTCGGCGGCTCGCCGCCGGCGATCGCGCCGAGCTCCGCCGGCAGCCCGAAAGCGTCGAATCCGAACGCGAACAGGACGGCGTCGCCGCGGGCGCGGCGGAAGCGCGCGTAGGCGTCGCCGATCGAGTAGCTGCGCACGTGCCCGATGTGGACGTTGCCCGAGGTGAACGGCGCCGAGGGCTTGATGTAGATCGGCGTCTGCTCGTCGAGCACCGACGGCGTCTTGAACGCGCCGCGCTCGCGCCACGCCGCCTGGCGAGCGGTCTCGATCGCATCGGGCTCATAACGTGAGTGGATACCGTCGCTCATGTCATTCGAGCATATCCAAGGGCAATAGCGCCACGGAGGCGATTGCTATGCTCAGCCACAGTTGATCCGCGCCGCCTACGAGCCCCTGAAGGTGCCGAGTCGGAGCCCCTCCGGCGCCGTTGGGTGCGGGGTGAAATGGCCCGTTTCCACTAACGGGGTGTCCGCTAGGAATGCGAGGATGCAGCGATGGAGATAGAGATCGGACGCGGCAAGAAGGGCCGTCGGGCCTACGGCTTCGACGACATCGCAATCGTGCCCTCACGGCGCACCCGCGACCCCGACGACATCGACATCTCCTGGAAGCTCGGCCCCTACCAGTTCGAGCTGCCGATGCTCGCCTCGGCGATGGACGGCGTCGTCTCGCCGGAGAGCGCCGGCATCATCGGTCGCCTCGGCGGCCTCGCGGTGCTGAACCTCGAGGGCATCTTCACCCGCTATGAGGACGCCGAGGAGCAGCTCGAGCGGATCGCGTCGCTGCCCAAGGAGCTCGCCACGCGCGAGATGCAGGAGATCTACCGCGAGCCCGTCAAGCCGGAGCTGATCGCGCAGCGCATTCGCGAGATCAAGGAGCAGAAAGTCGTGGTCGCCGCCTCGCTGACCCCGCAGCGCGTGCTCGACTACCACGAGATCGCGATGGACGCGGGCCTCGACGTGCTCGTGATCCAGGGGACCGTCGTCTCCGGCGAACACGTCTCGACCGTCTCCGAGCCGCTGAACCTGAAGGAGTTCATCCCGAGCCTCGAAGTGCCGGTGGTGGTCGGCGGCTGCGCCTCCTACCACACGGGCCTGCACCTGATGCGCACAGGAGCCGCCGGTGTGCTCGTGGGCGTGGGGCCGGGAGCCGCGTGCACGACGCGCGGCGTGCTCGGCATCGGTGTGCCGCAGGCGACGGCGATCGCCGATGTGGCGCACGCGCGCTCGACACATATGCTCGAGACCGGCGAGTACTGCCAGGTGATCGCCGACGGCGGCATGCGCAACGGTGGCGATGTGTCCAAGGCGATCGCTCTGGGCGCCGACGCGGTCATGATCGGCTCGCCGCTCGCCCGCGCGTATGAGGCTCCGGGCCGCGGCTTTCACTGGGGGATGGCGACCTTCCATCCGAGCCTGCCGCGCGGCGCGCGCGTGGCCACCAGCCAGAACGGAACGCTCGAAGAGATCCTCGTCGGGCCGGCGCGTGAGAACGACGGCACGTTCAACCTGTTCGGCGGTCTGCGCACCTCGATGGCGACCTGCGGCCACAAGGACCTGGCGGAGTTCAATCGCGCTGAGGTCGTGGTAGCGCCGTCGCTGCAGACCGAGGGCAAGGCGCTGCAGCGCGACCAGGGTGTCGGCATGGGCGCGACCAACGGGAAGGTAGCCGCCCTCGTCGATGACTGACCTCGCCGCCACGGCTTCCCCGCCGGCGGTCGAGCAGCGTACAGCCACGCCCGCGGTCGACGAGATCGTGGTCCTCGACTACGGCGGGCAGTACTCGCAGCTGATCGCGCGCAGGGTGCGCGACTGCGGCGTGTTCAGCGAGCTGCTGCCCCATCACGTGCCGCTCCAGGAGGTTGCGGCGCGCAAACCGCGCGGGATCATCCTCTCGGGCGGCCCGGCATCGGTGTATGCGGAGGGAGCGCCGCCGCTCGATCTCGGACTGCTGGAGCTCGGCGTGCCGGTGATGGGCATCTGCTACGGCATGCAGCTGCTGGTGCACACGCTCGGTGGGCGCGTCGAGCAGGCGGAGGTGGGCGAGTTCGGCCGCTCTGACCTGCACGTCTCCGAGGCAGGCGTCCTGCTGGCGGGGCTGCCACGCGAGCAGACATGCTGGATGTCCCACCGTGACACCGTGTACGAGGCGCCCGCGGGCTTCGCTGCGCTGGCGTCCTCGAGCAGCTCGCCGGTCGCCGCGGTCGAGTGCACCGAGCGCGGCATCTACGGCATCCAGTTCCATCCAGAGGTCGTCCACACGCCCTACGGGCAGGAGATCCTGACGCGCTTCCTGACCGAGGTCTGCGGCTGCGAGCTGACGTGGTCGGCGGCGTCGATCGTCGAGGAACAGGTTCGGCGAATACGGGAGCAGGTGGGGGAGGGCAGCGTGATCTGCGGCCTCTCCGGCGGTGTGGACTCCTCGGTGGCCGCCCTGCTGGTGCATCGCGCGGTCGGCGAGCAGCTGACGTGCGTGTTCGTCGACCACGGGCTGATGCGCAAGGAAGAGGGCGAACAGGTCGTCAAGACCTTCCGAGACACCTTCAAGGTGCCGCTCGTGGCGGTCGACGCCGAGACGCGCTTCCTCGACAAGCTCAAGGGGGTGAGCGACCCGGAGGCCAAGCGCAAGGCGATCGGCGCCGAGTTCATCAGGGTTTTCGAGGAGGAGGCCGCGAAGCTCGCCGGCGTGTCCGGAGGCCCCGGCGCGCGTTTTCTCGTTCAGGGCACGCTGTACTCGGATGTGATCGAGTCCGGCGGCGGCACCGGCGCGGCGACGATCAAGTCCCACCACAACGTCGGCGGGCTGCCCGATGACCTGCAGTTCGAGCTTGTGGAGCCGCTGCGCGCGCTGTTCAAGGACGAGGTCCGCGCCGTCGGCGCCGAGCTCGGCCTGCCCGAGCGGCTCGTCTGGCGCCAGCCCTTCCCAGGGCCCGGGCTCGCGATCCGGGTCGTAGGCGGCGAAGCCACCAAGGAGCGCCTGGACGTGCTGCGCGAGGCGGACCACATCCTGCAAGAGGAGATCCGCAAGGCCGGCCTCTACCGGGAGCTGTGGCAGTCCTTCTGCGTGCTTCCCGACGTGCGCACCGTGGGCGTGCAGGGCGACGAGCGCACATACGGCTACGTGGTCGTCGTGCGCGCGGTCACGAGCGACGACGCGATGACCGCCGACTGGGCGCGCCTACCGTACGACCTCCTCGAGACGGTCGCCTCGCGCATGATCAATGAGCTGCGCGAGGTCAACCGCGTGGTGCTCGACATCACCAGCAAGCCGCCAGGAACGATCGAGTGGGAGTAGCCCGCGAGCGCGGGCTACTTGGCCTATAGTGTTCGACTCCGCCGCGCTGACGCGTGGCCTTTTTCACGCCATGGCCCCCTCCGCAAAGACCTACGTAGCGAAGCCGACCGACCGCGAGCGCAACTGGCTGCTGGTTGACGCCAACGGCAAGACGCTCGGGCGTCTCGCGACGCAGATCGCGGACGTGCTGCGCGGTAAGCGCAAGCCCGAGTACACGCCGCACATCGACACCGGCGACTTCGTGGTGGTGGTCAACGCGGAGAAGATTCACGTCACCGGCAACAAGCGCAAGGACAAGCGCTACTACCGCCACTCCGGCTACCCCGGCGGTCTGCGCTCGCGTACGTTCGAGGAGATGCTCGCGAGGCGCCCAGAGGACATCATCAGGCTGGCCGTCAAAGGGATGATGCCCCGCAACCGCCTCGCCCGCAAGCAGATCACCAAGCTCAAGATCTACGCCGGGCCCGAGCATCCGCACGTAGCGCAGAAACCGCAACCCCTGGAGATCGAGGCCTGATGGCAGACGCCGAGCACCCTGAGAGCACCGAGGAGGTCCAGCCCGACGCCGAGGCGACGCCGAACGAGGAGACGCAGGCCTCAACGAGCGAGCAGCCCGCACAGGCCTCCGAGGCCGCGAACGCGCCACCGGAGACCCCCCAGGCCCAGGAGACCCCCCAGGCCCAGGAGCCCGCGCAGGCCGAGGATGCAGACGCGCAGGACGACGAGGAGGAGCCTGCTCCCCGCGAGAAGCCGGCGGTGCCGGGCGCCCACCTCGAGGTCGACATCGTGCCCGAGGGCGTCGACCCGTTGGGCCGCAGCGAGGGCTACGAGGACACCTACGCCGTCGACCCCTACGCGGTCGAGGACGACACCGAGGAGTCCCAGGGCGACGAGGACGAGCGCGAGGAGGTGCTCGCCGAGCCGATCGCGACTGCCGCCATCGACCTGGCCTCCGGAGCCCGCTACCGCGCCACCGGCAAGCGCAAGTCGGCGATCGCGCGTGTCACGCTGCGACCGGGCAGCGGCAGCTACCTCGTCAACGGGCGCACGCTCGAGGAGCACTTCCCGCGGCTGACGTTGCAGCGCAACATCCGCCAGCCGCTGGAGACAGTCGGATTTCAGGACCGCATGGACGTGGTCGCGCGGCTGCACGGCGGCGGTATCTCAGCGCAGGCCGGCGCGCTGCGCCACGGCGTCTCGCGCGCGCTGCTGGAGGCTGACCCGAACCTGCGCGGCGAGCTCAAGCGCAGGGGCTTCCTGACGCGCGACTCGCGCGCCAAGGAGCGCAAGAAGGCAGGCCTGAAGAAGGCGCGCAAGCGTCCGCAGTTCTCCAAGCGCTAAGCGCCGGAGCGCTTCGTGGCCCACCCACCGGTATGACCCGCAAGCTGTTCGGGACAGACGGCGTTCGTGGCATCGCCGGCGAGTTCCTGACCGCCGAGCTGGCGCTCGCGCTCGGGCGCGCCGCGACTCGCAACACGGGCGTCGAGCGCCCGCAGGTGCTGGTCGTGCGCGACACGCGCGAGTCGGGTGAGATGTTGCAGGCGGCGCTGGCTGCGGGGATCAGCGCAGCCGGGGGGGACGCGCTGCTGGGCGGAGTGCTGCCGACACCGGCGGCGCCGCTGCTCATGGGCCGTTACGGCTTCGACCTAGCTGTCGTGCTGTCGGCCTCGCACAATCCATACCGCGACAACGGGATCAAGTTCTTCGCAGGCGATGGCTACAAGCTCTCCGACGAGTCCGAGCTGGCGATCGAGCGCGAGCTCGAGACGCTCGAGGGCACCAGCGCTGCCGCGCCCGCGATCGGACGCATCCGCGAGTTGCGCGGCGCGCCCGAGGACTATCTGCGCGAGCTGCACACGCGCTTTCGCGAGCTCGACCTTCACGGTGTAGACGTGCTGCTGGACTGCGCCAACGGCGCCACCTACCTCCTCGCGCCCGAGATCTTCCGACGCCTGGGAGCGAGCGTTTCGGTGGTCGCGGACACGCCCGATGGGCGCAACATCAACGACGGCTGCGGCTCCACGCACATCGACGAGCTCGCGCGCGCGGTGACCGCCGGTGGGCATGCGCTCGGTTTCGCGTTCGACGGCGACGGCGATCGGGTGCTGGCGGCGGATCGTCGCGGGGTGGTGGTCGACGGCGACGAGCTGTTGGCGCTGGCGACGCTCCACCTGCGCAACACCGGGCGCCTGAACGGCGACGGCGTCGCCGTGACGGTGATGACCAACTACGGCTTCCACGCGGCGATGCAGCGCGAGGGGGTCCACGTCGCCACCACCCAGGTTGGCGACCGCTACGTGCTCGAGGAGCTGCGTGTACGCGGCTGGACGCTCGGCGGCGAGCAGTCCGGTCACATCATCGACATGGGCTTCAACCGCACCGGCGACGGCATCGCCAGCGCGCTGCTGACGCTCGAGGCGCTCGCCGGGAGGGACCTCAGCGAACGCGACGCCATGTCGAAGCTCCCGCAGCGCCTGGTCAACGTGCGCGTCCGCGACCGCGGCGCGCTCGCACGCGCGCACGAGCTCGATGCGGCCGTGGGCGCCGCCGAGCGAGAGCTCGATGGGCGCGGGCGCGTGCTCGTACGAGCGAGCGGCACCGAGCCCGTGGTGCGGGTGATGGTCGAGGCGCCAACCGACGAGGAGGCCGAACAGGTGTGCGGGCGCCTGGTCGCGCTCGTCGAGCGCGAGCTCGCCTAGCGCGCCCCAGCCCCGCTGGTATCTTCGATCGCGTGTGCGGCATCGTTGGCTACGTCGGGGGTCGTCCCGCTCAGGGACTGCTCCTCGCCGGCCTGAGCAAGCTCGAGTACCGCGGCTATGACTCGGCGGGGATCTCGCTCATCGCCGACGAGCGGATCGACGCTGTGCGCGCGGTCGGCAACCTCGACGCGCTACGCGCCAAGCTCGAGCATCAAGCGCAGACGACGCACGAAGGCGCAGTCGCGACCGCCGTGCTCGCCGAGCCGCGAGCACCGGCGCGGACGGGGATCGGCCACACGCGATGGGCGACGCACGGCCGGGTGAGCGAGGAGAACGCCCACCCGCATTACGACAGCGGCGACCGCATCCACGTCGTCGTCAACGGCATCGTCGAGAACTATGTTGCGCTCAAGCAGCGCCTGCTCGCGAGCGGCAGCGTGTTCACCTCTGAGACCGACGCCGAGGTGATCGCGCACCTGATCGCCGAGTGCTACGCCGGCGAGCTCGTGGAGGCCGTCCGCGCCGCGTACGCGCAGCTCGAGGGTCACTACGCCTTCGTGGCGATGAGCCTCGACGAGCCCGAGCTCCTCGTGGGAGCCCGCAAGGAGTGTCCGCTGGTGATCGGTCGCGGCGAGGGCGAGCAGTTCGTGGCCTCGGCGGTCCCGGCGTTCCTCGCGGAGACCAGGCGCGCGCAGTACATCGAAAACGGCGAGATCGTCGCGCTGCGTCCCGACGGCGTGCAGATCACCACCGCGGCCGGCGAGCCCGTCGAGCGCGCCGTCGAAACCATCGACTGGGATCAGGAGACCGCCGAGAAGGGCGGCTACGAGACGTTCATGCTGAAGGAGATCCACGAACAGGCCGACGCCGTCGCAGAGACCGTCGCCGATCGCACCGCCCGCGGCGACGGCGTCGACCTCGACGAGCCCGGGGCGCTGGACGAGGCGATTCTCGCCGGTGTACAGCGGATCGTGGTCGTGGCCTGCGGCACGGCCTACCACGCGGGACTGATCGGCCGCTACGCGATCGAAGAGTGGGCGCGGCTGCCGGTCGAGCTCGACATCGCCTCGGAGTACCGCTACCGCAACGCGGTGGTCGGACCGGGCGACCTCGTGATCGGGATCTCGCAGTCCGGTGAGACAGCCGACACGCTCGAGGCGATGCGCCTGGCGCGTGCGCGTGGCGCGACTGTCCTTGCGATCACGAACACCGTCGGCTCGCAGGCGACGCGCGAGGCCGACGGCGTCCTCTACACGCGCGCGGGCCTCGAGATCGGCGTCGCAGCGACCAAGACGTTCGTGTGCCAGGTCGCCGTCATGTATCTGCTCGGCCTGCGTCTGGCGGAGCTGCGCGGCACACTCGCGCCGGCACGGATCGGCGAGCTCGTCTCCGAGCTGAAGCGGCTGCCGCACTGCATCGACGAGCTGATCAGCAGCTGTGAGGAGCGCGCCCGCGAGGTCGCGAAGACGTGCGCTGACGCTGAGTTCTTTCTGTATATCGGCCGCCACATCGGCCTGCCGGTGGCGCTCGAGGGCGCCCTCAAGCTCAAGGAGATCTCCTACATCTCGACCGACGCGTACGCCGCCGGCGAGATGAAGCACGGCCCGATCGCGCTGCTCGACGAGGCCACGCCGGTCGTGTGCGTCGCAACTCGCTCACCCGTGCTCGAGAAGCTCATCTCCAACATCCAGGAGGCGCGCGCCCGTGGCGCGCGCGTGATCGCCATCACGACCGCCGGCGACGACGCGGTCGAGGCTCACGCCGACGCGACGATCGCGGTGCCGGTGACCGACTGGATGCTGCAGCCGATCCTCGCGGTGATCCCGTTGCAGCTGCTCGCGTATGAGATTGCTCGCGGCCGCGGGCTGAACGTGGACCAGCCGCGCAACCTCGCCAAGACGGTCACCGTCGAGTAGCCGCTCGCGGCGCCGGCGCGCCGCCGGCTACGCCGCTCGCCCACGTCGGCGGGGGACCATCTAGCATCGCCGTGGTGAACTCGCTACCCGCCTGGCTCGTCCCGCTTCCCGACGCCGAGACGATGCGCGCGATCGACCGCTGGGCGATCGAGGAGCAGGGCGTGTCGAGCCTCGAGCTGATGGAGCGCGCAGGCGCCGGGGTCGCGCGGGCGCTCGAGCGCATCTCCCCGGACGGGCCGGTCACGGTCGTTTGCGGCAAGGGCAACAACGGTGGCGATGGCCTGGTGGCAGCGCGCCTGCTGCGTGAGTCCTCCCGGCCGGTGGCGGTCGTCTGCGTGGCGCCGCCGGGAGAGCTGACGGGTGACGCACGCGCGAACCTCGAGTGTCTCCCCGGCCCGCCGCCGGTGCACCTGGACGGGACCGCGTGGGAGGGTCAGGACGGGGGGGTGCAGGCGCCGACGCGAGCCGCTGTGGAGCTGTTCGGCGCGCACGTGAGCCTCATCGACGCGCTGCTCGGCACGGGCTTCCAGGGCGAGCCGCACGGCGCCGTCGCGGTGGCGATCACGGCGATCAACGCGGCGGGCGCACCCGTCGTGAGCGTTGACGTGCCGAGCGGTGTCGATGCGTCCACGGGTGTCGTTCGCGGCGACGCCGTGTGCGCGTCGCTGACCGTCACCTTCCATGCCGGCAAGCCCGGGCTCTGGATCCACCCGGGCAAGGCCCACGCGGGCGAGGTGCAGGTGATCGACATCGGGATCCCGCGCGGTGCCCCGGGCGGCGCGTCAGTTGGGCTGATCGAGCCGAGCGTGCTCGAGCAGCTGCCGCGCAGAGACGCGCGTGCGACGAAGTTCACCTCCGGTCACGTGCTCGTCGTGGGTGGCTCGCGTGGTCTCACCGGCGCGCCGCGGATGGCTGCGGAGGCGAGCATGCGCGCGGGAGCGGGGTACGTGACGGCGTGCGTTCCGGCGTCGCTGCAGGAGCTGCTCGCCGGTGCTGGAACTCCGGAGATGATGACGCGGGGCCTGCCCGACGACGACGGCGCCCTGACCGCCCAGGCGGTCGCCGGCGTGCTGGAGGCGAGCGCCCGCGGCGGCTCGCTGGCACTGGGGCCCGGGCTCGGA
>Ga0208849_1002144_pt1 | contig 11400 bp, 10 predicted proteins | sample NGESurdeep072012_10_FD_184470 | JGI IMG/M metagenome (GOLD analysis project Ga0208849, IMG submission 184470) | Arctic peat soil microbial communities from Barrow, Alaska - NGEE Surface sample 53-3 deep-072012 (SPAdes) | ecosystem: Environmental > Terrestrial > Soil > Wetlands > Peat ...
TACTGCCGAGCGCCAGCATCAACGCCGTGATCAGCACCGCGCGTCGCCGCGCCGCCAGCCACAAGTAAAGCCGTGGGTAAAGGTCGGATTTCATTTTCGCCTCAGCAGTCGCGCACCGAAATAGGCGGTGATGGTTCCGAGAATGGCCACGATGACGGCCAGCACCAGGCTGCCGACCAGCCATTGCACGAGGTATTCACGGGTCTTGGAAAAATCAACCGGCGGCGGAATCGGCAGCCGTTCGCCGGTGAACATCCAGTGGCCAAGCACGACCGCCGCAACGGTGATGACGACCGCGCCCGGCCCCAGCGAAATGTTGCTGACGATGAGCGCGATGACTTTGTTCAAGCGCAGCCAGTGCGCCACCACGGCGACCGTCAACATCTGGATGCCCCAGATCGGCACGATGCCGAAAAACAATCCCAGCCCGACGGCCAGCGCCAGCTTTCCCGGCTCGTGCGCGTTTTCAGAAAAAACTTCGTGAAGCGTGTGCCGCCGCGTGGTTTTGATGCCGAGCGACCATTCCGTGCGCAGCGAGCGCGGCACAAACCACGATTGCAGCACCAGCCCGATGTTCATCGTGGTGATGTGGGCCAGGTCCACGACCGGACGGAAATGTGAATTGCGAATGCCATCGGCATAAGTGCATTTCACCGGCACGGCGACGATGGGCGTGCCAATCCACGACGCGCGCACCATGAATTCCAGTTCAAAAGCGTAGCGGCCGGATTTCGTTTTTAGATTTTTGGCCAGCGCGAGCGGATAACAGCGGAAACCGCACTGCGTATCGCGCAATGGCACGCCAGTCTCGACGCGAAACCAAAAGGCGGAGACGGCATTGGACCGCTGGCGATGCCCCGGACAACCCGCCGCCGCCAGATCGCGGACGCCGACGATCAAACTTTCGGGCTGCACTTTGGCCGTTTCGAGAAACTTCGGCAAATCCTCGGCGAAATGCTGGCCGTCCGCGTCCATCGTGATGGCGTGAGTGCAACCGAGTTCCAGCGCGCGTTGAAAGCCCGCGCGCAAGGCCGCGCCTTTGCCGGTATTTTGCGCGAGCCGGATGATTTCGCAGTCGGACAATTCCGGCAGCGGCAGCGTCGAGCCGTCGTCCACCACGATGACCGGACAGAATTTCTGCGCGTCGCGCACGACGGCAGCCACCGTCGTCGGATGGTTGTAGCACGGAATGAGGATGCAAAATTTCATTCGTGGAATTGAAAATAGGGAGCGCGCCCGCCTCGGGCGCAGCCGGCGACGCCCTCGTCGTCGGCATTGTGCGACGGCGATGAATTTTGTTTGATTGGTGTAACCACGTTCATGTTCGGCGCGAGGGCGCACCGAACCGCAGCCGGGGCGGCTGCGCTCCCCTCAAAAATGGATTTGCCATACGTCCTCATCTCAAATCCACAAACGTCCGCCGTTTCCGCGCGTCCGGCGGCAGTTGCAGCTTTTCAATTTCCGACGACGACCCATGGCGGATCTGCGGCGCGATTTTTGCCCGCGCCTGAATCGCCTCGCGCAACGCCGCCGCCTTCGCGCTGCCGCGAATCAACACCTCGACCGAATCGGAAAGCTCATTTTCCTTCCGCGCGATGATGACGAAATTTTCCACGCCGGCGGCTTGTTCCAAAACCGCCTGTAGTGTCGAAGGGAACAGCGACGTGCCCTTGAGTTTCAACTTCTGGTTTTTGCGCCCGACAATCGGGCCGAGCCGCGGCGTCCGTCGTCCGCAACGGCATTTCGCTGAAAAGATCGCCGCGCAATCGCCGGTGCGGTAGCGGATCAGCGGCATTGCCTCGACACCGAACGTCGTCGCCACCGCCTCGCCGACTTCGCCGTCGGGCAAAATGTTTCCGGCATCGTCGAGAATTTCCAGGTGCAGTTGTTCGTCGTGCAGATGCCCGCCCCTGCCTGCGTCACACTCGCAAAGCGAATTGGCAAGCTCGGTGACGCCGTAAGTGGAAAACACTTTTGCGCCCCACGCCTTTTCAATCACGCGCCCGGAGGCGTTCAAGGCAAATGAACTGTCGCGAATCGGTTCGCCGATACAGACCGCCCTTGTGACGGAACAATTTTTCAAATTGAATTTTGTCTCGCGTGCTTTCTCCGCGATGACGCGCAGGAACGACGGCACGGCGACGATGGCCGTTGGCTGAATGCGCTCGATCATTTCCAAAACGAGCATCGAAGACGACGCACCGACACGCACAACGGCGCAGCCGAGTTCGCGCAAACCTTGCCAATAAGCGAGGCCGGCGATGAAGCAGCGGTCGAGCGAAACGGCGACGAGCACCGTGTCGCGCGGCGTGAGGCCGGCGCACTCAAAGGAAATTTTTTCGTTCACCGCCAGCCGTTTCACGTCGGTCTCGGTCAGCATCCACAGCAGCGGCTTGCCGGTGGTGCCGCTGGTCGTGACGATTTCGGCGATTTGCCGGCGCGGCACACAGAGGAAATCCAGATTGCGCTCTGACAAGACTTTTTTGTCAATCGTCGGAAGGTCTTCCAGTCGCAGCACGCCCTTGAGACCGCGAAATGTTTCGCGGTAAAACGGCGAGTATTTTTTTGCGTAATGAAACGCCGCAGGCCAGGCCTGTTCAAAACTGTGCTTTGCCATGTGCGCCGGCAGTTTAACCATCATGCAGCCGCAAGGCCAGCCGCTTTGCTTTCCGCCAGGCCGCGCGGGCGTCATGGGTTAAGCAGCCGGGCGCGCAAGGCCGAGGCGAACTGCGCGGCCTCGCTTTCATCCAGCGTCTCGGCCAAATGCGCGATGGTGACGCGCAGTTCGCCGCGAAACTGGTAGAAGATGACGCCTAGTCCTGGAAGTTCCGGCACGGCGGCGTTGTGGGTGAAATCCTCGATGGCCGCGCCGTGGAAAGTGGTGACGAGCGGGCTGACGGCGGCGGTGTTGCCGTAGAACAACGAGCAAATTTCTCCTTTCAAGCCATGCCGCATGAACGCCATGTAGGCCGGGCGCGGCACCACCCGCAAAAAATCCGTGAAGAACGCGCAGCCTTCCACGATGCCCTCACGCATCGCGTGCGCGGTCTGGCTTTTGAGAGTGGCAACGGCGGTGGCGACGGATTCCAACTGGCCGGGCAGAAGCTGGAGCAGCAGCGACGTGACCTGGTTGCTGAAAAGCGGTTCGACGTTGCCCTTGGGCCGCATTCCGACCGGCACGGGCAAAACGAAACTGGGGCTGGGGCAGCCGAGTTGCTGCTGGAACTTTTGCAGTTCGATGAGGGCGACGGCGGCGTGATATTGCGCCTCGCCGAACACGCCGGCCAGCTTCGTGGCGTGGGCGCGAACCTGCGCGGATTCGGCGGCGGAAAACTTTTCCACGCGGAACAGTTGTTGTTTCGGCGCGACGGGATGACGCCGTCCAGGCGAACGCGGCGCGACGTTGCGGAATTCATGATAGGCACGGAGATTTTTCCAGGTGCCCTTCAGCCGCGCCTTCAAGGGCATCTGCGGTTTTTTCAATGGAATAAAGTCCGCCGCCGGCAGCGGCAATTCGTTGCGGCCAGCGACGGCGATGAAATGTTCCGCGCTGTGTGCGTCCATCAAGGCGTGCGCCCAGGTAAAAATGACGCGCATCCGGCCGCCGTCAACTTCGATGAGGTCGAAGCGTGCCAGTTCGCCGCGCTCCACGTCCAACGGCTCGTTGATCAGACGGGTTAAAAGTTCCGCATCTTCACGGTGAACACGGACTTTGGGGGCTGTGGCTTTGGCGGGAATTTTCCATCGGGGCCGGATGACGCCCGTGGCGCGCGCGCCCAGAACCGGACATTGCCCGGCCAGCGCGTCGAGCCGTCGGCGCAGTGCGTCGGGTGAAATCGCGGAAGCCAGTTCGAGGATGATCTGGCAGGAGTTGCCCGCATAGCCATGACGCCGCAACTCGTGGTCGAAGGCGAGCATCAAGTAATCGCAGCCGTCGAGTGGCCGGTCAGCGTTCATCGAACCGAAATGTGGAACCCGCAGGTGCAGATGTTCATGTCAGAAGCTGCGAACAGGTTAGTAGCCTCGCCAGCATTGTCAATCCGGTCTCGAAGCGGGTAGTTGACCTAATTCAACTCGGAGCGCGGGCTTCAGCCCGCTTCAACAATCAAATCAATGCGGGTGCTGAAGCGGCATAAATGCCGCGCCCCGCAAATTAGGACACCACCTCGAAGCGACGATTTTTTTGCCGGAACGCGGATTGTTCCCAATCCGCAGCGGCCAGCCCGGTCGGAAGCGCTGCGAGTTGGGACAACTCGCGCTCCGGCAATTTCCGAAATTGTTTTCATCGCCGCCGGCCATTAAGCTCCCTCCGCAACATGAACGGCAAAATCAGAACCGTGGCCATCCTCGGCGGCGGACCGGCGGCGGGCACCCTCGCGACGCTGCTCGCGCGGCAAAAAATCCGCACCGCCATTTTTCATCTGCCCAAGCGCGCGCCGATCATTGTCGGCGAATCGCTCGTGCCGGCCATCATCCCAATTTTGCGGCAGCTCGGCGTGGAGGACGAAGTGCGCGGCTATAGTCTCCTCAAGCCCGGCGCGACGATCAATTTGAGCGAGTCGGTAAATTTTTCCTTTCCGTTCGCCAACATCCGCGGACCGCTGCCGACCTACGCCTACAACGTGCCGCGCGACAAGTTCGACGACACGATTCTGGCCGCAGCGCGCAAGGCGGGCGCGAAAATAATCGAAGCCCCGGCGAACGTGGAAAAAATTCCCGGCACGGAGAACGTCAGGTTGAGCGAGGCATCGCTCGCCGCCACGGAAAATTTCTTCTCTGGCCAGCCGGATTTGATTGTGGACGCGACGGGCCGCGTGCGGCTGTTGCCGAAATTGCTCGGCATTTCTGCGCGCGAAGGCGGGCGCAAGGACGCGGCGCTGTTTGCGCACGTTGACCGCACGGCGCTCGATTACGAAGGCCACGTTCACACAACGCGGCTCGATCACGGCTGGAGCTGGCGGATTCCGTTGCCGGGCCGCGTTTCCGTCGGCATGGTCATCGGCTCGGAACATTTGCCGAAATTCGGCGCGACGAAGGAGGAACGCTTCGATAATTTGCTGAAACAGGATTCCGTCCTGATGAAAGTCGCGGGCGAGGCGAAACGCCTGACGCCGGTGCTGGAATACACGAACTACCAGCTCGTGTCGGAACGGATGTTCGGCGGCAACTGGGCGCTGGTCGGCGACACGGCGGGATTTGTGGACCCGGTGTTTTCCAGCGGCCTGCTCACCGGGATGGAGGGTGCGGTGCTGCTGGCCGAAGCCATTGGCAAAGGCTCGGAAAGCGCGTTCAAGCGTTACGAGCAGGAAAACACGCATCACTTGCAATGCTGGCATGAGATCGCGGAGTATTTCTACGACGGACGGCTGTTCAATTCCGTCGTCGTCGGCGAACGGATGGAAATGAAATATCCCTGGGTGCGGCTCATGTCGCCTTGGTATCGAAACCATTTCGCCAAAGTTTTTACCGGCGCGGCGTCCAACTCCAACTTCAGCCTCGGCATGTTGCGCTGGGTGGTCAATTACAGCGCGAAACAGGAAAATCCGGAGGCGATGATGATTCGCTAAAATCCTGCTCGTCCTCAAAAGTGTAGGACCGGCGTCGCGCCTGTCTCTGACTTTCAGAATGAGACAGCCGCGACGGCTGTCCTACCGCATAGACGTTGCAGCCAATTTTGCCGCCGCTTCACCCGTCGCCAGACAACAACCCATCACCCGTGCGCTGGCGATCGCGTCCATGTCGGCGCTGATGGTCTTGCCGGCCATGAAAAGATTTTTGATTTTCGCCGCCCGCAGCGAGCGCGCGGGAATTTCGTAATGTTCGCCCGGCGGCAGCCAGCGCAATTTCGTTTTGCCGTCCGCGCTCCATTGTTCAATCGGCCACGCGCAGCGCGCCACGGCGTCCGGAAATTTATTCGCGCCCAGAACGTCCGCGCCAGTTAAAACATATTCGCCGACAATCATCCGGCCCGCGCGGCGCGAAACGGAAAATTCCTTCTGCGGCGACACGCAATTTTCAAAGCCACGCACGTTTTTGCGCAAAAATTCGATAAGCGCCGGCACCTGTTCCGGCGAGCCGGAAAATTTTGCGGTGATGCCGCCGGCTTCGAGGTTGAAATGGAAATTCAGCACGGGAAAGCCCGCACGGATGACCGGCAGCAGAATGCGCGCGGCATCGGCGGGCGAATTGATCTCCCGCGTCACGCAGCGCAGCGCAAATACCACGGCCGGCGCTTGAGTGGATTCATCCGTTTCCAGACATTCCGCGCCAACGGCCCGCGCGACTTCCGCCGTGCCGCTGCAATCAATCACTGCTCCGACTTGAAAACCGGTCAGCGATACGATCCGGCCATTTTCGACAACGACATTTTCGAGCGGCGTGTTCCAACGCGTTTGCAGGTTTGAGCTGGCGGCAAAAAGATCTTCGGCCACACCACGGAATTTTTCCGGGCGATACGGCAGCACCCAAAGCCGTCCGGTTTTCAAAGGTGCGGTTTCGGCAATCGCCGTGGCAAATTCGCGGGCGAAACCGTCATTCAAAAAATCCCCCGCGTCGTCGTAAAGCCCGCAAAGCGTGGTCAGGCCGCTGAAGCCGCCGGTGCCGCCGGGCGACGGATTTTTGTCGAGCAGCAACACGTTGCCGCCCGCGCGTGCGGCGCAAACTGCGGCGGCGATGCCCGCCGCGCCGCTGCCGATGACGGCGATGTCAAATTTTTCGCTCATCTCAAGAACTTGGAGCGCACGCGTCCCGCGTGCCCAATCCGGCGTCGCGCCGGATTTTTGTTCAACATATTTGATTCAACGCCTTTCACTTTTGAAAGTCAGTGAAACGAGTTTTTGGCGTGACGCCGAAAACAGCACGCGGGACGCGTGCGCTCCCAGTCTTAATTTTTAGTCGCGCTTGCATCATGGGTTCAGGAGCCGCTGGCGGAGTGCGATTGCAAATTCAGCCGCTTCGCCTTCGCCCAAAACAGTTTTGGCGTGAACGACCGACAGGCGCAACCCGCCGCGGAAATAATAAAAGATCACGCCGAGACCGGGCGACGGCGTAACGGCGGCGAGATGCGTGAAATTTTCCACCTTTACGCCGAGAAAATTTTCCAGCTTCGGATTCACGTTGGCGGTGTCGCCAAAAAAAATGGAGCAGATTTCGCCCTTCAATCCGTGTTTCAGCACGGCCATGTAAATCGGGAGCGGCAGGAAGCTGAACAGTTCCGAAAGCTTGCGGCCGTAGCTGATGGAATTTTCGCGGAGCGCCTGCGCCGTCTGCGCCTTGAGCGCGGTCACGGCCTTCTCCACCGACTCCAGATGCTCCGGCAAAAACTGCATCATGAGCATGTCCACCTGGTTGCTGAACAGCGGTTCAATGCGGCCTTTGGGTCGCAGTCCGACGGGCATCGGCAAAATATAACTTTTGGTCATGGTGCCGAGTTTCTGGTGCAGACGATGCAATTCGAGCGCGGCGACAATGGCGTGAAACTGCGCGCCGCCGAGCGCGCCGCAGAGCCGCGTGCCATTGGCGCGGACGCGCGCGGTTTCCTCGGCCGAAAATTGCTCGACGCGATACTGCAATTCGCGCGGCGCGCCGGCGTGCCGGGTTTTCAACGCGCGCGGTTGTTGCTCGCAAAATTTGTCGAGCTGCTCGACGGATTTTTTCATCAGCTCGAAACGTTCCGGCCATTTTACCGGCGCGCCCGGCGGCTGTGGATTGGCTTGGGGCAAAACAATTTTGTCATCGCTGACGGCAGTGAGAAAATGTTCGGCGGAGGTGGCGTCCATCAGCAGATGCGTCCAGGTGAAAATCAAATCCGCTTTTGCCGGCGTAGCGGTTTTCGACGGAAAGCCGTCATCTGATGAAGTGCGGCGCTCTGCCGAGTCGCCGCTACGAAGCTCAATCAAATCGAAACGCACCAGCTCGCCGCGTCTGACGCAGAGCGGTTCGTTGAAAAGTTCCTGGCGCAGGCTTGGTGAGTCGCGGTGAACACGGACTGGAATTTCCTTTCCGGCGTCCGCCGGAATTTACCATTTTGGCCTGAAAATTTTTCCGATACGTGCGTTAAGAATCGGAAATTCCTTTTGCATCGCAGCAAGGCGGCGCTGTAGAACCGGCGGCGAAATTTCGCCAGCGAGTTCGAGGATGATCTGGCACTGGTTGCCCGCGAAACCGTGCCGGCGCAGTTCGTAATCGAACCCGCGCATGAGCTGGTCCGAACCGTTGAACGGCGCGCTATTTTTCATTGAGGACGCGGGCGACGGTCGCGGCGAGCGCGCGGGTGTTCGCGAGCGCGTCGCCGGTGATTTCGCCTTCGGGAATCCATTTGCCGAACTTCGTCTCGACGTGCAGCAGCGTCTTCACGAGCGACATGGAGTCGAAGCCCGCGCCGACGAGATCGGTTTCTGGCGTGAGGTTCGTGTCGGGCGAAAAAATATCGCGGCGCAGGAACGCGAGCAGTTCGGTTTCGATTTCTGATGGTTGAATCATATCAGGCCGTGGCGGCCACGCGGCGGATTTTGCCAGTTACCGGCGTGCGCGGCAATTCCCGAACGACGTGAAACCGCGTGGGAATTTTATAGGACGCCAGATGTTCGCGGCAAAAGTGTGAAAGATTTTCGATGCTGGCGTTTTCAGCAGACAAAACAATTTCCGCTTCGACGACTTCGCCCAGGTGCGGATGCACGCGGCCAAACACGCGCGATTCGCGGATGGACGGATGGCGGTTCAGCACGGCCTCGATTTCTTCGGGAAAGACCTTCCGCCCGGCGAGATTGATGACGGCGGTGGTGCGCGACAGCAGAAACAAAAATCCGTCGGCGTCGAAACGGCCCAGGTCGCCGGTGACGAACCAGCCGTCGCGCAAAATCTGTTCGCGCGGCTGCCACGGCGCGGCGTAGGCGTCGCAGATGCCGGGGCCGGCCACGGCCACTTCGCCGACGCCGTGTTCGACGGGCGAAAGGATTTTCACTTGAAAATCCGTGGCGATTTTGCCGACGGAATTCCAGCGGTTCAACGGGTCTTCGGTGTTGAGCGCGACGAGGCCGAGTTCGATGATGCCGAGCGCGGGGACGAGCGGTTTGCCGAAGCGTTTGAAAAATTCCTGCGCCACTTCCTGCGGCAGCGAACACGTTGTCGAGACGGCGAGGCGGACGTTTTGGATCTGCGCGCCGGATTGGTCGCGCGCGAGCAGCGAGAAATGAAATGGCGCAGCGTAGAGAATTGTTCCGCGCCAGTGATTGACGGCTTCGAGAAACGGTTTGGCGGTGACGTGCGGCGCCAGCACCACGGTCGCGCCGACGTTCAAATACAGAACGATGGTGATGAGAAAATGATGCGCCATCGGCAGGCACCAGATGACGGTGTCGTTTTCCGTGATGCGAAAAGCCTTGTTCGCGGTGAGGACGCGGTCACGGATGGTTTCGTGGCAGAGGACGACGCCTTTGCGCGCGTTAGTGGTGCCGGACGTGAAGCGGATGAACGCGATGTTGAGGCCGTGATTGTCCGGCGGCGCTGCAAGTTTCAGGCGCGTGAAAAAAATTTCCGGCGCGAGCGGTTCGCTTTGCGCGAGCGGTTTCTGGCTCAAGATGGCGGCGAGTTCCATCGTCGCGGCGATTTCATTCAGCTCTTCCGGCGGGCATTCGGTGGGGACGGGAACGACGATGGCGTTGATTTTCCAGAACGCGTAAGTGAGCGCGACGTAGTTGACGCAGTTCGTAAAACACAGGCCGACGCGCGAACCGGGCGGCAAATCGAGGGATTTTAATTTTTCCGCAAACGAATTCATTTTCTCCACGAGCGCGGCGTAGGAAATTTCGGCGGTGTCCTCGACGAACGCGGTTTTTCGCGGCCAGCGGCGGGCGGAGCTGTCTAAAAGTTCTGTCAGGTTCATTCGACGCGCCAGCGTAGGGCAGCCGCGCGAGCGATGTCAACTCGCGCGCGATTTTGAAAAGAATAAATCTTGCGTTGCGGCGGGCAAATTTCTATCTACCGGCGTTCATTCTGAATCCAGAAGCCATCGAAGGGCATCTCACGCTCGTTTTAATCCAATGGATGATCATCATTGCCGCCGCCTGCATTTTTGGGCGGCTGGGCAGGCGATTTTTTCACCAGCCGCTGGCGGTCGGGGAAATCGCGGCGGGAATTCTGCTTGGCCCGTCGGCGCTTGGCCTGGTCTGGCCGCATGACTGGCCGGTGCTGTTCCCCGCGCAAACGCAGCAATCCATGCAACTGCTCGGCAAGCTCGGCTTGATTTTTTTGCTATTCCAGGTCGGGATGGAATTTGACTACAGCCACCTGCGCGCGAAATCCCGGACCGTCACGACTGTTTCAATGCTTGGAATCATCGCGCCGGTCTTGTGCGGGCTGGCCATCGGGCCGTGGCTGCATGAAAAATTTGCGCCGGAGACTCCGCGCTTTGGTTTTCAACTTTTTTTCTGCATTGCGCTTTCCATTTCAGCGCTGCCGATTATGGGACGGATTTTGCTGGAGATGAAGCTGGAGCGCACGGCCATCGGCGCGATGTGCATCAGCGCGGCGGCGATTGACGACGTGATCGGCTGGTTGATGCTCGGCGTGGCGACGGTGCTGACGACGACGGGCTTCGAGTGGAAGAGATTTCTGCTGCAGGTCGCGGGCATCGTGGTATTTTATCTGGCGCTGCAAAGAATCATCGGCCCGGCGCTGCGGAAATTGTGGCGCAAGATTGTCCACGACGCGCATGAGAAAGGAATGCCGAATTCATTTCTCGCGCTGCTGCTCATCGGGCTGTTCGGTTGCGGACTCATCACGCACTATCTCGGAATCTTTGTCATCTTCGGCGCGTTTCTTTTTGGAACCTGCTTGCATCAGGAGCCGAGTTTGGTGAAGGCGTGGCGCGACCGTTTTTCCGGCGTGGTGCTGGTGGCGTTCGTGCCGGTTTTTTTCACGAACACGGGCTTGAACACGAAAATCGGCGGATTGCAGACGCCGGAAGCGTGGTTCGCCTGCGCGCTCATTCTGGCCGCCGCCGTCGCCGGAAAACTCGGCGGCTGTTTTCTCGGCGCGCGGCTGACCGGCCAGCCGGTGCGCGAGGCGGCCAGCATCGCGGCGCTGATGAACACGCGCGCGCTGATGGGGCTGGTCGCGATCAACGTCGGGCCGGAACTGAAATTATTGACGCCGGAACTGTTCACGATGCTGGTCATCATGGCGCTGGCGACGACGGCGATGTGCGGGCCGCTGCTGCGCTGGTGGCTGCCGAAGGATTTGAAGGCGCTCGTGCCGGAGCATTGATTTTTCTCAAACCGCCTTGCGGTGACGCCAGCGGTCAATCGCCACCGCGACAATGATGATGCCGCCGATGACCATTTCCTGCACCCATTTCGCCCAGCCCATCTGCTGTCCGCCCATGTAGAGAATCGTGATGGT
>Ga0208849_1002145_pt1 | contig 11396 bp, 13 predicted proteins | sample NGESurdeep072012_10_FD_184470 | JGI IMG/M metagenome (GOLD analysis project Ga0208849, IMG submission 184470) | Arctic peat soil microbial communities from Barrow, Alaska - NGEE Surface sample 53-3 deep-072012 (SPAdes) | ecosystem: Environmental > Terrestrial > Soil > Wetlands > Peat ...
GGAAATGGTCGCCAGTACGTCACGGCCGCTAAGAATCAACAGGTCCTCACCGTCAACGGTGATCTCGGTGCCGCCGTACTTCGAGTAGACGACGGTGTCGCCAACCTTCACGCCGGTGGGGATCACGTCGCCCGTGGTGTCACTGCGACGACCGGGGCCGGCTGCGAGGACTTCGCCCTGCTGCGGCTTTTCTTTGGCGGTGTCGGGGATGACGAGACCTGAGGCCGTGGTGGCCTCGGCAGCGTCCGGACGAACCACGATGCGGTCTTCCAATGGGTGCAACTTCATAGTTTCTTGCCTCCTGTGCAATTAGCACTCGAATCTTCCGACTGCCAATTTAGCAGCCTAAACGTCTGAGTGCCAACGGAGTTCGCAATGCTCGTAACCTTGGCCGGTGGCCTTCGCACCCGCGCAACGGCGCGACCTTTCCTTGGTGGCCCTCCTTCGCGGATTCTCGTATCTCGGCGACGCCGTTGCCCTGATCGCGCTTTATTTGCGCCTCGCCCACGGCCACGATGCCTCCTGGGGCATCGCCGCCGTCTCGATCGCGACCGCCCTGCCGCTGGTGGTGCTCGCGCCCATCGCCGGATTCGTGGTGGACCATTTCGCGCTCAAGCGACTGCTGGTCGCGCTGTGCCTCTGCGAGGCGGTGGTCTGTGCCGGCATCGGCGTGTGGCACGGCCGCCTGGTGACCATCGGACTCATGGCGCTGCTCAGTTGCTTCGTCGCCTTCTCGTTTCCCGGCTACTCAGCGCTGGTGCCCGCGATCACCGGCGAGGAGAACATCGCTCGGGCGAACTCGCTGATGCAGAGCGTCCAGGGCATTGCCGCGGTGGCCGGTCCCGGTCTCGGTGGACTGCTCGTGGGCGTAACCGGTCAGAGTTGGCCGCTCTACTTCGACGCCATCAGTTTCGCTGGCGCCGCGGTGGGAACCGCACTGTTGCGTACCGACCGTCGGCCCGAACCGGGCGCCGTGCGTCCAAAGAAAGGTGAACGCGATCTCGGGGCGGGGATGCGAACGCTCTTCGGCGACCAGGTGCTGCGGCCACTGGTGATCACGTTTCTCATCTTCTTGTTGTCCCTCATTGTCATCAATGTCGCCGAGGTCTTCTTCATCACGAGGACCCTGCATTCGACGGCCCTCGTCTACGGACTCGTGAGTACTTCATTTGGCGTGGGCAACATCGTCGGCGCCGTCGGTTCGTCCAAGGTCAAACAGGACGACATCTCGCTCGTTCGCGCGGCACTGTTGAGCATCGTCGTGATCGGTGTGATGGTCGGCGCCACTGGCCTGGTCGAGCACGTGAGTTACATGTTTCCGCTGCTGGCAATCACCGGCGTCGCGGTCGGCGTCGTGAACGTCGTGACGACGACGCTCCTGACGATACGCACCCCCGAGAAGGTCCGAGGTCAGATGTTCGCGGCATCGAACGCGATCTTCACGAGCGCGGAGATTGCCTCCACCGCCCTCGGTGGACTCATTCTCACCTTGATCGCTCCGCGGACGGTCTTTCAGATCGCGGGCATTGTCTCCACCGCGGCGGTGCTCCTGGTTGGACCATTCACCCTTCGAGCCAGTCGCGCCGCCAAGGCACTCGAGTTGGAGGGTCAGGGAGCCTGACGCTCCATCGTCCACGACGCGGCGTCTGGGAGATAGACAATTCGATCGTGCAGACGGTCTTCTCGGTGTTGCCAAAATTCGAAGCGCACGGGCGTGAGACGTAGTCCGCCCCAATTTGCTGGTCGCGGCACATCGCGATTGGCGAACTCGACGTCGAACGCTCGAACGCGCTCTTCTAATACTTCACGACCCTCAATTGAACTGCTCTGATGGCTGGCGTGCGCGCCGAGTTGACTGCCCCGTGCCCGCGCGGCGAAGTAGGTGTCGGACTCTTCTGCGGTCATGTGCTCAACCGATCCCTCAATGCGAATCTGTCGGCCCCGCGGCTCGCAGTACCAGAGGATCGATGCGAAGGGATTCTCGTTGAGCTCGACCCCCTTGCGAGATTCGTAGTTTGTGAACCAGCCAAAGGAGTGGTCGTCGACGTGACGAAGCAGCACCATCCGTGAACTCGGACGGCCGTTCGGTGTTGACGTCGAGAGCGCAATGGCGTCGCGCTCATCCATCTCCCCCTTCGCCTCGTCAAACCACCGATGGAACTGAATGAAGGGGCTCGGGTCGCAGTCCGAGATCTCGAGCGGTAGCCAAAGTTCACTCACGAGACGTCGGCCAACTGCCAGTTCGGGTTGGCGGACAGGTCCATGGGGCTCGGTCCACTGGCCCCCAGACGGTAAAGCCCGGCGGCCGCGATCATCGCGGCGTTGTCGGTGCACATGGCCATCGTGGGGAGGTGCGCGACCACGCCGAACTCCTGGGCCAACTCGCTCACGCCCGAACGAAGGGCCGAGTTCGCCGCGACGCCCCCGGCGAGCGCGAGACCCTTCACCGGGTGGTGCTCGAGGGCGTTTCGTAGTTTTCGAAGCAGTTGCTCGCAGACCGCGCCTTGGAAGGAGGCCGCGACGTCGGCAATCGCGACGTCGCTGTGCTTCTCGGTCGCTCGCACGACGGCGGTCTTGAGCCCCGAGAAGGAGAGGTCATAATCGTCACCCGTCATGGACACCGGCAACTTCAAGGACCCGGCCGTTCCCTCCTGGGCCAAGTGGTCGATTTCTGGTCCACCGGGGTAGCCGAGTCCGAGCCATCTGGCGACCTTGTCGTAGGCCTCGCCCGCGGCGTCATCGATCGTCTCGCCGAGCACTTCGTGGTGTCCCGCAGCGCTTTGGAGCACGATGAGGCTGTGGCCGCCCGACACGAGCAGCGTCAGCAGCGGCCACTCCAGGTCGGACTGCTCGAGCAGTGGCGCGAAGAGGTGACCCTCAAGGTGGTTGACGCCGACGAAGGGCACCCCCCACGCGAGGGCGTAGCCCTTGGCTGCCGAAAGTCCGACGAGCAGGGAACCAATCAGACCCGGTCCGCTCGTGACGGCAATGCCGTCAATCGCCGGATCGGTCGGACTCAGACCGGCGTCGAGCAGGGCGCGACGAACGACCGGGCCAATCGTCGCGACGTGGGCGCGCCCCGCCAACTCAGGGACCACGCCGCCGAAGGCTCGGTGCTGGTCGATCGAGGATTCAACGACCGAGGAGTGTACGTGGAACTCCTGGTCCACGACGGCGGCCGCCGTCTCGTCACAACTCGTCTCAATGCCGAGGACCAGACCCATCGTGCCAGCGTACGTGGGTAGTGCTTCCTCCCTGCCTGGCTCCGGAATCATCCCGTTCGCGGGCGAGGACGCGGGGCGTGGCCCCGGAGCCGGTCCAAAGAGCCAACGCAGCGCGTCACCCACCTGACCGGCGCAGTCCGGGAGCGGCAACTGTCTCGACCTGACACGCCGTTCCACCGGTCTTCACCATTCCTCTACCCGTACGCGGCGGTGCTTAGTCGCTTTCGGGAAGGTCGGCCCAGAGAATCAGGGCGTCTTCGTTGATGCGTTCGTAGTAGTTCTTGCGCACGCCGACCGGGGCGAAACCGTAGCGGTAGTAGAGGGCAATAGCGCGCTCGTTGGAGACGGCAACTTCAAGCGTGGCCCGTTTGATGCCGCGCTCTCGCGCGTCGGCCCAGGCGTCGTCGAGGAGCGAACTCGCAATGCCGCGACCTTCTTCTCCCGGGAGCGTTCCGATGGTGTTGATGTGCAACTCGTCCATGACGAACATGACGCCCAAGTAACCAATGATGCGTTTGTTCGCAACGGCCACGGTGTAGCGACGCGTCAGGGTGTTACTGATCTCGTCGAGCAAGATCCGTCTCGTCCAGGGCTCGGGAAATTGGGACTCCTCGATAAACAACAGTTCGGTGACGTCGCGCCGCTCGGCGAGGCGGATGGTCCAGTCGGTCACGCGGGCCGCTGGCGGGTCGTGAAATTCGCAACGGCATCGGCCTCGCGCAGGTAGAGCGGCGTCACCACGTCGGTCGCTGGGCCAACGGCACCGAGCGAGAGGGCCGCATGCACTGACGGCACGGACTGCGCGAACGACGTGGCATCAGCCACCGCACTAAAGACACTCGCGTAACGATCAACACCGTCACCCGTGAAGGTGACCGGCTCAACGTGGCGCACCCAGTAGTCCGCGACGTCGCCCGCTTTGGCGACGTGCGGCTCCGACAGCGCTCGCACGTCGTCATTCAGTTGGAACGTCTGGGCAAAGATCTCGCCACGGCGTCCGTCCACGCAACTCACGACCGTGCCGCGAATCCCGGCATCGAACGCCCCGTGGGCCAACAACTCGAGGGACGTGACGCCCACGATTTCTGCGCCGAGACCCTGCGAGAAGGAGATGGCCGTCGCGATGCCGACGCGCAGCCCAGTAAAGAGACCGGGCCCGCGGTCAACGACCACGCGGGTCACGTCACGCGCACTGAGACCGACTTCATCGAGCAGGACGCCCATGGCGAGCGCCAATGCTTCGGTATGGCGCCGTCCATCGTTGACGACCCGACTCACCTCGACCCCCTGCGCCGTCCGAACGCCAACGGCGCAGGCTGGCGTTGCCGTCTCGATGGCGATGATATTCACGAAGTCACCCACTCATCGAGCAGTGCGGCTCGCTGGTGCGCGAGTGCTCCGTCGACAATGAGCGTTCGTTGCTCGTCGTCATCGACGACGAAGTCGATGGTCATGACGTCCCGACCAAAGACCGTCGCAGCGAGCTCGCCCCATTCGATGAGCGCGATGCCCGACTCCTCGACGAGTTCGCCCAACGCCAAGTCGACGACCTCGTCCAGCGATCCCACGCGGTACACGTCGCAGTGGTGCAATGTCACGATGCCGAGGTCATTGGAGCACCGGTGCTCGCGGACCATCGTGAAGGTGGGACTGGTGATTCGATCACGAACGCCCAGACCCCGCGCGACTCCCTTCACGAAGGTCGTCTTGCCCGCGCCCAGTGTTCCCGAGAGCAGGACGATGTCGGTGCTTCGAAGGACCTTGGCGAACGCCTCGCCGGCCGCGATGGTGTCGGCGGCGGTCTTGGCCTCGCGACGCCAGATCACGGTGTCACCACCAGACTCTTCAGGATTCGAAGATCGGCGCGCATCACCTCGACCACGCTAGGGCCGCCGCGCAGCGCGGCCGCCGGGTGATACGTGGCCAGGCCACGGCCGCCGCCGAGTTGCACAATCTGGCCGTGGGTCTGTCCAATGCCCTTCTCAAACCCGAAGACTGATCGGGCCGCCGTGTTACCAAGGGCCAGCACAAGCGGAGCGCGAACAACTTGGAACTGTTCGCTCAGCCACGGACGACAGGTGCTCAGTTCGTCGCGCGTCGGCGTCCGATTGGCCGGCGGTCGACACTTCACGACGTTTGTCACGAAGCACTCTTGGCGCGAGAGCCCTACTTCTTCGCCAATGAGTTGAAAGAGGAGACGGCCACTTCGACCAATGAACGGCTCACCGCCCTCGTCCTCGTCACGACCGGGCGCCTCACCGATCACCATGAGGGCCGGGCCAATCGGCCCCGAGCCGACGACGACGCGTTGGCGCGTCAACGACAGCGCGCAGCGCGTGCAGGTCGGCAGTTCGGCGAGGTCGCGACCCATCTCAGCTCACGAGGGTGCGTGGAACGCGCGCGCCGATGCCACAAAGAATCTCCCAAGAGATTGTGCCAGCGTGGGCGGCCCACTCGTCGGCGGTAATTGCTTCGTTCCCTTGACGTCCGAGCAACACCACGTCATCGCCGACCTTCACCGGGTCGTCGCCGCAGTCGACGAGCAGTTGGTCCATGGTCACCATGCCGGCCAGCGGGTAGCGCTTCGAGTTGATGAGCACTTCGGCGCCCGAAGCGAAGAGTCGACGCGGGTAGCCGTCGGCGTACCCAAAGGGGACGGTCGCAATCGTGGCCGCGGCGTCGAGCGCGCGGTGTCGACCGTAACTCGGACGCTCGCCGGCCTCGACGCGACGCACCGCACTCACTTTGGCGCGAAGCGTCAGCGCCGGCTCCAGGTGCTGACCCTTTTCTTCCAGGGCCAACGCCAGCCATGGCTCTGGAAGATACCCGTAGAGCGAGAGGCCGATTCGCACCATCGACAGTCGAGCTTCGGGGTAACCGAGTGCGCCGGCGCTGTTGGCCGCGTGCAATAACTTTGGCGTGACGCCGCCCAACGCGAGTGCGACGACGACCTCCCCAAACGATTCGATCTGGGACCGGGTGAAGGTTCGCGCGTCGGCGCTGGATCCGTCGGCGACGCTGAAGTGGGTGTAGACGCCCTCGACTTCAACTGACGCCGACGCCCTGAGCACGTCGATGACGTCATGCACGTCCTCGGGCGCCACGCCCATTCGTCGCATACCCGTGTCCACTTTCACGTGCACCTTGTGCACGCCACCGCTCGCACCAGCACTGGTCACGGCAACCTTGGCCCCTTCCAGCGAGCCAATCGTCAAGGTCAAATCGTTGGCCAGTGCGTCGCTCAGGGCGTCGGGCGGCACTTCGGCGAGGAGCAGTATGGGGGCGGTGACGCCCATCTCTCGCAACTCAATGCCCTCATCCACAATGGCGACCGCGAGGAGATCAGCGCCACCAATGAGGGCTGCTTTGGCCGCCAACTCGGCCCCGTGACCATACGCGTTGGCCTTGACCACGGCGCAGATCAGCGAGTCCCCCACCACGGCCTTGATCGCACGGACGTTCTGCGCAATCGCCGACGCCGAGATCTCAGCCCACGCCGGACGGTGGACTCCTTCGACTTGCATCAGCGCGCGTTGGAGCTGGCGACCACGAACGCGGCGGCGGTCATCGCCGTGTGCGTCAACGAGATGGCCATCTCGTCAATTCCTCGCGTGGCGGCCAACTCAGCGGCCGCGCCGTGCAAGAGCACCGACGGAGCACCGCTCGGTGCTCGCTTCACTTCAATTGACTTCCACGGCACCGAGCCGGCACCGACACTCATCGATTTCATCACGGCCTCTTTGGCGGCGAAGCGGGCGGCCAGTCGTTCCGCCCTGCCGCGGGCATCTCGCTGCTCCCCTTCGGTGAAGAGCCGATCGAGAATTCGTGGGCGTCGATTCATAACAATTTCGAACCTCGGTACGTCCACGACGTCAATGCCGACACCAATGACGGCCACTACTCGACCGTCACGGTCTTGGCGAGGTTACGAGGGCGGTCCACATTGCGACCAAGTCCCCGAGCCATGGCGTACGCGAAGAGTTGGAGTGAGATCACGTCCACCATTGGCGTGAACATCGGTTCCGTCGCGGGCACGCGCAAGACATAGTCGGCGACGGCCTCGATCTTGTCGTCGTCGTCGGTCGCGACGGCGACGACACTCGCGCCGCGGGCCTTTACTTCGGCCAGGTTGGAGAGCATCTTGTCGTGCATGGCCGGGTCAGTCGCGATGGCGACGACGACCACGCCCGGTTCGATCAACGCGAGCGGTCCATGCTTGAGCTCGCCGCCCGGGTAACCCTCGGCGTGCAGATACGACAGCTCCTTCAACTTGAGTGCCCCTTCGAGCGCCGTCGGGAATCCGACGTGGCGGCCGAGGAAAAAGAAGTCGTGGCTACCCATGAGTTCCTTCGCCACCAACTGCACGTTTTCTCGTCGATCGAGCACCGTCGCCACTTGGCCACTCACCGCGTTGAGTCCCTGGAACAGTCCATCGATCTCGTGGGCCGGCAGCGTGCCGCGCAGCTGGGCGAGGCGAAGGGCGAAGAGTTCGAGAGCGCAGACCTGGGCAACGAACGCCTTCGTCGACGCGACCGAGACTTCGAGTCCGGCGCGCGTGTAGATGACCGCGTCGGCTTCGCGAGCCAGTGACGAGTCGACAATGTTCGAGATTGCGACCACGTGCGCGCCACGGCGTTGGGCTTCGCGCGTTGCTTGGATTGTGTCGATGGTCTCGCCGCTCTGGCTGACGCCAATCACCAACGTGCCAATCTCAATGATCGGGTCGCGGTAGCGGTACTCGCTCGCAATGTCGACGTCGACACCGATCCGAGCCCAGCGTTCAATGGCGTACTTCGCGATCAACGCCGAGTGATACGAGGTACCCGTCGCGACAATCGTGACTCGCTTCACTTCGCGCAGTTCCTCGTCGCTGATACGCATCTCGTCGAAGGTAATGGTGCCATCGGCGCGACGACGATCGAGCAACGTCAAACGGATGGCGTCGGGCTGCTCATTGATCTCCTTGGAGATGAAGTCGTCATGACCGCCCTTTTCCGCGGTCTCTAAGTCCCAGTCAATGGACAGTTGGTGCAGCCGTACCGGCGCGCCCTCGAGGTCAATCGCTCGGAATCCCTCCGGTCCGAGTCGCACAATCTCGTCGTCGTTGACGGCGTAGAACGCCTTGGCCTTGTCGAGGATCGCGGGCACGTCACTCGCGAGATACGTCTCGCCCGGCGCCGTGCCGACCACCAAGGGCGAGATACGACGCGCCGCGACGATGACGTTCGGTTCCGTCGCGTCCATGGCCGCCACGGCGAAGGCGCCACGCACGACGAGCAGGCTCTGGCGAACTGCCTCCATGAGTTCGAGCCCACTCGAACGCGACTCTTCGATCAGGTGCGCCAACACCTCAGAGTCGGTCACCGACGTGAAGACGTGACCGCGCGTCTCGAGGTCCTCTTGAATCTCGGTGTGGTTCTCGATGATGCCGTTGTGAATGATGGCGATGTTGCCCGAACAGTCGAGGTGCGGGTGGGCGTTCACCGCTTCGGGCGCCCCGTGGGTCGCCCAACGGGTGTGGCCAATGCCCGAGGTGAAGCCGGTGGGCGCCTGCTCACACTCAATCTTGAGCGCCGCGACCGATTCAGTGCCGGACGCCGTGCGGGCCCGCCAAGTTTGGCCGGCGCGCACGAGCGCAATGCCGGCCGAGTCGTAGCCGCGATACTCCAGGCGCGTCAGGCCTTCAAGAAGTGTCGCCAGCGTGTCGTCGGATCCCACGACCCCGATGATGCCGCACATGACACCATCCTACTCGGGCCGTTTTGCGGTCTTTCGGGCCATCTGTTACGCGACGAAGATGTTCGCGAGGCGCTGGGAGAAGTCGTGCACGAAGTCCGCGTTGAGCGCTTCAATCATCACGCGCACGACCGGCTCGGTCCCCGAGGGACGAATGAGCAGCCGTACATCGTCACTGGCGACGCCATAGGTCGTCTGCAACTCTTCAAAGAGGTCCTGGACGGCACCGTCGTCGTAGTCGTCGCGCGCGACGTTGATGAGCTCTTGGGGTACGCGGTGCCACACCGCGTCGGCCTGTTCGGCGAGTGGCCCGCGACGAACAATGAGGTCGGCGAGTAGCAGGCCGGTGAGTTGGCCATCACCCGTGGGGGCGAGCCCGCGAAAGATGAGGTGACCGGACTGCTCGCCGCCGAATGGCCAGCCCTTCTCTTCGAGTGCGATCAACACATTGCGGTCACCCACGTCCGTCTCGACGATGGCAATGCCCGCGTCAGAGATTGTCCGATGTAGACCGAGATTGCTCATCGAGGTAACGACGAGTCCCCCGCCGAGCGCATCGCGTTCTAAGAAGTCCAATGCGAAAAGGATCATCATGTCATCGCCGTCACGAACGTTGCCCATGGCGTCCACCGCGATGAGTCGATCGGCGTCACCGTCGAAGGCGAGTCCCAAGTCGGCGCCAAGTTTCTTCACGGATGCGACGAGGTCGCCCACGTGAGTGGAGCCGCAGTTCTCGTTGATATTGCGACCGTTGGGCTGGTCGTGGATCGTGGTGATCCGAGCCCCCGTCGATTCATAGAGTTCGTGGGCGACGTGACTCGCGGCGCCATTGGCGCAGTCGAGCACGATGTGCAGTGACGAAAGATCAGTGGGCACGAGCGAGCGTAGATGCTGGGCGTAGTCGTGCTCGGCCTGCTCGTCGATAGGAACTTCGTCGAAGACGTCATACGGTGCAGGCGACGCGGCGTTGAGCGCCAACGAGACCGCGTGTTCCGTCGCGTAGTCAAGTTTGCCACCGCCGAAACCGAGGACCTTCAGTCCGTTGTCGTAGTAGGGGTTGTGCGACGCCGAGACCACGATGCCGACACCGCCGCGCTGTTGGGCAATGACCGCGACACCGGGTGTGGTGAAGTACCCAAGGTTCACGCCGATGGCGCCACCGTTGCGTAGACCGGCCAAGACCGCGGCGGCGAGTTGCGGTGAACTCTCGCGGGTGTCGTAGCCCACGAAGACGTAGCCCGTGAAGACGCTCGCGACCGCACTACCGAGCCGGTAGGCGAGGTCGTTGGTGATGTCTACGGAGGCTCGACCGCGAATGCCATCCGTGCCAAATTGCACGGGCGCCACTATCGCTTCGAGTACTGAGGAGCCTTACGCGCTTTTTTGAGGCCGTACTTCTTGGTCTCCTTCTTGCGCGAGTCACGGGTGAGAAGTCCCGCCTTCTTCAACGCCGGGCGAACGGCCTCGTCGATCTCAAGCAGCGAACGCGAAATGCCGAGTCGCAGCGCGCCGGCCTGACCGGCAACGCCGCCGCCTTCAATCGTCGCGTCAATGTCGTAGGTCTGCTGCGCGTCGATGAGGCGCAGGGGCTCCATCACCATTTGGCGATGCGTCGCTGACGTGAAGTAGTTGTCGAAGGCACGCTTGTTGATCGTGATCGTGCCAGTGCCGGGTCGAAGGCGCACGCGCGCCACTGCTTCCTTGCGGCGACCGGTGGTCTGGGTGAGAGGTAACGGCACTGAGGACTCCTTAACCGCGGCGGATGGCCGAGGTGTCGTACTTCGTGGGCATTTGTGCGATGTGCGGGTGCTCGGCGCCGGCGTAGACGAAGAGCTTGCTCATCTGGGCGCGACCGAGACGGTTCTTTGGAACCATGCCCTTGACGGCGTCGAAGACCAATTTGACCGGGTCCTCGTCGAGGAGGGTCTGCCAGGACGTTGCCTTCAAACCGCCCGGGTAACCCGAGTGATGGTACGCGAACTTCTGGGCCGCCTTATTGGCGGTCAAGACGACTTTGTCGGCATTGACGATGATGACGTTGTCACCGCAGTCGACGTGCGGGGCGAAGTAGACGCGGTGCTTGCCGCGAAGCAGCGAGGCGGCGGCCGTGGCGACGCGACCAAGGACGAGGCCCTCGGCATCAATCACGAGCCACTCGCGGGTGATCTCACTTGTTTTTGGCGAAAATGTGCGCACAGAACTTCCCATAAACAGTTGTTGACGGACCGAACCGGGTCCGAAGGACTCTTAAGTCTAGGAAAAATAAGGCTCCGTGGCAAATCGCCGCAGCCATATTTCATCGTTCAACGGCACGAACACCCTTATTTTCCTTGATTCGAACACTTCAGCGTAATCGCTCGAGCGTCAGCGTGGCCGTGACGTGGGCGACTTCGAACCTTGGGCGTCGCGCACGCCTTTTTCGAGCGACGCGAGGCG